>Ga0315292_10000460_pt1 | contig 19123 bp, 20 predicted proteins | sample YL17G13_0_MG_FD_204029 | JGI IMG/M metagenome (GOLD analysis project Ga0315292, IMG submission 204029) | Sediment microbial communities from Yellowstone Lake, YNP, Wyoming, USA - YL17G13_0 | ecosystem: Environmental > Aquatic > Freshwater > Lake > Sediment | place: USA: Wyoming | collected... | reverse complement strand
ACTTCGGGTAGTTATGTATATGATAGGGAGGCTTCAGGGGAAAGGACGACAAACCGGCGCACATCCCGAGGGCGTCATCGATGTAGTGCATCCGTTCCTGCCAGTCGACAATGTCACAACACATTTGCACCGTGGGGTAGTAGGGCATGGATTTTTCACCCCGGGCTTCCCAGTCCAAGAAATACTGCTTGAACTTTTCATCCGGAACCTGGAACCAATCCCGGCAAAAGGCTTCTCGCTCCTCCCGGGTAGGAAAAGGCGCCTGGGGGAACTGCCCTTCAATTTGGGTGATGTTGATCTTCTCGCCGGTAGCATACATCAGGAAATAAATGGGATTCAGCATGGAAAGCTTGAGCGGCAGTTGCTCATGCTTCTTAATATTATTATGCGCGTAGGCTTCCGCGCCCTTGCCGATCTGTCGGGCCGCCCAATAGGTGCCGTTAGCCAGCACGTCGCCGATTCCTTCCCGCCGAACGATGCGGTCCAGTAACCAGTAAAACCGCCCTTCATTATCTGCCGGCATTCCGGGAAAGTCTTCCTTAGTCAGGATGCCGGCTTCATAAAGCTCCAGGGCAAAGGCCATGACTTGCGGGGCGGAGAAGGCGTCCACCCCATATTCCGTCGCACTTTGGGCGATACCCAAACCAAACTCCAGGTCGGACATGGCCGCCATGGTATAGGTCAGTTTCGAGAAGCATTTCATCATGTAGGTGGAACGTCCCGGAGGCTGAATGGTGGCCCCGCAGGTCATGGGACAGTTAAAGCAACTGATCAGCCGTCTCCGCATAGTATCCAGGGTCTCCGTCCATTGCCCGGCGATTTCCTCGTTCCAAAAATCTTTGCGACGGGTACGGGAATTGCCCCACATGAAATTTTCGGTATGCCATTTTTCATCATGGACTTTCATCTCCTGCGGCGACCCCAGTCCGGCTAAAATGGGCATGACTCCCGGAACCGGATTTTCATTTCGGAATTTTATATAGTGCAACACCTCAGTGCACAGTTCCATGAATTCAGCCGGTCGGGCCACATTGATGTCCCTGGTTCCGCGAACGACGATTGCCTTGACCCCTTTGTCTCCCATCACGGCGCCGATGCCGCCTCGGCTGGCACTGGACCGGCCCTGCTCGATGGAAGCAAAATAGACCCTGTTTTCCCCGGCCAGACCGATAGCCGCCACCTGGGCTTTCGGCTCCTTCAACTCCTGTAGAAGTATTTCTGCCGTTTCCACAGCGCCTTTGCCCTGTAAATGAGCAGCATCCCGTATTTCCACTTTGTCATTGTTTATCCAGATATAAACGAGCTGGGGGGACTTACCGCGCAGAATCACTTTGTCATAACCGGCATACTTCAATTCCGGTGCCCAAAATCCACCCATCATTGAATAGGCCATTAACTGGGTCTGGGGAGAAAAAGTAGAAACAATGGTACGATTGCAACCGGTAGCCGGTGTGCCACATAAGAGACCGGTTCCAAATATGAGTAGATTATCGGGTGAAAATGGTTCGGTTTCAGGGGGAACCCTGTCCCAGAGTATCTTGGCGTTCGTACCGAGACCCCCCAGATAAAGTTCGGTGTCTCTGGGATCGGTTTCCACCCGCTCAATGTTTCCTCGGGATAGATCAATTTCCAAATTAAACCCTGTCTCGGCGTACCTCATTTTTTTATCCCTTCTAGATTACCTGAATCCGTGGCTGAAGTGTTTTTTCGATCTAAATCCAGGCCGGGAGTTCAGGGGATAGTAAGCCTTTAATGCGGAATCAAAAAATCACTCTTTGCTATTCAGTTTCTTGTACAGGTTGATAAAGTTGCTGCGGTTGAAACCGACGGATTTGAAAAAAGAAAGCAGGTCCACCGAGTCCCACCGGGCGGCCGTGTAGATTTCATTGATTTTTTTCTTTTTGAACTGTTTGAACAACTGGGTAATCAGGGCCTGGCCGATTCCGGTCCCCATGTGCTTCGGGTGAACGCCCATTATCTTGATCCAACCGCTCTGGTCCAGGCCGAAACTGTTGGTCGTGATTTCGCTGATGATGAAGCCGACCACCTGGTCTTCGTCCAAGGCCACCAGACTCAGGCTGCTGTCATTCTGAATGGTATCCCCCCATTGGGTGAGTTTCTTGGGGCCGATCTTTTTTTTGGTAATTATTTCCTGGATATGAATCACCTGGGGCAGATCTTCGGCCGACAATTTTCGGAATTTAATCGTTTTCAAGGCCATCGTGTTCTCCATCAATCAATGCGAATTATTTTGACGTGTTTCCCCACCCATTCCGGAGGAAGATAAACCCGACCGCTGTTTCCGCTTTGTTTGACCTCTTTTTCAATCATTTCTTCCCCGAATACTTCAAATTTGGCCTTGAACGATTTGCTGGTTTCTTCGTTTTTCTCGATACGTTCTTTGGGATAGTTTTCTCTTTTGATGGGTACCATAGTATTCCCTTATCCGACCAAAACAAATAAAACCCGGCTTTAAGGCGCCATTAAGGCGAAACCCATTGAATTAATAATAGAAAAACAGTGAAACCGCCTCTTCTATCGAACCCGAAGGAATGAACTTTAGTGGCTATAAATTAACTACAATTTAACTATAAAGTAGTTATAGGGATTTTCGAAATTTTTGTCAAGGGAAAAATAATCAGAGGTGAGTTTTTTTTGGTCATGGATTTCAAGCGGACAGCGGGGTGGTTTTAGACCGGGTCCAGAACCCCTGGGGGTCGTAACGACGGATAATCACCAATTCTTCCAAGGTAGGGGCCGGGCTGATGGCGATCTCCGAGGCTGTTTTCAATTCCCAACCGGTTTGTTCGACTACGGTTTCCGGGGCAATGCCGGGATGCACCTGGCTTAGATAGGCCTCTCGGGTAGTCGGATCGAAACGCAAGACTCCTAATGTGGTGATGACCGCCGCGGGGCCTCCACGGACAAGTCCCTGGCGGCTGCGCCAATTCCCGCCGTCCCCAAAACCGGGCGAAGTGATATAATTGACTTTTTCCACAAAGCGGCGTTTTTCATGAGCCATGATAATCAATAGCTTGCGGGCCAACGAGGCGATATCCCCGCCGCCGCCGCTGCCGGGTAGGCGCACCGGGCCTTGCGGCCCTTCCACCTGGGTGGTATTTAAATTGCCGAACTTATCCACCTCGGCTCCGCCGATAAAGCCGATATGGACCCTCCCCTTTTGCAGGAAGCCCATGACCGTCAGCATATCGCAACACATGGTAGCCTGAAAGATATTGGGGGGATCCCCCATGGTGACCACAGGGTCGGCGGCCGGGATTTCTCTTATGACGCCGTTTTCAAAAAGCCCGATGGCTCTTGGGGCATGGGTCAATTTAGCTAGAATAAAGGCCAGCAGGGGCAGACGCATACCAACGAAAACCACATCCCCGTTGGAGATTTCCCGGGCGGCGATGGTGACCATCAGTTCGGCGGGAGTATAGAAGCGTTCGGCGTTGAGCGTTCGGCGTTCGGGGTATGGGGGAGGGGGGGCAGGGTTCAGCGTTCGGAGTTCAGAATTTGGAAAAGGGGGTTCGGCCAGGGGGATATCAGGGGCTGGGGGTGTCTTCCTGTCGTTGCTCATCTGGAGGATTGATCCAAAGCCTTACCGGTCAATCGGCACTTTTTTGATCTTATCCTGGTGCACGGACATGAGGGTGACCAGGGCCTTGGCGGCCAGGACTTCCCCAGCGGATCTTTGGTCAAAGACCTCGGATTCACCCACCAGGACCCGACCCCCTTCCCGGAGGATCCGGGATTTACAAATCAAACCCTGACCGTAAGCCGGCTGCAGGAAATTAATTTTAAATTCAATGGTCAAAATGCGGTGCACTTCATCCACCAGGCTGAAAGCGGCATATCCGGCAGTATGGTCGGCCATGGTGGCCAGGACTCCCGCATGAATGTATTGATCCTGTTGCCGATGGCGGTCTAACACCTTTAACCGCGATTCCAGGTAACCTTTTCGGTAGTCGTGGACTTCATAACCGACATCGCCAATAAAACCCCGGGAATAGTCCCGGGTTAAAAAATGCCGGCGTTCCATGGAGAATTCTTTATCTATGACCATCATGGTTTTGACCCAATAAGGTGAACCAGGTATTATCCGCTTCCCATTCCTTGATCAAGGTAAAACCCGGGCGGACAAGCCGCCGTTTGATCTCGGCATATTCGCTTCGCAGCAATCCGGAAAGAACGACCCATTTTTTTTCGGAAAAAGCCGGTTGCTCAATCAGTTCCCGGACTACCGCGAAATGGAGATTGGCAAAGAGGAGTTCAGCTTTTTGTCGGAGGTATTCCTCGGCCAGCCCTTCTTCCACCCGAATCCGATGGGATAACCCGTTCCATTCGATGTTTTTCCGGGCGGTGGCCACACAGGCCGGGTTCCAATCGATCCCCAAGACTTCCCGTGCCCCCAACTTGACGGCGGCAATAGCCAGGATCCCGGTCCCCGTCCCCAGGTCCAGGATCCTTTCGGGCGTTTCCCGGTCATAGATCCAGAGCAGGGCTTTAAGGGAGTCCCGGGTGGTGGGGTGCTGGCCGGAACCGAAGACCACCCCGGGATCAATGATAATGGGAATCAGGTCTTCGTCCTTCGGAACCGGATGACCCAAGGGAATGATCCCTATCCGTCCGATTTTAAACGGAGCCAAGGTTTCCCCGGCCTGCCAGTCCCGGTAGCTGATTTCATGGGTTCGGATCCAGGATACTTCCGGATGGGGTCCTAAAAATTGTTTCAGCTCTTCGGTGGAGGGCTGAGAGAAAAATAAGAAGGTACTCTCCCCTTCACGCCAGTGCGCTATCAGGTGGTTTTCAAAAAAGGATTCCGGCTGGACCACCGTCCCGGCCAGTTCATAAATATACAGGTGGTCTTCGGGGTTCATTCCTGTTTGACCTTTCGCGAAACCTTAACCGTGATAAGACCGTCCGCCCAGAAGTCAAAACAACCCGGCCCCTGGAAAAACTCATATTTCCAGGGGCCGAAGTCCGATTCCTGCACCGCGGCTGCCCGCGGCCTTTCGACCGCCAGACAGCCGGTACAACCGTAGCGCGCCGGATAAGGGCTATTCCACCGGGACCCAATAATAATCAAGTACGGTGTTTGTGGGTTTATCGGTCCGGAATTCCGCCTTGACTTTCATTCCGATAAAGGGTTTCCCGTAGAGGAGATAGCTCTTCGGAATAGTAGCCAGTCCCGGGATCTCCACATCCACTTGCCAGTAGGGAGTGGAAAGTTCGATGCCCACCCCGGCATAAACCACCTCGGTGAAGGCGTAGACCTGCCCGATGACCGGATTGCGCAGGGTTTTCCATTTCATCTCCGTATGGCAGTCGGGACAATGCGCTCGGGGGGGTATCCAGAGGCGGTTCTCGGAACATTGTTTATTGGGGCAAAAGGTGGCCATCAGTTTCCCTTCCGTCAGTCCCTGGAAGAAAGGAGAAAGCATCCCATAGGTGTGTACATGGGTTAAGGTCCGGGGCCACTCAATAACCGTCCGGGGCTCAGTCTGCCGAATTTTAGTCGTCTGACCAATGAATTTGGTCTGTGGTGTTTTTTTGGCCATTGTTTCCTCCTCCTTTACCAACTCTTCCTGAGAATACCGACGGTCACGTGAGATCCGACTCCCGCATGGGAGACCCAGAGGGCCTGCTTGCTTTTTTTGGGAATTTGCAGGCTCTTCCAATCCCTGGGTTTGGTCTTGCCCCATTTTTTCCAGATCTTGGGGTCGCCGTGAAATTTGTCGTATTGTTGCTGCAACTGCCAGAAGCACTCTACGGCCTGGAAGATCCCGGTGGCGCCCACGGCGTGCATGGTCCCCAGCAGCCCGCCGGACAGGTTGGAGGGGCATTTTCCTCCATAATAGGCGTCTCCGGATTCGATATAATCCTGTTCCTGGCCGTAAGGCCGGAGGCCGATATCACCATAGGTCTGGAGGTCGCTGATGGTGAAGGCGTCATGGAGTTCCACCAGATCCAATTCTTTCAGGGGATCATAGATGCCGGCCATCCGGTACACCAGATAGGCGGCAAAGCGGGCGGCCAGAAAGCTCTCAAACCCGGGGTAACGGCTTCCCTCCCGGAGGTAATTCTTGTACATCCCCGGCGTTTCATTGGGCAGCAAGGGGATTTCCATGTCCCGGCGGTCGGCCACCCGCAGGGTGTGGGAGCCGCCGCAGATGAAGACCTCCACCGGATGGTCGGTCAGCTTATAGGCCGTTTTCTCGTCGCAAAGCAGGGCGCAGGCCGAACCGACGCTCATGGCGCAGCATTCCAGGAAGCGCAAGGGAAAGGCCGACATGGGGCTGGCCAGGACCTCTTCCACGGTATGCTTCCCCGGTTGCTGAGCATAAGGGGAAGAACAGGCATAGAGGCGGTTCTTCACGGCAATTTTGGCCCGGGTTACCTCGGAGACATCAAAGGCCCAGGCAAAGCGGTTGGCCATGGCGGCATAATAGGAAGAATAAACGCGGCCCAGACGGGTTTCGAAGTCCTTACAGGCGGCCGTAGAGATATAAAAATTCCCGGTTCGGGTATCGACTTCATCCATCCGCTCCCAGCCGGCGGCCAGAGCTACGTCGGCATAACCCGAGGCGACGGCCATGGCGGCGTTCAGGATGGTGGTCCCGCCGGTGGCCCCGCCGGTTTTGATGCCCATATTATACAGGGGGTCCAGACCCAGATAATCATGAACCTTGGACTCGCAGAGCAGTTGATCCTGGAAGTGATCGGCAAATTCGCCATAGGCCGCATAGTTGATCAGACCCTTGACTTCCAGAGGGTCCATTTTAAGATTGTTATTTTCCAGCATCTGCTTGAAAGCCATCATGACCAGTTCTTCCAGTTTATACTCCGGGAAATACTTTTTGTAGGCCGTCGTGCCTCCGGCAACCAAGAAGACCTTGCGATTCCATTTGGGAATCCGTAAGTTACCTTTCTTGAATGTAATCATCCCCGATCCTCCTCCAATTCTAATAAGTTTTTAATATCATTAACTAAATTCGATTCAGGTCGACATTTTGGGCCTAATGAACCGAATCGTGTATAATTTCAGGCTTGTAACCTGAATAGTAGCTACGTTATAATTAAAATATAACCCCTGTCAAGCTCTAAATTATATGACTTATGATTGCCTCACTACATCCCTGCATCCGTAAAGATATCAATATCCTCTGTGCCGGCCGGTCCCTCACGGACCGGGAAAAAAAACGGCTGGGAAAAGCCCGGGCGGTCATCCTCCCACAGGGGGTAACCGCCGAGGTCTACCGAGAGTGCCGCCGGCTGGTCCCCCGGGTCTTTCCCAATTACGACCTGCGATTCGGCTTGGAGGGCAAGGTCGGGGACGCGCATCTTTTTGAATATTTTCAAGTCCCTCATCCCCGGACTTTGGCTTTTCGGGACAGGGGATCATTCAAAAAGACTTTTCCCAATCTGGACCTGGCGCCCGCCCTTCTTTCCGGGTATCCTCTGGTCTTAAAAGGGGATCAAGGCGGAGAAGGTTCCCTGGTCTTTCGGGTTGAATCGGCTCGGGACCTTGAAGACAAGCTGGATCGGTTGCAGGGCTCATCCGTCCGCGATCAAGGATTTGTCCTCCAGGAGTTTATTAACCATGGGGGGCGTGACTTGCGGGTGGTGATTCTCTATGATCAACTGTTTGCCTATTGGCGGGTTCAACCGGACCCCTCCCGGTTCCAGACCAATCAAAGTCAGGGCGGAACGATTGACCCCGGGGGAGATCCAAAGCTGAAAAATGAGGCCATCAAAGCGGTGGAACGGTTTTGCCGCAGGGCCGGGATCCACGTGGCCGGGTTTGATATCCTCTTCAACCGGACTCAGAACCCGGACACCCCTTTATTTCTGGAAATTAATTATTACTTTGGAAGAAGGGGATTGGGAGGGTCCTTCCGCTTTTACGAACTTTTCGAGCAGGCCGCGGACCGCTGGCTGGCCGCCGGAGAACCAGAGGAAAAGCAAGGGTTAAATATGAAAATAACCAAAAACAGGGTTCTTGGGGTCCAGGATTCAAGGGTTCGCGTGTAGGGGAGGGGTTAATCCCCTCCCGCACCCAACAGGGCACATAACACGCTCATAGAAAATATTTGAATCCTCGATCCCCAAGCTCGGGAGGGGGTTAACCCCTCCCCTACGAGACTGAGAAGCCACCTGCGCCCAGCAGCGCGGGCTCCCATGCCCGCGATTTTAAATGCTTCGTGGGTGCCCGCCCCGGGCATGGGGGGTTCGTATGAAAACAGGTTTTTTAACTCCCTGTGATTCAAGTTGTTTTTATCCCGCCAGTAAAGTAAGATTTCTACAATAGGTAAAAGGAGGTTGCAGTTAACACCCATGTGCTTAGCTATACCGATGGAAGTCAAAGAGATCAGAGAGGACTGGGCCCTGGTGGAATATGAGGGGACCCGCCGGGAGGTTCGTCTGGATATTGTAGACCAGCGTCCGGAGGTGGGTGATTATGTGATCATTCACGCCGGTTTCGCCCTGCACCGGATTGATGAGGACGAAGCTAAAATCAGTTTAGGCTACTGGAAGGAAATCCTGGCTCATGCCCCTGAAGCATTTGAGTGAATACCGGGATAAAGGCCTGGCGCAGAAACTGATCGCCGCCATCCGGTCCGAATCCCGAAAACCGGCCCGTTTGATGGAGGTCTGCGGCACCCATACGGTTTCCATTTTTCGACACGGGATCCGGGAATTGCTGCCGCCTTCGATTCAGCTTATTTCCGGCCCGGGCTGCCCGGTCTGTGTGACCGCCACCGAGGATATCGATCAGGCGATTAAGCTGGCGCAAATCCCGGAAGTGCTGGTGACGTCCTTCGGCGATCTCCTCCGAGTCCCGGGTTCGAATTCCTCCCTCCAGCAGGAAAGGGCTATTGGGGCCGATGTCCGCATCGTCTATTCCACCTTTGACGCCCTGAAGCTGGCCCGGGAAAACCCGTCCAGAAAGGTTGTTTTCCTGGCCATCGGTTTCGAGACCACAGCGCCCACCATTGCCGCCGCGGTGGCCGAGGCGGATCGGTTGGACCTGAAGAATTTTTATATCCTGGCCGCCCACAAGCTGCTGCCTCCGGCCTTAGGGGCCTTGCTGGGCCTGGGGGAGCTGAATCTTCAGGGATTCATTTATCCGGGGCATGTAACCACCATTATCGGCACGGAGGCTTATGAAGGGGTGGCCCGGGAGTATGGGATCCCCGGCGTGGTCTGCGGGTTTGAACCGGTGGATATTCTGGAGACGATCCTGATGCTGGTTCAACAGATCGAAAAGAATGAGGCTCGGGTGGAGATCCAGTATAAACGGGGGGCCACAGCCCAGGGAAATCCCAAGGCCAGAGAACTATTGAATCAGGTATTCGAACCCTGTTCGGCCATCTGGAGGGGATTGGGTCCTATCCCGGAAAGCGGCCTGACCTTGAGAACCGCCTATCGCCGCTTTGCCGCCGAGGACGTTTTCGATCTGCGAGTCCCCCCGGCCAAGGACCATCCCGGGTGCGGCTGCGGGGAAGTGCTTCGCGGTATGATAACGCCCCTGGAATGCCCGCTCTTTCGAAAAGCCTGCACCCCCGAATCCCCCATCGGCCCTTGCATGGTGTCCACCGAGGGCACCTGCGCGGCTTACTTCAAATATCACCAGTAAGGACCTCACTTCAGGCTCGATCCCGGAAAGGCCGCTTTTCAGTGAATAATCTTTCCGGCCCAGAGGTCCTCTAAAAAGGTTTTCCAGGGAAGGATTTCTATATCACCCTTGGCGAGCCGCGGCTGAGGATCGCAGGTCACCAAAAGACGGCGTTCCGTTTTATATTCTTCCTCGAAGGCAACCAGCCCGTTTAGATGATGGGTTTGAGCTAAGGAAGTACCCTTCACCTCCAGTGAAACCTGATGATCGCCCAGGATGAAATCCACTTCCAACTGGGAGGCCGTCCGCCAATACGAAATCGGATAATTCAACCCTGAGTAACGGGAATGGGCGGCCAGTTCCAGGAAAAGGAAATGTTCAAAGGCCCTTCCAAAAAGTTCAGAACCCTGCTCTACCCGCCCGCGCCGGGTGAGGAAACCCACCACCCCAACGTCAAAAAAGTAAAATCGTGGGGCCAGGATCACCCGCCGTTTGGGCCGTTTCTGATAGGCCGGCACCCATCGACCGATCAAGGTGTCTTCCAGAATCTGGTAATAGGCCTTGACCGTCGGCGAACTGACCCCGCAGTCACGGGCGATGGTGCTGAATTGGACGACCTCCCCGTTGGACAGGGCGGCCATCTCCAGGAACCGACTGAAGCCGGGAATGTTTCGGGTAACCGCCTCCGCGGTGATCTCCTCTTTTAAATAATCCCCCACATAGGCTTCGAGCCGATTTCGAACCGCCTCGCTGCCGTAGTGCGGCGGTAAAAGTCCATGGTTCAGGGCTTGCAGTAATGAAAAATCCGGGATCTCCGGGAAAACAAGGGGATGAAGTTCAAGCCGAACCGCCCGCCCGCCCAAGAGGTTGCCCTGTCCTCGTTTCAACTTCCGAGCGCTTGATCCAGAGAGCAGGAATCGAACTCCTTTGTTTTCCATCAACCAGTGGATTTCATCCAGGAGATCGGGGATCTTTTGAACTTCATCTACAATGACGGGTTGACCCTTAAATTCTCCTCGCTTTTGCATGGCCAGGCATTCCTCCCGGAGTAAAGAAGGCTGATGCAGCAAGCGCCGGAATTCATCCGAAAGCAAGAGGTCATATCGCCTGGAGTCGGGAAATCGTTCCCGGAGTAAGGTACTCTTTCCTGTCTGGCGGGGTCCCCACAAAAAACAACTGGTATTCAAAGGGAACTGGATTATTCTTTTATACATGATCATTTAAATATATTATTTAGATAATCATGTCAAATGAAATGTGGCTATGCGGAGAAGGTGGACAAAGTCTGGAGAATTGACGGGTTACAAAATAGGCCGCGCCTATTCGTTTGATGTGTTGGATCTTAAGCCGGTAGTGATCCCCACCCTAAGGGCATCCCTTCTTAGGTGCATAATCCTTAATTATCAAAGGCAAATAAATTAAAGAATAAAAATTCCCGGGAAGCAGAGACACGTCCCGGGTTACGGTCTCATCCTTTGCCACCAAAACTTCCGAAATGGTTTTCGGCGCATAGCCATTGATTTTATAAGTTAAACTATGATTTCCTGAAACCACTCTTTGATTATACCTTCCGTTTCCATCCGTTGTGGTCGATAAAGCATAACCCCAAGAAGGGTTTTGGATGGTTATCGAAACATTCGGTAACGGTTCGCTCGTTTCAGCTTGAATGACTTTCCCGCCAAGATATCCCCATCCTTCTTCGACCAGACCTCCCAAATGGGCTACCAGCGCGACGCCGGCCTTGATCATATCTAAATAATAATTGAGATTTTCGAAACTGCTTAAGGTGTCTCTTGAGGAATGATAGTTGGGATTAAAATCTTTCGAGCTCTCAGTAGCCATAAGGGCTGGAAATTGGAACCCCCAAAAACTGGCATGATCACTCCGGCCGCTTCCGGATTTGTTAATGGATGGAACTAAACCCAGTCCATAGCCTTCAATGATATTCTGAAGAAGCTCGGATAGATCCAATGAGGCCGGTATCATTGGGCTTGCGTGAATTTCCATATCCGGCAAACTTCCAGCCGTATTCCAGGCAATCATGTCCAGATTAATGACGGCTTCCAGGTCCTCCCCGCTGCAATATGATTTCCAGGCATGATGGCTGCTCCCACCCAGGCCTTGTTCTTCGGCGGCAAAATTAATAAATCGCAGGGTCCGTCCAAAATCATATTTGCTTAATATCTCCGCTGCCAGCATTACCCCCACGGTACCACTGGCGTTGTCATCAGCCCCGGGGGCGGGGATACTGTTAGGCATATCGTCATAATGACTAGTTATCGCGATAATTCGCTCGGGGAAAACGCTTCCTTTCTTCTGGGCGACAATATTTCGTTGCAAAGTGTCCCAACAGATAAACTCTTCCGCTGCTACCTCCAGGCCCAGTTTTTTATAAAATTCATATAGATGCTGGCCGGCCTTTTGGATCTCAGCGGTTCTATAGGAATTTCTGGTTGATATCGTATAGGGCGTTTCTCCAATCGTAACCGGCCACACCCCGGTTAAATCACCGGTATAGGTATAAACCTGGCTTTCCGTTACCTGGCCCATCATTTCCTGGATGACAGGTTTGGGCGACGCGACCCAGCCCTTCCTGCCCCCCATTAAGGATTTGGGGGCCGTCGAAGCGATACCTATCGGCAAGGAAACCATCAATCGAATCGGAAAACCCTCTGCGGACAGCCGCTCGGCCTCTTCCCGGGATATGTCCACCAGAATCCCTTCTCTATCACGGGCCAGCTCCACCGACAACAGGGGATCCGGTAACGATTTCCTGGGGTTGGGGTAAATCCAAAAAAAGGTTTTCCCTTCGGAAGCTGTGGCCAGCTTCCGGTAAGGACTTTTAAGCCTATCGAGGACATCCGTTTTCAGCGGATCTATGGAGATTAGTATATTGTCCTCGGTTTCTGTTTGAAACCGGCCAAAATATCGGATGGGTAATTCTCCTATCGTTTGAAGATCATTCCCGGAGGAGATAGCCAGTTGATATAAATCTTCCCCTGAGGAGTACCCGGGGATTAGAAAGCACACACCCAAAGATAAGAGAATCAAGACAATGTTTCTCATGACCTGGACCTCAAGGAATCGTCTTCTTTGTCAAAATACTTTCCAATCAACTTCCCTCCTCACCCCGACCGTAATTGGCAGAAATTCTTTCCCTGTAATTATTCAACCTCTCTTCAATTGAAAGGCTTTAGTTTCTCAAAAGAGTCGGCAAATAGACCTGGTAGCAAGAATTGATTACGTCCTGAGGTGTTGTTCTGAAGCCGATCCTGCCGTCTCCCAGTTGCCCATCGTGATAACTGCCCCAGCATTTCATCGATCCATTATCTAGAACTGCACAGGTATGATCATAAGCCGCTGAGATAGCCACAGCCCCACTATCTAGGCCAGTCACATCGACAGGGGTCAATTTTTTGATGGTTGTTCCGTCGCCCAATTTCCCAAAGGAGTTACTCCCCCAGCATTTAACCCCTTTATTTTTAAGGTTGGATAATATACCTTCCACTGCGAACCTGAGCCCGGGCGATGAGGATCTCTTTGATCAGGGAGACCGGAAGATCGGCATCTCCGTTCGGCGGGCCCGCAGCCCTCGGATCACCTCGTGGCCTGCCTCCCGGAGAATTGGATGTGCCGCCGGTCATCCCATAGGCACGTCCGGCGGGACGTCGAGGGCGAGGGCAATCGCTTTCAGCGTTACGACCGTGCCCTGCCGCTTGCCGGTTTCGATCTGGGACAAGTACGATTTGCTGATCCCCGCCCGCTTGGCGAGTTCCTGCTGGGTCAGGTTACGCTGGAAGCGCCAGAGCCTCACCGGCGATTCGCCGGCAAGTTCCCGGCGCAGGATGTCGTCGGGAACCAGAAAGGCCTTCCCGGCGGTATAGTCCGCGTGGAATTCGGCAACAGCGCGGGCGTCCGCTTCATCCTCGATCAGTTCCAGAAAACGTTCATAATCGGCGTAGGGAATCACCACAAATTCCGGGCGACCGTCCTTTTCGATGATCTGTGCTTTCATGGGTTGGCCTCTTTCCTCACCAGGGACCTCCTCTCTCGGTCAGGTGATAACTGGTGCTGCGGCCGCCGGAGAGGTCCTTCGTCAAAACGCCGTGTCCGATAAGCTCCTGAATGTCCCGCAAGGCCGTATCTTGCGAACACTTGGCCAGGGTAGCCCATTTGGATGAGGTCAGCTTGCCTTTGAAACCGTCCAGCAGCCGGTTGAGAATCAACCGCTGGCGGTTATTGAACGACAAGGCAGCGCAAGATTGCCAGAAGCGGGCTTTGGTGAACACCGTGGCCAGCGTGTCTTCCACGCCATCCAAGGCGCGGCTTAAGCAGCCCAGGAACCACTCCAGCCCCCCGCTAATATCAAGCGTTCCTTTTTGGGCATGCGCTAATCCCTGATAGTAGGCCTTCCGCTCTTGTCGGATTTGCGCGGAAAGGCTGTAAAAACGCTGGGTACTATGCTCCGATCGGGCCAGCGTCATATCGGTGATCGCCCGGGCGATACGCCCATTGCCGTCTTCAAACGGATGGATGGTTACGAACCAAAGGTGAGCGATGCCGGCCCGCAAGACGAGGTCCGTTCCGTCGTCTCCGTTGAACCAGTCGAGAAAGGCCTTCATTTCCTTCTCCAGCCGCTGGGCGGCAGGCGCTTCAAAATGCACCTGCTCGCGATCGATCGGACCCGAGACTACCTGCATTGGCCCTTTCGCGTCGTCGCGCCAGGCGCTCACCTTGATTTTGCGCAGGCCGCTGAATCCGGACGGAAAGAGTGAAGCCTGCCACCGGAACAATCTTTCCCTGGTCAGGGGTTGGCTGTAGTTCTGAGTCGCATCGAGCATCATCTCCACCACGCCCTCGACGTTTCTGTTCACGGGCGTTAATGCCCCGATATCTATTCCCAGGCGCCGGGCGATGGAGGATCGCACCTGTTCCCGGTCGAGTATTTCGCCTTCGATCTCGGAGGATTTCAGAACGTCCAGCGTCAGGGTGTGTAAAACCGCTTCAGCGCTCACGGAAAACCCCAGCGCCTCCATTCGTCCGATCAGTCGTCCCTGATGATGACGCACGGCGGCCAGCCGACCCGCTAACCTCCCGTTGTTCCAACGGAACCGAGGCCAATCCCGCCTTTCATGGATATATAAGCTCATTCTTCGCACCAAATGCGGAGATTATAACCTATATTCTCCGCAAGAGCAATCTTTTGGATATCCACGATTGACCCAATTTATTTTACAGTTCGGTGATGAAGGTCTCAATGGCCCGGTTGACTTTCCCAGGCTTCTCCAGCATGACCGGGTGACCGGCGCCGGGGACCACCACCAGGCGGGAAGAGAAGATTTTTACCAAATAAGCTTCACCGCATAAGGCGAGAATGCGGCATCGGAACTGATAACGGGAATTTCTTCTGTAAGGGCTTGGGCAATGATTAGGCGGTCAAAAGGTGGTTCTGCGGATCGGCGATGGCGTTTTTCGCATCGACGCTCAACCGGTCGCTGCCCCCGATAAACCACAAAAAGCTGTTGGTGTCGAGCAAGGCGCGCATCAAGAGTATTCCTTGAAATCTTCAAGCGGTGCGTCAAAGTCATCCGTCATTTTGATGAGCCCCCTGGCGCTTCCGAACCGCCGCTGTTTCCGGGGCGGTTTGATCATCGCCACCAGCCTTACGACGGGTTTTCCTTCCTGCGTGATGACCACCTCGCCTCCGTTGATTGTCTGCTCTATCAGCTCGGGGAAACGCTGCTTAGCCTGGTCCACATCGATGGTTTGCATGGCCAAATTCTATCTCCTCTCCTTGAAGCTACGTTTCTTTCTATGCTAACAAAAGGATTTCGTAAAAGCCACTTTTATCCTTTTCTAACAAACAGATTTATTGGGGCCGTTCGTTGACGAAGGCCTCGATGGCCTGGTTGACTTCCCGTGGCTTTTCCAGCATGACCAGATGCCCGGCGCCGGGGACCAAGACCAATTTCGAATTCAGGATTTCTTTTTGTAGCGCTTCCGAAAAAGCCGGCGGGGTCATCGCATCCCGTTCCCCCACCAGAATTAAGATCGGCCACGTAATCGTCGAGATGTTCTCCGAGCGGTCAAAACGGTTGCAGGCCTGGAAATCGTTGTAGATCACCTGGATCGGGGTCTGCCGTAGGAGTTCCAGGGACTGTTGGATCAGCAGGGGATCCGTATCCGGGGGGAAGCACCATTGGTTGATCAGGGCCAACGTCGGCTCCGACTCCTTGTCCAGTCCTTCGAGAATTTTTGCGGAGACCCGGAGTTCGGCCCCCGTGGCGATCAAAATCAAACCCTTGATCCGGGACCAGGACCGGAGGGCCAGTTCCAAGGCAATCGCTCCACCCATAGAGTGGCCGCCCAGAAAGAAGGATTCGATCGGGAAGGAGGAAAAAGTCTCTTCCACCCAGGCGGCATAGCCGCTGATGGTATCCCGCCCCGGCCCGGGAGTGCCGCCGTGGCCCGGCAGTTCCACGGATACAACGTTCATCGTCCGGTCGAGCCGGCGAAGCTGATGGAGAAAGGTCTGGGAACTGCCCCCGGCCCCGTGAAGCAGGATCAGGGTGGGGCGGTCCGGTAAAATCCCTTGTTCTCCAATTTTAAATCCAACATTTGAAGGCAGGATATTTTTGTTCATTTTTGATTTCTCCGTCATGGAAGATTGAGGAGAAGCCCAGAGTTGAGGATGGGCGGAGAAATGGCCCGTGGAACGATGGGAGGAGCGTGGCGGCAGGTCGCCGCCACGCTGTCCGGGTCTGTGGCAATAAAACTTTATTGAATTCTATTAAGATAGGATCTTCTTGAATTCCTCTTTCAACACCGGGACGATCTCAAACAGGTCTCCCACAATCCCGTAATCCGCCTTTTGGAAGATGGGGGCATCCGGGTCCTTGTTGATGGCCACGATGACCTTGGAGGAACCCATGCCGGCCAGGTGCTGGATGGCCCCGGAGATGCCGCAGGCAATGTACAAATTGGGACAGACCACCTTCCCGGTCTGGCCCACCTGGTCGGTATGCGAACGCCAGCCGGCATCGACCGCCGAACGGGAAGCCCCCACGCTGGCGCCGATGACGCCGGCCAGCTCTTCCAGGACCTGAAAGTTTTCCGCCGTCTTCATGCCCCGACCACCGGAGACGATAAAGGTGGCTTCCGTCAGGTCGACCTTGCCGCTGGCATCTGGCAATAATTCAACCAGGGTCGTTCGTAAATCATCCGGTTTCAGCTCGACCGGGACGGCGACGATCTCGGCCTGGCGGCCGGGGTCCGGCTCCGCCACGGCCAGAACATTGGGCCGGGCCGCGGCCATTTGGGGCCGGGCGGTTTCAGAGGCCACTTCGGCATAAACCTTCCCGGCATACAGTGGACGCTTGGCGATCAGCAGACCGTTCTCCAGACGGAAGGAGACGCAGTCCTGAGCCATTCCGGTCTCCAGACGAGCGGCCAGCTTGGCGGCCAGCTCTTTCCCCTGGGCGCTGGCGCCTAAGAGGACGATATCGGGTTCGTGTTTCTTAATCAAGTCGGCCAGAACGGCCGTATAGGCCTCCGGGGTATAGTCGGCCAGGGCCGGATCATCGGCCACATAAAGGGTGTCGGGACCGTAGGGAATCAGCTTCTTGGCCTCTTCCCCGATCTGGGAGCCGACGACGACGGCGGCCAGAGGCTGTCCCGACTGATCGGCCAACCGGCGCCCTTCACTGGTCAATTCATAGGATATCTTCCGGAGGTTTCCTCCGCGTTGTTCTGCAATAATCCATATTCCTTTTGCCATGGTAATCTTCCCTCCTAAATAATTTTGGCTTCTTCCCGCAACAGTTTGACCAGGCCGGCGCCTTTTTCCTGAGGCGTTTCCCCGGAAACCATCTGACCGGATTTCCGTTCCGGGGGCGGGGTCAGGCCCAGGATCTTGATTTTGGAACCGGCCTCGCCGGCCTGGCCGGGATCCAGCCCTAAATCACCCAACTTTTTGGCGGCCAGGGGTTTCTTCTTGGCTTTCATGATCCCGGGCAGCGAGGCATAGCGGGGCTCGTTCAAGCCTTTCTGAGTGGTAATCAGGACCGGCAGGGTGGATTCCAGGACCCAGTTGGCTCCCTCAACGGAACGCAGAATGCGGACCTTGGTCTTGTTTTCGGATAGGTCCACCTTGGTGGCCACCGATAACAAAGGGATATTCAACAGTTCGGACAAGGCCGCCCCCACTTGACCATTGTCGTTGTCCACGGCCCTTTGTCCGCAGAAGACCAGGTCAAAAGGGACTGCTTTAATAGCCGCTGCCAGGGCCCTGGCGGTGGCTAAGGAATCCCCGCCGTCGGCGGCCGGGTCGTCGATGTGAATGGCTTCATCGGCCCCCATGGCCAGGGCGGTGCGCAGGGATTCCACCACCCGCTGAGGTCCTAATCCGACGACAGTGACTTTTCCGCCGCCCGCCTTCTCTTTGAGACGCAGGGCTTCTTCCACCCCGAATTCATCGTAGGGGTTCATGACCCATTTAATGTCGGCGGTTTGAATGCCCTTCCCTCCGGAATCGATCTTGATTTGCGCTTCCGTGTCCGGGACTTGTTTAATGCAGGCCAGTATGTTCACGTTTTCCTCCTTTCCGTGTCCTGCCGCTGTGAGGAGCAGGACCGGGTTGTTTTGTCGTTTGGGGTTCAGGGGCTACCATCCCCTGCAAGAAATAGCCGCTGATCTGCCGGGCGGCCAGGGGGATGGAGCGTTTTTTTAAAGGGGAGAGGACCAGGAGTCGGGAGATTTCGTCCAAGGCCCCAAAAAAAGCCCTTTTGGCAATCCCGGGATGGATGTCGGATCGAAAAACTCCCTGGTCTTGTCCTTCCCGGATGATGGTCGAGATCAGGTCCAGGTACTGGGCAAATTGCTGATTGTCGTATTCCTTCATGAATTTGCTGCTTTGGCGGACCTCCACCTGAATGACCTCGGCCAATGCTCTATTTTTTTGAACCAACCCCAGGTGGGCCTGGGCAAATTGTTCCATCATCCGTACCGGATCGTTCTCCCGGGCGATGACGGTTTTCATTTCCCGGATGATGTTGGTCATCTCCTCCTCGAAGAGATTGATTAGAATATCGTCCTTGTTATGAAAATAGAGGTAGATCGTCCCGTCGGCCACCTCGGCTTCCCGGGCAATCTCGGAAACCTTGGACTGATAGAACCCGTTCCGGGCAAAGATCCGAACCGCGGCCTCCAGGATTTTCTTGCGCTTGTTGGTGTCTCTCATGGGCGTCAGCGGCCGGGAAACCGGTAAAAACGTATGAATAATCTCAAATCTGAATGAAGCGTCATTCAGGATATAAATGAAAGAAGGGACGCTGTCAAGCATTTATTTGGGCGGTTATCTTTCCGTTGACAATGATCAGGATAGGTAATAAAATATACAAAAAACTAAACATAGAAATAGAGATTTTTATGAGGACAATACAAATGACCCTTGACGATGAACTGGTTGAGACCGTCGATGCCCTAGCGAAAGAGCTTAAAACA
>Ga0315292_10000459_pt1 | contig 19125 bp, 21 predicted proteins | sample YL17G13_0_MG_FD_204029 | JGI IMG/M metagenome (GOLD analysis project Ga0315292, IMG submission 204029) | Sediment microbial communities from Yellowstone Lake, YNP, Wyoming, USA - YL17G13_0 | ecosystem: Environmental > Aquatic > Freshwater > Lake > Sediment | place: USA: Wyoming | collected... | reverse complement strand
CGGCGATGGCCTGGGCGCCGGAGGGGGTGGGGAAGAAGCGGAGGCGGCGCCCGGACGCGGTGCCGGACGCGGTGCCGGACGCGGTGCCGGACGCGGTGCCGGACGCGACGGACACGGTGCCGGACACTCCGGCGGTGTCGGCCGCGGGGACGCCAGTGACGGTGACAAGCATGGCGTCGCCGGGGCGGGCGCGAGGGGGGGCGACGTGAAGAGCCGTGGTGCCGGACGCGGACGCATCCCATGGGATTGCAGCGGCGAGCGCGGCGACCGCGAGGAAGTTGCAGTAATGTCGAGACATGGAAGCCTTCAAGCCTCACCTCTCCGGACTGACCGCCTACCCCTACAAGAAGGTGGAAGCAGCGATCAAGCTGGACCAGAACGAAAGCCCCTGGGACCTCCCGGAAGATCTCAAGGATAGAGCACTGGAGCGGATGAGGTCCGAACCCTGGAACCGTTATCCGGACATGCACGCCGAAGGGGTCCGCGCGCTCGTCGCGCGATGGCTGGGCTGGCCGGAGGGGGGGGTGGTCGTAGCGCCGGGGTCGAACTTCCTAGTCCTTGCGCTCGCCCAGGCGGCCCGGCGCGTGCTCGACACGTCGCCCTCATTCGCGTTTTACGAGGGGGCCGCTCGGCTGACGGGAACTCCGTATCGGGCCGTCCCGCTCGCTCCGGAATTTCGGTTGCCGGTGGAGGGGATCCTGAGGGAGATGGACGAGGGGGAACCGGGCGTCGTGTTCCTGGCGATCCCGCACGCTCCCACCGGTGCGGTCTTCCCGGTGCCGGACGTGCGCCGCGTGGCCGAAAAGGCCCGAGGAAGAGGCTGGATCCTCGCCATCGACGAGGCCTACTGCCAGTTCTCCGGGACTGACCACCGTGGTCTCGCGGCCGAGAATCCGAATGTCGTCCTGCTTCGCACGTTCTCGAAGGCCTTCGGGCTTGGCGGGGTACGTGCCGGCTTCCTGCTCGCGGTGCCGGACGTGGCGGCGAAACTCCAGGCGATGCTGCCCCCATTCGACGTCCCGGTTCACACGGCGGCAGTTCTCGCGACGGTCCTCGAGTCGGCAGACCGGGCCGCCGAAGTCGGCGCCCGCCTCGCAGCGGAACGAGACAGGGTGCTCGCCAAGATGGCTGGGCACCCGACTTGGAGAAGTCATCCGAGCCGCGCGAATTTCTTCCTGGTGCGAACCCCGGATGCAGAGGCCGCCTGGCGGTCTCTCCTCGACCACGGGATCCTCGTCCGTCGTCAGGACCACCTGCCGGGACTGGAAGGCTGCCTTCGTGTATCGGTCGGAACGCCGACCGAGAACGACGCCTTTCTGAAGGCGGCCTTCGACTCGGCGACACCCGGTGCGACAGGTGCGACACCCGGTGCCGGACGTCCGGGCTGACAGCCCGATTCACCCCTGCGCGGAGTCGCTCGCGCCGCTAGACCCCCTCCAGATACCCGTCGAGCTCCGCCGGCCGCCGAAGGCCTGGCAATGGAGCCTTCTGGAGGGAGCACACGATATGGCCATTCCGTGGACCCCCGCGCTCGCGATCGGCGTCCCCGAAATCGACCACCAGCACGAGGAACTGTTTCTCCGGATCGAGCAACTCGTGCAGGGCGTTTCCCGGGGGAACGCCACTGATGTGAAGCGCCTGCTCGAGTTCCTCGGTCAGTACGTTGTGAAGCACTTCGGCGCCGAAGAGCGCTGGATGCTTCGCGGTGCCTACCCGGACTACGCCCGCCACAAGGCCGAGCACGAGCGATTCATCCGCGACTACGAGCACATGACGCAGGAATTCCGCGAGAAGGGGCCCAACGTCCTGGTCGGAATCCGGATGAACAACTGGATCGCGGAGTGGCTAATGAGGCACATCAGCCGCTCCGACATGGAACTCGGGCGCTTCCTCGCGACCAAGGTGGCGAGCGGCGACCTCGACGGCCCCTGAGCCGCCAGGTCGCCTCGCCACAGCCATGGTCTCGGGTCGGTCCTGGCCTCAGCCCTCGACCTTGAAGCCGATCCGTACCGTCACCTGGAACTCGGAGACCTCGCCGCCCTTGATGGCGCCGCGAATCTCGGCGACTTCGAACCAGCTCATGTTCCGGAGGGTCTTCCCGGCCCCGGAGACGGCGGACTTGACGGCGTCGGCGATGCTCTTGGAAGACGTTCCTACGACTTCGATCTTTTTGAAGGTTGCCAAGGTTCAGTTCCTTTCCAGCTGATGGAGTGGATGTGGAGCGATGGAATGGTCGGGTGGGATGTAACTCCGGGGCGGACGTCCGGCACCGGCCGAAGCGAGGCCGCCCCCGCCTGGGCCGCCGACGACGCACCGCGCCACTTGACTCCCTCCACCCACGGCCGGTAGGTAAGCTCGGGGAACCAGATTTCTCCGGCACGACGGCGAGGGCAAATGGCTGATCTTTTTGACAAGTGTGCTGCCTGGAAGGACGCGCAGGTCCTCAAGCTGGCGGGTCATTACCCCTACTACCGGATCATCGAGGAGACGAACGGTACCGAGGTCGTGGTCGACGGCAAGCGCCTCATCATGGCCTGCTCGAACAACTACCTTGGCCTCGCGAACGACCCCCGGGTGATGGAAGCGGCCGCCGCCGCCGCCAGGCGCTGGGGCGCGTCGACCTGCGGCTCGCGCCTGCTGAACGGCTCGTTGACCCTCCATGACGAACTCGACCACCGGCTCGCGAAGTTCCTTGGCAAGGAGGCCGCGGTGGTCTTCTCGACGGGCTTCGGGACCAACCTGGGGACCATCTCGTCGCTGGTGCTGCGACACGACCTGATCTTCGCCGACCGGATGGTCCACGCCTCGCTCGTCGAGGGCATGCAGGCGGCCTACGGTGAGACCAAGCGCTTCCGCCACAACAACATGGAGGACCTGGAGCGGCTCCTCGCCAATTCCGAGCCCGCCGCCGGGAAGCTCATCGTCGTGGACGGCGTCTACTCCATGGAGGGGGACCTCGCGAACCTTCCGGCCATCGTCGAGTTGAAGAAGAAGTACGGCGCGCGCCTCATGGTGGACGAGGCCCACGGCTTCGGCGTGATGGGCCCTGGCGGGCGAGGAACCGGAGAGCATTTCGGGGTCGAGGACGACGTCGACCTCACCATGACGACGTTCTCGAAGTCCCTCGCCTCGATCGGCGGTGTCATCGCCGGGCGCGCCGACGTCATCAACTGGATCAAGCACAAGGCACGCGCTCTCGTGTTCAGCGCGTCGATGACCCCGTCGTCGTCGGCGGCGGCGCTGAAGGCGCTCGAGATCATCGAGCAGGAGCCCGAGCGTCGCGAGCGGCTCTGGGACATCTCGGAGCGCGTGCATCGCGAACTCCGCGGGATGGGATTCGAGACCCAACCCTCCGTATCGCCGGTGGTGCCGGTGGTGATAGGTGACCAAGCGCTAACCTTCAAGTTCTGGCGGAAGCTGACCGACCTGGGGCTCTTCGCGAGCCCGGTGGTCAAGCCCGCGGTCGAGAAGGAGTTGGTGCGGACCGTCTTCATGGCGACGCACACCGACGATCACATCGACCGGGCCCTGGAGATGTTCCAGAAGGCCGGACGCGACCTCGGGGTCATCCCGCAGGAGCGGCCACACACCCGGGTGGAGGTGAAGATGGCGCGCCCCGGCGTGACCGGCTTCTACTCGTCGCACGAGGGGGACACGACCTCGACCGGCGCGCAGGACGGTGGCGGGCGGCTCGAGATCCTGGACGTCCTCACCCAGACGAGCGAGCCCTGGTCGCGCCGCCTGTCCGACGCGGCCGAGATGATCACGTGGAAGGCGATCAACGCGGGGCCGGACGATTTCCAGCAACTGAAAGAACTGCCCTTGAAGATCTGGGAGAAGCGCCGCCAGCTTCCGACCATGCTGCTCTCGGCCGGCATGAACTTCATGGCCCGCCGCCAGCAGAATGGAAGCAACACCCAGCGGGACGCCTGACGCGCTCCCCCACCCGCCAGGACCCCTACATGACCAGGCCCGTCGTCGTTCCGAACATCACCGAGTTCGCGCAGCTCGCCAAGCCCGCCAGGGACGTCGAGGTCACCCTGGTGTCGTCGGGCATCGAGAAGGACCGCTTCGTCCGGCTCCCGTTCGAGCTGTACCAGGACGACCCGTTCTGGGTGCCGCCGCTCATCATGGAGCGGCACGAATTCCTCGACCCGGCGCACAATCCTTTCTTCCGTCACGCCGAGGTGGCCCTGTTCCTCGCGCGCCGCGACGGAAAGCTGGTCGGTCGGATCGCGGCGATCGAGGATCGGAACTACAACGCCTTCCACAGCTGCAAGGTGGCCTACTTCGGCCTCTTCGAGTGCATCGACGACCCGGGCGTCGCGGCCGCGCTCGTCGCCGCGGCGCGGAACTGGGGCCGGTGGCGCGGACTTCAGCAACTCATTGGCCCGATGAGCCTCTCGACGAACCAGGAGTGCGGCCTTCTCGTCGACGGGTTCGACTCGTCGCCATGCGTGATGATGGCGTACAACCCGCCCTACTACGCGGAACTGCTGGAATCCTGCGGTTTTCGGAAGGCCAAGGACCTCTTCGCCTTCGAGCGGTCGGCCAAGGTTCCGGCGCCCGAGCGGTTCATCCGCGTGGCGGACAAGATCCGGGCGCACGAGGGGATCACGGTCCGGCCTCTCGACGTCGCCAACTTCGAAGCCGAGGTGGCGCGGATCAAGACGGTCTACAACTCGGCCTGGGAGAAGAACTGGGGATTCGTCCCCATGACGGATGCCGAGTTCGACAAGCTGGCGAAGGACCTGAAGCAGCTGGTCGTGCCGGAGCTGGCGCTCATCGCCGAGGCCCACGGTGAGCCGATCGCGTTTTCTCTCACGGTGCCGGACATCAACCAGGCCTTAAAGAAGGTCGGGGGACGGCTCACGACCTTTGGCCTGCCGGTCGGCCTGGCCAAGCTCATGTGGTTCCAGAAGAGAATCACCAAGGTCCGGCTCATGGCGCTCGGGATCAAGGAAGGCTGGCGCCGCCGCGGGCTCGACGCGGTGCTCATCGTGGAGACGATCCGGCGAGCGGACCAAGCGGGGTACGAGGGCGGCGAGGTCAGCTGGACGCTCGAGGACAACACGTTGATCAACCGGGCGATCGAGGCCTCAGGGGCTCGGCGCTCCAAGGTTTACCGCCTCTACGAGATGCCGGTCGAATAGACCGTGCGCTGGCTGATCACCGGGGCTACCGGATTCATCGGGACGACGCTGACGGAGCGGCTAATCGGGCGCGGGGACGAAGTGCGCGCCCTGGTAAGAGATCCGGCCCGGGCCGACGAGCTGCGGGCAATGGGCGCGGACCTGGTGCTGGGCGACGTAAGCCGGCCGGAAACGTTTTTCGACTCGGTGCCGGACGTCGACGCGCTGGTTCATCTCGCCGGGCTCGTCAAGGCTGTGACCCGGGAGCAGCTCTTCTCCATCAACACGGAAGGCACGAGATCCCTCGCGGCGGTCGCAGCGCGGTTGGGGCGGCCGAAGTTCGTACTCGTGTCATCGCTGGCGGCGGCTGGCCCTTCGGTTCCGGGTCGACCCCGCACGGAGACCGATCGTCCGGCACCGGTCAGCGCGTATGGGCAGAGCAAGCTAGCTGCCGAGCAGGCGGTGCGCTCGTTCGCGCCCGGCCTCGATGCCTCGATCGTCCGGCCCCCGATCGTCTATGGGCCGAGAGACAAGGAGTTCCTTCCCTCGCTCTTCCAGCTTGCGAAGACAGGACTCGTCCTGAAGTCCGGGACGGGAGACAAGCGGTACAGCATCATCCACGTGAGTGACCTGGTCGAACTCGTCATCGCCGTTGCGGAGCGAGGTGCCAGAGTCGACGAAGCCGGGTCCACGGGCGTCTATTATGGAGATGACGGCGTCGAATACACCTGGGAGGGGCTGGCGCGGGGCGCGCTCGGCGCACTTGGGCGGCGCGGCGTCGTCGTGCCGGTGCCGGAATTCGTGACCTGGCTAGCCGCTGGAGCCGCGACGGCGACGGCGCGGCTGACGGGTCGCGCCGCAATCCTCTCGCTCGACAAGATGATGGAGATCCGCGAACCGGCCTGGACCTGCTCATCCGCGAAGGCGCGCCGGGAACTCGGCTGGACGCCGCGCGTCTCGTTCATCGATGGCATGCGAGACGCGGCCCGGTGGTACCGAGAGCGCGGCCTCATCTAGGAAACGCGTCACCCGTCGGGTACCGGAGCTCCCCTTTCGAGGAGGGATGCGATCCAGCGAACGGTTCCAATGAACGGGCCACGGACCAGATCGGGCCGGTGGCGACGGACGCGCGCGATGAATCGCCTGGCAAAGAGACGGAGATAGGCCACGCGGCGCTCGGCCGGGCTCCGGCCCAGCGATGCGAAGGAGGGAGGCTCGGTCACGAGCGGATCCACCCGACCGAAGGCGTAGTGGGCGTGACTTGACCAGGGCCAGTCGCCGGGCTGGCTCACCATGCCGGCTCGGACGGGGTTCATGTCCCCGTAGACCATGACCTCCAGCTCGTGGCGGCCGCCGCGCTGGACCCGGGGTGAACCGAGGCGCTCCATGACGACCTGTCCGCGGCCTCCGGTCCGTAGATTATACCAGCGGGCGAAGCACTGGTTGACCACCTTCCAGAACGCGCTGAAGGATGGCTGACCGAGGGTGGAGCGGCAGACGAGGTGCGGGTGGGTTCCCATCAGGCAGTAACTGTGGATGAGGATGCCGTGCCGGTCCTTGTACTTGGCGAGAAGACCGAGGAATTTTCGGCGCGCGTCGTCCGAATCCAGGACCCTGGAGCGGTTGTGGCTGCGCCAGAAGCAGTGGTGCGTCGAACCGGGCGCGACAAGCCGGGAGCGAGGGATGCGAGCCATGGCCCCTGCGGTAGCAAGCGGCGGGCCGGACGAGCAAGCGGCGGGCAAGCGGCGGGCCGGACGAGCGATTCGATTGCGGCTCGACCGGGCTTTAGTGTCCGGCACCGCTCGGGCCGCCCCCGGACGAGGCTGTCGCGGGGGCCGGACGCTCCGCCCGCGGGAGAGTCCGAAAGATTACGTCCCAGAAGGGCGTCGACACCCCGTAGCGGGCACCGGGCTGCTTGAAGTGGTGAAGGTAGTGGTGCTTCCGGAGCTTGGCGCCCAACTCGGTTCGTGGCTTCACGTGGTGAACCGCGTAGTGCGTCATGTCGTACCAAATGTATCCGGCCACGAGCCCCGCGAAGAACGGGTCGAAAAGTGGGGGTCCGACGACCAGGTAAATCGGGTACCCGATGACGAGAGCGAGGAAAATGGACATGACGGGCGGCATCACGAGCCGGTCGGCGTCGTGAGGCCAGTCGTGATGAACGCCGTGGATCAGGAAGTGGACGTCTTGGGCTAGCTCCGAGTTCGGGCTGGGGACGAAGTGGAAGACCCAGCGGTGGAGGACGTACTCGAGCAGGGTCCAGAAGACGAGACCGCCAAGGAGCGCTCCGAGGAACGTCCCGACCGAGACGTCCGGCACCCGCATCCCCCGATAGACGAGATAGCCGATCACCGGTACCCAGGCGACGAGCACGTGCCAGGGCTTGACGCGCGAAAGGTACTTCTCGATCCAGTCCACGCGAAACATCCGCGGGCTCCCGTGTTGCGGGGCAGGGTGGCCGGATGGCCGAGGTTCGAGCCAGAACATGGTGCTTCTCCTCAGGCTTGCGTTCCGACCATTCTAGGCGGGTCGGACATCCTCCTCGCGGAGATTCGGAGGACTGTCAAGGCCTTGAAGCCGAGTCGCCCGCGCGGCAAGACGCACGGCCCCCATGCTCGACCTGTCCCGACTCAACCCGCCGCAGCGACAGGCGGTCGTCCATCAGGAGGGGCCGGAACTCGTCCTCGCGGGTGCTGGGTCGGGAAAGACACGCGTCATCGCACATCGCGTGGCCTGGCTCATCGAGCAGGGAGTCGCCCCCGCAGCCATCCTGGCGGTCACCTTCACGAACAAGGCGGCGAAGGAGATGAAGGACCGCGTTCGAGACCTCGCGAGCGCAGCGGGCGGCAAGGTCCATGTGGCGACGTTCCACCGCTTCGGCCTCTGGTTCCTGAGGGAGGAGCACCGGGGAGCGGCCCTTCCGAAGTGATTCTCGGTCTGTGACGCTGGAGACCAGGGCACGTTGCTCAGGCCTTGCCTTCGCGACGTCCAGTTGGCCTCGCGTCGCTTCGACGTCCGGCACCTGCTCGGGCACCTGCTCGCCATCATCTCACGGACGAAGAACGCCCGCTTCGACCGGGCGCACGGGGCCACCGGCCCGGGCGGGGGGGGCACGACTACGAGGCAACCACCGAAGAGTCGTTGCCGGGGAGCCTGGTGCCGGAGGTGGAAGCACTTCCCTGGAGCGGCTATTGTCAGACTGGCGCAGAACTACCGGTCCACCGGGCGAATCCTAGACTGCGCGAGCGCCGTCATCGCGCGATCGGCGGAGCGGCGCCCAAAGCGACTCTGGACAGACGCGGGGCACGGCGACCCGGTGCGGGTCGTCCATCTCCCGGGCGAGGAGGAGGAGGCGCGATTCGGCGCAGGGGAGATTGGCCGGGACTGGCCGATGGCCGCTCGCCGTCCGATCTTGCCGTTCTGTATCGGCTGAACGCACAGAGCCAGGCCCCGGAGGAGGCACTGCGCGAAGTGGGCATTCGCCATCGCGTTCGGGGAGGCCCCGCCTTCTTCGACCGGGCAGAGGTCCGCGACGTTCTGGCGTGGCTCAAGATCTGCGCGTATCCGGACGATGACGTGTCGCTGGCGCGCATCGCCAACATGCCTCCGCGCGGGATCGGCGACGTCGCCATGGGAAGACTCGGGGAGTGGGCTGCGAGTGCCGGAAGGCCGATGGCGACTTCGCTGGCGACGGCCGCTCAGGTGCCGCTCAGGTGCCGGACAGCCCCTCCACCTTCACCTTGTGCCGAACCACGTACACCTGATCCATTCCGAGCATCCTCCAGCGGAAGCTCCGGCCGCCCAGCCGGGCAACTTCCGAGCGACATCGGTGGATCAGTTTGAAAACGGCGAATGGATCACTTTGGCGCCGGCGGGATCAGACGGGGTGCTGCGCTCTTGGAGGCGCACGAGCCGCGCGACCCGAAGGCCACCCTTCGCACGTGTCTGCAGCGCCTCGCGCTCGAGTCGCGCGACGAAGAGCCCGAAGACGCCGAAGGGGTGACCCTCATGACAATCCATGCCGCGAAGGGGCTCGAGTTTCCGGTCGTATTCATCATCGGATTCGAGGAGGACCTCCTGCCGGTTTCCGGGATCCAGGGAGAGGCCCGGGACCTGGAGGAGGAACGTCGCCTCGCCTACGTCGGAATCACGCGAACTCGCGAGTTGCTCTGGGTCACGAGAGTTGCGTCCCGGACGCGGCGCGGACGGCTGGAGACGCGGACGCCGAGTCGATTCCTCGAGGATTTTCCCGACGAGGCCCAGGTGAGGCCCATGTCCGGCACGACCCGGGCACGACCCGGGGCACGACCCGGAGGCACGACCCCGAGAGTGGAGCCTCCGTCGGTCGGCCTCCGCTCGCTCCACCGCAGGTGCTCCGAGCCCTGAGCGCCCGGCTGGGCGGGGATGGCCACCCCCGTCGTCCGGGGGCTGCACCGGGGGGGCTCGGCACTGGGGGGCTCGCGTCCGGCACAGGGAGGGCACAGGGAGGGCGTCCGGCACCGGGGGGAGCAATTGACCGCTAAGGGGGGCTAGGCACTTGACGCACTGAGCAATTGACCGCTAAAGGGGAGCCCAACATGCCGACCAGACCCCCGAACCCGTGCACCCCCTCGGAGGAGGTAGATACATGACGAACAGAAGCCAGAGCGTGCTCGTCGCCAGCATTCTCGCTGCCGCCGCCCTCTCCCCTGCGGCCGCGCAGGCCCAGTCCGACGCCCCCGCCCACGCCGGCCTCTCCGGCTGGAGCACCGTGGGGTCCGAGACGGTCGCCCCCGGTCGTCCAGTCGTGGACGTCCAGGCCGGCTGGCCCAGCACGACCTTCGGCTACACGCTCGGCCTCTCTCCCACGACCGACGTGAGCCTACGGCTCGGGCTGCTCTACGGTTTCGAGGGCACCACCGACAGCCAGTTCGGCCTCTCCTTCTACGCGCCGCTCCGCTTCCAGCTCCTCCAGGGTCGGGACTTCAAGCTCCTCTTGCACGTCGACCCGGGTCTAAAGCTCTACACCACGAGCAGCGCCATGTTCGGCTTCCAGTTCCCGGTCGGGGTGGTCATGGGCTTTCCGATCCAGCCCAACCTAGAGATCGGCGTCGGCCTCGACTTCAACATGACGCTCCTCGTGACCGGCTTCGGCTCCCCGAGCTTCATCTTCGGGCCGGCGGCCGGGCCGTACGTCGAGTACCACCCCACGCCGCACCTCTCGGTCGGCCTCAACACCCGCTTCGGCGCCGCCATCGCCGCCTACTCGTCGGGAGGCGGAAACGCTGGGGGCACCCGCACCGACTTCGCCTTCACCACGCAGCTCTTCCTCGGCTATCGGTTGCCGTAGTCGGCCGGTGCGCCGCCCGGCCCTCCGGCGGGGTCGACCTTCCTTGACTTCGAGGGGGGCTTCCGCTAGGAACGCCCCTTCCCAATCGCTCGAAACACCAGGTTTTCCATGAACAAGGCTACGCACAGCACCACCCAGGCGGAAGCGCTCCGGGGTCGGAAGTGGTGGATCGTCGACGCGACGGACCTGACGGTCGGCCGCGCAGCGACCCGCATCGCCACCCTCCTCAAGGGCAAGCACAAGACCTCGTACACGCCCTCGATGGACACTGGAGATTTCGTCGTCATCGTCAACGCCGAGAAGGCCCGTTTCACCGGCAAGAAGGAGCAGGAAAAACTCTACTTCTCGCACACCATGCACCCCGGCGGCGCCAAGTTGACGCCCGCAGACAAGGTCCGCGCCCGGCACCCCGAGGACATCCTCATCGCCGCCGTGAAACGCATGCTCCCTCGCAACGCCCTCGGGCGCGCCATGATGACCAAGCTGAAGGTCTACGCCGGCGCCGCGCATCCGCACGCCGCGCAGAAGCCCGAAGCCCTGAAGCTCTCCGCCTAGAGGAAACGAGATAGATGGCCACGACGCAGAAGATCACCACCGGCCGCCGCAAGGAATCCGTCGCGCGCGTCCGGCTCGTCCCGGGCACCGGGACCATCATCGTCAACGGTCGCCCGCTCGACGAGTACTTTGGCCGCGAGACCTCGAAGATGATCCTCGTCGAGCCGCTCAAGCTCGTCGACCAGATGGGCAAGATGGACGTCTTCGTGAACGCCAACGGTGGAGGGCTGTCCGGCCAGGCCGGCGCCATCCGCCACGGCATCTCTCGCGCGCTGGTGGGCCTCAACCCCGAGTGGCGCCCGGCCCTCAAGAAGGCCGGGTTCCTGACCCGCGACGCTCGCGCGGTCGAGCGCAAGAAGTACGGCCAGCCCGGCGCCCGCAAGCGCTTCCAGTTCTCGAAGCGCTAGCCGCCCGGCAGTCCGCAAAGACGCCGTCCGTGCCTCCGGGTGCGGGCGGCGTTCGCGTCATGTCCACCGGCGCGGCTCGATATCGCTGTGGGCCCGCATCCCACAGAGGCTTCCCCGGTCCGCGTCCAGACCTGCGTCCATCGAGCATGGTTCGTGGAATCCCCGCGCCCCCGGTGATACGCTCTCGATTCGCCATGGAGTTGAACGAGATCCTGCAGATCGCCCTGCGGTCCGGCGCCAGCGATATTCACCTCAAGGCCGGCCTGCCCCCGATGTTCCGCATCGACGGGGCGCTCGTCCCGCTCAAGGATGCCCGCCGCCTTCCGCCCGAGGAGATCGCGCGGATGGCCCACGGCATCATGAACGAGTACCAGCGGGAGAAGTTCAAGCAGACCAACGAGGTCGACCTGGCCTACGGGGTTCCCGGCCTGGGCCGGTTCCGCGTGAACGTGTTCCAGCAGCGCGGCTCGCTCGGCGTGGTGCTCCGCGTCATCCCCTTCCGCATCCAGTCGATCGAGCAGCTCATGCTGCCCAAGGTGCTGGAGAAGATCGCCGCCGAGCAGCGCGGCCTGATCCTGGTCACCGGCACCACCGGCTCGGGCAAGTCCACCACGCTGGCGGCGATGGTCGACTACATCAACGCCACCGAGACCTGCCACATCATGACGATCGAGGATCCCATCGAGTTCCTAATCCGCGACAAGCGGTCGATCGTGAACCAGCGCGAGGTGGGCGTCGATACCATGAGCTTCGGGCAGGCCCTGAAGAGCGCGCTGCGCCAGGACCCCGACGTCATCCTGGTCGGCGAGATGCGGGACCTCGAGACCATCGAGACCGCGCTCACCGCCGCCGAGACCGGACATCTGGTGATGTCGACGCTCCACACCCTCGACGCCACCGAGACCGTCAACCGCATCATCTCGGCCTTTCCCCCCTACCAGCAGAAGCAGGTGCGCCTGCAACTCGGGTCCGTTCTGCGCGCGGTGATCAGCCAGCGGCTGGTCCCCCGCGCCGACGGCCGGGGCCGCGTGCCCGCCGTCGAGGTGCTGCTGGCCACGGCGCGCGTCCGCGAGATGGTCGAGGACAAGGACCGGACCAAGGAGATCTCCGACGCCATCTCCCAGGGGCACGTGTCCTACGGAATGCAGACCTTCGACCAGTCGCTCATGGGGCTCTACCGGTCGGGGCTCGTGAGCTACGAGGAGTCGCTGCGCCAGGCCACCAATCCCGACGACTTCGCGCTCCGCGTGTCGGGCATCTCCGGCACCAGCGACTCGAAGTGGGACAACTTCGAACAGTCCCAGGAACCCGGAGCGCCGAAGCCCGCGCCCGTCGCCGCCGCCCCCGCGCCGCGCGTTGCCGCTCCCCCGCCCCGCGCCCCGGCCGCTGGCCCGCTCCCCATCGGCCGGATCGCCGGGCGTCCCGCCGAGACCTCCCCGGTGCCCACCGAGGACGACTTCCAGATCGAGCGGTTCTAGTCGATCTCCGGAACCCCCGTGACCGATTCGCCGCAGTCCCGCGCCCGGGCCCGGGCGCTCCGGCTGCTCGCCGCCCGCCCTCGCACCGAGGCCCAGGTCCGCGACCGGCTCGCCCGAGCCGGATTCGCCGAGGAGGCCGGGGAGGTGGTGACCTGGCTGCTCGGCCTGGGCTACCTCGACGACGCCGCCTTCGCCCGCGATCGGGCCCGCGCGCTCGTCGCCCCCGGGCGCCTCGGCCCGCGCCTCGCCGAGCGGCGCCTAGCCGCCGCCGGCATCCCCCCCGAATCGGCCCGCCGCGCCGTCGCAGACGCCCTGGGCGCCGACGAGATGGCCCTCTGCCGCCACCTCGCCGAGCGACGCGCCCGGCGCCCCATCCCCGGCCTCGACGACCGGGAGCGGGCCCGCCTCGGCCGCTTCCTGCTGGCCCGCGGATTCTCCGGCCGGGCGGTCTCATCCGCACTGGGAGTGTACGTGGACGAAGGGGAGGACCGCTGATATGTTTCGCGCCCCGATGCGTTTCCGGACCCAGATCTGGCCGCTCGCGGCGGCCGCCGCCCTGTCGTTCTTGACCCTCTCCGGCTGCGCGAAGAGTGCGCCGGCGGTGAAGTACGAGTCCCCGGCCGAGGAGGACTACGTCCTCGGCGTGGCCGACCTCGAGGACCGGGACTTCGCCAAGGCCCAGAAGGTCCTGGAGAAGGTCCGCACCAAGTACCCGTACTCGAAGTACGGGGTCCTGGCCGAGCTGCGGCTGGCCGACCTGCGCTACGACCAGGGAAAGTTCATCGAGGCGGCCGACGCCTACCAGACCTTCGTGAAGATCCACCCCTCGAGCCCCGATGTGGACTACGCGGCGTACCGGGCCGCGCTTTCCCGGGCGAACGACGCGCCCAGCGACTTCTTCTTCTTCCCGGCGGTCTACGAGCGCGACCTGGCCCAGGTCGGCAAGGCGGCCGATGGCCTGGCCCTCTTCCTCGAGAAGTATCCCAGCTCGAAGTACGCGCCCGAGGCCAGGGAGAAGCTCGCCAAGATCCGAGACGTGCTGGCCGAGCGCGACTGGTACGCCTTCGAGTTCTACAAGAAGCGCGAGAAATGGCAGGGGGCGGCGTTCCGGCTGGAGCGGCTCACGAAGGACTACCCGGGCAGCACGCGGGAGCCCGAGGCCCTCTGGCAGCTCGCCGACATGTACATGAAGCTCTCCGAGCGCTACCGGGCGCAGCAGGCGCTCCAGCAGCTGATCGTGAAGTTCCCGGAGAGCAAGCAGCGCGCCAGCGCGGAGAAGCTCCTTGCCGAACTCCGGATCCCGCCCGAGCCAGCTGCCTCGCCCTGGAAGTGAGTTCGAGTTCCGGCGCCGGAGGCGCGTCAGCTTCCGCTCCGGCGCCCCGTACCTCGTCCCCGTTCTCGTGGCCGGAGCCGCGGCCCTGGCCGCCTGGTTCTGGCGAGCCGAGCTCCTGGACGCCGGCTCCGGGCTCTCGCTCCAGAGCCCGGAGAACCAGATCCGACAGGCACTCGCCCATCAGGATCGCGCCCACCTCGAGGACGTGTACGGCTGGCACGCCGGGGGCACGCTCGAGCTGACGCCGGTCCGGTACTCGGAGGTGGTGCCGGACGTGGAGGGGGAGCGCGCCACGGTGGTGGCCCAGCTCGATGCCGAGGGGAGGGCGGTCTGGCGCGACCAAGCGGCGGCCGTCTCCTACATCGGTCGCGAACGGTTCCACATGAAGCCCTGCAAGATCGCGCTCTGGTGCGCCGAGGGCGACCAGTTCGCCCGGCTCCGTGCCGTGCTGCGGACTCTCTTCCGGCGGCTCGACGCCGCGCGCGCCGGCGATGCGGCGGCCCAGGTGGCGCTGGCCGCCGACGACTACCGCGAGGGCGCCACCGACCGGGCCGGGCTCACGGCGCGCCTGCGCAGGGACTCCGCCTCGCCCCGCCCCGGCCTGCGGGTCCGGGCCTGGCAAATCCGGGTCGACCGCGACGGCGCCGAGGTCGGCGAGGACTACGAGGAGGCCGGTGCGGGGGCCGGTGCCGGACGTGAGGGCGAGGCCAGTGCCGAGGCCGGTGCCGAGGCTGGTGCCGGACGTGGGGTGCGGCCGCTCCGGGCCCGCTATCGACTGGAGCGGCGCGGCGAGCGCTGGGTCTTCGCCGCCGGGCTGTGACCAGGGGGCTGTGACCGAGGTCCGGTCGCGGCGCGGACGGGAGCGGTCGGCGCACGGTCGCCCGTGCCGCCGGGCGGATGGTAGACTCCCCCGGGCGGCGAAGCCCACCGGCGACGGGGAGGACCATGGACGACGTTCTCAAGGAGAAGCTGGCGCTCGGCCGCCTCCACTACGCCCGGCGCGAGTTCGCGCGCGCCGAGCAGTACCTGACCCAGGTGGTGGAGGGGAACCCGACCTTCGCCGACGTCTACAACATGCTCGGCGTCTGCCTCCACGACCAGGGCCACTACCAGAAGGCCCAGCGGGCCTTCGAGGCGGCTCTTCGTCTCAACCCCGCCTACACCGACGCCGCGCTCAACCTGGCCATCACCTACAACGACACCGGCAAGTACCACGAGGCCCAGCAGGCCTATCAGCAGGCCCTCACCACGTCCGGCGCCGCCCCAGGCCAACTCGACCACTTCGTGAAGGGCAAGCTCGCCAACATGTACGCCGACATCGGCGACGTGTATCTCTCCGCCGGCCTCTACGCCGAGGCCATCTCCGAGTTGCGGAGAGCCCTCGCCCTCTGCCCCAACTTCGTCGACATCCGCGCCCGCCTGGCCGGCGCTCTGCGCGACTCGGGCCGCCGCGACGACGCCATCCTGGAGTACGAGGAGGTCGTCCGGCAGAACCCGGCCTTCGTCCCCGGACGGCTCAACCTGGGCCTCTGCCTCTTCGCCGCCGGCCGGCTGGGAGAAGCCTCCGACCAGTGGAACGAGGTTCTCCTGGTCTCTCCCGGAAACCACAGCGCCGAGCTCTATCTCAAGTTCGCCGGCCAAGATCCCTCGGGCGCGTCGCCGGCCGCGCCACGACAGTAGGAAGCGATGGACAAGAACCATCCCCGGCTCACCTCGCTCTCGCACGGCGCGGGTTGAGCCTGCAAGATCCGCCCGGCGGATCTGGCGCAGGTCCTGCGCCACTTGCCGAAGGTGGAGGATGCGCGCGCGCTCGTCGACCACGAGACGCGCGACGACGCGGCCGTGTATCAACTGTCGGCCACCGAGGCCATCGTCGAGACCGTCGACTTCTTCACGCCGGTGGTGGACGACCCGTACTGGTTCGGCCGCATCGCCGCCGCCAACGCCTTCTCCGACGTCTGGGCCATGGGTGGCCGCCCCATCTTCGCCCTCAACCTGGTGGCCTTCCCGGTGAAGCTGCTCCCCCTGGAGGTCCTCGCAGAGATCCTGCGCGGAGGCTCCGAGGCCGCCGCGCTGGCCGGCGCGCCCATCCTGGGCGGTCACAGCATCGACGACCCCGAGCCCAAGTACGGCATGGCGGTCACCGGGCTCGTCCACCCCGACCGCGTGCTCCGCAACGTGGGTGCTCGGCCCGGCGACCAGCTCCTGCTCACGAAGCCCCTCGGCTCCGGCATCATCACCACCGCCATCAAGCGCGGAACGGCCACGCCCGAGCAGATCGCCGAGGCCACCGCGGTGATGGCCGAGCTGAACCGGGCCGCCGGCGAGGTCCTGGCGGCGAGCGGCGCCGTCTCCGCCCTGACCGACATCACCGGCTTCGGCCTCCTCGGACATGCCTGGGAGATGGCCGGGGGGTCGCGCGTGGTCCTGCACATCGACGCGGCCGCGGTGCCCGTGCAGGCCGGCGTGCTCGCGCTGGCCGAGCGAGACGTCGTGCCCGGCGGCACGACGGCCAACCTGGACTGGGTCGCTCCCCACGTGAAGTTTGCCGCCTCCATCGGCCGCCCGACGCAGCTCGTCCTCGCCGACGCGCAGACGAACGGCGGGCTCTTCGCCGCGGTCGCGCCCGAGCGGCTGGAGGCGGTGCTGGCGCTGCTCGCCGACCGGGGGGTCGAGGCGGCGCACATCGGAGAGGTGCGCGAGGCGCCGTCGGTGGGCGCCCTCGAGGTAACCTGAGGAGCGCGCCATGTTCCTCGCACTCGTCAGCGCGCTCCTCCTCGCAGCCAAGCCCGTCCCGGCCAAGCCGGTCCCCGCAAAGGCCGCGGCTGCGCCCACCTTCGTCGCCGTCATCGACCCCGGCCACGGCGGAGAGAAGGACGGGGCCATCTCGGTCGACGGCAAGCGGGAGAAGGACATCGCGCTCCAGATCGCCCGGTTGCTGAAGAAGCGGCTGGAGAAGCAGGGGGCGCGCGTGGTCCTCACCCGTGGCGGCGACGAATCCGTGGAGCTGGCGCGCCGGGCGGCGCTGGCCAACGTCGAGAAGGCCGACCTCTTCGTCTCCATCCACCTGAACTCGGCGCCGGGCTCCCGTGCGGCGATGGCCCGCGGGGTCGAGACCTACTTTCTGTCGGCCGACGCCACCGACGCATCGGCCAAGGCCGTGGCGGCCCGCGAGAACGCCGACCGGCTGGCCGGCGAGCCGGAGATCGACCCGGCCGACGTGGTGGGGGGGATCCTGGCCGACCTGGAGGACAACGCCAACCTCTCCGAGAGCTCGCGGCTGGCCCAGGCCATCCACGGCGCGGTGGTGCGCGGGACCCGCGCCGCCGACCGGGGAGTGAAGCAGGCCCCCTTTTACGTGCTGGCCGGGGCGCGCATGGCGGCGGTCCTCGTGGAGCTCGGCTTCGTCTCCCACCCGGTCGAGGGGAGGGACCTCGCCAGGCCGGGCCGGCAGGAGGCGATCGCGAACGCGCTGGCGGCCGGGATCGCGGCCTGGCGGGCGCCGGGAAGCGCGACGCTGCGGTAGCCGCCCGCTGCGGAAGCGCGCAGCCTCGGTGGTGCTCCGGCCGGGCCGCGCGGTTATGATGCGCGCCCCATGCGCGCCCACGGAAGGAAGGCCGGCCAGCTCCGGCCCGTTTCGCTCGAAGTGAACGTTTCCAAGCACGCCGAGGGCTCCTGCCTGGCCCGCTTCGGCGACACCCAGGTCCTCTGCACCGCCAGCCTGGAGAACCGGGTCCCGCCCCATGTGCTCGGCACCGGCGCCGGATGGGTCACCGCCGAGTACGGGATGCTGCCCCGCTCCACCAACCAGCGAATGGCCCGCGAGGCGGCCCGGGGCAAGCAGGGTGGGCGCACGCTCGAGATCCAGCGGCTCATCGGCCGGGCGCTGCGGGCGTCGGTGGATCTGAACGCCCTCGGCCCCCGCACCCTCACCATCGACTGCGACGTCATCCAGGCCGACGGCGGCACCCGCACCGCCGCCGTCACCGGCGGCTTCGTGGCATTGGCGCTGGCGGTCCGCAAGCTCCAGAAGGCCGGGGTGGTGAAGGGGGCGCCCATCCTCCGGCACGTGGCCGCGGTCAGCGTGGGCATCGTGGACGGGGAGGTCCGCCTCGACCTCGAGTACGAGGAGGACTCCACCGCCGAGGTGGACATGAACGTGGTCGCCAACGGCGACCTGGACATCGTCGAGGTGCAGGGCACCGCCGAGGGCAAGGCCTTTGGCCGCGAGCAACTCGACCAGATGCTCGACGCCGCCCTGGCCGGCATCGCGGATCTCAAGATCGCGCAGGAGCGCTCCCTCGCCTCTCCGTGAACCTGCTCTTCGCCACCCGCAACCCGGGCAAGCTCCGGGAGCTGCGCCGGCTGGTGGCCGGACTTCCCGTGCGCGTGGTCTCGCTCGACGACCTGGGGCGGGAGATCCCCGAGGTCGTGGAGGACGGCGCCACCTTCGCCGCCAACGCCGCGAAGAAGGCGTCGGCGTGCGCCCGGGCCGCCGGCATGCACGCGCTGGCCGACGACTCCGGGCTCTGCATCGACGGCCTGTGGGGCCAGCCCGGCATCCGCTCGGCGCGCTGGTCGGAGGGGGAGAGCCCCGGCCTCTCCGGCGAGGAGCGCGACCGCGCCAACAACACGAAGCTCCTGATGGTGATGCACGGGGTCCCGGCGGAGCACCGCGGGGCCGAGTACCGGGCGGTGGTGGCGCTCGCCGGGCCCGACGGGACGATCCTCGCCACCGCCGAGGGCAGCTGCCGGGGCATCCTCGGCGAGGCGCCGCGAGGGGAGGGGGGGTTCGGCTACGACCCACTCTTCCTGCCAGAGGGCGCGCCCGGGAAGACCATGGCGGAACTCTCCCCTGCCGAGAAGGACGGGCTGTCCCACCGGGGCGAGG
>Ga0315292_10000454_pt1 | contig 19244 bp, 16 predicted proteins | sample YL17G13_0_MG_FD_204029 | JGI IMG/M metagenome (GOLD analysis project Ga0315292, IMG submission 204029) | Sediment microbial communities from Yellowstone Lake, YNP, Wyoming, USA - YL17G13_0 | ecosystem: Environmental > Aquatic > Freshwater > Lake > Sediment | place: USA: Wyoming | collected... | reverse complement strand
AATCCGAAACTCCAGGACAGGGATGATCTCCCCAAAATCCCGATAGAGAGATACCCGGGCGTTTCTCCGCAGGAAGTTACAGAAGCATACGAATACAGCGAAGAGGGAATCATCCGGGTCGAGATCGAGAACAAAACCTCCGGCTACAAAAAACTCTTCACCCTCGGCCCCAAGTCGGCGGTTTGACCGCCTGCCCCTAGCGAAGATTGCCATCGCTGCTCATTCCAGTCACCCCGTTGCTATTCTGGTTATAACGATTATATTATTTGCAAATCCTTAGTCTTCCCCTCTCCACCAACCTGGGGGAGAGGTTTACCCGCCTTTGGCGGCGCCGAAGGCGACCAGGGGCGGGGTGAGGGGGATGAATGAGAGAATTCAAAACACGTTTGCCGCAAGCTATCTGGAGAACCAAAATGACCAAAATCATCCACTGCCATCCCAGCAAGGGAACGAACGATTACCACATTTTTACGAACCTGGACTTCTGGGATGCAAGGCTCATTTTGAAAGACCTTGCTACGGTGAAGAGAAACTTCGGCAATGATCCTCCAGGAGATGAGTATCCCACGCAGGTCGTTGGCGACGACCTGAGCCGCTCTGCAAAGGCCATGATAGAGAAGAGACTGAAGAAGGCTGTTGTTTCCCCGCCGCGCCACGTCCTTGTCGATGGCATCCTCAAAGACGGGTACTTCGAGTTCGATCCTCTGGCTTATTACCCCAAGCGCTGGTCACGGGAAAGAATGTTCAATTTCACGTACCGCCGCCTGCCGCTGGATAGCGCTATTCTCAATTCTCCTTATCGGACGGTTCATGTTTCGTGGAAGGATGGGAAAATCCGCATCGAGCGGGTTCAGAGAGACAAGAAGTACGATCCTGTGATTCAAACGAAGCAGCAAGCCCTCCGCCGCCGCAACGCCCCCTCCTGTTTCTAAACAGCATTTCTAGAAAATTCTGCCTGCCGCGAAGCCCCCGAGCCTTCTTGCATTCCGGGAAGTTTAAGCCCGAGGAGTAGCGGAGAATGGGGATAGCTTTTGGTGAAATCGTTTTAGCCTCGCCACCTGCCTACTCGATAGACAACGTATCGTAGTTGTAAGCGGGAACCTGTGTTCCTGGCGTCCCTCGACAAGTGATTAGCAGTGCAAAGCTATCCCCCAAGTCTTGCGGGAGAGGTTTGCCAGCCTAAGGCTGGTTTGCCCGCTAGACTTATCGTGGGTGAACCCGCCGGCCGGTGCAGGGTGACCGTTCGTTTTTTTCTGCTTCGACGCGCCAGAGCGGACGCCCTGCCCCAGGGGCGCCCGCCGTGTGAAGGTTTTGATTATTCCCCGGCGTGTCGCTTCATGGCTTCCTCGATTTTCTTTTTCACCGCATCGAGGTTGAATGTAGCCGGATCCTGCATCGGCGGATAGTCAATGGCCGTCATGGCGAGCTTCGCCACGTATTGCTGCACTAGAACGAAGCGCCAGAATTCGCGCGCCATGAAGTCGTTCACGTATCCGGCACCGGAATCATTTAAACTTTGGCCGCCGATGGCGTCCGCTCAAACGGATCCTGACGGAGGTTGACCATGGTAGGCATGTCAGTCGTCACCTTGGGTCCGGGCCAGCCAGTTGGCTGGTCGTAGAACCGGAACTTGAAGTCATCGATACGGACGGCACCCAAATGGGGGGCGCCGAAGTAGAAGAGTTCGTGCCGCTTGGACGGACCCTGGCCCAGCAGGAGGTCCATCTGGTTATAGCCATCGAGGTGGTTCTTGTACTCACGGTCGCCGAGCTTCACACCCTTCAGCAGTTGCTCGGTGATGTTGGGGTTGCCGGCGGCAGCCATGAGGGTGGGGAACCAGTCGAGGCCGGAGAAGAGGCCGTTCTCGACTGTGCCCGGCTTGATCTTGCCAGGCCAGCGGATGATCGCAGGCACGCGGAAGCCGCCTTCGTAAACGGTGCCCTTTGTGGCTCTGAACGGCGTCATGCCGCCGTCCGGCCAGGTGAACACTTCCGCCCCGTTGTCAGTGGTGAAGACCACGATGGTGTTGTCGGCCTCGCCGATGTCGTCGTCCATCTGCGCCATGCCGGCCTCATAGAGGCCGAAGTTGGTCTTGTTGTTCATCATGGCCTGATACTTTGGCGAGAGGAACGTCCAGACGTGCATGCGGGTGGTGTTGTGCCAGATGATGTACGTCGACATCACGGTCCTTCTCGAACCCGATATCCCATGAGGCCTTATGCCAGATCCGGTACGTGCACCAGGAACTCCGGCATGTCCGGAAGCCCTTCAATGAACGTCCCCTTGCTCTTCCCCTTGAGGGAGAAGCGCCGGACCCGCTGGTCGAACCGTTCGGCCACGTAGAGATCGCCGTCCGGGCCGATCGCGAAGCCGGACGGGGCCTTGAGCCTCCGGTCGATGACGGTGCGTGCTTTGAGCTTGCCGCGCGGCGCCCGCTTCGGGATGTCGTAGGCGAGGATGCTGCCGGTGCCGGCAGCACCGATGTAGAGGGTGTCGCCGTGCAGAATGAGGTGGACGGGCTTCTCGAGCTTCTTCCCCTTGATGCGCGCCACGAACCGCCCAGACTTCATCTCGAAGATCTTGACGGCGTCCCCCGCCTCGTCCGCGACGTAGAGATGCTGGCGGTGCACAATGATCCCGCGCACGGAGTGCCGGGGTTTGCCGTGCACGTCAAGCACCACCTTGAGGCCCTGGGGCGACGGCACGTCCAGCGGTGGGCGGTCACCGACGTCAGGGAGCCGGCCCTGGCTGGAAGCGACCAGGGTGCCGGGGAGGAAGTTCCCGTTGGGGAAACTCTTGCGGAGGTGTGTCGCTACGGGCGCCGGCTTGCGCGTCTTCGGCAGGATGGCGACGACGGTGTTGGTGTCCTGGCACGAGGCGTAGAGGCGGCCGTCGTCGCCGAGCTCCACGTCGAACGGGTGGACCATCGCCGAAATGTGCTTAGTGGTCACCACCACATCGGCGAAGTGGAAGGTGTCGCCGTGGCGACGGTAACGGGCGATATGGCTGTCCTTGCGCCAGGCGTTGGCAATGTAGAGGTCGTCGCCCACCAGCACGAAGCCGCGGGCAATGTGCAGAGGGTGCGCGTCGGGCGACGGGTCTAGGAGCAACGGATGCTTCTTGCGCGGCGTGCCGTCGTCCTCGAAGACGCCGATGTTTTCGACGCCGGTCTTGCCTTCACCTCGATAGCTGATCCACCACATGATAGGCTTCCTCTGCTGTCAGGCCGTTCCGTGGTCGCCCTATTTCGGCTCTTTGGGCGGGCAGCGCAGGGCGTAGTCCGACTGCATCTGCCGCAGCTTGAGCACGCCGTAGAACACGGTGACGGCCATGCCAAGGACCAGGAGCCCGACCAACGTTCTTTCCGCGCCGAACGCGCCCTGGCGGTTGGCGACATAGCTGGCAATGATCAAGCCGAGAATGCCGAGGTTGATGGTCCAGTTGACAGGCTTCGGCAAGATGTAGTGCAGCGTACCGAAGCCGGCGAGCTGATAGAGCATGAACGGCAGGATCGCTACCGCCGGCAGCAACTCGGAGGCCCCCAGCGTGACGTCGACCGCACCGGGTGCCTGGGTGTGCAGCAGCGTGCTGTGCGCAAGTTGATGAAAGAGCGGCGGCACCGCACACAGGAAAGGCACCACGGCGAGCAACTCGATGATCAGCGACCCGCTCCAGGTGCCGATCCTAGACGAATGATCGGCGCCCCCACTCGATGATTGGATGCCGATGTACAGGCCGCCGACGATGGCCGCCGCACTGGTCAGCATCAGCAGCTCTACCGTGATGCCGAAGCCCGTCGGCTCGCCCGTCTTCAGCAGCAGGATGGCCAGGAAACCTGGGGTGTAGAACAACACGCGCACAAGTCGCGCCCAGACGCGCGCGTCGCGTTCCGGCGGCAGGATCGGCAGCGCGCGTCCGTCGGTCCCGAGTGTTGGTCTGTCTTTTGACATTTTTGCGTCCTCCCAGGGGTGAGGTGATGGCCATAAGAACTCGGTTTCACTGGGACGGAGACTTCCACTCGCCCGGGACCCCATCCCGAGCGAGGGCAGACGGCCCGAGGCCGTGGCCCGAGTCGATGGGTCGAGAAATGTACCGCCCAGGAACAGATTACTTCCCAATTTCATTTGCCGGTGCGGCGTCGAAACTGCCACCCACGGCAAGGTGAAGATTGACGCGGTTGGCCAGAAGGGCGTTGCGCAACTGGATGAGCTTCGATTGACTGTCAAGGAGCCTTTCCTGAAGCTGCAGAACCGACAGCATGTCCATAGCGCCGGCCATATATTTGAGCCTCGCGATGCGCACAGACTCGGCTCGATCCTCGGTCCCCTTCTCCTCAATCTGGAGGCGCTGCGCCAAGAGGGTCTCGTTCGTCAACGCGACCTCCACCTCATAGAAGGCCCGGAGAGCGACGCTGCCATAGCGGGCAATCGCCGCCTCCTGCTGGGCCGTGGCGATTTGTATCTGGGCCGTCAATCGGCCGCCCGTGTAGATGGGCACATCCATGCCAATAGCGCCGTGGAACACCCAAGGGTTGAGGCGAAGCAGTGAGAGCAATCCATCGCTCAAGCGCCCTCCTTCCAGGGTGAGCGCGATGCTCGGCAGCAGCGCCAGTTCAGCGGCCTCCCGCTGCCGAAACGCCGCCAGCACCTGTCGCTCGGCCGCAGCGAGGTCAGGCCGCCGCTCCAGCAGTGCCGAAGGCAACCCTGCTCGAATGGGCGGCGGCAGTGGGCTGAAATCTTTCGCCACCGCCACTTCCGCCGCAGGATAGCGTCCCAGAAGCAGCTCCAGCGTTCGTCGCGCCTCACTGTACTGACCCTGAACGGTGCGGAGCGTGTTCTCGGCTGCGCTGAGATTCGCGCCGGCCTCAGCCACGTCGAGATCAGCCACCTTGCCCGCTGCTCGCCGAACTTTCACCAAATCGAGCAACTGCCCGTAAATAAGAACACTTTGCCCGGCGAGGTCCAGAAGGCGGCTCGTTTCAATCGCCAGATACCAGCTCTTTGCCACGGTTGCGGCGAGGGACTGGCGCGCAAAGGCATAATCGAGGGCGACAGCCTGGAAGATCTCCTCCGAGGCTTCCCGCTGAGCCCTCAACCGGCCCCAGAGATCGATCTCCCAGTAGATTCCTGCATACTCCAGGTTGCTGTCGAACCACTTGTCCTGGCCCGGATCGGCCGCGGCAGCAGATTTCTCGGCCCGCGTGGCGGCAGCGCCCAGCCTTGCACCGATCTGGGGCAGGAGCTGGGAACCGACCACCGCCACGTTCTGGCGGGCCATCTCGACACGCGCGGCGGAGTGGCGTAGGTTAAGGTTGTGTGTGATGGCTTCCGCAACCAGGGCGTCGAGCCGGGGGTCGTTGAAGGACCGGAGCCAGTCGTTGGTCACCTCGCTCGTGACAGCAGCAGAGCTCCAGGTCGACCGAATCGTGGTTCCCTGAGGCAGGGCCTGATTCACCACCTCCTCATGCTGCGGCGCCCTGGAAAGTGCACAGCCGCACAGGAGAGCCGCCACCATGCACAGCGCGATAAGCAGCCGCCACTCAGTCGCCCGTGAAGCAACCCCCACGACAACCGGGGCAACGATCACTGATTTTTTGTCCTTGTTAGTCAGCATCGTTCCAATGTTCCATCATTCTAATACGAACGCATTTAGTTGTTTGCCAATGTGCCGTCCAGCGTCAAAGGATTTATTGCGTTCGTACTAGTATTCCACTACTCCAGTATCCCTTCTCAGAAGGGCATGGGATACAGCCAGCTGAACCATGTGTAGGCGCGGATGCTGATGCGGCGCAACGCGGCCCAACCGCCTTTCATGCCGCCGGTGTAAATCGCTGCCGCGCCCTGCGCGCCGATCGGGAAATTCGACTGGTCCGCACTTTCGAACACGATCTTCACACCGTATTGGGCCTGCGGCTTGTTCGGCGGCGCTGGTTCGAAGTCCGGCAGCGTGCCGCTCGGGAGCAACTGGCCCACGCCACTGGCTTTCCAGATGGCTTCAACCTTCGCGTTAAAGACCTGGCCGGGATAAAGATTCATCGCGACTTCCACGGGCTGCCCTGGCTTCACGTACTTCAGGTTTTCCTGGAAGAAGCTGGCGAGCAGGTACCGACCCTCATCGCAGATGAAGGAGGCGATGGCCCCGATGCGGATCTCGCCCGCCACCATGCCCGGACGCACCTGGAGGTTGACGATGCGGCCGTCTTCCGGCGCCACCATCAGCGTGTTGTCGAGGTAATAGCGCGCCTGGGCGAGCTCTGCCTGGATGGCTGCCACGGCCGTATTGACGCCGTCAATCTGCGACGCGTAGCGCAATTGGGCGCGCAACTGCTCCGCCTGCGCCTCCTTGATGGCGGCCTCATCGGCCGCCACCTTTGCGGTCCACTTCTGCGCGTCTTCTTCGGGACCTGCGCCCTGCCTTGCGAGATCGTCCGAAAGCTTCTGCTGGTACGTGGCGTACACGAGTTCGCTCTTGAGCTTCGCGACCTTTTGCGCCGCCGCCTCGGTATCGGCCTTCATCACTTCAACGTTCTGCTTCGCCTGCGCCAGCTGCGCTTCGAGTTGCCTGACCTTGTATTCGTACGGCCGGCGGTCGAGCTGGAAGAGCGGCTGGCCCTTCTTGACGGGCACGTCGGGTTCGACCAGCACCGCCGTCACGAGGGTCGGCTCGGGCAGGCGCGGAATCAGCTGAATGGTGTGTTGGATCACCCTGGCGTTCGTGGTGTAGGGCGCCACGAAGCGCAGGCCAACGAGAAAAATCAGGACCAAATGCATAACGAAGAATAAGACGAAGAGCCCCCACGCATAGGTGAGCCTGATCCACTTCAACTTGAAAAAGATCAGCCAGAAGAGGAACCCCGCGATGGCGGTGATGAGCAGAGCAGCGACCATATCAGGTTTCCCTCCCTTCTTCCTTGTTGCGGTCTTGAGGTTTTTTCTCCTCTGTCAGCTCCGTCGATGCTGCCGATGCAGGCTTGCCGGTGAGTCGCGTAATCTCCTCGTTGATGGCCGCCTGCTCCTGTCGGGGGAAGCGCCGGATGTCGATGACGTCGGTGGGCTTGAAGGCCCAGATCAAGGCCTGGATCCATGGAACGATAGCAAGGAAGCCAACCCAGCCCATGAGGTTCACCGCCTCGGCATCCGGGTGCTTTCGTGCGATCGCGATCTTGCCCGGAAGCCCCAGGATAAGGATAACCACCCCCCCGATCGCCGCGGCGATAATGAAGAGAGATGCGAACGTCGCGTAATCCCAGAAGTCGAGTTGAAAACCCAGCAAAGATTCCATGGGTTTCTCCTTTCTTTTGATCCCCTCTGATCAGGGCAAAGAACCGGCCGGCGCTCAGTGCTCACCACGGCTGCGCCTCAGTTAGAGCACCAATGGGATGTGGTCACCTCTCAGCGACGAAACCCGCCAAACCCTCCATGGAAGCCACCGAAACCACCGCCGCCGAACCCGCCGTGAAATCCGCCAAAGCCACCGCCACGGTCCCAGCCACCACCGCCGAACCGGTCGCCAAAACCTCCACCCCCGCCACCGAATAAACCATGCATGTGTTCACCCCAATCGCCGAAGCTTCGCGCCTGCTGCTCACGATCGAGGCTGCTTGCCGACTCTCGTCCCCCGCTGAAGTCCGCTTTGTTCCAACCCCTGCTGCCGTGCTGCTGCCAGCTGCCGTCGGAGCCGCGCTTGTAGGCGCTGCCGTCCTTACCGGCAAACACGTTGTCGGGCCGCGTCGATGCCCGGCTCTGCAGATTGCCGCGCTGCTGTGGGGTCAATTTGCCGGTCTGCCGGTTGTAGTCCCGCTGCGCCTGCTGGCGCTGATGCGGCGTCATGGAACTCGCCCTGTTCCGCACGCTGCTATTGACCTCGCTCCTGTTCCAGTTATGGTAGCTGTTGAAATTGTTAATGTGGACGTTGTTAATGTTTACATTATGACCGTAATAGCCTCCCCAGTGTCCCCAGGCGCCTCCCCATATGGCGCCGGCCGCAGCCCCGAAGGCAAAGCCTGTCACGCCACCCCAGAAAAAGCCTGCCCCAAACCCATAGGTCACAGGCGGCGGATACCAGAGGGCTCCCACGTAAACCGGCGGATAAATATAGCCCGTGCCGTAGACCACCACACCGGTGGGTGCCACGACCGTCCCCAGATACCCCGGCGTATAGCCCACAATAACCGTCTGCGGGGTGTAGTCATACACATAGGCGTACGTAACGTAGTGCAAAGGCGAGCTCGCCGGTATGGTGTAGATCACCTGGGGCACCGAGGTGGCCACCACCCATGGCCCGCTGATCGAGCTTCCCGCAAACCACACCCCGCTTTTCAGGGCATACCATGTCCAGTCGTCCACCTTGATGACCGGGTACTGCGAGTTGGCCACGTAATGGAGCGGCGTGCCGTCAATGGGCTTGACCTGCGGAGATTCCTGGTACTTGATGACCAGGGTCGTCGTCTGACGGTTCACCTCTGCAGTCTGGGGAATGCCATTGTCGATGAGCGACTCCTGGGCCTGCGGCGTGCCCGTAACCGAGGCGAGGACCGCACCGCGCGGATGAGTCACCGGGATCTTGGCAAAATCCGGAGGCAGCTCGTTGTTCGCTACATACTCCCATGGACCCGTCTCGAGCGACTTCGTCCGGAACCAGCGGCCAGAGATAAGAGCATATTGGTAGCTCGTGGAGGGATCAACGATGATGTTGTCAGACGTGTTTGACACATCCATGAGCGAAGTCCCGTCGAGAAGCTCATACGAAGGTTCCCCATAGGTCATCAGGAGCTCCGAAGGCACCGTGCTGACGTAGATCGTCGGGAAGATTCCTTTCCGGGCCTCTCCGGTTACATAGGGGCTCAGGGTGTCGAGGGCGTCCACCTGCTTGTTCTTGGTAAGCGATGCCAGTATTTTATTCAGGCTCGCCGGCGGCTTTTTAGAAACTGTCCACGGCCCCTCGATGGCCCGGGACTCGGCCCATTTGCCCGCCACATGCAGGTAGTATATGCCCGTGGACTCATTAAAGAAGATCCCGGCGTAGGTGTTGATCACCCTGAGCATCTGGGCATAGCCCGGCACCTGCCTTAATACCGGCTCGCCGTCCATTTGCACGAGCACGGCAGGTCCCGCCCTGAAATAGATCTTGGGCGGTTCATTCTTGACCGCCACAGGTTTCTGCTGCACGCGCTCCGCCTTTGTGACGGCGACGCACGCTTCGAGACGCGCGAGCGATATTCCGGATACATGCTCCGGCACGCTTGCGTTCAGGATTTGCAGGTACTGGTCAGTCATGCCGGCTGCGGCAGGAAAGTTTACCTTCGTGATCTTGAGGTCCTCAAGCGTCACGGCACCCTCGAACCGGTGGGTAAAGGTCTTCGCGGTAAACCAGATGACGCCGAAGTCTTCCTGCGGTGAGACCGCGTCCTTCACAGAGACTGCCGCCCGGCCCACGAGGTCACGCCATTGCCAGCTATCGACCTGCGGCTGGTATATCGTGATCGTCGTCCCGCCGCTCGTGACCTGCCGAGGCCACGGCGCAGTGGGATCGCCGAACAATGGTCCGGCTTGCTGCTGCGCCATCGCCGCCACGGCGAATCCGAGCACCAAAACCAGCGCTGTAATCACTCTTTTCCCCATCTCCATCATACCCCTTTCACCATTCACTTGAATGTTGATCACTTCGTAGAAAGTCATCAAAGCCGTCACCCCGGCGAAAGCCGGGATCCAGAAGTCCTTGTTCTTCCTGGATTCCGGCGCCTGTCCCGGACCTCGATCCGGGATTCGCCGGAATAACGCAAAATCTTATTTCTGGCCTTTTACAAAGCCGTCAATGTTGAGACACGATATCGTCCTTCTCCGAAAGCGCCTGGCCGCCGATCACCCACCCGGCCGGGACGCGTGATCGGCGCCGGCGGTCAGCTAATCCCGTGAATTAATGTGGCGCCCCAGCGGGCGGCCCATTGCGGGGCGCCCGCTCAGTCACCTCACCACTGACTCGCTACGTCTCAGTCTCCACGGGTGCGAGTCCTCGCCATTTGTTGCTTTACCTCCGTGAGAACCTGGGCCAGGCTGTAGGACGCCGGAGACTGCAGCGCCGGGTACGGCCCGTAGCTTTCAAGTTCCTGCAGCCACAGCGCCTGGCCGATGGGAATGATGTTCCAGTCGTAGATGTAGGCGGTCACTGGTCCGGCAAGTGCGCCGCCTTGGCCCAGGAGGGTTTTCGGTTCGAAACCGACGGAGCCTTCGAATGGATCGCGCCTGATGTTGTTGACCAAAGGCCAATGAAAGGTATGGACCCCCATCAGGCCACCGGTTGCGGCCTCGGATGCCATCGCGAAGTAGATCTTCCAGTTCTTGTATCGCACTGCCGACGGAACAGGGCCTCCGTAGTAGAAGAACGTATCGCGTGCCGACTTCGCCGACTTGCCGGTCAGATAGTCGAGCTGGTTGACCCCCTGGAGCTTGGTCTTGACGATGCCGGGATATTTTCCTGCCATGATCTGCTCGTTCAGTGCATTGCCCTTGGCGCCACCGGCGATTTCAACAAAAGTCGGCATCCAGTCGTAGGACGCGAAGATGTCGTTCAGGACCGTGCCCGGCTTGATATGGCCCGGCCAGCGAATGACGCACGGCGCGCGCATGCCGCCTTCCCAGGTGGTCAACTTCCCGCCCTTGAAGGGCGTGTTGCCGCCATCGGGGTAGGTGATCACTTCGGCGCCGTTGTCGGTGGTGAAGACGACGATGGTGTTGTCGAGTTCCCCCATATCCTCCAGCTTCTTCAGCACATAGCCGATGTTGTCGTCCATCTGCTTCATGCCGGCTTCGTTGACGCCCCAGTCCTTGCCGCCCGGCGTACCGACCATCGCCATGTACTTGTCCGACAGCATGGTGGTGATGTGCATGCGCGCCGGGTTGTACCAGACGAAGAAGGGCTTGTTGGTCTTCTTCGGGTCGTTGCGGCCGAGGAAATCGATCACCTTGGCCGAGATCTCCTCGTCCGCCGTCTTCGAGCGCTCCAGCGTCATCGGTCCCTCATCCTTGCAGGTCTGGTTCTTCTCGGTGCCGTCGGAAGAAGTGCAGGCGATCACCGGCCGCGGCGGCATCATGCACAACGTGGTCGTCGCATCCACCGCGCCCGGGGGGTCGCTGAGGCCGCGGACCGGCGTGTTCTTGCACGGCGGTACGATGGCCTGCTCGGTCGGGGACTTGTTGATGTCGGGGAAGCTCACGCCCTGCATCGCGTCCAGGTGGTAGAGGTAGCCCCAGAACTCCTGGAAGCCGTGCGCCGTCGGCAGCGCCGCCGAGTGGTCGCCCAGATGGTTCTTGCCGAACTCGCCGGTGTTGTAACCGAGGTCGAGCAGGAACCTAGCCAGCGACGGCGTGCCGGGCTGCAGGAAGGACGGGCTGCCGGGCAGTTGCGGCGGGATCATGCCGGCGCGCAACGGCGTCATGCCAGTGAAGAAGGCGGTGCGTCCGGCCGTGCAGCTTTGCTCGGCGTAATAGGTCAAGAACTTCGCACCCTCTCGCCCGATACGGTCGATGTTGGGTGTCTCGCCGACCATCAGTCCTTGATGGTAGATGCTCGGCTGCATCCAGCCGATGTCGTCGCCCATGATGAAAAGGATGTTGGGTTTCTTTTCCTGGGCTGCAGCCGGCCCTGCGACCAGCGCCAGCACAGCAATTATTACAAAGAACATGGAACAAATTTTTGTGGTGTGCTTCATTTTCTTTCTCCTTTATCTATTCTTCTTTCCAACCCAATTAGACTTCCTCCAAACTCCTCTCAGCCCTCACGTGAAACTTATCGTTTTCCCCTCTCACCTCCCTTCTCAGGTACCAGCAATCAGTTGCCAGTTATCAGTTACCAGTGAATTATCTTTGCTCTTGCTTGGTCACCCGCTCTCTTATAGTTTCTTGCCCAAATCCTGGATGCCTTCGCCGATGCCCTTAAACAACTTGTTAACTTCTTCAGCACCAGCCTTTACGCCCTTCGCTGCGCCTTTACCAATCTTCTTCACCGCATCGACGGACGCCTGCGCACCCTCTTTCAGCTGATTTCCGGACCACTTGGCCGCTCCCTCAAGACCTTGACCGGCCTTCTTGAGAGCATTGGTTGGATCCTTGCCCGCCTTCTTCGTCTCCTCCGCGGTCTTATGCCAGGCCTTGGCAAGCTCGTGGTCCACCTTCGCAAACATCTTCTTAAGGTCGTCGACCGACTTCACGGTGCCCTTCTTGACAGCTTCTCCCAGCTTGTCCAATTCCTCACCGGCCTTTTTCACGCCCTCCTTGGAATCCTTGGCAACCTGGTCCGCCTCCTTCTTCACATAGTCCGCCGCCTTTTTGATTTGCTCGGCCGACTTGTTCATGTCTTTCTTGACGAACGACTCATGGGCTGCCGCCATGGTCTTGTCTGGCTCATTCGTGAAACCGCCAGGCGATGTCTGGGCATAAACCACCGGGATGGCGGCCATCGACACAGCGATGATGCACATAATCAATACTGAAAAATATTTGGTCATATGATTTCTCCTTCCTTAATGGTTGCGAAATTTGTGATGTGCTACGAGTCCCCTGACGCCCTTTCACCTCCCTTTACTGATCACGGCAAAACATGCTTTCATTTGCCGGTAATCAGTACATTCTCTTTGCTCTTACTTCGAAACTCGCTTTTAGCTGATGACTGATCACTTTTCTTTCCCGTCATCCCTAATCTCTTCACTACTCACTGACAACTGAGTTACCGAGCACTGATCACTTCTTTTCTCTTCCCACGATGCCCGCCGCTTCACGCATAGCCAATCGCTAGGCGCTGGGCGTCGTCTTTGGATCAGTCTTTTTGGCCGCTCGTCACCGCCTCCATCACGCGATCAAGGTTGAAGCTGCCGGGCTTCTGCCGTGGTGGGAATTCGCGAAAGCTCTGCAGCCACTGGCCGACGTAATCGGCCGCAGGCGCGATCAGGAACATGTGCTCGGCAAACCAGCGCTCATAGTCCATGCCGATATCCGGGGCGAGTTCGAACGGATCCATGCGCAGATTGGTCAGCATGGGTGCGCGCAGTGCCACGAAGGGCTCTTGCCAGACCTTCATCCCGTGAGCGTCCTGCCTCAGGAACGTGGCCTTGTAATCGCCGTAACGCAGCGCCGCGACGCTGCCGTCGTCGGTCCAGTAGAGGAACTCCTTGCGCGGCCACTCGCCCTCGCCCTTGAGCCCGGGCAGCAGGCTGTAGCCGTCGAGGTGCACCTTGTAGGTCATGTTGCCGACCTTCTTGCCTTTCAGCAGGTCCTCTTTAACGGTGGTGTCACCCACCGCGGCCATCAGGGTCGGGAGCATGTCCTCATGCGCGCCGATGTTGTTGATGATGGTGCCGGGCTTGATGACGCCGGGCCAACGGATGAGCGTCGGCACCCGGTAACCGCCTTCCCAATTCGTATTCTTCTCGCCCCGGAACATCGTGGTGCCGCCGTCGGGCCAGGAAAAAGATTCCGAGCCGTTGTCGGTTGAATACATGACGATGGTGTTCTCTTCCAGGCCCAGTTCCTTGAGCTTGGCGAGCAACTGGCCGACCATCGAGTCATGCTCGGCCATGCCATCGGCATAAATGCCGAAGCCGGTCTTGCCCTGCCATTTCGGGCTGAGGTGCGTGAAGATGTGCATGCGGGTGGAGTTCCACCAGATGAAGAACGGCTTGTTCGCCTTTTTGGCGCGCTCCATGAAGTCGAGCGCCTTGGCAGTGACTTCCTCGTCCACCGTCTCCATGCGCTTTTTGGTCAGCGGGCCTGTGTCCGTGATGCGGCCATCGGCGTAGCTCTGAATGACGCCGCGCGGGCCGAACCTCTTCTTGAAGTTCGGGTCCTTCGGGTAGTCGGGATTCTCCGGCTCTTCCTCCGCATTCAGGTGATAGAGGTTGCCGTAGAACTCGTCCATGCCGTGCGCGGTGGGGAGCATGTCATCGCGGTCGCCGAGGTGGTTCTTGCCGAAATGGCCGGTCATGTAGCCCTGCGCCTTGAGCAGCGTGGCGAGGGTCGGGTCTTCCTTCTTCATGCCTTCGGGCGCGCCGGGCAATCCCACCTTGGTAAGGCCGGTGCGGATGGGCGACTGTCCGGTGATGAACGCCGCACGGCCGGCGGTGCAGCTCTGCTGGCCGTACCAGTCGGTGAACAGCGCACCTTCCTTCGCAATGCGGTCAATGTTCGGGGTCTTGTAGCCCATCATGCCCATGTTGTAGGCGCTGACATTGAACTGGCCGATGTCATCGCCCCAGAGGACTAGGATGTTGGGCTTGCCCGCCGCCTGCGCCGCCACAACGGCGCACATCAGCGCCGCCACTGCGGTGAACACGGCCATAACGTACCTTCGTAGTTTGAGTCTTCTCATTTTTTTTCACCTCTCATTGTTGATGCGCTCGCAAAAAGTCCAAAAAGTCTTTTTCCGTCATTCCGGCGAATCCCGGATCGAGGTCCGGGACAGGCGCCGGAATCCTGGTTGTTCGAGGACTTACAGAATGTCTGGACCCCGGTTCTTGTCCGCCTCAGGAGGGTTCACCGGGGTGACGAGTTCTTGCGAGGTCATCATTGTTTATTTCTCCCGCATCTGGGCGCTATTCCTCGAACGGGAAGATGCGCTTCCAGTCGTTCTTCATGCTGATAACGGTCCAACCGTTCTTTTTCGCTTCAGCCATCAGCGCGTCCGTAAACGTTCCCACCTTCGACTTGGATCCGTATGCATACTCCCGCTTGCCGTCGTCATGGTGCACGAGCATCATCAGCCGGCCGCCGCCGGCCTGCGTGTATTCCAGCATCTGCTTGTCGCCGATCGAGTTGCCGAACGCCGCAACGGGTCGGCGCCCAATCATCAGGTGGATCCCCTCGGGCTTGCCCGCCTTGTCGTCGTTCAGCAGGAGTTTGGGCTCCTTGGTGAGGATGGGTCTACCGCTCTTGTCATAGCCGTACTTGGTTCCCCCCGCAGTACCTACCACCTGCTCCGGCGGAATGCCGTACACCTGCTCGGAGTAAACACGCACGAAATCCTGCCCGCCGCCGGTGACGAAGTAGGTCTTGTAGCCATTGGCGCGGAAAAGCTTCATCACCTCCAGCATCGGCTGGTAAACAAGCTCAGTGTAAGGCCGTTTCCAGCGCGGATCTTTGGCCGTTTCAAGCCACTTCTTCACTTCGGTGTTGAACTCGTCCACCGTCATGCCAGTGAGAGTGGCGGCGAGAATCTTTTCAAGATCCTTCATCGAGAGCTTTGCTATGGCCTCCCGGTTGCCGGACAACACGGTCTTAAAGGGCTCGACCTCCTTCAACTCCGGCTTCTCCTTCGCCAACACCGCCACCCGTTCCAGGCAGTACATGACCTGCGTGTACATGGGCTGCTCGACCCAGGTCGTTCCGTCCTGGTCGAACGTGGCGATCCGCGCCTCGGCCGGCACGAACATCGGGTTGGACTTGTCGGTCGTCGCCTGAACGAACTCGACGATCGCCTTCTTGGCCGATCCCTCGTTCCACGAGGGCAAGGGGTCGGGCTGGGCCATAGCCGGCGAGATTGCCGGCATGACCGCTACAGCCAGCAAAACCATTGCGAGATGAGATATCTTGCTTTTCATCTATTCCCTCCTTTTCTTTGGTTACTTAATACGAACGCATTTAATCCCTTGCTATCCAGCCCCCTCACCCTTCCCCTCTCCCCCAGCTTGGGGGAGAGGGCGGGGTGAGGGGGAGCACACCGATATGTTAAAAGAAAAAATGCGTTTGCATTCGTTTGGGTCGACCTTTGAACTTGGCCCATTGGCATCTGTAAGCAACAGGCGTAGCCAGGAGCCCCAGGAGCCCTCTTCGGCAAGGCTTTATTTCAAGTTCACCATGAGTCATCCCCTTCACCCCTTATGACGTTTTATTGCGTTCCGATTTTTCTGTTTGAGTGCAACAAAAGGGCGAGATGTAAGTACCACCCTTTGAAACTGCTTCCACTGCTGCAAGGAGGTCGGTGGATGCCGTTCGCTTGAGCACGAAACCCTTCGCGCCTGCCGCAAGGCATTCATCCAACACCGTCTGCTCGTCATAGACGCTCAGGATGATAGCCCTGATTTCCGGATTCAAACTCTGAAGCAGCCGGATAACGTTCTTCCCAGGAGATACCGGAAATGACAGATCTGCAATGACGAGATCAAACTGAGAACCTGTAACGGCTTCAGTCAGAGAGGCCTCGTCTGCCACCATGAACATCGAGCCGATCGTTTCTTTGAGAAGAAGACGAACGACTCCCACAAAGGTCGGATGGGTCTCGGCGAGAAGTATCCGTTTGGGCGGCATGGAACACCTCAACTGGTTAGGCTACAGGTGGAACGTTTGTGGGAGATTGCGTCTGCCAGGGGATAGTGGGAGGGTACAGCAACGCGGTGAAACGTCAACTAGGAGAAGTCCTAGTTTTGCCGACTATTTTTCCTAGGGGAGAGAATCAAGGTTCTGCAATGCCTTGCTTCGCAGCGTACCGGATCAGTTCCGCTGTTGTTTTGATGCCGAGGTCTTCCATCATCCGGTACTTGTGGTATTCCACTGTTTTCATGGAGATATTTAAAATAGTGGCAATTTCCTTCACGGAATGACCCTCTGCCAGTAGTTGCAGCACCTCACGCTGCCGTGAAGAAAGGCGAGCGACCGTATCGGTCTCCGAGTGGGATCCGGATTCGTAGTAATCCAGGAGTTTTCCGGCAATCAAGGGCGTTACGTAGGTTCTTCCCTTTAGCCCTTCCCGGATGGCTGTGATCAGTTCATCGGGGGCGGAGTGCTTTAGAACATAGCCTGTGCCGCCTGCCTTGATGGCGCTCGCTGCATAGGCCACATCGGGGTGCATCGTGAGAAAGACTACCTTGATCTCCGGATGCGCTTTTTTGATCTGCCGTACGGCTTCTATTCCGTTAAGCATCGGCATGGAAATGTCGGCAACAATGAGATCAGGCCGAAGCTTTTCAGCGGCGGTTACAAGTTCACGACCGTCCTCGACGACACCGGCGATGTCAAAATCCGCATCGAGCAGTCTCTTCAGCCCTTCAACGAAAATTTTATGGTCGTCAGCGATCAGCAGCCGTGCCTTGGTCATACCCTCCCCCTAATGGAATGAAGACCTGAAGTTCTGTGCCCTTTCCCGGTTTTGATTCGATGGCTATGGTGCCGTTAACGATCCTTACCCTTTCTCTCATGCTGGAAAGACCTATGCCTGCCTTCTTTTTCACCTCTTGGGAGTCGAAGCCGACCCCTTTGTCCTGGATCAAGAGGCGGATGCCGTCGGAAAGACCTTGGAGGGTGACAGAGGCCGCCGCCGCCCCTGAGTGCTTTGCAATGTTCTGAAGAGATTCCCGGATGACCCGATAGAGGCAAAGCGCCAATGGTTGGGGAATGGAGTTCGGGACGTCATGGGGCACAAAGGACAAGTCAATTCCGGTTTTCTTGGTAAACGCTGCGCATTCCGCTTCGACAGCCTGAACCAAACCCAGATCATCGAGGATGGAGGGGTGAAGCTGGCGTGAGAGGTTATGGACTTCGTCGGCCACCTCGGTCAGATTGGCCCTCAGGTCCTTGAGGTCCTGAACAGCCTTAGGTTGCACGGGGTCCAATTGTTTTTCAATCAGCGCCGCATCCAGGGCCAGAGCAGCAAGCCTTTGCGTCAGATCGTCATGGAGCTCCCGGGAAAGCCGCCTGAGCTCTTCTTCCTGCGTGTAGATGAGCCTTCCGGTAAGGGTCCTGAGTTCATTTTCATGTTCTCTAAGAGAGTGCTCAGCTCTCCGGCGCCTACTAAAATTGATGAGCAACCCGAGAATGAGAGCTGTTTCAAGGATTACTAAGCTGACGGCTCCTATAATGGGGCCCCTGTGCTCCTCCCAAAATGAGGGGATGCGATAACGCACTTCACTGCCAGCCGGAAGATCTGCTTCGGGGATTTTCCATCGCTCGAGTTCCCGCCAGTCGTAAGCACTCACATAGGCCTGCTCTCCGCCGAAGGGGATGGAGGCCGGCGACTCACCAGCCATGATGCGAAGCGCAAGAGCAGCTGATTCTTTCCCGTGTTCCACGAAACTGACCAGCTGACCACCGACGATGCCATAGCCCAGAAAGGATTCGTAGAGGCCAAACGCCGGTACTGTCGCCGCCCGGGCTATGAGAGAGAGCGCCTCACGCGGCACGAAATTTTGGCCTGCCCCATCCCTGGAGATACCCGAGTAGAGGAGAATGGCGTCCGGAGGAAGCGAGCTAACCCGAGTCAAGATCTTCTGCATGTGCAGCTTTGTAAGGTCAATCAGCTCGATCCTTCCCTCATAGGAGTTTAGACCCCTTCGAAAGACCTCTTCGATATAGGCGCTATTGGCCGTTGTTCCTGCGATGAGGGCGACGCGCATGGTTTGGGGTCTCAAGCGAAGGGCACCATCTATCAAACCGGTGATATTTTCTCCCATAACAGTACCGGTCACAAAGCGGCGAGCGGGCGAGCGTTCCAGGTCTTCTGCGTAAGCCCTCGAAATCTCAGCAGCGACGATGGGCACCTCTGAGGGAAGCGTATCTTTCTCAGCCAGAAGGAAATCTAGAGCGTAGGGATAGACGGCGATGATGGCGTGGAGCCCCATCCCTGAGTACTTCCTGCGCAAGAGATCAGCCATAGCGTGAGCATGGAAGGGGCTGCCAAAGCGGGACACATCCAGGTACTCGGCGTAAAGTTGTACATCGAAGAGTTTGTTCTTGCTGAAGGCTTCCCTGATCCCTTGATCGGTCAGCTCGTGAGCCGGGTGAGCCTTGTCCTCGCTATAGAGGATGAGAACCCGTTTTGGCTCCTTTGCTTCTGCCGCATTCAACGGCTGGATCAGCAGAAGCACCAGAAGGGCAGGAAGTAAGATTTGGAACAGCCGTATCATAGGACACAGTCAACCAATTGATAGGTGCTAGGGACTGTATCCCATTTGATATTTCTTTACAACGGAAAGAATCGGCTTCCGCGAAAGACTTGGGGCTCCTAGAGCGATTACAGAGACAATACTGCTGCCCCCAACGCGTGATGAAGGGTATCGATTACCAAATGAAGCCCATCGTGGGGGCCCATAGAGGGGCGATTACGATTTGCCAATTGCTTACCTCTTCTGAGTTCTGTTAGCTTGCAAGTGTTCAATCATGCCCATCGAATATGGAAGCTCCCATGAAGTGCGGTGCAGTGCAGTGCAGAATAATTACTTTATGCTACATTGGATAGGAATATCCTGCATCCTACCACGGACGTCC
>Ga0315292_10000453_pt1 | contig 19245 bp, 29 predicted proteins | sample YL17G13_0_MG_FD_204029 | JGI IMG/M metagenome (GOLD analysis project Ga0315292, IMG submission 204029) | Sediment microbial communities from Yellowstone Lake, YNP, Wyoming, USA - YL17G13_0 | ecosystem: Environmental > Aquatic > Freshwater > Lake > Sediment | place: USA: Wyoming | collected... | reverse complement strand
GAATGTTAAAACAGAGTTGGATTTTTTTAAAAAATTATCAGATGGAACATTATTAAACTTTACTGGAGAACAAAGAAGAGAAACTGAATCTTTTATTAAAAACTCAATTGGAACAAAAGAAGATTTTTTAACTACAATTCTAACAACAGGATCAAATCTTGAAGATTTGTTAGAAGCAAAACCAACATCAAGAGGACAAGTATTGTCAAGATTTATGGGTCTTGAATTTTTAAAAAGAAAAGAAGAAGTTGCCAAAGAAATATATGGGGATTTCTCAAAACAAAAGATATCAAACATTTATTCTTCAGAACAATTAAAAAGTGAGATTGAAACACATCAAGAATCAATTTTAGAATTAAAGTTTCAAATTAAAACTAATGAACAAAGTTTGTTTAATGTTAATGATGCAATTACAAAGGGTAAATCATATCGTGATGATATGTTAAAGAAAAAACATACAAATATTAATCATGAGTTAAGTTTGTTAAAACCTGATAAAACAAGAGTTGAGATACAAGAAATTGAAAGAGATAAGAATGGTTTTTTATTAAAAATATCCGAAATCAAAGTTGTTGAACCATCTGAGTTTTATTATGAAAATAAACATGACGAGGTTAAAGAACAATATAATGAAGTTTATAAAGAGACAATTAAACTTGACACTGAAATTGAATCAATAACTAAATTAAAATCAGAAGTAGAGGGAGGAATTAAATGTTCTCATTGTGGAATTGAGTTAATGAACGCATCGATCACCAACGCAAAAATTACAGAACTTGATGGGTTAATTGGGCAAAAAAACACAAAAACGACACTTATGCATGTTTTATCAAGCAAAGAACAAAGTTTTGTACAACTTAAAAAAGAATTTGATGAGTATGAAAAAAACAAACTCATTAAAGAAAAGTATGAATTAAGTATTGAAAGTTGTAATTTAAAAATTGAATCATTAAACGATAAGATTAAACGTTGGGAAGAGATACAAGATAAAATTCAAGAAAACCAAAAGATTGATTCATTATTAATAAAAGCTGACATTAGATTAGATGATTTGGAAATCCAAAGAAGAACAATTAGTAATTCAATTACTACAAGTGAATCATCAATTAAATCACTTGAAGAAAAAATTGATCTTAATAAAAATAAAATTGAAACAATAAAAGAAGAAGAGAAAAAAGATAAAATATATAAGATTTACTTAGAAATTTATGGTAAGAATGGTATATCTAAAATGATTATGAAAACCATGATGCCACTAATAAACTCTGAACTACAAAGATTAATGGAAGATTCTTGTTACTTTAAATTGGAAGTTCGAATCAATGATAAAAACGAAGTCGAGTTTATTATGACCGATAATGAAACGGGTATTGAAAAATTAATGACTTCAGGTTCAGGATTTGAGAAGACAATTTCATCTTTAGCCTTAAGATCTGTTCTTACCAAGATCTCAAGTTTACCAAAACCAAATCTTGTGGTTTTAGATGAGGTGTTTGGAAAAATTGCCAATGACAACTTAGAGATGGTATATGAGTTCTTTACAAAGATCAAGGATTACTTTGAAAAGATTTTTGTTATTAGTCACAATAGTATTGTGGGTACATGGGGGGATCATGTGGTTAAAATTAAAAAAGAAAATAATTTTTCAAAAGTTTTGTGATTTATTATAATTTTATTCCTATATTTGTAAAAACAATTAAAAACACACATATGAATTACTTACTTTTTATTTTCTACGAGGAAACCACAGAAAACACAGAAGAAAAAACACAAGAGATAGCATTTGAAGTATCAAAAGAAATGACATCAAACGAAGCCAAATTAATTTCTGGTGGAAAACATGCAATTATCCATTTTTCATCAGACTTACATATTGAATATGTATCAGAATGGGTTAATTTTATTTTTATCAACTTGGGTAGTACTCAATATTTTTTAATACCAAAACCAAATAAAACCTCTTCTAATATACCAAAAGAGCATCTTGATTATCTTTTATCTTTGAAAAAAACAAGAAAACCAAAACAAAAAAAAGAACTTAATTTTTTTGACAATGACCCATTTGATTTTCTTAATTTAATTAAGAACTTTAATCAACGTTGTAATCTAACATTAGATGAATTGTTGGATAAAATTATAGATAGTGGTTTAGAATCTTTAACAGATTTAGAAAAACAAAAATTAGACGAATATTCACAATTAAATTAAAAAAAAATGAAAAGTAAAAATTTAGGAATCCCAATTAATCAAGAAGAAGTATATTACTATCTTAAAGATATTAGAAAAATTAAAGTTATGTCACCAGAAAGGGAAAAAACTTTGGCGATAAAAATGAAATCAGATAATATTTCTGAAATTGAAAAAAAACAAATTGAAGAAGAATTACTTGTGGGTAACTTAAGGTTTGTTATAACAGTTGCAAAACAATATCAAAACCAAGGATTAGATTTACAAGATCTAATTGCTGAGGGTAATCATGGTTTACTGAAAGCAATTAAAAATTTTGATTGGAATAAAGATCTTAGATTTATTTCATACGCAGTATGGTGGGTTAAACAATCAATTTTACAATCATTAAATGATAATTCGAGAACAATAAGATTACCAGTTAATGTTGTACAAGATTTACATAGGGCGAAAAAAGAAGTTGAACAATCTGGAAATAAAATGGATGATAAGTTTACTGGATTACCATCTATTGTTGATTTAGACATGAAAATAAATGAAGAAGGGGATACACTTATTGATATGATTGTTAATCAAGAGGCTGAAGCTCCTGATGCTATTTTTAATACAAACGATATTTTAAAAGAAAAAATGTTAAAGTTATTAAATAATTTAGATGATCGTGAAAAATCAATTATTGGTGATTATTTTGGGATCACAGGAACACCAAGAACTTTGGAAGATATTGGGAGTGATTTTGGATTAACAAAAGAAAGAGTTAGACAAATAAAAGAAAAGGCGTTAAGAAGATTAAGAAACGATAGTTCAGAATTATTTGACTATTTATAATAAAAATTTGGCAAATTAAAATAAGTTATATATCTTTGTAAAAAAATAAAAAAATGGGAAGTGTAATTGATTATATTGAATGTCCAAATTGTAAAAGTGAAGCAAGCAGTGATTACTATTACAAAACAGGAGAAGAATATATTAACTGTGGTAACTGTGGTTATCATCGTTCAGCAACTATTATTAATAGAGATAAGAAATTGTCTGAATTAACAGAAGAAGATTGGAATATTGAAGAGCTTAAAAACCCTTATGGTGCTTATAGAATAAAAGTATACCATAGTATTGCTACTCAATGTGGTTCATTTGCTACTAAATACGAATATGATTATTTTATAAGTGAAATTAGTAAAGATGTAGAAATAGAATTCTGTTCTATATCAAGATTAGTTGATGGTAAAATTGTTACTGAAGTTATTATTGATAATGGACCTGAGGTTGATTCTCAAGGATTTACAATAGAGGATCGTTAATTACAAAAAGGGTTGAACCGAGATTACCCTTACAACTCGGCGGAATGAGACACGATGTTCTCTAGGTGAAAATCCTCAATCTTACTCGTGATGTAAGATGAAATTACACTCCCCCATTGGTACCAGTGGGGGTTTATTTTGCGGTAATAACTAGTTGATTTCTACCAACATAAAAATTAGCATCCCTCATAACGGTTTTAATAAAAAGATTAAATTCGTAAGGATTAACTTCTTCTATTCTAATTGCAATACTAAGTAAGATTGATTCATCTTTAATTACAAACTCAACACCATCATATAACTCACCAATGACAATATATTGTGCTATATCATCCTTTACTTTTTTTACTGAATTTAAGATATCATAATCTCTAATTATATCACCACTTTTTGAAAAATCTCTTTTTTTTCGTATTTCAGCGTGGGACTTCATTCCAGGTACATTTACCTGTTGGTATCTTAAATTCATGGTAACAGTAAGTTTTGCTTGGATCTCAGCAATCTTCTTTTCTAAGATTAAAACTTTACGTATTGTTTCTCTAAGTAGTGACATAATTATATAAATACCTTATATTAGTATTTATAAATATATTAGAATTATTATGAAAGAAAAATTTTTACCTTGGTTTTTATTATTTTGTGCTTTGGGTTTGTCAGGAACCGCAGCATATTATAGTGTTGTTGGTTTATCAATCGTATTTGTTGGTGTGGCATTACCCGTTATTATTATGGGATCATTTCTTGAGATATCTAAAATTGCAATTGCAACATATCTTCACGACAAATGGAAAGAAACATATGGAATTTTAAAAATTTATATGACCATTGCTCTTGTGACCCTTTCTTTAATAACTTCACTTGGAATATACGGACTTTTAAGTACAGGATTTCAAGGGAATATTGCAAAACTTGAAATTAACGAAAAACAAGTCAAAAATATTGAGGTAAAAAAGAAAAGGTTTGAAGAAGTTAAAGAAGAACTAACAAAAGAAAAAAACATTTTAGACGGAGACATTACTAAGTTAAGAGATGGGGTATCTAATAATACAACAACACAATCTGTGGATAGAAGAACTGGACAGGTAATTACAAGAGCCAACGACGGTAATAGAAAATTATTTGAATCTCAACTATCACAAGCACAAGTAAGGAGAGACACAATAGCAAAAAGAATTGATAGTATGAATGATAGTATCACCCAACTTGATATTAATATCTTAAACATGGAATCAAAAGAAATTTCGGGAAGTGAGTTGGGAGCTTTAAAGTATGTTAGTGAACTACTTGATTGGGATATTAAACGAACCGCAAATCTTTTTATTTTAATTTTGATCTTTGTTTTTGATCCATTAGCAATTACGTTAGTTATTGCAACAAACCAAGCATTTAAAGGAAAAAGAAAAGACGAAGATTCACAGAGTATCACAGATGACACTCTGTTAAAATCCACAGAAAATTTAGAGGGGGACACTGGTGTCCCTCACAAAGAAGATACCATACATGATACCATACATGATACCATACATGATGAGATTGAGATTCCTGAAAGTTATTTAACACATCATACCACGCATTATACCCCCCAAGTCACCCCCCAAGTCACCCCCCAAGTCACCCCCCAAGTCGAACCTGAAATTATTGAATTATCAAATATAGAATATGGTAGTACAGGACTAACCACCGTAAATACAACCACACAAAATAAAGTTTTAAGATATACTAAAACAAATGATTGATGAAATAATAAAATACGGAAATTTTAGATCAGAGAAAAAAAATAAAAACAAAACACAAATTATACTCACTAATACGTCTAGAAACATAAATGATTTTTTACAATCATTAAAATATAGACATAATGGTAAATATGATAAAATTCCTAACTATATTGTAACAAGAGATGGTAAAGTTCTTCAGTTATTGGACAATGATGAATATACTAATTATAACACAACATCATCTATAAACAGAAACTCTGTAATTGTTTGTTTGGAAAATTTAGGTTGGTTAGAAAAAGAACCATTAAAAAATTATCACATTAATTGGATTGGTGATATTTATAAACAAAAGGTTTTTAATAAAACATGGAGAGATTATTTTTTTTGGCAACCATATCCTGAGGAACAAATTATTTTAACCTCAAAATTGTGTGTTAAGTTAACCAAAGAAACTAATATCCCATTAAAAAGTGTGGAACATAATACAAAAATAAACGGTATAGAAAAATTTGAAGGTATTGTAACTAAAAGTAATTTTGATAGTGATTTTACTGATGTTAGTCCGGCCTTTAATTTTGAAATTTTTAATAAATATTTAAAAAATGACTAATTACGAAGAAATAAAAAAATTATTATCAGCATCAAGAAAATTACTTGGGGGTAACCAATTAACTGAGGATATTAAGAGTATTAAAAAAAATTATGGTTTATTAATTGAACAACCTGTTGAAGATCCTGACAATAAAATAGATGTAATGACAGATATTGAGGATAAAATACAAAACGATAAGTATGAAACTGCGGAAAAAGATGAAGATGAAGATGAATATAAAGAATTTGATAAAGTTAAATCAGATAAAAAAAAGGCATATAGAATATCGGGGGGGATTTTAGTTATTCATAGTAAAAACACAACAGATTTACAATTAACAACTGATGATAAGTCCGCTTTTCAAGAAAGTATGGATGAGTTTAAACAAGATGTTACCGAAATCGTTGACTTTAATAAATTAAATTTATATCCAACAAATGTTGAATGGTCAGGAAAAATAACTGAATTAGATTTAGATTTTTTCTTTTCAATTGGAGAAACAAATGGGGTATATATAAATGGAACTATGACCAAACTTGATGATGAATTTAGTGAAATGTCGTTAAAATTAAAAACATATTATGAAAAATTTAAAACCAAATGGTCTAAAATTGTTTCATCAAGAAAAAAAACAAGTGAGACATGAAAAATTTTTTAAATGAAAACTTCAAATACATTATATTAACATTTGTTATTATATTAATTGGTTTAATTATTTACGATATGACAAAAGTTGATAATGGAATGTCAAAAGAGGATAAAAAACAAATTGAACAACTTAATAAAGATATTGATAGTATGATTAACTATCAAAAAAAATTAGATGAAAAAATAACAAAATATAATGAAGATATACATAAAATTGATTCAACAATATCTAATATTAAAATCAAAAAAGAAGTTGTTAATAACTATTACCAACAAAAAGGTAATGAAATTAAAAACTCAAACCCTAAACAAATTGATAGTTTATTACGATTAAGATATAATTTTTAAAACATGAAAAATTTAATACTAATATTATTTGTGTTTTTTGGGGTTTCTATTTTATCCCAAACAACAAAAAAAGAAGATACTACTGAAATATGTATTCCTTATAAAGTAGGAAAACAGATCATGATGGATCTAAATAAATTGGATTCTACTTCCGCAATTTTAAAATTAACCAAAAATGAGGTTGTTGAGTTAAATAAAAAAATTGAGGTACAACAATCTATTATTATAACAATGGAAGAAAAGTTTAAAACAAGTGAAATAATTATTCAAAAAACAAATGATAAATTTCAAATTGTTGATAATATTAATAAAGATCTTACATCAGACAATAGAAAATTAAAAAGAAAAAATACAATAATTCAGATTATTTCCTCAGCTATTATAGGAGGATTAACATATGGGATAATAGTAAAATAAAATGGCACTAACACAATCGGATAAAAGAGAAATTGAATCATTAATAAAAAAAGAAATAAAAGACTTTTTAGGGTCGGCAACAGCTAAACAATTTGAAGATAAATTATTAGAAAGAATTTCTAAAGAGATGAAACGAGGTAAATTAGAGAAAGATGTTAAAGAATTAATAATTAAATCGTTTAGGGAGTTTTATACTATAATGTACCAACAAAGAAATTTTTGGGAATCTAAATTTAAAAGTTCATAATGGATATGATTAACATGTTTAATAAAGAATATAATAATGCCGCAAACGGATTGGGGGTAAATGGGATTGACTTGTCCAAACAAAGAAAAAATTTCCAACCAATGGAAGAAGAAAAAGAAAAAAAGAAAAAAACAAAACCACAAGATTATTTAAAAGATAAAAAAACTAATTTAAATGACATACTAACATTAGTTAAAAACAAAATGTCAGTAAGTAAAACAAGAACCGAATTAAAAAAAATGTTAGAAAATCCTGAAGATATTAACGATTTTCTACATTCATTATTAGAAATAACTAAAAGTAAAAAAGAAGAAACTAAAGAGATGACAGGATCAGGTAGTTCGGGTGGTTATTCGGCACCTTTATTTGGTCGTGAAATGAAAGAAAGTGTGTGTCCTATTTGTGATATGAAAAACTGTAAATGTCAAGACAAAAAACATTCTAACGGACCAAGTAGAAGAGAAACAAAAGAAGCCACAGGATCGGCATCATCAGGTCAATACTCAGGGCCCTCGATATGGGCGAAGTCAACCAACAAAAAAGATTGGGGACCAAGCCGTAACACTCAAATTCCTGGAGGTAAATTTGTCCAAGTTAAGAAAAAATGTAAAAAGTTTCCTTATTGTAATCAAGGGGATATTAATGCACTTAAAATTTTTGAAAACAAAGGATTAAAAAGAGTTATAACAAATATAAGTGAGTCTTATGGAATAACAGAAAACTATGTTAGAAATATAATTTATTTAGAAATGGAAAAATTGAATAAACATTGATATTTATATATAAACAAGAAAATGAAAAATAACAATTATTATAATGTTTTATTAAAAAAAATTCTTAATGAAACTTTAGAGGATAAAGCAAAAGAAGTAATGGAAAAATTAAAATTTAATAAACCTGGAACTTCATTTGACTATGTTGAAGGAGAAATGTGTGAATCATGTGGTGGAGAAATGAGAGAAGGAGAAATGTGTGAAACATGTGGTGGAGAAATGAGAGAAGGAGAAATGTGCGAATCATGTGGTGGAGAAATAAGAGAAGGAGAAGCGTGTGAATCATGTGGATATAAAGAAAATAGTGAGGTTTTAGAAACTCGTAAGAGTTATAGAAATAATAATAAATTAAGTGATTCTGATATTGAAGAAATAACCGAAAGATTATTTGGTAAACAAAAAAATATAGATAAAAATAAAAATAATAGAATTGATAAAGAAGATTTTACACTCTTAAGAAAGAAAAGAGAGACAAAAGAGAATAAAGGTGAATGTATGGAGTGTGGTGATAAATCTTACATGGAAGAAGATGAAACTGCGGAAGGAAATTCATTCACGAATAAATTAAGACAAACACCAAAAGGTGGAAAATTCAAACTTGGTAATAAAGAATATACGGATAATTCTTCCTTGGAAGAAAATAATAATGTTTTATATAGGTTAAATTCTGGTCATGGGTCTGAATTGTTTACCGAAAACGAGATTATTAATCTGATAGAAAACATTATTATTGAAGAAAAAGAAAAAAGTAATATAAAAAAAGGAAAAACACCAGCAGGTTTGGAAGCTTATGAAAAGGCACATAAAGGATCTGGTAAAGAAAATGAAAATTACATGAAAGAATTTTCTAAAAAAATGTTAGATTATACTAAAAGTGGGTCTAAAGATAAATTTAATACCAACCCAAAACATTTTCCAAAAGGTAACGGTGAGTTAGAAAAAATGGAAAAAAAGGCTTATGAAGTATCTGATGATGGAAATGAATTTATTGATGATTATTTAAGACCTGGAATGCAAACTTTAGATTATGATGAAATGCATCCAAATGAAGATTGGATGGACGATAATATTGAAGGATCTTCTAAAACCGGAAATAATAAAGAGTGGGCAAATTCTGAAGAAACTGATATTAATAAAAATATAAATAAAACCCGTAAGAAAGGAGCTTACAATAAAGCTAAAAGAGCGGCATATAATAAATCACCACAACCAATTATTAGTGATAAACCAGGTCAGGAGACAGGTAAAGGTTTAAAACTTAATAATGAAAGTGTTGATCATAAATCACAAATAAAATTAACTGAAGAGTTTAATAGAATGAAATTATTAATGGGGTATAAGCAAAAAACCCAATAATTTACATATAAAAAATTTTTATTATCATTTGTCCATAGATTAATACCTATGGACAATTTTTTTAACTACATAACCCAACCAATTAAACCTGAAGATGTAGATATCTGGTTCAGGATAAATAATATAATTTCTGAAAAAATGGAATTATATTATGACTTTTCATTTTCTTTATATTATTTAATACTTGAAACTTATTTGGGGGAAGATGATAATATAAATGAAACTAAAATTGTTATGTCAAATGAAGACAAACAAAAACACTTTGATTGGTGTTGGGATAAAACCATTAATAATTTTAATAAAGAAAACATAGTCTTCAAAGATAAAGGAGAACATTATGTTTATTTTAATCAATTTTTTATAGACACGTTTTATAATCAAAAAGAAGATAAAATGAGAAAAACAATTGAAACATTTTTTAATGATGTATTTAATAGAAAAAAATCGTTTACCAAATCTGATTTAGATATAATATTAAACATTTATAAGTCATTAGATAAAAATATGGTCCTGTAGTATTTACAAACAACATTTTTTTTATTAAACTTAAATATATAAAAATAAACTATTATTAATTTAAAAAATGAAAACTTTAGAAAAAATCAATTCTCTAAATGAAGAATTAAATCTTAATGTAACTAAATTTTTTGGTGGAAATAAAAGCGCTGGAACAAGAGCTAGAAAAACATCACAAGAATTAAAAGCATTATTACAAACTCTTCGTGGAGAAATTTTGGAGACAAAAAAAAATGACTAATATAGAAACAATATATTTATTTGTTTTTATATTCTCAACAATTTTATTGGTGAGAACAGCATTAAAATTTATTATTTCCCTATTACAAACAAAACCAGAAAAAATGGTTTTAAGTAATAGGGAAATTTTATTCAATGGTTTATCATTAAGTTATTTAATAACGTATTTAATACAAGTATAAATGAGCATATATAAAGAATTTACAATACTTTTTCCTTATTTACAATCAGTTAGGAAACTAAAATCATATTTATCTTTTGATATTGAGTTTCCGGATACATGGAAATTACCCAAAAAATTTGTTAACGAAGAAAAAGTAATTGAAAATCAGAAATCAAATACAGGACATAGATCCTTTTCATTTGTTTCTGAGTTTAGTGAAAAGTTAGTCGATGAAACAATCTTTAACATAAAAAATATTATTGCATATAATAAAGAAAGAGAAGAAAAAGAAAGATTATTCCAAATAAAAGTTGATGAATTAAAAAAAATGTTTGAAAAAGAAAATTTAAATAATTTACAAGCATTAAAATTTGAAATTACTGAAAATAAAATTGAATTAGATGACAAAGAAGAAACTATTAAGCCATCCGGAGAAAACCCAACAGTGGTTAAATAATGAAATTGAAAAAGATGTTCTTAATTTAAATAATGAAAAAAATCGGTTTATTGAACAGATTAAAAAAATAAAAAAAGAAGATATTGTCTTAAACCAAAAAGAAATAAAATTAACATTATGGGAAAAAATCAAAAAAGTGTTGATGGGGTAATAGAAAAATTGGCATTGATAACCGATGGAATTCAAACATTATTCCCAAATGGAAAATCGTTTATTGTTTTTGAATTAAATTATGAAGATTTTAAAAAAGTACAATCTAATTTTAGACATATAGATAGTGGATTTAATCAGTTTAAAATTGATTTATCGGGAATTGAAGTTGTTTTTATTTTAGAAAACACAATTAAAATAGAAGAACCTATAAAAATTAGTATTTTTGGTAAATTAAAATCTTTTATAAGTGGTAAACTTACGGTAAAGAATTGATTTATCATAACCATTTTTATTTAAAAGATCATACATGTACTTTTTTTGTTCTTTTGACCCATCTTTAATTAATATACAATCAATCCTTTGTTGGTTAATCATGTATTCTGATAGAGTGTCTATTAGTCTATTTGAATCCTCTTCAGTCTTTAATGAAAACAAATGTATTTTTTCGTTATTTTGAATAATAATTTTATTATTCAGTTTAGAAATCATTTTTATTCCTACTTTTGGAAGATATTCTTTTATCATTGTTAAAACTGTAATTCTTTTAGATTTTGTTATATCAAATAATAATTCTTCTTTTTTATAGTCATTAAGTATTTTTAAATTAAAATCAGGATCCTCAAGGTCAACCCTTATTTGTCTTCCGTATTTATCTCGAACAAAATAAGGTCTGTGAGCAACACCTTTTTCTAAAAACCCAAGTTCATATTCACAATACTTACCATTTTCTGTCTCCATATTAAAAATAACTGTATTACTTTCACTTAAAATTTTATCATAAAATTTTTTTGCGTTATTATAAGTTTTAAATTTCTTTATTATTTTCTTTTTTATCTTATTTTTAAATAAAACAATTATAAAGTTACTCATTTGGTTATGATATATTTGTTAAGTATAATTATAAATTAGTAAAAATAAATATGGAAGATTATTATAATGTGTTAGGAGTTACAGAAAGTGCAACTCAAGACGAAATTAAAAAAGCTTATAGGAATTTAGTTAAAGAAAATCACCCCGATAAAGGTGGGGATGAGGAAAAGTTTAAAAAAATCTCAACTGCATATGATACTATTGGAGACGAAAATAAAAGATCACAATACAACAACCAACGAAATAACCCATTTTCTAACATGAACGGTTTTGGAGGTCAATCAATGAATGACATTATGAATAATATGTTTGGTGGTCGTAATTCACAAAATAGAGTTCACGACACCATAATTGATATAAATATTGGTGTATTGGAATCATACTTAGCGGGTAAAAAAAGTATAACATATAACAGAAAAGATAAATGTCCTCCATGTAATGGAAATGGGGGAGAGAAAAAACCATGTAATGTTTGTAATGGAAAAGGATTTGTTGTAAAACAAATGGGTTCAGGAATGTTTATACAGATAGTCCAAGTAGCATGTAATACTTGTAATGGTGTTGGTAAAATAACAACAGCAGCTTGTTATGCTTGTGGGGGACAAGGAACAAAAAATGAGATTAAAACAATCGAGATCCAACTACCACATGGAATTGATGATGGTCAGTTTTTAAGATTACAAGGACTTGGTGATTATAGAAACGGGGGATATGGTAATTTAGTTATTAGAGTTAAAACAACTAATGAGGGTAACTTTGAAAAATTAGGAACAAATCTTATATATAGTGCTTTTTTAAATCTTGAGGATTTAAAAAGAGGATCATTTGATGTCCCACATCCAGATGGAAAGATAAATGTTAAATTCCCAAATAATGTTGATACATCAACACCATTAAGAGTTAAAGGAAAAGGATATAAAAGCCAACATAATGGCGATTTATTAATAAATCAATATATTAAATACAATAGAAGTTAAAATAGTGATTTAATATCATATATTAAAGAAACTAAACCATATATTGTCAATAAAAACATTATTGCTCCAGTAATAAAAACAAATTTTTGTGTTTTACTTGACGATTGTCCACATTTTCTACATCCGGTTACTTGTGTTGCTTCAGTTTTCATACTTTCTTTTTTAATAAATATAGTGTTACATATTTGACAAATAAATATAAAATTATTATTTTTATATAAAACATATATATATGATATCTTACATCGGAGGAAAAGCTCGAATTGGTAAATGGATTGTACCATTTATTCCAAAAAACATTGAAACTTATGTTGAACCATTTGGTGGTATGTATTGGGTCTTTTTTAAAACAAAGTTAAATGAGTACCCAAACCTTAAAACTGTTGTTTATAATGATTTTAATGGATTAAATGCCAATTTATTTAGATGTTCTAAAGATTATGACAGACTTTGGGATGAACTAAATAAATACCCTTGTCAACAGGTAGGGGTTGAAAATACACCACCAGAATACGAAGAAATGTTTAATCAGTTCCAACAAGAAGTTTTTCATAGTGGAATTGATATAACTGAAAATAATAGATTTGAGATTGCCGCAAAATATGTATATGTATTAACTCAGGTATTTTCTGGATCTAAACCTGAAACATCAAAATATACCGATTATAAAGGTAAATACAGATGTAAAATTTTAATATTTATGGATAAATTAAAAAATAAAGAATTTAGAGATCATTTTGATAAGATAACATTTGTTGAAAATTTAGATTTTCAAATATTAATTGAAATGTATGATTCACCAAATACATATTTTTATGTTGACCCACCCTATTGGAAAACAGAGAACTATTATTCAAACCATGATTTTGATAGAAATGACCATGAAAGATTGGCAAATTCTTTAAAACAAATTAAAGGAAAATTTTCACTTAGTTATTATGATTTTCCAATTTTAAGAAAATGGTTTCCAGTAGATGAATACTCGTGGGAGATGAAAGAATTTGCTAAAGCCGCATCAGCTAAAAGTGGGGTGAAACAAAATATGGGGGAAGAATTGTTAATTATGAATTACGGTGAAAATAAAGTTAAAAAAATAAAAGTTGGAGAACAATTGGATATGTTTAAGCATATTTATGTATAATTTGTTTTTTTTTTATTTAAATGATATTTATAGTAAAAAAATATTATGGAATTAGTAAAAATTTTGTCAAAGATAATTAATGAAAATTTAAATATACAAAAAATATTATTAGAATATCCTGAATCAACAATTAAACGATTAGTTGATAAATTTTCATTAGAAACAGACGATGGCGAGGATGATATAAAAAAAGTTATTTCTGACTTTGAAAGATTTAAAAGTGGTTTTGCTAACGAAGATAAGGATATTTTTAAACACACTTATATTAAGTTAAAACAGTTAATTAAGGATAAATCCACAAAACAACAAACTAAAAAAGATCTTGATAGTTTTGCTCAAGAATTTGTTACAAAATACGAAGGAACGGATTTACTACTAACAAAACAAAATATTAAAAAATATTTTGAGTTGAAAACATTGTTTCCTGAAGATAGAGCGTTTAAAAATCCGGTTACAGATTTAAACCCATCACAACTTGATAGTCTTGTTAGAAAATATTTTGATAGATTTAATGAGAACGGAGAAAATGCATTAACAAAAAGAATGACTGAGAAATTCGCAAAAGAAATTCCTGATGAGGATCCACTTACAGTTATACTACCAAGAGTTAAAAGATTTGTTACTAATTTTTTATTAATACCATTAAATACAAAATTAAGTTCATTTATGTCTTTTGATGAATTTGAACACATTGTTGATGGTTATACTCCGGCTGGAGAAGATGAATATAGTATGCCTGAAATTGATGTAAGTGACGTGGATATTGCATATGAAGATGATAACATATTAATTTTTGCTCCTGATCAAAAACATAAGTGTATTAATATTAGAAAAAAATACGCACCAGATAGAAGATGGTGTACATCATGGGAAGGGTCAAGTAATTATTATTACAATTATAGATTAAATCAAAACTTAACATTGTATTATGTTATTAGTAAAAACCTTGAAGAATCTGACTTAAATTATGCGGTTGTTATACTTGTTGATAAGTACGGAAGAATGAAATTAGCGGATAGATCAAATTCCGGTCGATTTGCGGGAGGAGAAGAAATATCTTGGAGAGAAATAACTCAAAAAGTTCCTAGTCTTGAAGGTAAGGAAGATTATCTTGTACCAAAACCATTTACTGATGAAGACACAAAAAAACTAACCAAATATAAAAGTCTTAATCTTACAACATCTGATCCTGTTAAAGAATTAGGTTCAGTAGATGAGGTTGAATTATGGATGGAATTAAGAGGTCCTGATTTTAAAAATATTACTAATGGTGATGAAATATTTGGTAATTTACCTGAAGAATTGCAAAAAAAATATATTGGTCTTGGAAATGAATTAGATGGTAATATGGTTAAGAGGTTAGCCCCTGCAGCAATGACATATTATGTTTCTAAGAAAAAAGAAAAAATATTAACAAAAACTTTAAAAGAAGTAACAGAAAACGATATTGCAGTAATATTATCTCAAGAAATGAGACCATATTTTAGAGATTTAAAACGAAAATATAAAAATGAACTAAACACAATTTTTGCGGATAACAAAGTAATATTACAGTACCCTAAAGATGACCCATCTAAATTTATTGTGATGTTTGGATTTGAAGAATTTTTTGAATCCCTATCAGAAAATATTGAATTCATTAATATTGAAAATAAAGGATCATCCCCAATACTGTTAGACTTACCAGAATCAATTGGTAAATTTAAAAATTTAGATACTTTGGTTCTTGATAATATGATCAAAAGTATACCTGAAAGTATTGGTGAATGTAAAAATTTAACATTTTTAAATTTAACTAATAACATTGAGTTAGAAAGGTTACCCAAATCAATGGTAAATTTAACCTGTTTAGAATTTGTTTCAATTGAGGGATCTAATCCAGATATTATAATTCCGGAAGTTTTACGAAAATATATGACAATAGATGAAGATTTTTTCTTAGTAGAATTCCCCGATAATATGAAACAACATTGCAAAGGAATCACATCAATTTAACTTATAGTTTATGAAAAATATAGATGTTGAAATTTACATTAGTCAAATGATAACTTTTTTTGAAAAAAACCCAAAAGATTTTATAGACTTAGTTGGTAACATACAAAAAGAAATTTTTTACAATAAAATGAAGGAAAGATCTTTAAAAAACGTAAAAGAAGAAAAAGATTTGATATTAACTAAAGAACAAATGATTGATATTGTTATTGAACTTCAACACCCCAATTTAAATGAAAAAAAAGACGATATTAAAAATATTGAAAATATTATATTAAAAACAAAATTTGGTAATATATTTTTAAATTAAAATTTTTTTAAAAAAAGTATTGTTGATTAAAAAAAAAAGACTATCTTTGTTGTATAATTAAAATTTAAAAATATGAACTATACAACAGAATTAATTCAAACAATGGCACCGTCTATTTTTGCAACATCCCCATCGTCAAAAATGACAAACAAGTACCAATTTGTTCCTACCGACAAAATTATGGAATATTTTGAAAGAGAAGGGTGGGAAATTTCATCAGTTAACCAAAATGGTAAGGATATACACTCAGTACATGAAGTAAAGTTTCGTAATCAACAACTTCCATCGGTTGGAGACACTTTAGTTGAGGCGATTATTAGAAACTCTCACAATGGTATGTGTGCATTTTCAATGAGTTCTGGACTTCACAGATTAGTATGTAGTAATGGATTAACAGTTCCAACATCAGTGGCTGACCAATTTAAACTTAGACACAAAAATTTTGAACTTGACGATGTTAAAAGTTTAACTGAAAGTTTTGCAAAAAAATTACCAATAATTCAACAGTCTGTTGGAAGAATGATGGAACGTCAACTTACTATGTCCGAAAAAATAGATTTTGTTCAAAAAGCATCTAAACTTAGGTGGACGGCAGGATCAGTACCCTCAACACTTGATTTAGTTGACTTGTTAACACCTAATCGTAATGAAGATGAAGGAGATGACCTATGGAGAGTATTTAATGTAGTACAAGAGAAATTTGTCCGTGGTGGAATTGAATATAAATCACAATCCGGACGTAAAACAGGATTGAGAGGATTAAAAAATATTATTACTTTAAATACATTAAACACAAAACTTTGGGAGACAGCCGAATTAATGTTATAGTTTATAATGGAAGAACAATATTTTACAAAAGAAAAAAATTTTTTAGATATTCTAAAAGAAAGACATCAAAAATTATATGCAATAATTAATGTTAACAGTGTTTTATCAATAGAACCTGAACTCTTAATAAAAAAAAACTTTGAAGTTGAATATCTTAATAGTTTTGAATATAATGGAGAAATTAAACACTCCGATGGGATATTTAAAAATAGATCAGGATTCTATTTATATTTATCAAAGATTACATTATCTGAGATAAATTTTAAAATAAAAGTTTATTACGACGTAAGTCAATTAGAAGAAGTTAAGTTTTTTATAAAAAATTTATCAAAACTAAAAGAAACTGATTAATAATAAATATTAAAATAATAAAACAAATGGAAATTACAAGTGTGGAATTACAAGAAAAAATCAATAAAGGTGAAAAATTAATTATTGAATTTTGGGCGGAATGGTGTGGACCTTGTCGAATGATGAAACCTATTTTTGAAATGATATCAAAAGAAAATACTTCCGATGTTCAAATGTTTACAATGAACGTAGATTTAAATCGTGAGGTTGGAGCATCATTAGGTATTAGAAGTATTCCTACTATTAAAGTAATAAATGGGGGGAACGTTATTGAAACAAAAGTGGGAATGTTGAATGAAAAAGATCTAAAAGGTATGTTAACAGAATTAATCAATGGATAAAGTTGTAGTATTATTTACGATGAAACAATGTCCGTTTTGTCATATGTTAAAAGAAATGTTGGATAAAGAAAATGTTGAGTATGTTGATCGTGATATACATGAATATGAGGAGGAATATAATTTATTTGTTGAGGTAACTAACAATGAGTATGTTCCATCATTTATGTTAATAGAGTCACCCGATGATGATCCAATTACTGGATTATTTGCTCCTGATAGAGATTTTGAAGATATTAATGAAGGAGTAAAAATTATTAAAGAATTTTACGAAAGATAATTAAAACCCCATCTTTCTAATAAGAGTGGGTTTTTTTTTGAACATAGAAGTATTTATTAATAAATTAAAATATTATGGGAAGAATTGTAAGATTAACAGAAAGAGATTTAACAAGATTGGTTAGACAAGTAATAAAAGAAAATAAAAAACAACCTGTAAATGAAGGTATTGGAACTGCGTTATTAGTATTAACTGGTGCTGGATTATTTTATTTAGGTAGAAAACTTAAAATATTTATTGATAAGTATGGTAAACATTTTTCAAGTATTCAGTTGGGTCTTTTTTTGGACAAAATAAAAAGAATTGAAGATAAAGATAGTGAAGAAAATGGTGAAGTTCGTGTAAAAGAAATAGGACAATACACTTATCTTGCAATTGTAGTTGATGGTGATATATTTGATTCTTTAACAATTGACATGGAATCTTATACTATCTATAGCGGTCACAATAAAGAACCAAAACAAAGTGATATGATTATACCTAAAGTTTTACCTTATGATGCTGATACTGAGAATATTGAAAAAATTAAAGAATTAGAAGAACAATTAGTTGATGAAATTTTAGAGATAATTGTAAAATACGCAAAACCAAAAAACAGTTAAGGTCTATCCTAAAATAAAAAATATTAAAAAAATTAATATATGAACCCCATTTTCTAATAAGAGTGGGGTTTCTTTTTAGAATATAATTACATCCTCTAATCTGTCCTGAACCAAGTATGGTTTTTCTCCCTCAGGATCCAATATATCTTGGGTAAGGTCATAAGACTCCATTCTATTAGAGAAGTCCTCTAAATCAAAGTCAAATACGTCTAAAATCAGGGATCTGATTATTTGTGGATTATACATTGATGTAGTCACAACTTTAATATCAACCTCATCATCTACTTTAGGTAAGAAATGAATATACATACTTTCTGACCCGATTGTTGATGAAATTTGGTTAAGTATATAATGTGAGTAGTAAACCATAGATCTACCTGTACGTAAACTATAACCATAGGGAAACTCGGAACTAATTGAAATTTCATCAAATGATTTAT
>Ga0315292_10000452_pt1 | contig 19256 bp, 19 predicted proteins | sample YL17G13_0_MG_FD_204029 | JGI IMG/M metagenome (GOLD analysis project Ga0315292, IMG submission 204029) | Sediment microbial communities from Yellowstone Lake, YNP, Wyoming, USA - YL17G13_0 | ecosystem: Environmental > Aquatic > Freshwater > Lake > Sediment | place: USA: Wyoming | collected... | reverse complement strand
CGCAAGGCAGGAGCTGTCGTGATTCTGGTCGACGGTGAACTGACGCTGTATGTCGAACGTGGTGGGCGCTCGTTACTCACCTGGTCACTCGACGAAGGTGTTCTGCAGCGTTCGATCGCGGCGTTGGCTGAGGCCGTCCGCAGCGCACTGTTGGGCCCCCTGACCATCGAGCGCACCGATGGCATCAGCGCCCACAGTGTGATCGCGACCCCCGACGGGTCGGTCTTGACGCGGTGTCTCGGCGAAGCCGGCTTTCACCTCACCCCGAAAGGCCTGCGGCTTTCCCGCTGAACGGCACCGGGAATGAAATGCGGGGTGGGTCAGGCGGCAGAGACCGCTGCGGACGCACGGGCACCGGCGGAAGCCTGCGCACCGGCAACGTCGATGCCGGCGGGAGGCTCGAGTTGGCGGACGGTGTTGTCGCCCATCAATCCTTCGGCCTCGAAACGCGAGACCTCGTCGCTCACCGACCGAAGTACTACCGACAGCGGGGTGTGCAAGGCGCCGCAGATGGCGGCCAGCAACTCCGAGGATGCTTCCTTCTGGCCCCGCTCCACCTCGGAGAGGTAGCCGAGGGACACCCGCGCCTCCTTGGACACCTGCCGCAGGGTGCGGCCTTGGCGCACGCGACGGGTGCGCAACTCGTCTCCAAGCACGCCTCGCAATGGAACCGCCACGGCACCTCCTCCACGCTGACCTGGAACGACTTCCCTGAGTACTGCTCATCCACCTGATGCCTACGCCACCACAACCAGACGGGGCACGCGGTTATGCCCACGCCCCACCGGGTGACCCACGCTACCCCGCGAGGCCCTCGATCGCAGCACAGCGACCCGCTTCATCTCTGATGATCAAGACTGCCGCGGCCGGCCGCCAGGGCCGGTCAGGTGATTGTGGAGCAGGTCGATCGCCGCGGCCACCGTCGCCAGGCGCACGGCGGCCCGGTCTCCCTCGGCGGTGAACGACCGAGCGACATCGGGACCGCCGCCGTGGTGCAACGCCACGTGAACCGTGCCCGCGGGGTGCCCATCCTGCGGATCTGGTCCAGCCACACCGGTGCACGACACACCGATATCCGCACCGAGGCGTACAGCGGCTCCCCGTGCCATCTCGGCCGCGACCTCGCTATGGACAGCACCCACTCGGTCGAGCAGGGCTCCATCGACACCCAAGAGCTGCTCTTTCAAGCCGGTCGCGTACGCGATGACCCCGCCGACCACGACATCCGATGCGCCCGGTACGGCGGTGAAGGTCGCCGCGATCAGTCCCCCGGTCAGCGACTCTCCGAAGGCCACCGACACGCCCTGGTTCCGCGCTAGGTCGAGACAGTGCGCGGCCCGTGCGACCACGTCGTCGGGAACAGTCAACGTCATGTGGCAACCCGGGCCGCTCGTCGCAACGCGACCGCGCGCGCCACGTAGTCGATACCGGTCGCAAGGGTCAGAACCACCGCGACGGCCATCGCGATTGCCCGTACGACGTCCCACGAGTCCGACAGCGGCAGGACGTACAACCCGATGGCCACCATCTGCGCCACCGTCTTGGCCTTGCCGCCACGACTTGCCGGGATCACGCCGAGTCGGATCACCCAGAACCGCAGCAGCGTGACGCCGATCTCGCGGATGAGGATCACAGCCGTGACCCACCAGGCCAGTTCGCCCAACAACGACAGTCCGATCAGCGCAACGCCGGTCAGAGCCTTGTCTGCGATCGGGTCGGCCACCTTGCCGAACGTCGTGACCAGATTGCGGCGGCGGGCGATCTCACCGTCGACGAAATCGGTTAACGACGCAACGAGAAACACCACGAACGCGGCGATACGCGTCGACGTCGACGTCCCGTCATCGCGCAGCAGCAACCACGCGAACACCGGTACCAGGGCCAGGCGTACGACCGTCAACGCGTTAGGGAGGTTGACCGCGCTGGCGCTGTTGACCGGATCGCCGACGTGATCTGCTCGGGCCGGTTTCATGGACGACTCACGCCGAGCCGCCGGCAACGTCGACAACGTCGGCAACGTCGGCAACGTCGGCAACCAGGTCGACACCCTCAGTCCCGGTCACGATCGCATCGACGAAACCTCCGACCGCATGCTGGAGCGTCAAGCGATGCACGCGTGTGCTTCCATCGACCTCGGGTGCTTGATGCGCAGCGCGGCCTTCGCCCTCGTCGCCGTCGCGGGACTCGAGCAGAACGCGGATGCGTTCACCGATGCGGTCTTCGGCACGTTGAGCAGTGAGTTCTTCAACAAGATCAGTGAGTCGCGCGACTCGATCCATGATCACGCTTGGTTCGATCTTCTCGCCGTACGACGCCGCTTCGGTGCCGTCTTCGTCGGAGTATCCAAAGACACCTACGGCATCGAGGCGCGCTTCGGTCAGGAATCGCTCGAGCTCGGTCACATCGGCATCGGTCTCCCCGGGAAATCCGACGATCACGTTGCTGCGAATGCCTGCTTCAGGTGAGCGCGCGCGGATCGCCGCGATGAGCTCGAGGAACGCCTCGGTTCCGCCGAAGCGACGCATCCGCCGCAGTACCGAAGGGCTCGCGTGCTGGAAAGACAGATCGAAGTAGGGCGCAACTCCGGCCGTCGACGTGAGGACCTTGACCAAGTCGGGGCGCATCTCGGCCGGTTGCAGGTAGGACAACCGGACACGCTCGACGCCTTCGACTGCGGCGAGCTCCGGCAGCAGCGTCTCCAGGAGGTGAAGATCACCGAGGTCCTTGCCGTAGGACGTGGAGTTCTCGCTGACCAGCACCAATTCGCGGACGCCTTGTTGTGCCAGCCATCTCGCCTCAGCGACCACGTCCGTGGGTCGCCGCGAGACGAACGATCCGCGGAAACGAGGAATGGCGCAGAACGCGCAACGTCGATCGCAGCCCGATGCCAGTTTCAGGGGCGCGACCGGGCTGTCGTCCAGTCGGCGCCGCAGCACTCGTGGCCCACTCGCGGGCGCGTGTGCGATCAGCGAGTCGTCATCGTTCGATCCATGCCCCGGGATCGTGACGGTGGCGGCGTCTCGGTCCACCGGACTGATGGGCATCAAGGTCCTACGGTCACGAGGAGTGTGCGCTTCGTGCACCTCGCCGGCGACGATCGCGCGAAGCCGGGCAGCCACGTCGGGATAGTCGTCGAAGCCGAGCACTGCGTCTGCTTCCGGCAAGGACGCCGCGAGTTCGGCGCCGTACCGTTCAGCCAGACAGCCCACCGCGACAACGGCTCGCGGACCGTGTGCTCCCTTGAGGTCCGCTGCGGACAACAATGTGTCGATCGAGTCCTTCTTGGCCGCCTCGACGAAGCCGCACGTATTGACCACCACGGCATCTGCGTCGGCCGGGTTCTCGACCAGTTCCCAACCGTCGGCCTCGAGTCGGGCGGCCAACTCCTCGGAGTCCACCTCGTTGCGCGCACAGCCAAGAGTCACCAGTGCGACGCGTTGGGTCGTGGTGGTCAAGGGGTGGGACACCACGCGAGCCTAAGGCCCGCCTGCCCGCGCACCGGCACCGACAGGACGGCGAGCGGCCTCGGTCTCGCGGTCGCTCAGGCCTCGCCGCTCAGCATGGCAAGGGTCTGGTCGAGTTCGTCCCTGCTGACATAGACATCGCGCGCCTTGGATCCCTCGCTGGGTCCGACGATGCCACGTGTCTCCATCAAATCCATCAGTCGACCGGCCTTTGCGAATCCGACCCGCAGCTTGCGCTGCAGCATCGACGTCGAACCCAGTTGGCTGGTCACGACTTCCGTGACTGCGCGACACAGCAACTCGAGGTCATCCCCGATGTCCTCGTCGATCTCCTTCTTCGCCGCAGTCACCGCTGCCACGTCGTCGCGGTAGTTGGGTTCCATCTGTTCCTTGCAGTGAGCGACGATCGCACGGATCTCGGCCTCGGAGACGTAGGCTCCCTGGATTCGCATCGCCTTGTTCATCCCCGAGGGCAGGAACAAACCATCGCCTTGACCGACCAGCTTCTCCGCACCGGGCTGGTCGAGGATCACCCGACTGTCGGCGAGGGATGACGTCGCGAACGACAACCGACTCGGCACATTGGCCTTGATGAGCCCGGTGACGACATCGACGCTGGGTCGCTGGGTCGCGAGCACCAGATGGATTCCCGCGGCTCGCGCCAACTGAGTGATTCGCACGATCGCATCTTCGACATCGCGCGGAGCAACCATCATCAAGTCGGAGAGTTCGTCGATGATGACCAGGAGATACGGGTAGGGCACGAGTCTTCGTTGGCTGCCCTCCGGCGGCCTGATCGTCCCGGACTTCACCGCCTTGTTGAAGTCATCGACATGCCGGAAGCCGAACGCGGCTAGATCGTCGTACCTCTGGTCCATCTCCCTGACGACCCACTGCAGGCAGTCAGCAGCGCGTTTCGGATTGGTGATGATCGGCGTGATGAGGTGCGGGATGCCTTCGTACGCCGTGAGTTCGACCCGCTTCGGGTCGACGAGCACCAGGCGTACCTCGGCCGGGGTCGAACGCATCATGACCGAGGTGATGAGCGCGTTGATGCATGAGGATTTTCCGGCACCCGTCGCACCAGCAACCAGGATGTGCGGCATCTTGGCGAGGTTGGCGCACACGAAACCACCCTCGACGTCCTTTCCAAGACCGACCGTCAGCGGGTGATGATCGTTGGTCGCTACCGGCGAGCGCAGTAGATCGCCGAGGCTGACGAGTTCGCGGTCGGTGTTGGGGATCTCGATCCCGATCGCGGACTTGCCGGGGATCGGGGTCAGGATGCGCACATCAGCGCTGGCAACGGCGTACTCGATGTTCTTGGACAAGGCGGTCAGCCGTGCAACCTTGACGCCGGGGCCGAGTTCGACTTCGTAGCGCGTGACCGTTGGGCCGCGCATGAAGCCGGTCACCTGGGCGTCGATGTCGAACTGCTCGAACACCGCGGTCAGAGAGGCGATCACGGCATCGTTGGCCTTGGTGCGTGCCTTATGAGCCGCACCGGGCTTGAGCAGGCTCGGGTCGGGCAAGTGGTAGGTCACATCGCCGGGCAGGGGTAGTTGCTCGCTGGACATCGCTTCGTGTGCGTGCGCTTCTTCGACGCCGAAGCCCCGCGGAGGGGCATCCACGGGTGGGAACTCGATGATCACGGGGTGTTGAGCCGGTGCATGGGGGGCGCCTGGAACCGTTGGCACGTCGATCGATGGGCGTTCGAGTGCCGCGTCCCGCACGTCGACAGGGGTCTCTTCGGCGTCGGTCAGGTCGATGAGTCGGTGCCGATCCAGCAGTCGGCGTACGCCGGACGTCGCGCGATGCCTCCTGGAGGGTGCGTCGACATCGTCGTCGTCTTCGGCATCCTCGACCAACTCGTCACCCTCGTCGTTGTCGCGGTAGTAGTCGTCCTCGTCGTAGTCGTACTCATCCTCGACATCGCGGTCGTAGACCTCGTCAGCACTGTCGGCAGAACCGTCGTCGGAACCGAACCGGCGTAACAGCAACACGTCGCGGATGTCAGCCAACCGCCTGGGTACGGCGCTCACCGGTGTGGCGGTCACGACGAGCACACCGAACACGAACAGGACGAAGAGCAACAGGATCGCCACCACGCTGCCCAGCGCGGCAACGATCGGTGCGGAGACGGCCCAACCGAACCAGCCCCCACCACCTTGCATCGCTTGTGCGCCGGCCGTTGGTCTCGGCGCGCCCTGGCTTACGTGCCACATGCCGACGACCGACAGCACGAGCGCCGTACCGCCGATCGTGATGCGGCCGGTGGCCGCGCTCTCCTCGGGATGGCGCATGATCCGAATCGCCAGCGCGATCAGCAGAATCGGGACGAGCCAGTCGAGCGCTCCCACTGCCCCGGCGATGATCGCGTTGACGACGTTGGCGAAAGTCCCGGTGATTCCCCACCACGAGACCGAACCCACGATGATCGCGGCGGCGATGAGCGCGAGTCCGAGCCCGTCGCGACGGTGAGCCGGGTCGAGTTCGCGGGCGCCACTGCCGATGCGCCGCGCTCCGGCGCCGAGCAGTCGGGCGCAGCCGGACCAGATCGCGCCCACACCGTCGAGGATCTTGTGGCCCACACGGGTGTGGAAGCGATGCCCGATCTTCGGATACGCCTTTCGGGCCGGCGTACGCGCAGCGGACTTAGCGGACTTGGAACCACCGGATCCGGACGAGCCGGACTTGCGTGGCGTGGGGGAAGAGCCCGACTTCGCCCCACGGGGGCGCGAAGTGGAGGGCGTACGTGTCGCCATGCTGGCAGGCTAGCCAGCGCCGCCCGCCGCAGCCGCACGCCACGCCCAAACGAGCGGGGACGGGCGGGCGCGGCCTTAGGGCACCATCACCCCGATTCTTGGGTGGAGCCTGACGGCTCACACGCGCACCGTTCCGCCACGATTCGCCGGGTGACTCGCGGCACGAGTCGCGATCACCGCGATGACTGCCGCGAACGCAGCGGCGATGACCGCGACCGAGGCGTCACTTACGCAGTTCTGCGTATGTGCTGGTCTGGACATCGCTCCTAGAGTGACTGGCAGTTATGAGGAGGTGTCAGGTGAACTCGCCGAATGGCATCAGCGAGAAGGACCTGCGGGGATTGCTGGACGTCGTCACTCTTGACTCGACCGCTGAACCTGGTGCGGCGTTGCCCGAACAAGTCATGAAGGGCCTCGCGGACTTGATTCCGTGCGCTTCCATCAGTTTCCTGGAGATGGACGCGCGCCGACGCGAAACCCGCGCCATTCGGGAGTTCGTCTTCGCCGACCTCCCCGATGACGACGACGACAGCGATGCCTTGTTTTTCGACGCCTACTGGGACTGCGTCGCCTGTTGCTACCAGGAACAATCCGGCGACCATGACGCGGTGACCACGTTCACGGACTTCTATACGGACCGGGAGTTTGCAGCCCTCCTGATGGGCGAGTACTTCCGTCGGGTAGGTGTTTGGCACCAGTTGCTGGTGACCCTGCCACCAAAAGGCCGGTTCGAACGTCGGCTGATCCTGTTTAGGGAACCCGGCGATCTTCCCTTCAGCGAGCGAGACCGACTACTCCTCACCCTGCTCCGCCCGCACCTGATCGGAATCCGCGACCAGGTCGAGGCCCAGCAAACGACGATCCCCGTGCTGACCCCACGTCAGTTGGAACTCATGCGACGAATCGCCCACGGGGAGACCAACCGGCAAGTAGCGCGCGACCTCGGGTTGAGTGAAGGCACCGTGCGCAAGCATCTGGAGAACATCTACCGACGGCTCGACGTGAACAACCGAGTCGAAGCCCTCGCCCGGATTCCCGCCGCCCACATCAGCTCGGACGTACCGGATTCCGTACCAAGATCATTGTTAGAGGTACGCAAGTGAAGTAGAACCGCACATTCGTACCACTAAGGGGGGTTCAGGCTTCGATGACGACGGGGACGATCATCGGGCGGCGGCGGTGGGTCTCGTTGACCCACTTGCCGACCTGACGGCGCATGAGTTGGGCCAGTGGCGCCGTGTCGGACACCCCGTCACGCAACGCGTCTTCGAGTGCACTTCGGATCTTGGGCAGGACCGGGTCGAAGACCGAGTCGCCTTCGGCGAATCCGCGCGCATGCAACTCAGGGCCGGCGACGACCTTCCCCTCCACGATGTCCACTGCGACGAAGACCGAGATGAAGCCTTCCTCCCCGAGAATGCGCCGATCCTTCAGTGACGCCTCGGTGATGTCGCCCACGCTGGAGCCGTCGACGTATACGTAGCCACACGGCACTGCACCCACGATTGACGCAACTCCGTCCGCGAGGTCGACCACGACACCGTCGTCGGCCAACACGATGCGATCGGTCGGGATGCCCGTCTTCGCGGCGAGTGCTGCATTGGCACGCAGGTGACGCCACTCACCGTGCACCGGCATGACGTTGCGCGGCTTGCAGATGTTGTAGACGTAGAGCAACTCCCCTGCCGCAGCGTGACCGGACACGTGCACCATCGCATTGCCCTGGTGTACCACTGTCGCACCGAGTCGAGTCAGCCCGTTGATGACTCGATTCACGGAGTTCTCATTGCCGGGAATCAAGGACGACGCGAGCACGATCGTGTCGCCGGGTCCGACCTGGATCGCGTGGTCGCGATTGGCGATGCGCGACAGCACCGCCATGGGCTCGCCCTGAGAACCGGTGCACACCAACACGGCCTCGTCGTCAGGGAGGTCAGGAAGCTGATCGCTGGCGACGAGCACACCGCCGGGAACCGTGAGGTAGTCCAGGTCCTTTGCCACAGTCATGTTGCGCACCATCGAGCGACCCACGAACGCCACCTTGCGTCGATGGCGTACAGCGGCATCCACGACCTGCTGGACGCGGTGGATGTGCGAGGCGAAACAGGCCAGGATGATTCGACCCTGCGCCCGCGAGAACACCCCATCGAGTACCGGCGCGATCTCCTGTTCGGAGGCAAGGAAGCCGGGCACCTCGGCATTGGTGGAATCCACGAGAAGCAGGTCGATGCCGCGGTCGCCCAGTCGCGCGAACTGATTGAGGTCCGTGACGCGCCCGTCCATCGGCAACTGATCCATCTTGAAGTCACCGGTGTGCAGAACGGTTCCGGCACTCGTGGTGATCGCCACGGCCAACGCGTCCGGGATGGAGTGGTTGACGGCGATGAACTCCAGCGCGAACTCGCCCAACGTCTCGCGTTGCCCTTCGCGGACTTCCATCGAGTACGACTTGATTCGGTGCTCACGCAACTTCGCATCGAGCAACGCGAGCGTCAGGCGCGACCCGAGAATCGGGATGTCCGACTTCTCGCGCAGCAGGTACGGGACCGCGCCGATGTGGTCCTCGTGCGCATGGGTCAGGACGATTGCTTCGACGTCGTCGAGACGACCGCGGATGTAGTCGAAGTCCGGCAGGATCAAGTCCACGCCTGGCTGGGACTCCTCGGGAAAGAGCACACCGCAGTCGACGATCAGCAACCGGCCGTTCGATTCGAAGACGGTCATGTTGCGCCCGATTTCGCCAAGACCACCGAGCGCGACGATGCGCAGGTCCCCGGGACGTAGAGGGGGCGGCGCCCCGAGTTCAGGGTGAGCGTGGCTCACGCGGCGAACCCGGGCACTTCGGCATCGACGAGGTCGCGGCGCAGGACCTCGAGCTGCTCAACAGTCGCATCGACGAGGGGCGCGCGCACCGGGCCACTCGGCAACCCGAGTTCGCGCAGCGCGCACTTGACTAGGATCGCCGCCTGGGTACGGAACAACCCCGAGTAGACCGGCAACAGCGACGCATGGATGTCACGCGCACCCACCACATCACCTGCGGCGTACGCCTGGATCATCGACTGCAACCGCTCACCGACCAGGTGCCCGGCCACGCTCACGAAGCCGACCGCGCCGATTGCGAGCAGTGGCAAGTTGAGGATGTCGTCACCGGAGTAGACGTCGAGGTCGGTACGCCGCATGACCCACGACGTCGCTGACAGGTCACCTTTCGCGTCCTTGATCGCCACGATTCGCGGGTGTTCCGCGAGCCGCACCATCGTCTCGACCTCGATCGGCACACCGCTTCGCGCCGGAATGTCGTAGACCATCACGGGCAGACCGGTCGCATCGGCAACCGAGCCGAAGTGCACTTGCAGTCCGGTCTGGGGAGGCTTGCTGTAGTACGGCGTCACGACGAGCAGCCCGTGTGCCCCGGCCTTCTCGGCGGCGACGGCCAACTCCACGGTATGTCGGGTGTCGTTGGTCCCGACGCCAGCCACCACGGTGGCACGGTCTCCGACCGCATCGATCACCACTCGCAGGACCAGGTCCTTCTCAAGATCACTGGTGGTCGGCGATTCACCCGTCGTGCCGTTGATCACCAGACCGTCGTGGCCGTGGTCGACCAAATGGGTCGCGAGTCGAGCGGCCCCGTCCAGATCGATGCCCCCGTCGCTGGTGAACGGGGTGATCATCGCCGTGAGCATCGCCCCAAAGGGCCGCGCCGAGGTGGTGTCGAACATGGCTGGAGGCTACTCGTAGCGCGCAGATGAAGGCGGCAGGGTCACGGGGACACCCTGCCGTTGGCGGCAAATGCGGCGTGAGTGAGTGGCATCAGCTTGGCCCACTCCTCCTCCATCAACTCCGCCACCATCTCGATCTCGCGCTGCGGGAACGACGGGAAGTGTGATCCTTCACGCTTCGTACGCAACGACAGGAAGTTCATGAGCGACCGAGCGTTCATCGTGACGTACATCGACGAGTAGATCGTCACCGGAAGCACGGCCCTCGCCACTTCGCGGGCGATGCCCGCATCGAGCATGCGTTGATATGCGGCGTATGCCGAGCGGCACTGCTCTTCGATCTCCTTGACTGCCAGCACGTGCTGCTCTGCACTACCGTCAACGAAGACGTACGCCCCGGGTTTGCCCTCTTGGATCAACGGACGGTCCGGACCCGGCACGTAGAAGACGGGCCGCAATTCGCGGTAACGACCACTCTCCTCGTTGTACGACGCGATGCGATGACGCATGAACTCGCGAAACACGAATATCGGCGCGCTCACAAAGAAGGTCATGGAGTTGTGTTCGAACGGGCTGCCGTGCCGATCTCGCATCAAGTAGTTGATGAGCCCGGTGGAACCCGAAGCGTCCGCGTCCACGTCGTCAAGGGACGACTCGCCCTTGGTCGACACCCGAGCGGCAAAGAGCACATCGGAGTCGGACGCGTTGGCCTTCACCAACTCGACAGTCATGTCGCTACGAAAAACGATGTCGGCATCGGTGCCGCTGCTCATGCACGCTCCAGAAAGATCGACGACGCTCAACGAATTCGGCGACTGACGCCTAGGCTAGTCGCCGACGACGACCAGAAACCCGACCGGCTCGCGGGGCGTGCTGGTGACTCGGCGAAGATGGGCCCATGACGTCCACCCCTCCTGCTGCTGTGCATGCGGACGCGTCGGTGCGGCTGGCTCGAACGGCGGACGCCCCACAGATCGCGGCGCTGCAAGTTCGGTGCTGGCACACCTGGTGGGCTGACACGCTCGGGCCGGCCTTCCTCGAGGCGCTCGACCCCGGGGAGATCGCCGACCAGTGGGCGTACGGCATCCGGGTCCCTCCGCCGGGACCACATCGGGTGGTTGTCGCCGAGTCGGCCGGGGCACTCGTGGGATTTGCGGCCAGCGCACCCGCCAGCGACCCGGATCACCCTGGCGGCGCACCCATCGCCGAGATGGTCGAGCTGCTCGTCGCCCCGACTGCGCTGGGGCAGGGTCACGGCTCGCGGTTGCTCGCCGCCATCGCGGATCTGTGCCAGCAGGACGCATTGGTCGAAGCCGTCACCTGGGTCCCGGAGACCGACACCGCCAAGATCGTGTTTCTCGAGTCCGCCGGCTGGGGTCGCGACGGCGCGCAACGCGAACTCGACGTCGACGCGGTGCGCAAACTCACCCAACTCCGACTCGTCACCTCCTTTGTCTAACCTCGTCAGCGGCGATGCGAACCGCCCGTGGGAGCTTCGACGACGGGTGATCGTGCGCGACTCGCTCAGCGTGGGGGTTGCGGTCGGGGTCTACGGATTGTCCTTCGGCGCGCTGAGCACGGTCACCGGGCTGAGCCTGCTCCAGACCCAGACCCTGTCTGCCCTCATGTTCACCGGCGCCTCACAGTTCGCCCTGATCGGGATCCTGGCCTCGGGCGCTGGAATCGCCTCGGCCATTGCCACCTCGGTGCTTCTCGGCGTGCGCAATTTCCTCTACGGACTACGTGTCGACCGCACCCTGGAAGTGGCCGGGCCCCTCCGACTCGTCGCCGCGCAGTTGACGATCGACGAGTCCACCGCAGTCGCCCTGGGACACGACGACCCCAACCACGGCCGCAGCTTCAAACTCGGGTTCTGGACGACCGGCCTCACGGTCTACGTCCTCTGGAACTTGTTCACGTTCATCGGTGCGATCGCCGTCTCGACGATCGGTGATCCGCGCTCGCTCGGCCTGGACGCCGCGATTCCCGCCAGCTTCCTGGCCTTGCTCTGGCCGCGACTCACGCGAGGCTCAGCGTGGGCGTTGGCGGCAGCCTCCGCGGCGATTGCTCTGATGCTCACTCCGGCCCTGACGCCCGGTTTGCCGGTTCTCACCGCCGGACTCGTCGGGGTGATCGCGGCCGCGTTGGGAGTGGATCTCGCGACGAGCACCCCGCTCCCAACTCCCGACGAGCCCGAGACGGAGACATCGCGATGATCTGGGCCGCAGTTCTGATCGCCAGCGCTGGGTGTTATGCCCTCAAACTGCTCGGTCATTCCCTGCCGACCTCGGTACTCAACCGGCCGCTGGTCCGCCGGAGCGCGGACCTCCTGCCGATCGCGTTGCTGTCGGCGCTGGTCGCGGTGCAGACGTTCGCCGGCGGCCAGCACCTCGGGCTGGATGCTCGCGTTGCAGGCGTCGGCGCTGCTGTGGTTGCTTTGCTCTTGCGCGCCCCCTTCATCGTCGTCGTCGTGGTGGCGGCGGCGACCGCGGCCATTCTGCGCTCATCGGGGTGGTTGTCGTAGCCTCTCGAGAGCACCGGGGTCCGGACCGCGGTCCCAGTGGTTGGGCCTGGTTCCCACGCCGCGACTACCAAGGTCCACTCGACGCCAACTACGTCCAACGCTCGTGGGTAAGGCTCTATCGGCCGGGTCCGGGGCGCCTCTTCGCGACTGGATGTTGCGCTCTGGTCACCATGATGGTGGCCGCCACGTCCATCACCTTGGCGACCCAATCGCGAGGACTCGTGACCCTGGCGATCGTGGGTGCCCTGAGCATCGCGGCGATCCTCTTGGCATCGACATTCACCGTGCGGGTGCTCAGCGCGGGCGTCTACGTGACCGACTTCGGCGTACGTCTGTTGACGCTGCGCACGGAGCGGGTCCACGCGTGGAATGAGATCGCGGACGTGCGCCGAGTTTCGGTGAGCAAGCGACCGCTCGGCCTGCTCCCAACCCGAGAGGCGCAATGCGTCGTCATGGTCAGTCGCGGTGGCGATGACATCGATGCCCATCTCAGCACGGTCGGACCCGACTTCTTCGGTCGGTCCGAGGCGTACGACATCGCGGCGCTGTCGCTCGAACGCTGGTGGCGTGACGGCCGCGGTCAGACTGAGACGCGGCGCCCTCGGTAGAGCCGCCAGGCGTGCCGCATTGCGGCGCGAGCCCGACGCCGATCGCCCTTGCCCTCGTGCGCCACCGCGGTGCGGAACCACGCGACCCACTCGTCACGACCACCAAGTTCGTTGGACTCGACGGCACGTGGCCTTACGGTTGTTGACTCGACTATCTGGGCATCCAGCATGGCGCCCATCTCCTGGGCCCCGTTGCCGAACTGGAGTTCCCGCCAGACGAGGTAAGCGGCAATGACGGGCAGCACCATGACCGACACACCCACGACGAGACCCAGGGTGCCGGCTGTTTGCATCAACGAGAAGGCTTTGGTTCCCACGAGGGCGAGATAGACAACGGCGACAACCACGATGAAGGTCCTGCCGCTGCGGCGCTTCACGTGATCTCCTAATCAAGTCCGAGAATCGGATCCAGTCCCTCGGTGAGACCGGGCCGGGTCACGACCCCTCGCACCGCAGCCAATACACCGGGCATGAAGGACTCGCGATCCAACGAGTCATGACGAATCGTCAACGTCTCGCCAGGGCCACCCAACACTACTTCTTGGTGCGCGACGAGTCCACGTACCCGTAACGAGTGAATCGGTACACCCTCAAGGGCACTTCCGCGCGCCCCGTCGAGGCTGGTGGTAGTGGCATCGGGCATGTCCCCCAACCCTGCATCGCGCCGAGCAGCGGCGATCAGGGCGGCAGTGGTCCGTGCCGTGCCGCTCGGAGCGTCCAATTTGTCCGGGTGATGCAGCTCGATGATTTCTGTCGACGGGAAGAACCGCGCCGCCTCGGCGGCGAATCGCATCATGAGTACGGCGCCGATGCCGTAGTTGGCGGCGATGACGACACCGACCTCCGGAGCGTCAGCAAGCCAGCGGCGTACCTGGTCGAGGCGGGCCGAGTCGAAACCGGTCGTGCCGACGACGACGTGAAGACCGTGCGAGATGCAGTACTCGAGGTTGGCCATGACGGAGTCCGGTGTCGTGAACTCGACGACGACCTGCGACTGGTTGTCGGACAGCGCGGCGAAGTCGTCGCCCAGGTCGACGCGCGCAACGAGTTCGAGGTTCGGATCGGCCTCGACCGCCCGGCAGACGGTCTGGCCCATGCGGCCGCGGGCACCGATGACTCCGACGCGGATTGTCATGATTTCCTCCGGTGCACTCACGGGCGTGGCAGCAAGGGTGAAACCTAGGCGATGGCCGAGGAGAAATCCCGATCGCCGTCAAAGGGTCCGATGACTGCCAATGAGATCGGTACGGCGAGCAGGGTCGCCGCCACGGCGCGAACGTCGTCGGGGGTGACCGACTCGATGCGGCGCAATATCTCGTCGATGGCGAGCAACTCGCCAGTCACGAGTTCAGACTTGCCGATGCGCGTCATCCGCGAGCCGGTGTCCTCCAGTCCCAGCACGACCGAGCCACGAAGCTGTCCCTTGCCGCGTGCGATCTCGTCGTCGGTGATACCGGCCGCGCTCACCTGGGCGAGTTGATCGCGACACAACGCGAGGACCTCATCGATCTTGCTGGGCAGACACCCGGCGTACACCCCGAACTGACCCGAGTCCGCGTAGTGCGAGGCGAACGAGTAGACCGAATACGCCAAGCCGCGCTTCTCGCGAACTTCCTGGAACAGCCGGCTGGACATCCCGCCGCCGAGCGCCGCGCTGAGGACACCGAGGGCGAATCGGCGATCATCGTCGCGAGGCAATCCGGGAACACCCAGGACGATGTTCGCCTGCTCGGTCCGCTTGCCGACGACTTTGACCTGACCGGTATGGCGACGCCCAGGGTGCGAACCTCGGATCGCCGCGGGTCCGCGCTCAGCAGGTCCCAGCGCGCCAGCGGTGTCAAACGCCTTCCGCACCATCCGGACGACTGCCGTGTGTTCGACGTTGCCGGCGACGGCTACGACCATGTTGTCCGCGGTGTAGCGACGGCGGTAGAAGGCGCGCACGTTGGTCGGCGTGAGTGCCTCGATCGTTCCTTGGGTCCCGAGGATCGAGCGGCCCAGCGGCGTATCGCCCCACAGGGCCGCGGCGAACTCGTCGTGGACGAGATCGGAGGGATCATCGTCGCGCATGGCAATCTCTTCGAAGATCACGCCGCGCTCGGCCTCGACGTCGACATCACGAATCAGCGCGGACGTGACGATGTCGCTGACAATGTCGACCGCGAGGGGCAGATCGTCGTCGAGCACGCGCGCGTAGTAGCAGGTGTACTCCTTGGCCGTGAACGCGTTCATCTCCCCGCCCACAGCGTCAATCGGTGAGGAGATGTCCAACGCCTCACGCCGTGCTGTGCCCTTGAAGAGAGCGTGCTCCAAGTAGTGGGCCGCACCCATCTGCTTCGGGGTCTCGTCGCGTGATCCGACCCCCACCCAGATGCCGAACGACACCGACCGCACGCCCGGCATCTGCTCGGTCACCACGCGGAGTCCACCCGGCAGCACCGTACGGCGGACAAGTCCACCCTGCGATGCGCGCAGAAGGGTGCGCGTGGAACCGAGACGCTGCTCGCGTGCGGTCGGTGTCATCAGTCAGTACAGGCGGTTGTGGGCGACAGGATCAGTCGTCCGTCCCGCCGGCTTCGCCCGAGTCAGGGGCGTTGTCGTCGTCAGCGATCACAAGGGACAACTTGCCGCGCGGATCGACCTCGCCGATCTGCACATGCACCTTCTGGCCGATCTTCACGACGTCGTCGACGTTCTCGACGCGCTTGCCACCGGCAAGCTTGCGCAACTGCGAGATATGCAGCAGCCCGTCGCGACCGGGCGTCAACGAGACGAAGGCCCCGAATGTCGTCGTCTTGACGACGGTTCCGAGGTAGCGCTCGCCGACCTCGGGCATCGTCGGGTTCGCGATCTGGTTGATCATCGCCCGCGCTGCTTCGGCCTTCGGTCCATCGATCGCGCCGATGTAGATCGTCCCGTCGTCCTGAATGGTGATATCAGCACCGGTCTCGTCCTGGATCTGGTTGATCATCTTGCCCTTCGGGCCGATGACCTCACCAATCTTGTCGACCGGGATCTGGACGGTGATGATCCGCGGTGCGAACGGGCTCATCTCGTCGGGCACGTCGATTGCTTCGAGCATGACGTCGAGAATCGCCAGCCGAGCATCGCGCGCCTGCGTCAACGCGGCCGCCAACACCGAGGCTGGAATGCCGTCGAGCTTGGTATCCAACTGCAGCGCGGTCACGAACTCCCTGGTGCCGGCGACCTTGAAGTCCATGTCGCCGTATGCGTCCTCGGCGCCCAGGATGTCGGTGAGGGCCACGTAGCTGGTTTCACCGTCGACATCCTCGGAGATCAAGCCCATTGCGATTCCCGCAACCGGTGCCCGAAGCGGAACACCCGCGTTGAGCAGCGACATCGTGGATGCGCACACAGAGCCCATCGAGGTGGACCCATTGGAGCCCAGCGCTTCGGAGACCTGACGGATCGCGTACGGGAACTCTTCCTTGCTCGGCAGAACCGGCAACAAGGCACGCTCTGCGAGCGCCCCGTGACCGATCTCGCGGCGCTTCGGGGAACCGACGCGGCCCGTCTCTCCCACGGAGTACGGCGGGAAGTTGTAGTTGTGCATGTAGCGCTTGCGCGTTTCCGGCGACAACGTGTCGAGCTGCTGTTCCATGCGGAGCATGTTCAACGTGGTCACGCCGAGGATCTGGGTCTCGCCCCGCTCGAACAACGCCGAGCCGTGCGCCCGCGGGATGATCTCGACCTCGGCCGAGAGCGTGCGGATGTCGGTGAGACCACGACCGTCGATGCGGACCTTGTCGCGAAGTACGCGCTGGCGTACAAGCTTCTTGGTCAGGCCCTTGAGCGCTCCGCCGACCTCCTTGTCGCGACCTTCGAACTGGTCAGCGAGCTTCTCGGCAGCGATGCCCTTGACTCGATCGAGTTCGGCCTCGCGCTCGCTCTTGCTGACGATCGTGAGCGCCTTCGTGACCTCCTTGGTCACTGCGGCTTCGACTGCAGCGAAGACGTCGTCCTGGTAGTCGAGGAACACCGGGAACTCCACGGTCTCCTTGGCGGCCTTGTTCGCGAGCTGCGCCTGCGCCTCGCACAACACGCGGATGAACTTCTTGCTCTCCTCGAGACCCTGCTCGACGACCTCCTCCGTGGGGGCCGTGGCCCCGCCGCGGACGAGCTCGATGGTGGCAACCGTTGCTTCGGCCTCGACCATCATGATCGCGACGTCATCACCGACAACGCGACCGGCGACGACCATGTCGAAGACGGCGTTCTCGAGCTGCTCGTGGGTCGGGAACGCAACCCACTGACCCTTGACGAGCGCAACACGTACGCCACCGATGGGACCGGAGAAGGGCAGACCCGAAAGTTGGGTCGACATCGATGCTGCATTGATCGCAACCACGTCGTACATGTCATTCGGGTTCAACGACATGACGGTGACGACGACCTGGACCTCGTTGCGCAAGCCCTTGACGAAGGAGGGGCGCAGCGGCCGGTCGATGAGGCGACAGGTGAGGATCGCGTCCTCGCTGGGACGACCCTCGCGCCGGAAGAACGAGCCGGGGATGCGTCCCACGGCGTACATGCGCTCTTCGACGTCGACGGTCAGCGGGAAGAAGTCGAATTGCTCCTTCGGGTTCTTCCCGGCCGTCGTGGCCGAGAGCAACATGGTGTCGTCGTCGAGGTACGCGACGACGGCGCCGGCGGCCTGACGGGCCAACCGGCCGGTTTCAAAGCGGACAGTGCGGGTGCCAAACGATCCGTTATCGATCGTGGCTGTTGATTCGTAAATGTCGGGACCCTCCACGGGTGCCCTCCTCTATCTGGATAGACAGAGTCGACGCGCAGGAGACGACGGCCAGGCGGCGTATGCCGGCCGGTCTTCGATCGAGGAACTCGCGATCCGCTCGCGTGAGCGCAGCGCCGGGTTCCACTACCGAGGACCGACCCCGGTGCCGTACTCCGGGGCGAGTCGCCCCTGAGTGTGGTTGTTACGTTGAGCCATCCCCCGGAGTGATCCCGGGGGTCGGACTCGGTATTGAGTTGTTGGTCGTGGCGGTCAGCGACGGATTCCGAGGCGCTCAATGAGCGTTCGGTATCGGTTGATGTCCTTCTGGGCGAGGTACTTGAGCAAGCGACGACGCTGGCCGACGAGCAGCAAGAGCCCACGACGACTGTGATGGTCGTGCTTGTGCATCTTGAGGTGCTCGGTGAGTTGGTTGATCCGGCTGGTCAGCATTGCGACCTGGACCTCGGGGCTGCCGGTGTCACCTTCGACGGTGGCGTACTCGGCGATGATGGCCGCTTTGGTGGCCGTGTCCAATGGCATGAAGATTGTTCCCTTTCGGGCGCGGTCGACCCGAGCACGGAACGCTCGGATGCAGGAAGTCGCGGCTCACAGGGCGCCCGCCCCATGACCGTCAGAGGGAGGCTACCAGCGCGGAGGCCATCCGCTGTAATCCGCCGGGCCCGGCCCCGGCCCCGCGTGGGGACCGGTCCGGGGCCGGCCGCCCCTCAGGTGCTAGTCACCGCGGTCAGTCGGCGGGCGGCCTCGACGTCTCGGGACATCTGGGCCGCCAGCTCCTCGATCGACTCGAACTTCACCATCGGCCGGATGCGCTCGACGAAATCCACGGCTACGTGCTGCCCGTACAACTGGAGATCGTCTCGGTCCAGGACGTACGCCTCGACGCGGCGGGAGACGCCGTCGAAAGTGGGGTTGGTGCCCACGCTGATCGCTGCCGGGTATCGCAGGGTTCTCTCGGTGTACGGCTCGCTGCTCAGCCAACCGGCGTACACCCCGTCAGCCGGCAGGGCCGAATGGCGCCGTGGTTCGAGATTGGCGGTGGGGAATCCGAGGTCGCGGCCGCGTTGATCACCCACTACGACGCGGCCTTCGACGCGATGCGGCCGAGCGAGTGCCTTTGCCGCGTTCGCGACGTCCCCTGCGGCCACCAGCCCCCGAACGAAGGTGGAGGACCACACGCCTTCGTGGGTGGTGGACAGCGCGAGGGCCTCGACATCGAAGCCGCGGTCGCCGCCCAGTTCGACGCCGATCGCCGCCAGGGTTGCGACGTCGCCTGCGGCCCGATGACCGAACCGGAAGTTCTCGCCGACCACGACGTCGAGGGCGTGGATTCGACCTACCAAGACCTCGGACGCGAACTGCTCGGGTGTCAACTGGGAGAACTGCGGTGTGAATT
>Ga0315292_10000451_pt1 | contig 19266 bp, 20 predicted proteins | sample YL17G13_0_MG_FD_204029 | JGI IMG/M metagenome (GOLD analysis project Ga0315292, IMG submission 204029) | Sediment microbial communities from Yellowstone Lake, YNP, Wyoming, USA - YL17G13_0 | ecosystem: Environmental > Aquatic > Freshwater > Lake > Sediment | place: USA: Wyoming | collected... | reverse complement strand
CGTTGACCCTCATCAGCACACCGCTGTTGGGCGTCTTCCCGAGGCGGGCGGCGGCGCCCGGAGCCCATCGCCACTGCACGATCAGCTTGAAGCTCGTGTACTCGGCGTTCGTGTACAGGTAGCCAAGAGGCTCTCCCTTGCACACGAGGACCCCATCCCGGACGCTCCATACGTCGGTTGCAGGAACCTTCGGATCGACGAGGAAGTGGCTCCAGCCTGACAGGTCCTTCCCATTGAAGAGACGGACACCCTGCGGCTCGGCCACTGCCGCCGCGGGTGAAAGCACGGCGGTCAGCACGACGATGACGACGACAGGACGAAGCAGTTGAAGCAGCATGTGCGCATGATAGCCGAATCTCCTGATCATCGTCACCGACGATCACGGCTACGGCGATGTCTCGACCTACGGCGCGTCCGACGTCCGTACGCCGCACATCGATCGCCTCGCAGCCGAGGGGATGGTCTTCACCGCGATGCGTGCCAACGCCACGGTGTGCTCGCCGTCGCGCGCGCTGCCGACCGACGAGCGCATCCGCAACTTCGCCGGCGGCGCCGACCCTCAACTGGCGGCGCTGTACTTCCAGTACGGCCGCTACCTGCTGATGTCGAGTTCGCGGCCCGGCACGCAGCCCGCCAACCTGCAGGGCATCTGGAACGACAGCACGAACCCGCCGTGGGCCAGTAACGACACCACGAACATCAATACCCAGATGAACTGCTGGCCTGCCGAGGTCGCCAACCTGGCCGAATGTGCCGAGCCGCTCTTCACGATGGCGGCCGAGCTGGCCGAGACGGCCGCGCGCACGGCGCGCACCCACGGCCGCGCCGGGTCCATGGTGTAGATGTCGCCGTTGCGGAAAACCACGGTCGCACGTGTCTACCCGGAGGGAGCCCGCCGGCCCCTCGCCCCGCGACATCGGTTACACTGAACGCCGGCTGGCGCAGAAGCGCTGGAACCGGGAGGCCCGCGGCCGACTGCGCCCGGTCCCAGCGACGTCGTAACCCCGGCGTGCCGGGCCGCCCGAGGTCGAAGAAGCGAGATGGGCCACCACGTGCAACACAACTCATCGGAGGATTCGCGGGACCGCGGGAGGCCGGTCCTGAGACGAGTCACGAGGGTGCTCACGCAGAGCGAGGAGTACCCGCTGGCCCAGGCGAGCCGACTCTCGTCGCGCTTCCGGCTCGCGCATCCCGCGGAGGTCCACGACTTCCCGGAGAAGGGGAACATCAACCAGCACACCTTCCTCGTCTTCGCCGGCAGCCCCAAGCCGAAGGAGTATCTTCTCCAGCGCATCAACGAGAGGGTGTTCACGCGCCCCCGGTCGGTCATGCGGGCCATGGTCGCGTCTATTGAAGCGCAACGGGCCTCGATGGCCGCCGGGCGCCTCTCGCCCGGCGATGAGTGGGAGACGATCACCCTGATCGACACGCACGATGGTCTGCCGTACCTCGACGTCGAAAACCACAAGGGTTATAGCTGCTGGCGCCTGATGGTCAAGATCCCCGAGTCCCGGACTTACAAGAGCCTCGGTGAGATTGCCGAACCCGCCGAGAGGCTTCGGGTGGCAGGGGAAGCGGGCCGGGGCCTCGCCATGTACAGCGACTTCACGTCTCGCATGCGCACGGATGACCTGGAGAATCCGCTGCCCGGTTACCGGGACACGCGCCTGTACTACGATCAGCTCCGCTCGGTCCTCGCCGGTTCCCGGACGCCCGAGGAGGCCGGCGAACTCATCCCGGCCGATCCCGCGGTTCGCCACAGCACCGAGGAGCACTTCCTCGTTCATCTCGACGAGCCCGAGTACCGCCGGCGCGTAGACGACCCCGAGTTCCGTCCCTGGATCGACCTCGTGCGTTCGGAGGAGGCCTTCGGCATCACCCTCCTCGAGGGGATGACGTCGGGGCGAATCCGCCGCCTCGCGATCCACGGCGACACCAAGCTCGACAACTTCCTCTTCTCCACCCGCACGGGACGCGTCAAGGCGCTCGTGGACCTCGACACGATCATGCCCCACAGCTGGCTCGCCGACTGGGGCGACATGGTGAGGTCGCTGGTGAACGTCGCGGGAGAGAAGGAGCGGGACCTCTCGCGGGTGCGCGTCGACATGGGTGTCTTCCGGGCGGTCGCGCGTGGCTTCCTCTCGACGGCGCGGGAAGTGACGCCCGCGGAGGTCGATCTCATGGTCGACGCCCCGCAGATCATCGCCCTCGAGCTGGGGCTCAGATTCCTCACGGACTACCTGCGCGGCGACAGCTACTTCAAGCTCGGCCCCGCCGATCCACCGGACCTCAACCGGGTGAGGGCCATGGCGCAGCTCGCACTCTTCCGCAGACTCCGCGAGAGGGCGGACGAAGCCAGGCGGTTCATCGAAGACCTGCGCGCGGAGTTCCTGGCGAAGCCGCCGCAGGAGTCTTCACCGAGGGGCACGGAGCCGAAGCCTCACCGAGGATCGCCGAACGGCGGAAGAGCGGAGGCGTGACCATGGCCCTTCGGGAACTCAAGATCGGCGCGTCGGGCGTTCGCGGCGTGGTGGGCGACGCGCTCACGCCGGAATTGATCGTGAACTTCGCCTGTGCCTTCGGGACGTGGTGCGGCGTCGGCCCCGTCGTGATCGGACGCGACACACGCCGGTCGGGCATCGCCTTTCGGGCCGCGGTCGTCTCGGGACTCCTCTCGACGGGCTGCCGGGTAATCGACCTCGGCGTGAGCTCGAGCCCGCTGGTCTCTTTCGCGATCCGGGAATTCGGGGCCTCGGGGGGGATTGCCATCACGGGCAGCCACAACGACGCGAACTGGAACGCGCTCAAGTTCTTCGGACCGGACGGGGCGCTCCTCAACGCGGCGAAGAACGAAGAACTGCTCGACATCTACCACGGCGCCGCCTTCGAACTCGCGACCTGGGATCGGCTGAAGCCGGTGGAAACGGCTCCCGACGTCGAGGAGCGCTACCTCGAGCACCTCGCGAGCGCCATCGACGTCGACCCGATCCGCGACCGCCGTTTCCGGGTCGCCGTTGACTTCACCAACGGCGCGTGCGGCGCCGTCGCCTCGCGCTTCCTCGAGTCGCTGCACTGTACGCTGCTCCCCGTGAACGCGGAGCCGACGGGCGAGTTCGCCCACCCGCCCGCACCCACCGCCGCGAACATGCGCCAGATCGCGACCCTGGCCCGCTGCTTCGGCGCCGACCTGGGGGCCGCCCTCAACGTGGACGGCGACCGGATTGGTTTCGTGACCGGGGAGGGCACGGCGCTCTCGGAGGAGTACTCCCTGCCCCTCGTGGCCACGCCTCGGCTGCGGCGCAGACCCGGCCCCGTGGTGACGAGTTACTCGACCTCGGGCATGGTCGAGGCCCTGGCCCGGGCCCACGGCCAGCGCGTGATCCGCGGCCCCGTCGGGGAGAGTCACGTCGTCGACCTCGGCCTCGCCGAGGGAGCCGTCCTCGCGGGAGAAGGCAGCGGGGGCATTGTGGTGTTGCCTCTCGACGTGGCCTACGACGGCCTGCTTGCCCTCGGCCTCGTGCTCGAGGAGATGGCGACGAGCGGCAGGAGCCTGGCCGAGCTCGCTGGCTGTCTTCCGAGCCTCTTCATGCGGAAGCGGGAACTGCCCTGCCCTCCAAACCTGATCTACAAGGTGCTGGAACGCTTCCGCCGCCAGCACGCGGAGGACACTCCCGACTGCACCGATGGCGTGCGTCTCTCCTGGGACGACTCCTGGCTGCACGTGCGCGCCTCGAACACTGAACCCCTTCTGCGCATCATCGCCGAAGCTTCGGACCAGGCGCGCGCCGAGGCCCTCGTCGACGAAGCCGCGGTCTTCGCCCGGAGGATCACCTTCGGGCACGAAGGAAGTTGAGCCCATGCGGCAGCCCCTGTCTCTGAAGATCGGGCCCTCGGGTGTGCGTGGAGTGATCGGCGAGTCGCTGACCCCGCAACTCGTCACGAGCTTCGCCGCCGCCTTCGGAACCTACTGCGGCGCGGGCCCCATCCTCGTCGGTACCGACACGCGGCCTTCCCGCGAGATGGTGAAGCAGGCGGCGATCGCGGGCCTGCTCAGCGTGGGGTGCACCCCGGTCGACGTGGGGATCGTCGCCGTGCCGGCGCTGATGTTTCACGTGCGCGAGGCCGGTGCCTTCGGCGGCATCTCCGTGAGCGGAAGCCATGGCTCGCTCGACTGGAACGCGCTCAGGTTCATCGACTCCGAAGGGCTGTCCCTTCGGGCCAACCAGGCGGCTGAACTCACCGACCTCTATCATCAGGGCCTCTACCCCCGGGTGCGGGCCCTGGACATGTCCGATCTACGTGCCGATACGACGTCCTCCGCGCGCCACCTCCGCGCGGTCACGCAGGCGGTCGACGTCGAGCGTATCCGCACGAGGACGTTCAGGGTCGCCGTGGATCCCAGAGGCGGCGCGGCATCGATTCCCACGCTGCGATTACTCGAGGCCCTGGGCTGCGACGTGGTCGCCATCAACGCGGGTGCGGATACGCCGTGTCAAGCGGACGCGGAGCCGGATGAGGCGGGCCTGGCGGAACTGGGCGAACTCGTGCGCCGCTCGGGAGCGGACGTCGGCTTCGCCCAGGACGCCGATGCCGATCGCCTTGCCGTCGTCGACGAGCACGGCACCCCGCTCGGCACGGATACGACCGTGGTCCTCGTCGTCCAGCGTTGGCTCGAGCGCAGGGCGGGGCCCGTGGTTGTCAACATCTCCACGAGTCGCATGGTGGACGATGTCGCGGCCCGCTTCGGGTGCCCCGTGCACCGCTCCCGCGTCGGCGAAGCGAACGTGGTCGAGGCCATGAAGGAACATGGAGCGGAAGTGGGCGGCGAGGGAGACGGCGGGGCGATCGTCCTTCCCGTCAATCCCTGCCGGGACAGTTTCACCGCCATGGCCGTCATCCTCGAGTCGATGGCCGTCTCGGAGCGCTCGGTCGGCGCCTTGCGGGCACAGGTGCCCCGCTACGCCATGGTCAGGGAGCGTCTCCTCTGCTCGGCCCGGGATATTGCCCCCTCGCTGCGCCTGATCAAGAGCCTCTTCCGCGGTGAGCGATTCGACCTCACCGATGGTGTGAAAGTGACGTGGCCTGACCGCTGGCTCATGGCCCGTCCGTCGACCACCGAACCCGTGATCCGCCTCGCGGCCGAGGCCCCCACCGAAACGGAGGCTCGGTCCCTCGTGAACCGCGTCCTCGAGGTCCTGAGCCCGGGGGCGTGATCGGCTGGCTGCACAAGTAGTCGGATCCCGTGAGCCTGGGATCAGGCGACGCTGCCCTGGACGACCTGGAACTCCCCCTCGAACCTCGTGAGCCGGCCGACGTGGATGCCCTCGTCCGGCCGCGCGATGCCGCCCAGGGAGTTGACGAGGTTCATGCAGTCCGTGAGCCAGCGGTCGATCCCGGGGTGGTCGGGCGCGTGGCGGGGGTTCGAGTCCACCGGATACAGGACGGACTTGGCCGACCAGTAGTCGAGGGCCACCGGGTCCTGGCTGGCCAGCAACTGGTTCGCGCGGTGCGTGGCGCTCGCCGGGTAGCCGCCCAGGGCCTTGTGCGAGACCCATATCGCATCCATCACGTTGAGCACGGGCGGGCGAACCGCGGCGATCATGCGGCCGCAGGTCTCGCCAAGGGCGCTGTAGTGGCGCGCGTCGGAGCCGCCGTCCGACATCGAGACGAGACCATAGAAGTGCTTCACGGCCCCAGTGATCTCGGATCCGCCCGTGTCGTGGTGCTTGAGCACCGGCACGTTCAGCAGCTTCAGGTTGCGCTCGTGTTGCGCCCCCGTCCACACGCCCTCGAGCAGCTCCACGCGCCGTCCGCCGGCGGTGTTGAAGCAGGGATAGGAGACGTTCTGGATGCGGCGGTATCCGTTCGTGACGTGGTCGTCGGCGCCGATGAATGTGGAGCGGATCGGGTCGAGCAGCGTCGCCGAGACCCGGCGGTCACGGAAGAGCTGGTCGACGAGGTAGACGAAGCTGTGGCCCTCGTCGTTGGCGTTGGCGCGCACGGACGTGTCGCCGCCGTAGCTGCTCGAGGTGTCGCAGCGCAGGCTGCCGCGCCCCTGCCCGTTCTCGACGATCACGACCTCTCCCGTGAAGCCGTCGGGGTGATCGAGGATGCGCTGGATGAGCCCCCGCACGACGTCGCTGTTGGTGCAGCCGCGATACTTCCACTGCGCGTTCACCTTCAGCAGCACGACGTCGCCGGCCGCGATGAGGCCCGAGGGCCCGCTTGTGTCGCCCGCCGTGGCGGACCGATGGAACGTGAGGCCGGAGCGCCCCATGAGCTTGAGCAGCGCGTCGACTCCGGCGTGGTGGTTCGCGGCGCCCGTGAACGGATCGTCCGGCACGCCGCGGAGGTGGAATACGACGCTGCCGGACGGCGGGGGTTGGGGAGGCGGCGTCGGGGTCGGCGTCGGGGCCGGACTCACCCCCGTGTCGCCGCCGCACGACGCGATCAGCGGTCCGATGAGCGACGCTTTCAGAAAGTCCCGGCGCTTCATGGGCCTCCTCCCGTCAACGGCCGTCCGCCTGTATGTTCTGCAGTCGAGGCGGTTCTGTCAAACGGGACCCGCCAAGGGACTACAATCGCGTTCGTGAGGCGAGCGGGGCGGGTTCCGGGACCGGGCCGCGAGAGCAACGCGCGGGTCGCGCTCATGGGCGGACTCGCGGCGGGCCTCGCCGCGTCGGCGGTCGTCCTGATCGCCGCCGGCGCCCCGGCCTCTCCTTCTCAAGCGCCGCTCCCGCCGTCTGCGCTCCCGCTCCGCCTGACCGGGATCCTGTTCGACCGGGACCAACCGGCGAGCTCGGCCTGCCTCATTCGCTGCGTCGCTCAGCCCGGGCGGCAGGGCATCTTCTCCATGGGCGAGCGCGCCTGCGACGTGGCCGAGATCCGCGAAGTCCGGCAGGACGCCGTCGTCATCGAGAATCTCGAGGCGAAAAGGCTGGAACTGCTGACGCTCCCCGCCATGACGCCCCCGGCCGCCGCGCCGCTGCGCCCGTCGGAGCCTGTCCCGGACTCTGCGCCTCCGCCGGAGCCCTTGCAGGTTGCCTTGCCCAACGAAGCGGTCCAAACCGCCATCGCGAACTTGCCCGAGCTTCTGAGTTCCGCGGTCGCGGTCCCCCGCTACCGGGACATCGAGGGCGGGCAGCGGGTGATCGATGGATTCGTGGTCACGCAGGTCAAACCCTCCGGGACGGCCGAACGGCTGGGGCTCCGGAATGGCGACGTGATCCTGGACGTGAATGGTGAGATCCTGGACGGGATGGCGACCGTGATGCGGCTCTTCGGCCAGCTGCAGGCCACGCCGCAGGTGACGGTTACGGTCCTGCGGGACGGCCGGCGCATGAGCGTGGTCTTCAACACGAAATGACAGACGCCGGCTGCGGCCACGACGCGTGCCGTGCGCTCTGCAGGAGATTTCGCCTCGTCAACGCCGGTAACGCCGCGATTCTGCCGGTCGGTTTCGTAGCCGTCTCTGTCGGCCTGGGGGGCGGGTGGGGCTGGCGATCACAGGACACCTTCGTTGCTGATCGGCGGACATCGCTCGTGGCTGTTATTGGGACGATGTCGCTGCTCTTGACACCGTTATCCCTCTTTGCGATCCCGCAACATGACGAGCAGCATTCGAGCCGGCTCAGGCGCATCGAGCGCGTGCGGAACATCAGCGGGCATGCGGACGATGGTGCCGGGCGTTGCGCAAACCGGCGCGCCGCCGATGGTCAGGGTGAGCGCGCCTTCGAGGACCATCACGAGCGCATCGAACGGCGACGTGTGCTCGGTGAGCCCCTGGCCCGCGTCGAACGCGAACAGCGTGATGTTGCCGCCACTGGTCTTCGCCAGCACGCGGCTCGCGATGCCCTGTTCGGTGGGGCTGACCAGCGACTGAAGGAGCAGCGCTTCCGCTGGTGGAATCGTCTGGGTCGTGGTGGACATCACGTCTTCCTTCCTTCGCGGGGGGAAACCCGAATCGTCTGTGCGCCGCAGGCTCGATGCAGGGCCAGAGCCAGGATCACACTGACCGCGTGCTATGTTACCACCGTGAATGCTCACGCCCCCTCGCCGTGGAACGCACCTGACATGGTAGCGGGTTTCGCGCAGTCGCCGCCGAACGCGGTCCTGATGAGCTTCACGGCAGACGAGCTGCGTCACGCTGGGAGCGCGCGGGTGCTCGACCTCGGCTGTGGCGCAGGCAGGAACGCGGTCCCGCTGGCAGAGCTGGGCTGGAGTGTCTTCGGCATCGATCTCTCGGTTGTTGGTCACGAGCGTGAGGCCGAGACTTCGTGCGTGCGCGGCAATGAACAAGTCGTTGGCGCCGATGGGCGCGCCGCGGTGAGACTTCGACGCCGTAGAGCAGTTCGGACTTGGTGACGACCGACATGCACACGTCGGCGACCGGTACTGCCTGCAGTCGGCGCAGCACTGCCGCGTTCGATCGCTTCATGACGTAGGAGCACGTGGCGGTGTCGAGCATGGAGCGAGCCATCAGGGCTCACGCTCCTGCACGGGCAGGTCCTCGACGTTGTCCATGAACGACCCGGACGCGACCGGGGCGCTCTCGAGGTACGGGCGCCAGTCGCGGCGCCGGCAGGGAGCCCTTCAGACGGGCCTGTCAGAAAACCCTGTCAAACCCGTGCTTCTGCACCTGGAGCGAGTTCGACTCCGCCCCCTCTCCTCCGCTCTCCCAAACCGCTAGATCCGCCACAGCCGTTCGAGTCGCTCGTTCGTTATCTGGACACACGACAACGGTGAGCGGGATCAGTCTTGAGGAGTGCGTATTTGCGATCCGCGAGATCGCGGATGTCCTTGGACAACCCCTCGTAGCAACGCCAGAACCGAGGGGTTGCGTAGTGATTCACAGCCCTTTGGTCCGGCCTGCCCGATGGTCTCGCTGTGCTTCACGGATCATCGCGTTCAGTCGACCGGCAGGAACGTCGGTTTCGAGATGGCGGTCCCAAACGGCGGAGTCGTACTCGACAAACCACTTCCTGAACCGCGTCAGGTCCTTCTTGGGAAGGCGTTTCACGGCGCCGGGGATCTCTGCCACGGTGGTCATGAAGACGGGCTACTCCTGCTGGGAACTCCTGGCAACTCGAAGCGCCGACTCTCGGATCGTCCGCCTCCATCCCGGACTCCCTCAACTCCTCGCAGCCGTGGTGACACAACGTGCCTTGACCCCGCGATGGGACGATGCCATCGTCGTCTCCATCGGGAGGTGAGGGACGATGTCAGGTCAGGAGGAGGGGATCGACGGCCGCCTCTTCAGTCAAGCTGCTCGCTTGGCTCACGAGGCAGCCCGTGGGCTGCTGCTGGTCGAAGGACGGCCTCCGGCCGAACCACGCGTTCACCCCAACGCCATCAGCGGGGCTGTTCTCTCCCTGGCGATCGATTGGCGGCTCCCCGTCATCTTCACCGACGGACCCGTCGAGTCGCTTCTTGTCCTTCGGTTGCTCGCGCAACGCCACAGCCAAGCGCCGTCCCTCCTCCTGGCCCGACACGACTACAAGCCGAAGCGCCTGACTTCTCGAAAGACGCACGTACTCCAAGGGCTTCCTGGCGTGGGACCTGCCATCGCCCAACGCATGCTCGCTTGCTTCGGCACGGTGGAGGCCGCGATGATTGCTGATGCCGAGGATCGCGCGGCCGTACCGGGGATCGGTGCGCGCAAACCAGAGGCGATTCGGAACGTGCTTCAATAGGAACAGATGTAGGTATCTGGGCGCGGCTTCCACGCAGCACTGGGTTGGGTGATGTTGGCGATCGGCGTATGATCTGGAGGGAGCGGCGTCCATCACAGGAGACTCGTTGTGACCCGAGAAGAACTGCTGGCAAGGATCTCCATTGATCCCAACATCTGTTTCGGGAAACCGTGCATCCGAGGCCACAGGATCTGGGTGTCGTTGATCCTCGATCTGCTGGCGAGCGGGCTGAGCATCCCGGAGATTCTCGACGACTACCACATCGAAGAGGCCGACGTGCGCGCATGTATCGCCTACGGTGCTGAGATGGCCCGCGAGCGGTACGTGGCCGTGGAGGCGGTGGCTCGCTGATGCGCCTGAAGCTCGACGAGAACTTCGGGCGGCGAGGTGTCGAAATCCTGGCTGCAGCCGGGCACGACGTCGCCACCGTGCCGGCTGAGGGTCTTTGCCGGGCCAGCGACCAGGAAGTTGCTCGAGTCTGCCATGCCGAAGGCCGCTGCCTCGTGACCCTCGACCTCGATTTCGGCAACCCGCTCGTGTTCAAGCCCGCGGACTGCCCGGGACTTGCCGTCGTGCGACTCCGTGGCAAGGCCGAGCCCGAGGACCTCGAGCGCGCATTGCGCGTCCTCGCCGCGGGGCTCGAGGCGGGATCGATTGTCGGAAAGTTATGGATCGTGGAGCCCACCCGACTCCGGGAGTACCAGCCGGAGAACTGACCGGCCGTCATGGCGCCCAGTCGTCATGCCGGCGTCCGGCTGATTGCGGGGTTTGCTGCCGACTGTCTGAAACCCTCTGGACGCCGATAGCGCGCGCCGAGAACCTCCGGAAGTACCTGGCCAAAGCCACACTTTGCGTGACTCTTGTCAACCAGATCCGGGGCCAGCGCGAAGTCGAATCGCAGGTTTCGCCCGGGATTGGAGGATGGCTCGCCAGCCGTAGCTCACGAGTGAGCAGGCTCGCCGCCCGCCTTCGCTGCGGCAGCTACGGCGGACATCCTTCGCGCGGATCGTGAGCGAAGGCTGGCGGAGAGGGGGGGATTCGAACCCCCGTGCCGCTTACGCGACAAGACGCTTTCGAGGCGCCCCCGTTACGACCACTTCGGTACCTCTCCGACTGGGACGACATACGGTTCCAAGACCTGCGAAAGGCCCGAAGAACGGGCCGGAGAACGGGTCTTGAAACCGCTCGGGAGATTATACCCCGGAGACTGGGCTTGCACCTACCCGCGCCTGGTCCTGAAGAACTCCTGAATGATCGCGCGACACTCCTCGTCCAGCACGCCTTCAACCACCTCGATGCGGTGGTTGAGGGACGGCAGTTCGTGCGCCTGGCACGAGGACACGACGGCGCCGGCTTTCGGCTCCGTCGCCCCGAACACCAGCGTCCCGACGCGCGCGTGCACCATCGCACCGACGCACATCAGGCACGGCTCGATGGTCACGTACAGCGTCGTGCCCGTCAGGCGGTAGTTGCCGAGGGACCGGGCCGCCGCGCGCAGCGCAACCACTTCGGCGTGGGCGGTGGGATCCTTCGCGCTGATCGGCTGATTGAAACCGCGCCCGACAATTTCGCCGTTGAGCACGACGACAGCGCCCACCGGCACTTCGCCGGCGTCGAAGGCGCGGCGCGCTTCGTCCAGTGCGGCGCGCATGTAGGTGGCGTGGGGCTCCATAGGTCAGGGTATTGTAAACACCCGCGGCCCGGAGAGTCACGCGACGGTTGCGCGGCATCGTTGACACCTGCCGAGGTCAATGGGCGACGTGAATCGGCCAGTTGTTGCCAAGATTGCCTGGCACCGATCCTGCAATAATCATTGACGAGCGCCGTAGTAGTTGGCGACCGGTCGTGCCCGGTGATAGGATGGCGGCCGCCAGCTCTTCGGCGCGGCTGACGGCCGCGCCGGGGCGGTAGAGAGCCCCCGCTCCTGTAAGTTCTTATCAACTGGCCGCGGCGAACAGCGTGGACGCCGTCGGCCGAGCCTGCCAGGCGGACGCAACGGCTGTGGTCGCCGGGTCGATCGGCAGGCGGATCGTGGAGGAGAGAGCATGAGAAGAGTCATATTGGTGTTCGCCCTGATTTTGGGCGTGGCGCTCCTGGCCGGCCCGGCGTCGGCCCAGACGCCGCCCGCCGGCAAGGTCGTCCTCAAGGGCAACCCGATGGGTGGTGTGAATTTCGATCACGCCGCGCACGCCAAGAAGGTGGGCGACGACAAGTGCGACACCTGCCACCACGCGTCAAAGCCCGAGAAGGCAATGAAGGCGAAGCAGGAGAACTGCCAGAACTGTCACACCAAGGCTGCGACCGCGCCGATGAAGACCACGGCCAAGCTGGCCTTCCATGACGCGATGGCCAAGAAGGGCACGTGCATCGACTGCCACGTCAAGGAAGTGGCCGCCGGCAAGAAGGCCCCGATGAAGTGCAACGAGTGCCACACGGTGAAGGGCTAACTCACCTTTCGCCGACAGCCTCTTCGGGGTGGTTCAGGCCGCGCGCGTCCTGACCACCCCGTTGCTTTGTCCCTGCTTGCCTCCTTCCTGAGAACGGCTCCCAAACGCGTCGGCCAGGCGCGCTCGCCGAGCCCGGATTCCCTGCCCCGGCCGATTCCTTTCGCCCTCATCTCCCTGGCCGCGCGCCCCCCCACCGCGGCACACAACACCCGACAAGTCAGACGGCTGCACAAACGTTCGTACAGAACACCACGGTGCGAGCGGCGTCAGCGCTCGGGAGGGAACCACATGAGCGCACCACGGCCGGGGATGTGTTGCCGGGGACCTCGTGGTGTCGCGGCTGCTACTTGGGACCGCCGGAGGGATGCTTGAGCTTCCACTCGTCCGACCCCTGGATCGCGCGAACGATGCGCTGGCGCGCTTCTTCGTCGCTGGCGCCTTCGGCCCGGGCCCAGACATACACGTCGAGAATCCACGCGGACACGCCCTCGAAGTCAGGCCGGTCGTTGACCCACAGCCCCTGGGGCCGCTGCAGTCCTTCCTGGCTCTGGTAGTACTCGTGCAGCCACTGAGCGGCCGCGGTCAACTCCGACCGGGTGGGAATGGTCTGCTGACACACCCTCAGCATGTATCCTCTATCTGCGAGTTCCGCCCGAAGCGACCGCACGACGGACCACTGATAGAGCGCGAGCACGCCCAACCCGACAACGATCGCGATCTGCCACTTCTTCACCGAACTCTCCTTGCTTGGCCGCCCACCGTCAGGCACCGGCCGACGGCAGCGACCGTCATGACTCTCAGGCACTGGACGCAGGGGACGAGAGATCATCGTATGACGAAAGACGCCACGGTCGCAATCCGACAACGGCGCGGTCGGCGTGACGGCGTCAAGCATGGTCAGCCTCGTAGGGGCCACGCTCTTCCCCGCCCGAGAACCTGAACATTACCTTGTCCCGACGGAAGGTGGTTCTACGCGAACCAGGCGGCGATATCGCTTTCGTCTGTCCCGCAGGCGGCGGCCAGCATCGGCGCGGTCACGGACTACGACGCGGGCCCAGGGACAGCCCCTGACGCCGCAGTTTCCCGAAGTCGCCATCGCCCGCGAACTCAACACACCCGGGGTGGCGAAGTAGTTGGCGATCGCTCGCTGACGCTGGCTCAGGAGTTGGGCGTCGTGAGAGGCGGTGCGCCCGCGACGCTGCGTTCTTCGACCGTGAGCAGCGCTTCCGGATTGGCGATCAACTCCTCCACCTCCGTCGAAATCTCCGCGGCGTGGTAGCCGTCGATCACCCGGTGGTCGAAGGTGCCGCACAGCCGCAGGATCGGCCGCGGCTCGACCCGGTCGCCGACCACCCACGGCCGTTGCCGCACGCGTGTCACCGTCGCGATGATTGGGCACCGCGCGACCGGCGTGAACGGAGCGAAGCCGGTGTCGACACCCATCATGCCGAGGCTCGTGACCATGGCGCTGCCGAAGGGGTCGCGCGGCATGCCGAGTTTCGGGAGGTGGAGATTGAGGGTATTCGTCAGGAGCGACATGAAGCCGATCAGGATGCGGATCGCCCACAGCGGCAGCGTCCTGAACAGGTGTCGACTCCGGCGGAACGCCGGGTCCCTGTCGTTCCTGATGTTGTTCGCGGCCTTGCCCAGCGCCGCAGCAATTCCGGCAATCGACAGCGTGTCGGCAGCGTCGACCCGGTAGCCCGAGAGGTCACGGCCGCCGGCCGTCGAGACCTGGCAGAAGATGTCGACTCGCTTGCGCACGTGAATGCGCCCCCAGCCGACCTTGGCGTTGTATTCGGGGTGCCTCGCCAAGGTCATCGCGACGGCGCGCGTGACGACGTGGGTGATTGTGGCCTTGCACCCGTTGCGGCTGTTGTAGTCGGCGAGGAACGTCTCGGCCGCGGTCATGTCGATGTCGACGCTGCCGAAGATGTGCGGGTCGTTGGGCGCGTGCCACATGGCAGCCGCGAGCTTGCGGAACGCCGACGGGTTCTCGAGCGGTTTGTAGTAGCCCATCACCATCCCTCCGCGCCGCCCCGACGGACGCGATGCTCGATCCGGCCTGCGCCTCGCGGGCGTCGGGCGTCTCTGCCTGGTCGTGCGTGAATCGCTATTGTATGGTGCCTGCTGCCGCCGTGCGGGAGTGACCTCCGGCGAGGCCTTCATGAGCCATCACACGGCAGCATAGCTCGTCAGCGTGTGTGCGGAGGTGGGTGGTGCGCCCTGCCCTTCGACTCGCTGGTGCTCGCTCACGACTTGGGCGGGGAGAGACGTGGTGCGCCCTGGCCGTTCTAACCCCTATTTTACAGGGGTCGGTCTTCCTCCGGGCGGCCTGGGGAAAGGGTAGCGCAACTCCGCCGGGACGGCCTCGTTCGGCCGGACTGATGGCGTCCCCACGGCTTTGGTCAAGATGATCATGGGCCGGTTCCGGCAGTCACCGAGTTGGCGACCTACCCGGAGACGTGTTGGGGAATCGTCAAGAACACGCAGCCGTGCGATAATAGCGGCGCGGGTACAAGCACAGTGTCGTCAATCTCAACGGGATTCCCTCAGGAGGGTTTCAATGGCGAAGTATCTCTTGGAAGCGTCCTACACGGCCGAAGGTGCGAAGGGACTGGCCAAGGAAGGTGGTTCCAGCCGGCGGAAGAAGGTTGAGGAGATGGTCAACGCCATGCATGGCAAGGTGGAGGCCTTCTACTACGCGTTCGGGGCAACCGACGTGTATCTGATTGTTGACGTGCCGGATGCGGTGACGGCGGTGGCGCTCAGTCTGGCGGTCAACCAGAGCGGGGCGGTGCAGTTGAGGACGCATGTCCTGCTGACACCGGAAGAGATGGATCAGGCCGCGAAGAAGTCCGTGAGCTACCGCGCGCCGGGTCAGTAGTCGGGAAGTAGGAGGCGCGCCCGACACGCGGGCTGCGCCTCCCCTCCCCCTCAATCTGCCGTCGCCGCAGCCTACCGGGGCGCGTTGATGACGACGAAGGTCGTCGACGAGCCCGAAAGCTGCGGCTGGTACCAGGTGTTGCCGCACTGCTGGTACGCGAAGCCGTTGACGATCACCGTGCTGCAGCTCGGCGGCAACGTGTTCACCATCGACCCGATCACCGCCGCCGTGACCATGGCTGTCGCCGTCACGGCCGCGGCCGTCGCCACCGGGTGATAGCAGCAGCCGCCGTGGTAGCCGCCGCGGCGATCGACGTCGATGTCGATATCGATATCCCGGTCGATGTTGACGTTCCTGTTCCGGTTGACGTTCGTGTTCCGGTTCACGTTGGTGTTCCGGTTCGCGTTGCTTCGGTTCACGCTGCTGTTCGAGCGGCTGCGCTTCCCGGCCTCGACCGGCAGCGCCAGGCCCGCCGCCATCGTCAGCACCAGAACGGCGACCGCACCATGCTTCATCGTGTTTCTCATGTCAGGCTCTCCTACTTGGCGGTGATCTTGGCCAGCGGGACCCGCAGCGCGCCGGTCGGCGGGTCGAGGACGAACGCCGCGTCGTTGAACGACGGCGCCAGGTTCCAGGTGTACACGGCCGTGTGCTGCGGCCGGGCCTCGTCGGTTTTCGTCGTGATGACGATCTTGCGCGGCAGGGGGTAGTCGCCCTTCTGGATCCAGATCTGGTAGTCGACCTCGTCCTGCCGGAAGGCGTACTGGTCGCACGTCGTGCCGGCGACGACGCTCGGTCCGACGACCATGGCGCCCTTGATCTGCGCGGGCGTCCACTTGGGCGCACCCCACAGGAAGAGGTCCACCAGCGGCAGGTCGATCCCGTACTGCTCGTCCAGCACGGCGATGAGCTCCTCAATCGTCGCCGGCGCGGGCACCGTCGCGTAGTAGTTCATCCGCCGGGCCAGGAGCGAGGCGTTCTTGCCGTCCCAGAGGTAGAGCCGTTCCACCCTGTCGTTGCTCCTCTCGACCCGGAGGCCGTTCGGCATCCGCGCGAGGAGGCTCGTGCGGGTTTCCGACTGGATCTTCTGCCCGTCGTCGAGCACGTCCTCGTCGGTGATCGCGACGTCGATCTGGAAGGCCTTCAGCGAACGAAGGTACGTGCCCATGCGGGTCAGTGCCGCGATCGCGTCCTGGTCGATCGCGGGAGCGGCAGCCGGCGTCTGCGCCCGGGCCGCCGGCACGAGAACGGCCAGACTCAACGCCAGCGCGATCCCGGTCTGTTTCAGTGTCTTCATCGATGCTATCTCCTCGGTAATCCGTCTGTTGCCCGTGGCGGGAGAGTTCCGGCCATCAGGTGCGTCACTTGTTCGTGGATGAGGCTGCGATCCGTTTCTTCACGCTCTCCAGGTTGAAGGAACCCGCGGCCTGGCTCGGCGGATAGTCCGCGAGCGTGAGCAGGAACTTCATCGCCACCTGCTTCGCGCCGGCCAGAAGGTAAGGCCGGTCGAGGAACCAGTCGTCGTAGGTGTTCGAGTTGTGCTGCGCGCGCTCGAACGGGTCGCGGCGCAGGTTGAAGAGCAGCGGCACGCGCAGCTCCACGAACGGCTCGCGCCATACGCCGAAGGCCTCGCCGCGGTTCTCCAGGAAGACGGCCTTCCAGTCGCCGCTGCGCACGGCGACGATCTCCGCATCGTCGTTGACGTAGATGAACTCCTGGCGGGGCGACTCCTTCGCCTTTCCGCTGAGGTAGTCGAGCAGGTTGTAGCCGTCGAGGTGCGCCTTGTACGTCTTGCCGTTGAAGGCGGCGCCCTTGAGCAACTTCTCCTTCACATCGGGAGCACCCGCGGCGGCCGCGAAGGTGGGCAGCCAATCCTCGTGGGCGACGATGCCGTTCAGGGTCTCGCCGGCCAGGAAGTGGCCGGGCCAGCGGATGAAGCAGGGCACGCGGTACGCGCCTTCCCAGTTCGAGTTCTTCTCGCTGCGGAAGGGCATGGTGCCGGCGTCGGGCCACGTGTTGTAGTGCGGGCCGTTGTCGGTGGAGTACTGCACGATGGTGTTGTTGGCGATGCCGAGGTCGTCGATGAGCTTGAGCAGTTCGCCCACCTGCATGTCGTGCTCGACCATGCCGTCGCTGTACTCGTCCTGACCGGAGATGCCGCGGTGCTCCGCTTTCACGTGCGTGCGGAAGTGCATGCGCGTGCCGTTCCACCAGGCGAAGAACGGCTTGCCCGCCTTGTGCTGGCGGGTGATGAAGTCCTTGGCGGCGGCAAGCGTCTCCTCGTCAATGGTCTCCATCCGCTTCTTCGTCAGCGGCCCGGTGTCTTCGCAGGTCTGCCCCCCCTTGCCATCGGCCTTGCAGCTGAGCACACCGCGGGGGCCGAACTGCTTGCGGAACGCCGGGTCCTTCGGGTAGTCCAGGTTCTCCGGTTCCTCTTCCGCGTTCAGGTGATACAGATTGCCGCGGAACTCGTCGAAGCCGTGCATCGTGGGCAGGTGTTCGTCGCGGTCGCCCTGGTGGTTCTTCCCGAACTGGCCGGTGGCATAGCCCTGGCTCTTCATGACCGTGGCCATGGTGACGTCGGTCTTCTGCCAGCCTTCGGCCGCGCCGGGCATGCCCACCTTGGTCATACCGCTGCGGAGGGGAACGGTCCCGCCAATGAACGCCGCACGCCCCGCCGTGCAGCTCTGCTGGCCGTAGTAGTCGGTGAAGGCGACACCTTCCTTCGCGATGCGGTCGATGTTCGGCGTCTTGTAGCCCATCATGCCGCGGTTGTTGTGGCTGATGTTCCAGGTGCCGATGTCGTCGCCCCAGATGACGAGGATGTTCGGCTTGGCCGTCTGTGCTCGAGCGGTGCCGGTGAACATCACCACCGCCGCGACCAGGAACAGAAATGTCCGGGTCACCTTGTCCTGTCTGTGTGTCATCGTTGTGCTCCCCGGCAGGGACCGTCGACGGGTGTTGCCGTCATCCCCGTGTGCCTGCCGGCGTCTTCCGGGAATGTCCTCGACGTGGTGCGATAGGATCCGCGAGCCGTTCGCATCTCACGTTACGGCAGGCGGATGGGCTTGAGCGGAAACGTGGCGAGGATGTTCCACGCAGCGCCCTGGGTGGCGGTACGCGCGGCCAGTTCCCACTGGTACCGCACCGTGACGAAGCCGTACACCGTCTTGTTCGCGGCAATCGCCAGCGTCACTTCGGGCCCGAGGCCCCAGACTCGGTTCTTGCCGCGAACCAGCAGTTGCGCCAGCGGCGAGTCGAATTGGTCGCGGGACACCTTAAAGGTGCCGTAGTAGGCCAGGCCGGCCGTCAGACCCCCGCCGAGGAAGTCCCCGCCGACACCGCCCTCCAGGTTGAGGATGTTGCCCACCTTGGTGTTGCTGTCCCGCTTCTTCGACTGAACGTTGAAGGTCGCCGTCGTCGCGGCGTGCAGACTGCGCGCCGAGTTGAGATACAGGGTGGTGCCCGCCAGAAATTCCTGCGCCCACATCCCGAGGCCGGTGTTGTCGTCGGCGCCGTTTTCGTACCGGCCCGTCGGCAGGTAGAGGCCGTACGCCAGGGTCACGTCCGCCCGCGGCGTGTGCCACCCCAGGTTGATCGGCTGGACGTACATGTCCGTCAGACCGACCCCGGGATTGGAATCGAAATCTTCGGCGCCCTGCACGCGGTTGTTCGCCCACGGGAGCACCACCAGAAATCCGTAGTTGGCGCCGAACAGCTTCTTCGGCGTGACGACATTCAATGCGACGCCGAACACGGCGGCGTCGAGTGTGCCCGACAGGATGACCTCGCCGTTACGGTCCTTCACCTGATCCGCGGTGTAGAACCAGAGCGGCACGGCGACGTACATCCCGGGCGGCGCCTGCGAGCCGGACTTGAGGCCAGCGTCGCCCTTGATGTTCTGCCCGTTGAGTTGTGCCGACGCGTCCCGCGGTGTGCACAGGCACGCCAGGATCATCATGATCGGGACCAGCGATAGAGCACGACGATCGGTCATTGGCGTGACCTTCTCCGTTGTGGGCCGGATGTGCGGATAACGGTGCGAGAGCCGGCGGCGCGTGCCCGATGGCCGCGCCGCCGGATTCACCGAGGCTATTGCTTGGGCGTGAAGCTGCCGCCGCCCGTGCGCGCCGGAAAGTCCTTGTAGGTGGCCATGTGCGCCGCGACCAATTCCTGCAGCGGGACCAGCGCGAACATGTGGCGGTTCAGCCACTCACCATAGAAGTTCGACTGCTCGGGG
>Ga0315292_10000447_pt1 | contig 19330 bp, 20 predicted proteins | sample YL17G13_0_MG_FD_204029 | JGI IMG/M metagenome (GOLD analysis project Ga0315292, IMG submission 204029) | Sediment microbial communities from Yellowstone Lake, YNP, Wyoming, USA - YL17G13_0 | ecosystem: Environmental > Aquatic > Freshwater > Lake > Sediment | place: USA: Wyoming | collected... | reverse complement strand
ATGGCGTGGTGCGGCGCCGTGATCGCGGCCGTGTGGGCTGCCGTCGCTTTCGCGCTCGGCTCCGGGCACGTCAGCCGTCGACGTCGAAGTGCATCGTGACGGTGGACCGCTGGGCCACCGGCTGACCGTTCACGATACGCGGCCGGAAGCGCCAGGTGCCGAGCGCGGTCCTGGCCGCCTGCTCGAACACGCCGCGCGGCTCGGCCTCGACCACGGCGATGTCGCCGACGCCGCCGGACGGCGTGATCGTGAATTCCAGCTCGACCCAACCTGCAGTGCGGTTGCGCAACGCCTGCGGCGGGTAGACCGGGTCGGTCGTCACCAGCCTCTCGAGAGAGTCCGCCGACGGAGTGACCGCGCCGGATGCGAAAGCTTCGCGCGCGGGTTCCACACTTGCGGCGGGCGCCGGGGCCATTTCTGCAGCGGCGGCTTTGACGTATCCGGCCGTTGGCAGCCCGGGCGAAATCGGGGCGCCGAAGGTGCGGGCCCTGGTCCGAGCCGCCGCCGCCGCAGGCGGGGCATTGGTGAAGCGCGGCCTCAGCGGGTCGGGCCTGACGATCACGGGTGTCGCCGCGACCTTGACAACACCCGGCGCCGCCACGGCAGCCACGGTCGCCCGCTGCGCTGTGGGTGCGGGAGCGCGCCCGGATGCAGCGGTTATGACGGGTACCTGTACCGGGTCCACGGCGGGCGTCGTCGCGGCCGCTGCGGGTGTCGGGACCGGCGGCGGAATGACCGTCGCGACTGGCTCCCGGCCGATCTTTCTCATGCGTTGCGCGAGCAGTACCGCTGTTCGCCGGCCCGGATCGGCCTCGAGGGCACGGTCCACGAGTCGCTGCACCTCGGCGGAGTCGCCGGCTTCGAGCGCGCGACCGGCGTCGTCGAGGATACGGTCGATGGTCTTGTCGAGGCCAGCTTGCGCCTCCGCGTTGTCCGGGTGCGCGAGCAACACCGCCTTGAACAGATCGAGCGCATTGCGGCCGGGTGGCGTTTCGTAGCGTCCTGCGTCGAACGCGGCGCGGGCCCGTGACAGCACCGGGTCAGCGCGCAAGTCGCTCGTTGTTCGCGCAGCGGGCGCCGCTGCTACGGTTGCAGCGTGCTGAGAGGGCTGCTGCGGCTCGCGATGCCCGAACAGCGCGGCGAGGATCATGACGAAAAGCGCCACGCCGAGCGTGACGAACACCCACTTCCACGGGTCGAACCGGCTCGGGAGAGAGGTGACCAGGTGCAGGATCGGCTCCTGCGTCACCCCCTGGTCGCGCTCGCAGTGATGGCGGATGGCAGCCTGCAGGAACATGCCCGCCCGCCGCGGCGAAAGCGGCTTGTGCATGAATCGGTAGACGAGGCCGTCGCTGATCAGCGGTGCCAGCAGCGGTTCGTCCTCGCGCATGCCCGCCACGCAGACGACGACGTCGGGAAACTGGTCGACGATCTGCTGGATGAGCGTGTCGGGCTGGGTGGACACAGAGGCCAGGTCGACCAGCAGCACGCCGCAACGTCCGGTGATCAACAGGTCGACCGACTCCTCGGCAGACCGGGCACGCCACACGGGATTACGCTCACCGATTGCGTCACGGATGGCGTCGAAGAGCGCAAGGTCGGCGGACAGCACGATGACGTCGACCAGTGCTCCGGAGTACGCGGACGCGGCGGCGACGCTGCTGCGGCGCAGTGGGGAGGGTCCTGGCATGCTCGCAATTGCGCGCCTTTCGGGCACCGCGGTCCAATCCTGCGTGTCGAAAAGCTGAAGCAATTCAAAGTTTAGCGTCAGCGCCAGTGTGCTTCTGGACCCAATCCAATGCGGCGTCGCAGCAGGCGCGCTGCCCGCGGGTGACTCGACATAAGCGGGAGCCGCGAGCATGATCGCCTGCGGGTCGAGGTCAACGACCCGCCCATCATCCGAGAGCCGTGCCATGGGAGGCGGGGTTACGTTCACTTCCCGGATTGCGCTCAACCAGCGCCACGCGCTCGAGCGGCTGTTGTTCTTCAACGGCTGCCAGGATCGCGTTGCGCAGAAGATCGTGGACGCGATCGACCAGTACGGCCCTCCCGAGATCCTCGACGACGGCGAGTACCTGCGTGTTCGCGTGGCGGGCCTGCCCGACGTGCAGTCCTTGTTCGCGGTCGAACCGGGCACCGAGCGCCCGATCGGCGTAGCGATCTACGTGCGTGCCGATCTCGAGCACCTCACCGTGCTGCATATCGGCCTGAGTGAGGAGTATTGCGCAGGGGGTAGCCGCGAGGGCATCAAGCTGTTGCTGCGCCTCATGAAGGAAATCCGGCGGTCGTCGCGCCGCATGAAAGGCGTGCGACGCGTGCAGGTCCTCTACGGCACGCAGCGGCTGCGCGCTCTCGTCTGATCTACCTGTCAGGCGCGGCGTTCGACCAGGTTCGTGCTGCGGCAGGTAAAGACGACTTCGTCGTTCGGGTTCAGCAGCGCGTATTCGTAGACCACCACGCCACGGCGCGGGTCGCTGTGTGACGGGCGTCTGGACAGGCAACGGGCGCGGGCGCGCAAAGTGTCCCCGGGGCGCACGGCTTTGGGGAAGCGCACGTTGTCCCACGCGACCCCGCAGATCCATTGGATGTCGTCCGCGTGGAAGTATTGGGGGTCATACTGGGTCGCAAAGGCGATGAGTTCCTCGCGCGTCACCGTGCGTGTGCCCGATTCCTCGACCACGCCTTCGACGAGGTCCTCGTAGTAACGCATGCCGTCTCCCCGCATCCCCGAACGCTGGATTCTAGCGGCGCTGACCGGCGTTTTCGTTACCTCCGTCGCCGCCTGGCTGGCGCCTTTCGGCTGGCCGTTCGAATTGTTCGCGCATTTCCGGCTGCAACTGGCCGTTGCCGCGGCGCTGCTCGCGCCCGCGCTCCTGCTCGCGCGCAGCCCGCGTGCAGCACTGCTCTCGGCAGCGCTCGCCGTCGCGCAGTTCGCTCCGGGCGCACAGCGGCTGCTCGCGGACGAGCCCGCGCCGGCTTGCGGCGGCCCGACCTTCGTCGTGGTCACCGCCAACGTCGAGTTCAACAATCGCGATCGGCGGCAGTTCCTGGCCTGGCTGGCCGCCCATCCGGCCGACATCGTCGTCGTGCAGGAGGTGACCCCCACGTGGGCACGCGAGTTGGACTCGCTGGCCGACTATCCGCACCGGCGCATCGTCACGCGCGAAGACCCGTACGGCATCGCCGTCCTCAGCCGATGGCCGTTCGAGTCGCTGGAACGCGTGGACCTTGCTGGCGATGGAATTCCGTCGCTCGAGGGCATCGCGATGGTTCGGGGCCAGCGGATCCACGTGCTCGGCCTCCACGCGCGCTGGCCCATCCTGCCGCAGCTGGCGCGCGCACGCGACCGAGCGTTGCTCCGTGTCGCGGCACTTTCGCGCGCACAGTCGATACCCACAGTGGTGGCCGGCGATCTCAACCTTACGCCGGATTCGCCGGCTTTCGCCCGCTTGCTGGACGATTCCAGGCTCCGGGACGCCTTTGCCGGCCGCGGTTGGCAGCCAACCTGGATGGCTGGATTCTGGCCGCTGGCCCTGCGCATCGATCACGAACTGGTGTCCCCCGCGCTGTGCGTCGCGCACGCCGAGGTGGGTCCGGACATCGGCTCGGATCACCGGCCTGTCATTGCACGCCTGCGGCTGCCGCATGGCGGGTTACAGACCGGATGATGCCGGCTTGCCCGGGAGATCGGCCGGTTCTGGAGCTAGGTCCCCTCGACATCGGTATCGCGGCGTCCGCCCATGCGGCGCCGCTCGGTGTTCACCCACACATCGGCCAGGCGGCCGCCCTCTACCGCACGGCGTGGACCGGCACGGCGATCATCGTGATGCATGAACTTGCAGGCGCAGTCGGCAGGATGATCGCAGCCCTCGACCGGCAGGCGCGGAGCTTCCGCCGACAGCAACCGTTGGGAGGCGAGTGCTTTCACGGCGGCGCACGCACGTGGCCCGCCAACGATGGACACGCAGTGATAGCGAAGCTTGGCTTTGACGACTGCCATGGTCCTGGCCCCTCCCCGTTGCGGCCAGTGACAAAACTACCTTTTTTGATTCTGCGGCGCCAGCGGCGGCGCCACGCCGCTCATTCTGCCGCCAGCGTCTCACCGGTCGGCGGCGGGAATTCCCGGCAGCACTCGACGATCCAGCCTCGGAACCGCACGACCTTGGGCAACGAGAAGTTATCCGGGGGCGCGACCAGATACCATGCGCTCCGCTGCTGGACGCTCGGCAGCATGGGACGCACGAGGCGGCCTGCCGCGATGTCCGCGGCGACCAGCGACCAGCGCGCAAGCGCCACACCCTTGCCCTGCTCGACTGCGACCAGCGTCGCAGCCGAGTCTTCGGTCACCGGCGTGATGTCTGCTCGGGTCGTATCGCCGCCGACGCGGCGCAGCCAATCCGGCCACGGTTCGGCGCGGCTGTGGATCAGCGGGTAGCGGGCGAAGTCCGCTAACGTGTCGATGGGCCCGAGCCGGGCGAGCAGCGCGGGACTGCAGACCGGAAACACCCACTCATCCAGCAGCCGCTCGGATTTCAGGCCGGGCCACTGGCCGGACCCGTAGAGAATGGCGGCATGGAAATCGTCGCGACTGAAATCGAGGGCTGCCCGCGAGGGGCCGAACCGGACTTCAATCTCCGGGTGCTGGCGCGTGAACTCGGCGAGTCGCGGCAGCAACCAGCGTTGCAGGAACTCGTTCGGCACGCTGAGGTTCAGCATGCCGCCGACCCGCTCCCGGCGAATGCGATCGACCGCGCGGCGCATCTCGTCGAGGCCACGGCGGACGCCCGGCAGGAGCTCGGCGCCTTCCTGCGTGAGTGCAACAGCCCGGGTGTGACGGCGGAACAGCGGCACCCCGATGTCCGCCTCGAGCGACTTGATCTGCGCGCTGACCGCGGCGGTCGTGACCCCGAGCTCCCGGGCGGCTGCGGTAAAACTCAGGTGCGAGGCGACCGCCTCGAACACGCGCAGGGCATTGAGTGGCAGGCGGTCGGTTTCGGCAGACATCCGGCTGGCCTTGAGTAAAATATCGGTTAACAATACGGTTGAAAGGCGCTGCAGGCAAGGCGTGCTTGAACCGTCTGTCGAGGGAATCTGAAGAAAGGAGCGCCGTTGATGGAGGCCCTGCCCAAGTTTCGAATCGCCCCCGTGCGGCCCGAGGATCTCGCGACGATCATCACCCTGGTCCGCGAACTGGCCGAGTTTGAGCGCCTGCTGCACGAGGTCCGCATCACGGCCGAGGACCTGCACGAACACCTGTTCGGCGCGCGCCCGTACGCCGAGGCTGCGGTCGCCTGGGCAGGTCAGGAGCCCGCGGGTTTCGCCCTCTGGTATCACAACTACTCGACCTTCATAGGTCGGCCGGGGCTCTACCTGGAGGACCTGTATGTCCGTCCGGTCTATCGCGGGCAGGGTTATGGCGAGGCGCTGCTGCAGCATCTCGCGGCCCTCGCGGTGGAGCGCGGCTGCGCGCGTCTCGAGTGGTCGGTTCTCGACTGGAATCAGCGCGCCATCGGCTTCTACAAGAAGCTTGGGGCCGTGCCGATGGACGAGTGGACCGTCTACCGCGTCACCGGCGAAGCCCTCCTTGCCCTCTCCCGCGTCAGCGGGAGAGGGCCGACACAGTCGGGGTGAGGGTCTTCTTTCGTTCCTCTCGTTCCGCAAGATCAACACAAGGCAACCGATGACTCCACGCAACAACATCTCCACGGGCACCGCCTGGGAACCCATCGTCGGCTACTCGCGCGCCGTGCGCGTCGGTCCTTTCGTCTGGGTCTCCGGCACTACCGGCACCGGACCCGACGGCAAGCTGGTCGGCGTCGGTGATGCCGGCGCGCAGACCCGCCAGGCACTCGCGAACATCCGCGCGGCGCTGGAGCGGGCGGGGGCGAAGCTCGAGCACGTCGTGCGCACGCGCATCTACGTCAGGGACATCGTGGGCTGGGAAGCGGTCGGCCGCGCTCACGGCGAAGTCTTCGGCGCGATCCGGCCGGCCACGGCCATGGTAGAAGTGAGCGGGCTCGTCGATCCCGACATGCTCGTCGAGATCGAGGCCGACGCGTATCTGGGCTGACGCGGCCGGGGCGGAACTGAATCCGGCCGGCCACGGCCGGCGAAACTCGCGGCAGACAGGAGACCCACCATGTTCGACGCCCGCCGATTCGGCGCGCTCACGGTACTGCTGACCATGCTCGCCGGCTGCTCATCCGCCCCCACCATTCCTGCCGCGACCGGCGTCGACCTGCCGCGCTTCATGGGCGACTGGTACGTGATCGCCAATATTCCGACGCCGCCGGAAGAGGGTGCGTACAACGCCATCGAGTCGTACCGGCTCGAGAAGGACGGCTCGATCGCCACCACCTTCACCTTCCGGCAGGGTGCGTTCGACGGGCCCGAAAAAGTCATGCGCCCGCGGGGCTTCGTGCGTGACCGCACGACGAATGCGGTGTGGGGCATGCAGTTCGTCTGGCCGATCAAGGCGGAATACGTCATCGCCCACGTCGATCCCGCCTACCAGGAGACGATCATCGCGCGCAGCAGGCGGGATTACGTCTGGATCATGGCCCGCCAGCCGACCCTGCCGCCGGCCGACTACGCCCGCCTCGAACAGCGGGTGAGCGAGTTGGGCTACGATGTGACGAGGCTGCAGAAGGTTCCGCAACGCTGGTGATGTCGGGGGTGCGACTCCAGGGTCTCCCCCCCGGGGCACCGGAGGTAAACATGAATCCCAAGCACTTTGCTTTGTGCATCGTTGCCGGCGCGCTGTGCGCTGGAGCGGCGCTGGCCGCAGATCCGGTCGCAGTCGCACCCGTGTCGACTCCCGTTGCGCCTGCCCAGTCGCCCTTGCCGCTCATCAGCCAGGACACGCTGCTGGCGCGGCAGGCAGAGCACGATCCTGCGCTTTTCGTGCTCGACGTCCGGACACCCGAGGAGTTCGGCCAGGGTCACGTACCTGGTGCGGTGAACATTCCTTACGACCAGGTGGCCGCGCGGCTCGCCGACGTGCCGAAAGACAAGGATGTCGTGCTGTACTGCCGGTCCGGCCGCCGCACCGCGTTGGCAGCGGAGGTGCTGGCAGCCAACGGCTATGCGCGGCTCTCGCACCTCGACGGCGACATGAACGCCTGGATCGAAAAAGCGCGCCCCATCCAGGCGCTGGCCTCGCCACCCGACACGCCGCAACCCTGAGGCGGGTCTAGCTGCCCAGCGCCTGATCGAGATCTGCGATCAGGTCGGACGGATGCTCGAGACCGACCGACAGCCGCAGCAGATTCGGCGGCGTGCGGCTGAGCGGCCCCTCCATCGATGCACGGTGCTCGATCAGGCTTTCCACGCCACCGAGGCTCGTTGCCCGTGTGAACAGCCGCACGCGCGCCGCGACGGCCAGCGCATCAGGCGCCCCCCCCGGCACCTGCACGGACAGGACGCCGCCGAATCCCTCGTGCATCTGGCGAGCGGCGATGGCGTGCCCGGGATGATCGACCAGCCCCGGGTAGTGCACCTTCGCCACGCGCCGGTCCGCAGCGAGGAACCGCGCGACCGCCAGGGCATTTGCCGCCTGGACGCGCACGCGATACGGCAGGGTCGGCAGGCTGCGCATCAGGAGCCAGCAGTCGAACGGCGACGGCACGCCGCCGGCCGTGCCCTGGTAATCGCGGATGCCGGCCAGTGTTTCATCATTGTCGCGCACGACGACGATGCCGCCGAGCACGTCGCTGTGCCCGCCGAGATACTTGGTCGTGCTGTGCATCACGATGTCCGCTCCCAGGCCGAGCGGCCGCTGCAGGATCGGGCTGGCAAACGTGTTGTCGCAGCCGAGCAGCGCGCCACGGGCGTGGGCGAGTTCGGCCAGAGCGGCGATGTCGCTGACTTTGAGCAGCGGGTTCGAGGGCGTCTCGAACCACAGCAGCGATGCGCCCGTGCCGAGCGCGCCCTGCACCGCGGCCAGATCCGTCGTATCGACGAATTCCACCGCGACGCCCCAGCGCGGCACGATGTCACGCAACTGCTTCGCGGTGCCGTGATAGCAGTCCGCCGAGCACACGACGCGCCCGCGTGGTGCTGTCTGGGCAAACACGGCCAGTGTTGCGGCCGAGCCGGACGCAAACGCCACGGCGTCCGATCCGCCTTCGAGCGCCGTGATCGCCCGCTCGAGCGCAGCGCGGTTCGGATTGCCGGAGCGAGAGTAGTAGTACCCGTGAGGGTAGTTGCCGTCGGCGCCGCGCTCGAACGTCGTCGACAACTGGATCGGGTCGCGCAGCCCGCCCGAGGCGGCATCGGGCTCGCGGCCGGCGTGGATGGCGAGCGTCTCGATCTTCATTTCGGCACCTCGTATTCCTGCAGCGAGACGACCAGCATGCCGGGCCCGCCGTGCACGCCGAGTGCGCTGCCGAGCGGGACCACGCGTCCGTAGGCGACGTTCTCGCTGCGCAATTGCCCGAGCAGCCAGTGGCCGTCCGCCTCGCAGTTCGCGTGGCCGATCAGCACTCTATACGTGACATCGTCACGCATGCGCCGGCGCACGAAGCGCGCGAATTTTTCCTTGAGCCGGTCGCGGCCGAGCAATACACCGCCACCCGTGACACGGCCCTTGCCGTCCGCGTGCAGGATCGGCATGAGCTGCAGCGCGTCGGCCAATCTCTTCACCCAGCGGGGCACGCGTCCCCCGCGTACGGCGTACTCGAGCGAGCCGACCATGCCGAACGTCTTCGTCAGCGGAATGATGGCGCGCGTTGCGGCCGCGACCCGCTGCAGATCGTGGCCGGCCTGGGCGCATTCCGCCGCGTACATGGCGATGAGTCCCTGCCCGGTGGACGCATTCATCGTATCGATCACGGTGACCCTGCCATGCGCGGTGATGCGGGTCGCCGCCATCTCGGCCGCGCCGCAGGTGCCGCTGACCTGCCGGGTCAGGTTCAGCGACAGCACCGATGCGTAATGCGAGGCGAGGAATTCGAATAGCCGGCGGAAATCACCGGGTGGCGGTTGCGAGGTCTTCGGGTGCTCGGGATTGCGTTCCAGCTCGGCGTAGAACTCCCCGGACGTGATGCCGACCTTGTCGAGGTAGCTGCGGGCGCCGAAGTGCACGCGCACCGGCACCATGTGAATGCCCAGGCGATCCATCTCGTCCTCGGGGATGTCGGCCGCGGAGTCCGTGACGATGACTAGTCTGCGGCCCGTGTCGTGCGCCGAATGCTGCTGCCGCTGCATGTCATCTGCTTTTTCGCCGGACACGATGCCGAAGCGGGCGGCGATGCGGAACACTTCGGCCGGGTCGTTGACGTGCACGTGCACGCGGACCTTGCTCTGCAGTCCCGCCACCACGAGGCTGCTGCCGATCGTCGAGAGCTGCTCGCGCAGGTGCCGGCGATCGACGTGGTCCCCGATCACGATGCACTCGGTGCAGTAGCGATGGGCGAGGTTCTCCTCGTGACCGGCGGTCTCTTCGGCAGCCGAGTTGATCACGGCCGGCACGAGCACGGCGGGCTCGTCCTGCGATCCGCTGTCGATGTAGTCGGTCAGTCCCGCCATGAGTTCGACGAAACCCTGCGCGCCGGCATCGACCACGTTGGCCTTGCGCAGCGCCTCGAGCTGGAACGTCGTCCGCGCGAGCGAGACCTCTGCGGCCTGCACGCCGCGCCGGAGCATGGAGCGGAAATCGCGCAAGCCGTCGCAGCGGCCGGTCCGGATCTCGTGGGCGAAGTCGTTCAGCACCGTCAGGATCGTGCCTTCCTGCGGCTCACTCAGGCTTTCGCGCGCATACGCGGCTCCGCCATGCACGCCGTCGGCGAAATCCTCCGGGCTCAGGCGTCCGAGATGGCCGAGCTTGTCGCAGAGCCCGAGAAAGAACTGCGCGAGGATGGCGCCCGAGTTGCCGCGCGCGCCGTCGAGCGCCGCGTCCGCGATGCGCGTGAGCGTCCTGCCCGCGTGTGTGTCGGGCGATTTCTGCAGCGTGCCGAGCACGGCGCTCATGGTGAGCGCGAGATTGGTGCCGGTATCGCCGTCCGGCACCGGGAACACGTTGATCTTGTTGAGGTGCTCCTGCCGCGAGAGCAGGCGCATGATGCCGGCCTTCAGGGCGCGGTTGAGCCGCAACCCGTCGAGGCTGTCGGCCGACACCGCCGCGGCTGTGGCGATCACTCGCGTTCCGCTGCGCTCAGTCGCGCGACAGGATGAAGCGGCTGCCGTTGTAGTTGAGCACGGCGCCGCCCTGAGTGATCTGCTCGACGACGGGCCCTTCCTGGAGCGTGTCGCCCTCGCGGTACTTGCGCGAGTTCACGAAGATGAAGCGATCCTGCGCCCGCGCCCCATAGACGTGCAGGTCGAGATGCAGTTCCGGCACGCCGCCACGCGCGGAAACCTCGTCCGCGGTCGGCAAGGCGGGTTGGGCGGGTGCCGATGCTTGTGCCTGCCTGTCTGCAGCGACCGCTCTCGCGACGGCAGCCTCGGCCTCGCGCAACGGCTCGTACGTGATCGTCCCGCCGCGGGCAGCGGTCGCGGGTGCGCGACTGACGGCGGGCGGGGCGTCCGGAACCGACGCGGCCTGCGCCACCATGTCGGCGTCGACGCCCTCCTGTCCGCCGGAGATCTCGCTCTCGAGCGGATTGCGGCCAGGCGTGTAGGCCGGCGCCGGCGCGGCCTGCTGCAATACGGGTTGCGGCAGGGTCCGGGTCACGGAGGCCTGCGCGGCCGGTGGCGGGGCGCCCGCCGGGACCGGTGCAACGGCCGGATTCGCCGCCGGCGTCGCGGCATTCGCGGTGGTTGCGCTCGCCGGATCGGCCACGGGCGCATCGTGACTTGCGCGGCGCAACAGCAGCACGCCCACGCCGATCAGGTTGACCAGCAGCAAGGCGATCGCCGCCGTGGCCCAGACGTTGGTCCCGGGCCTGGCAACGGCCACCGGCACATCGGCGAGGCCAGGCCCCGTCTGTCTCTGCCGGTCGTGTTCGGACTTGCGCAGCGCGTCGAGGATGAAAGACATCGCCGTCAGCCCCCCGCCACTTGTGCCACGATCGTCGGCGACCCGGTGGCATTCAGCACCGTGTCGAGGACGATCTGCGTCTGCACGCCGGCCACGCCGTCGATATTGAGCCGGTGCTGGCGCTGGAAGTCCTGCACCAGCCGCGTCAGGTCATCGTCGTACACGTCGCCTGCAGCCGGCGCCGTCGGCAGTCCCTGCGCCGCACGCATGCTTTCGCGCAACCAGCGCACGTCGGCGCCGCGCATGCCCGGCGTCAGCGCCTTGACGACGGCCATCGGCGGGCGCCACAGCAGCAGGAAGTCGCCGAACCAGTAACGCGAGAGGCTGCCGATCGACACGTCGCGCGACTGGCCGCCGAGGTCGATGGTGGCCTTCTCGTCGGTCAGCGTGGACAGCACGACCTGGTGCGTGCGACCGACGTCGTCCGTCAGTGTCAGGATGGCCGGTCGATTGAGCGTGCGCAGCTGTGCCCACGAGCCTTTCTGGAACAGGCACTCGAGGCCCTGCTGCGTCGCCTGGTCGCAACCCCGGCCCTGGGTCGGCGTGTATTTCGCGCCCCACATCGCAAACAGCTTGCCGAGCGCCGCTTCCGTCGTCGTGTCGTTGCCGTGGCGCACGAGCAGCTGGTCGAGTGGCAGCGCGTCCGTTGCCGCGGCTGGAGCCGTCATCGCAGTCGAGGCAGGCGCCGGTTGCGGTGCGGCATCTGTCGCTTGCGCGGTGCCACTCACTGCGCCGGAGCCGGTCCCGCCTGCAGGTGCCGTTGCGGCGGTCGGCTCGCCCCTGCGCTGGCCGAGGTAAGACCACGCACCGAACCCGACCAGGGCCAGAGCTGCGGCGATGGCTCCCGTGGTGGCCCACTTGAGCCAGGGTGCCGGCACCGGCCGGCCGTACACTTCGGAGGCCGCCTGCCGGATGTACGCCGCGCCGACACGGTGCTCTTCACGCGTGAATGCGCCGAGCAGGGCGCGATCGCACATCACGTTGATGACGCGCGGAATGCCGCCGCTCAGACGATAGATTTCGCGCAGCGCGGCCGGCGTGAACGCTTCGGCGGTGGCGCCCGCGACACGCATGCGGTGCTTCACGTAACCCGCCGACTCGTCCACCGACAGCGGACTCAAGTGATAGCGGCCCGTGATGCGCTGGGCGAGCTGGCGCAGGTCCGGCTGGTCGAGCAGGTCGCGCAATTCCGGCTGGCCGATCAGGATGATCTGCAGCAGCTTGGTCGTCGCGGTCTCGAGGTTCGTGAGCAGGCGCACTTGCTCCAGCGTCTGCGCGCTCAGGTTCTGCGCTTCGTCCACGATCAGGACCACGCGTCGGCCGCGTGCATGAGTCTCGAGCAGGTAGCGGCCGAGCAGGTCCATCAGGGTCTTGGTGCTGCCGCTGCCGGCCTCCGGCACGTGGATGTGCAGCTCCTCGCAGATCGTCAGCAGGAACTCCGCCGGCGTGACGCGAGGGTTGAGGATCAACGCGACGTCGGCGTGTCCTGGCAGCTGCTCGAGCAGGCTGCGGATGACTGTCGTCTTGCCGGTGCCCACCTCGCCCGTCAGCTGGACGAAACCGCCTGCTTCGTTGATGCCGTACAGCAGATGGGCGAGCGCCTCCGCGTGCCGCTCGCTGAGATACAGGAAGCGGGGGTCCGGAGTGATCGCGAACGGCTTTTCCTGAAGACCGAAAAAGCTTGTATACATAGGAAGTTAGGCCGGTGGACGGCACTCGATCTGGATGCCAATCATGCCTGCCCCGTTGGGGCAAGACCAGCCATCTTAACCCCTCCCGCTTGCGGGAGAGGTCGCCCGGGAGGGCGGGTGAGGGCTTCTCACCTCTCCCGCTTGCGGGAGAGGTCGGCCGCCTGGCCGGGTGAGGGCCTCTCACCTCTCCCGCTTTTGGCGAGAGAGGGGGGATCGAGTGAGCTCGCCCGCTTCAGCGCCACCGCGCCGAACTTCTGCCGGATCTGGTCCATCGCAGCGTCGAGCTGGCGGTTCTTCGTCGTCTGCGACGCCGCGAACAGGTCCGGCTGCAGGTCGGGGCCAAGTTCGCTCACCCCCACGCCGAGCAGGCGCAGCGCGGCGCGTGGTTGCGTCGCCAGCCAGCCGTCGAGCAACTCGGCGGCGATGCGGGTGATCACCCGCGTTTCCTGCGTCGGGGGCTCGAAGCGTTTCTGCCGCGTGTAGGTCGTGAAGTCCCTGCGGCGGATCTTCACCGTCACGCAGCCGGCGACGAGGTTCTTCGTGCGCAGCCTTGCACAGGCCTTGTCCGCCAGCCGCGTGATCTCGCCCTGCAGCTTCGCGCGGTCGGCGATATCCGTTTCGAACGTTTCTTCCGCGCTGATCTGTTTCTCGTCGAGGTCCGGCACGACCGGTCGGTCGTCGATCCCGGCGGCTCGTTGCTGCACGCGCTCCGTGTAACGGCCGAAGATCGGGCGCAACCGCGCCGCAGAGGCCTGTCGCAGTTCGCCAAGCGTGCGGATGCCGAGCGCCTCGACCTTGGGCGCCGTTTTCGCGCCGAGGCCGAACAGCTTGCGGATCGGCAGGGGGTCCAGCAGGCCGGTCACGTCCTCCGGCCGCACCATGACGAGGCCATCGGGCTTGCGCAGGTCCGAGGCGATCTTCGCCACCAGCTTGTTGGGGGCCAGGCCCACGGATGCGGTGAGTCCGGTGCCGTTGCGGATGCGCTGCTTGATCTCACGGGCAATGTGCTCCGCGCTGCCGAGCGCGCCGATGCTGGCCGTGACGTCGAGGAAAGCTTCATCGAGCGACAAGCCCTGCACCAGGGGCGTGAACTCGTGGAAGACCGCAAAGATTTCCTTCGAGACCGAGCTGTAGTGGGCAATGCGCGGGGCCACGCAGATCGCGTCCGGGCAACGGCGCAATGCCTCGCGCGTCGGCATGGCCGAGTGCACCCCGAACTTGCGCACCTCGTAGCTCGCGGCGGCGACGACGCCTCGCCCACCCGCCCCGCCGACGATCACCGGCTTGCCGCGCAGTGCCGGATCGTCGCGCTGCTCGACTGACGCATAGAAGGCGTCCATGTCGACGTGCAGGATGAAGCGAGGAGCGTTCACGGCAGCGGGCCGGCAGGGGCCGGGATTCCTAGAGCGTGAGGGCCGTATAGAAGAGGAGTCCCACGGCCGTCAGGGTCATGAAGAACAGGTAGCCGATGCCGAGCAGCGCGTACTTGACGAGCGTGACGATCCGGCCCTGGCCGTAGACGCGGCGCATGGCGCGATAGAGGTAGTACGGTGTGTAGATCACGAACGCGGCCGTGACTACACCTCCCGCGGCGGTCAGCCACCCGCCTGCCCCAGTGTTCTTCAGCAGGGTTCCGCTGCGGTCGAGCAGCACGATCGCGATGCCGCCGAGAAAGAAGTAGGCATGGAAGTGCACGAAGAACAGCAGGTGCTCCACGTAGTAGCGGCCCGAGCCCAGGTACAGGACGTACATCACCGCGGCGATCAGAGGCAGGAAGATGAACATCATCTTCGGGATGTTGTCGTAGAGCGCGCGCCCGTAACCCTTGGAGTCGGTGACGATCTTGCGGCAGGCTTCGCGCAGCCGGGGCGCGTATTTGTCGCCGACCGGGCCGATGCTGATTTTCAGGTTGTCGGTGTTGCACGGGTCGTCGATCACCTGCTGCACCTTGGCGACCTCGCTGGGTTTGAGCACCGCAAATTCCCTTTGCAACTCCGTCCTCGCCCTGGCCCGCTCCTTTTCCGGCAGCTTCGCCACGATCGAGTCCACGACTTTCTGCCGGGCGGAGTCGAGCTTCGGCGCCGGCTTGTCGGCGGTGGCGGGCGCCTTGGGCGCATCCGGCGCCTTCGGTGTATCCAGCGTCGCCGCGGGCTCCCCGTCGCGCAACTGCAGGTTCGCGCCGTCGTCGTCGAGATTCAGCTGCAGGTCCGCGCCCGGGTCTGCACCAATTGTCGTGGTGAGAAAGAACACGACGCTCAGGATCAGGTACATGCGGAACGGCGGCGTGTAGCTGGCGCGCCGCCCGCGCAGAAAATCCTGCGTGAGCATCCCCGGCTTGAACGCGAGAGGCCGCAGCGTGCGCCACAATCTCGAGTCCCAGTCGAGGGCGTCGCCCAGCACGTCTTTCAGCAGGCCCCACAGCGACACCACGCGTACTTTGGCCCGCTGTCCGCAGTGGGAACAATGCTGGCCGGTCAGGACTTCGCCGCAGTTGAGGCAGTTTTCCGTGGACACGGCGCCGCGGATGAATTCCTCGCGGTGCGCAAGTACGCGCCGTTCCGTGCTGAAGCGGTCGCCGAACTTCCCGATGCCCTGCGCCCGCATACGCGGGGCGTGATTGCGGACATAGTCGTCCAGCGCCGCCTGGTTGCGCAGGCGGTATTGCACGATGCGGCGCACCCTGCCCGGCGGACCGCTGCGGTCCTCGAGGATCTCCGCCGACAGGAACCCGCTGAACTGGAGCAGGTCCGCGATGTGATCGCGCAACCACGTGTCGAACGCGCCCTCGATGGCTGCGTCCGCCTCCATGTTCACTTCGTACAGGACGGTTTCGTTGTCGTCGGCGGGCGTCACGGCGGCAAGAGTAACGCAAAAACCGGTAAGCTCCTCGCATGCCGATCATCGACACGGGCACGGCGCGGCTGCACTGCCGATGGGATGGACCCGAACAGGGTCCGGTCGTGGTGCTGTCGAACTCGCTCGGCGCCGCGCTCGACATGTGGCTGCCGCAGGTCGGTCCCTTCGGCGAGCATTTCCGGGTGCTGCGCTACGACACGCGCGGTCACGGCCTGTCCTCGGTTCCAGGCGGCCCCTATACGCTCGAGCAGCTCGCGACTGACGTGCTCGATCTGCTGGACGCACACGGCATCGAGCGCGCGCATTTCTGCGGGCTCTCGATGGGTGGCACCGTCGGAATGTGGCTGGGCGCGCACGCGCCGGAGCGCATCGACCGGCTCGTGCTCAGCAATACCGCGCCGTATTTCGGACCGCCGGAGGGGATGAATGCGCGGATCGAGTCGGTCCGGCAACAAGGCATCGCCGGCATCGTCGATGGCGTGATCGAGCGCTGGTTCACAGCCGCATTCCGCGCCACAGAACCAGACACCGTACGGCGCATTCGCGCGATGCTGCTCGCGACCTCGCCCGAGGGCTACGTTGCGTGCTGCGCGGCCCTGCGCGATCTCGACGAGCGCGGCAGCCTGGCTCGCATCCGCGCTCCTACGCTCGTGCTCACCGGCTCCGACGATCCTTCGTCGCCACCCGGAGCAGCACTCGCGCTGGCAGCCGCCGTCCCCGGCGCGCGCTGCATCGAGCTGCCGGCCGCGCACCTGTCGAACCTCGGTGCCGCGGCCGCCTTCAACGCGAGCGTGCTCGGGTTTCTCGCCTAGCGCGGATGCCCGGCCTCCCGGGGATTTCTTACTACACGGAGAACCCACCATGTTCCATCGTGACCAGTTCGGGGTGCCGCTGTCTGCGAATGACGCCATGGCCGTACGGCAGTACGACACTGCGGTCGCCAAGCTGATGATCTTCAACAACGATCCGGTCGCGGAAGTGGACAAAGCCACCGCGACCGACCCGGGACTCGTGATGGGCCATGTCCTGAAGGGTCTGTTGTGTGTCCTCGGCACCGAGAAGTCGCTGCTCCCCGACGCGCGTGCGGCGCTGGAGGCAGGCCAGGCAGCAGCCAACGGCGCCTCCTTGCGCGAACGCGAGCATCTCGCGGCGCTGCAGTCCTGGATCGACGGCTCACTGCATGCGGCCGTGGACATCTGGGAACGCATCCTCGTCGAACAGCCGAGCGATGCGCTGGCGATGCTGGCTGCGCACCAGGGCGATTTCTTCCTCGGCCAGTCCAGCGAGTTGCGCGATCGCGTCGCGCGACGACTGCCGGAGATCGACCCGGGATCGCCGCTCGAGGGCCATTACCTCGGCATGTATGCGTTCGGGCTGGAGGAAATGGCTGACTACGCACGGGCCGAGGAGGCGGGCCGCAGGTCTGTCGATCGCAATCCGCGTGACGCGTGGGCCATTCACGCGGTGGCCCATGTCATGGAGATGTCGAATCGCGTACAGGATGGGATCGAGTGGCTTGCTTCGCGCACCGATGATTTCGCGCGCGACAATTTCTTCGCCATACACAACTGGTGGCACCTGGCGCTCTATCACTTCGACCAGCAGCGCTGGGACGAAGTCCTCGATCTCTACGACACCCGCATCCGAGCCGGCAATTCCACGGTGGTAATGGACATGCTCGATGCCAGCGCCTTGCTCTGGAGACTGAAGTTGCACGGGGTCGACGTCGGCACGCGCTGGCAGGCGCTTGCCGACGCGTGGGAGCCGCGCATCGAAGATGGCTGGTACGCGTTCAATGACACGCACGCAATGATGGCGTTCGCCGGCGCAGGGCGCAGCGAATCGGCGCGGCGCCTGCTTGGTGTGATGGAGGCCACGGCGACATCGGAGCGGGACAATGGCGTGATGACGCGGCAGGTCGGCCTGCCGGTCGCGAAGGCGGTCCTGGCGCATGCGGATGGACGCTACGCGGATGCCGTGGAACTGCTCGTTCCCGTCAAGGCGATCGCGGCACGCGCCGGCGGGTCGCATGCGCAGCGTGATCTCATTGCGCAGACGCTGACGTCGGCGGCGGAACGCGCGGGCCATACCCGCATGGCGCGAGCGCTCCTGAACGAGCGGCTGGGGCTGAAGCCGCATTCCCAGCTGAATCGCGTGTGGCAAAGCCGGATCGCAGGCAGCGTGCCGGCCGACACCGGCATGTAATCAGGTTCCTGGCGTTCGGAGCAAGCGGGACAGCCTGCGGCGGGAAGGCCGGTGTGATGTCCGTGACACCAACGCGGCCTGCGTCAGGAACAGCGGCCGGTGCCGTGGTCGGACGCCATCGCGTGAGACGGCGGTGAGACGTCAATCGTAGAACTCCCGTCGGGTCGCCTGCGGATTGCAGGGCAGCACGCGCGAGCGGTGCTCCGGCTAGGCGTTGACGTTGACGACGACACGCCCACGCACTTGTCCCTTCAGGATGTCGCCGGCGACTCTCGGCACGTCCTCGAGGCGTACCTCAGTGCTCAACGCGTCCAGGCGGTCGAGCGGCAAGTCGGTCAGGATGCGTCGCCATGCCTCAATACGCCGCTCACGCGGGCACATGACGGAGTCGATGCCGAGCAGATTCACGCCGCGCAGCAGGAACGGAATGACCGTGTGCTCGAGCTTGCTGCCACCGGCCAATCCGACCGCCGCCACGGAACACCCGTACTTTGTCTGGGCCAGGACTCTCGCCAGCGTATTGCCGCCGACCGAGTCGACGCACCCGGCCCAACGTTCGGCTTCAAGCGGGCGCTTGGCGGGCTCGGAGAACGGCGAGCGGTCGACGATGGTGCTCGCACCGAGCTGTCTCAGGTAATCATGGGCCTCCGCCCGACCGGTCGAGGCGACCACCTGGTAGCCGCGTTGCGCGAGAATCGCCGTAGCGACCGAACCGACCCCGCCTGCCGCGCCCGTCACGAGCAGCTCGCCGGACGCGGCGGCGAGCCCGTGCGCCTCGAGGGCAATCACGGCGAGCATCGCCGTCAATCCTGCCGTTCCGACGGCCATCGCCTGGCGAGCGCTGAGGCCGGCGGGAAGCGGCACGAGCCAGTCACCATTGACCGACGCCTTCTGCGCGCACCCACCCCACTGCACCTCGCCAACGCGCCAACCCGTGAGCACGACCTTGTCGCCGGCGCGATAGGCCGCGTGCCTGCTCTCGAGCACCGTGCCCGCGAAATCGATCCCGGGCACGTGCGGATAGCGCTTGACCAGTCCACCGGCCCCATTGACGACGAGACCGTCCTTGTAATTGACGGTGGTGTACTCGACGGCAACGGTCACATCCCCGGCCGGCAGCGTCGTCTCATCGAGTTCGCGGATGGAGGGGGTGACGGAACCACCGACGTCTTCCAGCACCAGTGCTCGAAACATGCTGCTCGCCTCCTGTCACGCGCAATGAACGCATCGGGGCGGGCATTATTGCCAATTTGTCAAACTAATGGTAGGAATGAATTAGTCTGACCCGACGACCAGCGCAGGCCCCCCGATACCGTGAGCATCGACGTTACGAGTCTCAGCGCGGCGTGCGTAATCGCCTTCCGCTGCAGCCGCTCCTTGCTCGTCCCAACGTTGCCGTGGGTGCCGCCCTGCTGGTGCTCACCGCTCTCGCCTGGGCGCATCTTCTCGGGGCTGGCCAGTACGCGGGGGGCGCCGGCGCAGCGCATCTGCATCATGCGGGTAGCGCGCTGATGCATCCGGCGCCGCCGGTGGCACGACGGGACTCTTCAAGCTCGTCGTCAGCACGTTTCTCGGCGCAAAGCAGGTCCCTATTCAGTTC
>Ga0315292_10000446_pt1 | contig 19372 bp, 23 predicted proteins | sample YL17G13_0_MG_FD_204029 | JGI IMG/M metagenome (GOLD analysis project Ga0315292, IMG submission 204029) | Sediment microbial communities from Yellowstone Lake, YNP, Wyoming, USA - YL17G13_0 | ecosystem: Environmental > Aquatic > Freshwater > Lake > Sediment | place: USA: Wyoming | collected... | reverse complement strand
TGCCGATCATCTACAGCCGGGGCGCGCGATGCGGCGAGATGGAAGGCGCTCGCGAGGATGGTGACGATGTGCGTCCGCCGCGCGCGCCGCTCTTCGACCCAGCTGTAGATGATCGGCAGTACGAACAACGTGAGCGCCGTGGAACTGAGCAGCCCGCCGATAACGACCACGGCCAGCGGGCGCTGGACCTCGGCCCCGGGCCCGGTGGCGTACACCATCGGGATCACGCTGAAGATCGCGATGCTCGCCCACCACCGCGAACGGCAGGTTGACGAGCACGAGCGAGGCGAGCCAGGCGGAGTTGATGGTCAGCAGCCGCAGGACGACGATCGCCCCGACGACGATCGCCACGATGACCGGCAGCCGGCGCATGGAAGGCTACTGGCTCGCTCTCGAGAAGACTGACGGGACGTTCACGGCAGAGGTCAGACCGTCCTCATGGGTTGGTGAGCCCCGCGCCAGACGCACGCAACGAGGCTCGGGTCATCTTGACCCCGCGCCCCAGACGATGGCATCGTCGTCGTCCACGGCGACAAGCAGGGATGGCGATGCGGTTCGAGCTGCGGCACGCGACGAATGGAGTTGTCTTGAGGATTGAGTGCGACATCGGCGACCAGGCCGAGGTCGAGGAACTGGTCTACCAGGAGGCCGAAGACGAATCGAACGACGTGAAGGCGTTTGCCGACTTGCTGAGAAAGTTCAACGAGCATTGGGGTCCGTCGACGAGCCGGTATGCTCCACAACGCATCTACATCAGCGTCGAACCCGGGGACAAGCACGACGACGAAAGGTCGTTGGCTGAAGACGAAGACCCGGAATAGCAGTCGAGGAAGAGAGCGACCGCAGCTCGAGGTGCTACAATCCCGCTCGTGCCCCGAACACGCGACGCTCTGACGCTCCCGCGCACGGTCGAGGAAACACTCGACCACTTCGTGGCCGGCGTGCGCGCCCGGTTCGGGTCACGCGTGGCGGTGGTCAAGCTCTACGGGTCGTACGCGCGCGGCGAAGGCACCGCTGACTCCGATGTCGACTGCCTCGTACTGCTCGATCACGTCGATCGGGAGGACGACCGCGCCATCACGGATCTGAGCGCAGACCTGACGTGGCAGCTGGCCGGGGTCGTCATCTCGCCCATGGTGATGTCGGTCGACGAGTTCGAGACCTGGAAGGCTCGTGAGCGAGCGACCCCGCTTGCGATCGAGCGCGAGGGAATCGCGTTATGACGCCGGACAACGTTCGTCGCAACGTGGCCGCCGAAATCGACCGGGCGGGTGACTCCCTGCGAGCGGCAAGCGTGCTGGTGGACGCGGGCCTGCTGCACGACGCCGAGAGCCGTCTCTACTACGCGATCTATCACGGCGCCATTGCGCTGCTGCTCACCGAAGGCATGGAGCCTCGATCGCACGCCGGCACGTCGGCCCTGCTCGGGCAACACTTCGTGCGCACGGGGAAGCTGAGTCCGGACGATGCGCGGCTCTTCGCCCGCATCCAGAAATACCGCCTCGAGGCGGACTACGGCCGCGACTTCGTCCTCACCATCGACGCGCTTTGCGAGGACCTTGCGGCGTGCACGGGGTTCCTCGGTCGGGTGCGGGCGATCATCGGCGTGTGACATCAATTCGGGAGTGAGGGTCTGCGGCGTTACCTGTTGCGCCGGCCGGATGGCGTCGCGCGTCTTGATATCGATGACCCGCCCGCGGCCCATCACGGCGTCCAGCGGCAGCGCGTCCATGGTGGCGCCGCCGCGGACGAAGTGCGCCGGCGCGTCGATGTGCGTGCCCTCATACGCGCCCATGTCGAGGGCGGTGAGCGTGCAGCTATCGCCGCGATCGAGGTGCTTCACCTGGACGATGGAGGCGGCCGGGTCGCCGGGCCAGTGGACCACGCCGGTCTCGAGCGGGACGGAGACATCGATCCAGGGGGATGGCACAGCAACCTCCACTGGCAAATCCTGCTACAACCCGGGCCCCCGCGCATTGAAGATCCTGCCGCCAACAGCGGGCCGCCAGCGAGCGGGCAAGCGGGTGCGAGCGCGCGGGAAGGCGAGGGCGCGGCCGGACACGCTGGCCTGGTCGCGATTGCGCCGGCGGGAGTGCGAGAGGCGCGCAGCGGTCATGCGCGGCGGCACGCGCAATGCCACAGGCGGACGGCAGGAGGCCACCATGCCTGTCGTCAACATGCACGACGCGACGGCACATCTGGCGGAGCTCGTGCGCCCGGCGTCTGCACGCTGTGCCGTGGCCTGGGCTGCGCCTGATAGCAGCGGTTACCTTGACTCGCAATCGACAGGCGAGCGGAGACCGCTCGAGTGAATTCGGCCTATCGTCACCTCCGGGCTCGGGTGCGCGAGGCCGCCAGGTGGAAGGCGCTTGCGAGGATGGTGACGATGTGCGTCCGCCGCGCGCGACGCTCTTCGACCCAGCCGTAGATGATCGGCAGCACGAACAGGGTGAGCGCCGCAGCGCGCGAGCTTCTCGCGATCGACGCGCACGGTGAGGTACGGCTGCCCGGCCACCCGCTCGACGACCAGGTCCGACGTGCCGGCGACGCCCTGGAGGACGGACGCCATCTCCGACGCCTTCCGCTTCAGCACTGCCGTCTCGTCGCCGAAGGGCGTGACGTCCGGGCCTGTCCGCGCCGTGGCTCTTCGGCGAGGCTCAGGGCCATCCATGCGCGTGATGGGTGTGCGCACCGGGCATCCGCATCCGCATGTTCAAGCAGCGTTCAGGCACGACGAGGGACTCTTGCAGGCGATGGGCCTGATCGACGCCGACGTTCGCAAGCAGCCGAACGATCTGGCTCCGGAACAGGGGATGTCGCTGGGCTGATGCGCGACGCGGGCCCCCTCTGATCGGCCGTTGCGACTCACCGTCGGGGTGCACGATGGTGAGGCCGAGGAACCGCTCAACGGACAGGAGCTACTGCGAGCTCGCCAGTTGTCCGCACCCTGCGGCGATGTCGATGCCGCGCCGCTGGCGAACGGTGCTGGGAATGCCGTACTCGGCCAGCACCGCCTGGAACGCCCTGGCCGCGCGATGGCGGGTCGGCACGCCATCGTACCCGTCAGTGGGATTGAGCGGAATCACGTTGACGTGTGCGCGATGCGTGCGCAGGAGCTCGCCCAGCGCGTGCGCGTCGTCGGGTCTATCGTTCGCCCCTTCGATCAACGTCCACTCGTAGAAGATGTGGCGGTCCATCGTGTCGCAGTAATAGCGGCACGCCTCCATCAGGGCGTCGAGCGGCCACGCCGTGGCCACGGGAATCATCGCGGCCCGCGCCTCCTGCGTCGCGCCGTGCAGCGACACGGCGAGGCTCACCGGCACCCGGTCATCGGCGAGCCGGATGATGCCCGGGACCACACCCACCGTGCTCAGCGTCATCCGCGAGGGACTGAGGGCCAGGCCGGCGGTGTCGCACAGTATCTCGGTCGCAGCGATCGTCGCGTCGTAGTTGTGCAGCGGCTCGCCCATGCCCATCAGCACGACGTTGCGCAGCCGTTCGCCAGTCGACGACAGCACGCGAGCGACGTGCAGCGCCTGCGCCACGATCTCGGCCGTTGTCAGGTGACGCTCGAATCCCCTCTGGCCGGTGGCGCAGAAGACGCAGCCCATCGCGCAGCCGGCCTGCGTGCTGATACAGGCCGTGGCGCGGCCGGCATGACGCATCAGCACGGTTTCGATCTGCCGCCGATCGTCAAGCCGGAGGGCGTACTTGCGTGTGAATCCGTCGCGTGATGCCGTGTCGCGCGCGACCGGCAGCCACGCGACGGTCGTGTCTGCCGCGAGTCGAGTGACCAGACCCGCCGGAAGGCCGTCGATCGACGCGAAGTCATCGCGGCCGTGCGCGTGCAGATGTCGCCACAGACGCTGACCATGGACGGGCTTGAAACCCCACGCCGAGGCCAGGTCCGTCAGGGCGCGTCGCGACAGGCCGAGCAGGGCAGGACGGTCAGACACAGGAGTGGTTATCCTCGACAACTGGTGACGTCAGCGCGCGAGCAGCGCCGCCGCCCTCTCGGCGGGCCAGCATCACATCGACCGTCAGGTCGAGGCATCTCGTGACCGTCTTGCCTGCCTGACGCAGCCCACGCAGCGCGACGGCCGGCAGGTGGCCTGGCCGCTTCTGGACAACACGCTCGATGCGTCTCCGCATCATCCATGCAATTGTGGCACGCTCCTCCGTACATGCAAGGCGGCGACGTTCACGGCGCCTGGTATGTCAAATCCCCGTCCAGCCTCCTGCTGTCCGGATCACGTCTGCCCAGATCACGTGCGCCTGGCCCGCCGCTGTTCGACCCAGCTGTAGATGATCGGCAGCGCGAACAGCGTGAGCGCCGTGGAGCTGAGCAGGCCGCCGATGACCACCACGGCCAGCGGCGCTGGACCTCCGACCCGGGACCGGTGGCGAACGCCATGGGGATCAGGCTGAAGATCGCGATGCTCGCCGTCATGAGCACTGCGCGCAGCCGGGTCTCGCACCCGCGCATCACGGCGTCGGCCACCGATGCGCCCTCGGCGCGCAGCTGCGAGATGTAAGACACGAGCACGAGGCCGTTCAGCACGGCGCGAGGACGCCCCCCAAGAAAGTAGTCGATCGACACAGACCGAGCACGGGCCGCCACAAGGACCCGCGGCGCGCCGACCTGCAGATCAGGACGCGTGGGGCCGACGAGAGAAAGCCATGCCGATCAGCGGCCGGCCGAAGGACGATCGGCTGCATCGGCGTGCTGGGCCGCACGATCTCGAAGGCACCTCAAGAACGGATCATTGAGTTCCTGCGATGCGAGCCACCTCAGCTCTTCCTCCAGTGTCATCCCCTTGATCTGCGTGGAGATCTTGTCTCTGGCCGATCGCATCATCGCGACCGCGTCGAACTTCTTCTCGGTCTTATTCATCTGACAGCACCTCTCGCGGCGTTCGTATCTCCATCACGGGGTAACCCTTGCGCAGGTTGACGGAGTTATAGCCGTGGATCCGTTGCAGATTGACGATGTGCTTGAAGTTCCAACTCACCAGTACGTCGACGCGGGCCACGGTCGCGATGGCGATGTGCTGGGCATCGGCCCGCATCCTGGCTGTGAGGACGCCGGCCGCAATGTATGCTTCCGCAAGTTCCCTGGCCTCGGCATCGAGTTGGAGCGTCTCGATGTGCGCCTCGGGCACGGCGGCAAGCCGCCTGAGGACCTCGGCTGGTGCCGCGGCAAGTTCTTGGACCGTCAGGGTGGACAGAACGAGAACACGTTCGCCTCTGGCGAAGTCCTCCATCAGCCGGACCGAGTGCTCGGCGAACTCCTCGTCCTCGCAGCCACCGAGGACCGAGGTGTCCGTGTAGACACGGATCGTCATGGACGCATTCTACTCGACCTCGCCTTCATGCCTGATCCTGCCTCGCATCCGCGCGCAGGGCGTCTGCCTCTGCCCAACGCGACGCGGGTCAAGGCACTTGGCGCGAAGAGGTCAAACGGCGCCCCGGCCTGTGACCGCACTGAGACGGGCGCCGGACGGCAAGGCGGTGCTCGTGGTTCTGGGCCGGGGCGACTCGTTATTCGCGCGCCCCGCGCCCCGCGCCGGGAGCGGCGTCGAAGTCGCCGCGTCGCCGCAATCGCCTTCCAGAGTCCGCCGCCTTCCCCGGTCGGCACGGGCGCAAGTGTCGGTCCCGACTCTTCCTGTGCCCGGCCGGCGGCTGATAACGGGCAATCTGTTAACCGACCGCAGCGGAACACGAACGGAGACCGCTCTCGTGCTTCCTGCAGTCCGCCGGTATGCTTGAATTACTGAAGGACCCGTGCCATGTGTCCTCCTGTCCCAGGCTGACCGCGCGCCGGACGCGGGAATCCAGATCGAAGCGCTCCTGGAAGTCCACGTAGGTAATGAGGTCACCGGCCGCCACGCCGTTCAAGGGAAGCGATACGCCATGAGTGTCGATACCCGGTATCCGGGGAATCGTGCCGGCCGTCGGCGTCAGGCGGTGCGCCAGGTATTGCGCGCCCCTGCGCAGTTCCTCGTCGAGACGCGTATCGGGTTGCTCCACGATGGCCTCCACCACTGTCCGTGCGGCCTTCCACCCGCTCATCCGAACGGCGCAAGGTCGGCGAGTGGTCGCCGTTCCGCCCTCGCCGCGTCGAACACCGCTTCCCGCGCGCTCCCGGCGATCGGCCAGAACCGCTGCCGGCCACGAGGCCAACGCCACGGTCGGATTCCCTCGGGCGGATGCCGGCAGCCTGTGAAACAGGCGCAGACGGGCTGTGGTTTCCCACACCAATTCACAATCCGCCCCGTTGTGATCGGCCGACTCCGCCTGAAAGCGCTCATCTGAAGTTCTCAACGAGCATGACCTTCCGGTCGGACGGGTCTTGGCGAAGGAACACGATGAAGCGGCCGTCGCGCGAGGGAGCCAGGGTCATGGCGGTCCCCGGCAAGGGTTCCACGTACTCGTCGGCCTCGCCGGCGAGCTTCACAATCGACCGGCGTGTGCCCTCGAACGGAGCAAACTCGATGGCCGGGCCGCCTGCGGCATCAGGATCGAGCACGTAGGCGCCCGTTTCGGAGACGGACCACGCGGCCCGCCGGCCTGCCCGCAGCACTGCGGTAGCTCGCCCGCCCGTCGCGGAAACCTTCCAGATGGACGCATCAGGTCCCCTGTAGTAGACGGACCTCCCGTCGAAGGACTCGAATAGCGGCGGCCGACCCTTCGCCGCCAACAACATCGGGGCACCCGCACCGTCCGCCGGCGACCTCCACACACCCTCGGCGAGCCCCCCGTAGTAAACGTAGTTCCCGTCCAGCGAAGGTACGGGCGAGGTGCCGGCGCGCGCGACCTGGACCGCCGGTCCTCCAGTTGACATCACCTTCCATATCGCGACGCCCTCGCCACGGTCCGAGCTGAAGTACAGCCACCGCCCGTCCCCGGACCAGGCGGGCGCCGATAGTCCGAACGCGCCAGCCGTGAGTCGCTGCGGCGCGCCGCCCTCGGCCGCGACCACATAGAGATCGGGTTTCGGGCCCGGGCTGAACCCCCTGAAGGCGATGCGGCGCCCGTCGGGGGACCATTGCGGCATGTCTGCGCCTGGAGAGGCGAGAGAGGTCAATTGCATTGGCATCTTGCCACTGCTGCCGCTGACCCAGATCTGGTGGCTTCCCGAGTGCGTGGACGACCAGGCAACACGCTGCCCGCTGGGGGAAACGGCCGGCTGCTGGTCCCACCGTGGCGAGTAGCTGATCCTCGTCGGGGAAGCCGCGGGATCGCCAGGCCGCCCGGCGCCAGGTGCGGCCACCCGCCACAAGTGCAGGTTCACTCTGCCGTAACTGTACGCCAGCCGGTCCCCTCTCCTCGAGATCGAAGGCCAGAAGGCGTCGTTGCCGCCAAACGGGAGTCCTTCGGGCACCCCGCCTGAACTCGCCACGCGCCAGAGCGAGTCTACGCCTCCGCGGGACGATGCAAACACGATGCTGCGTCCATCGCCCGTCCAATCAAAGCCCCAGACGAACGAGTTGTCATGGGTGATCCGGACCGGGTCGGCGGCGGCCTGGCGGCCGGCGGTCAACCGGAGAACATAGATGTCCGACAGCGGCCATCCGGCCCGGCGTGAGAATGCCAGGCTGCGCCCGTCGCGCGAAAACACCGACAGGCCGTCCTGGCTCCCCGGGGGAGGGGAAGTGAGCCTCTGCTTCTCACGCGTCTCGATGTCGAGCAGGAAGATGCTGTCCGGCCCTCGCGGCGACGCCCGATCCACGACCGCCAGGAATCTGCCGTCGGGCGACCAGGCCGGACCGCATAACGCCTTGGCCAGCACAGCGCCGCAGTTCGTGCTCGAGCGGAGCACCAGTAGTTCAGGGCCTCCAGCTGACGGGATGACGACAACCTCGGGTCCTGATTCGGCGCTCCTCAGAAACGCAATGCGCCGGGCGTCGGGCGACCAGGCGGCACCGCTCTCCTGGGCGGGGTTGGAGGTTAGCTGATGCGGCACCGTGCCACCGACGAGCTGAACGTGGATGTCGCCGTTCCAGACAAACGCAACCTGCCTGCCGTCGGGCGACAACGCCGGCTGTACCTGCGACCCGGGTACCATGCTGAGGGCGCTCACCATCGGCTCCGGCCCTGCCGCCGGTTGCCGGAGGACAGTCCACCAGGCGGTGAGCGCGAGCGCCGCGGCAAGCACGACCGCCCCGAGGGCCCACGCCAACCGACGGCGGAGGCGGCTGCTTCGAATCTTCGGCGGCGGCGCCGAGGCGCCCGAACCCGAGTCCCCCGCGATCCCCTCGAGTGCCGCCTTCAGCTGGCCGACTTGCTGAAACCGCCGCTCCCGGTCCTTCTCCAGGCAGCGGCAGACGATTCTTTCCAGCGCGCGCGGGGTCTCAGCGGCGAGCCGGCGGACGGGCTCGGGTTCCTCCCCGACGATCGCGGCCAGTGTCGAAGCGTTCGTGTCGCCGGAGAAGGCCCGCCGTCCGGTCGTCATCTCGTAGAGCACGGCCCCCAGCGAGAAGATGTCCGAGCGGGCGTCGACATCAAGGCCCTGAGCTTGTTCGGGCGACATGTAGGCGACGGTGCCCAGGATCAGGCCATCCTCGGTCCGTCCCGTCGAGCGGGCCGCCGGCATGGCCGCGTGGCCGGGCGGCGCCGTGTTCAGCTTGGCCAGGCCGAAGTCGAGCAGTTTCACCAGGCCCGAGTCGGTCACCATGAGGTTGGCCGGCTTGATGTCCCGGTGAATGAGGCCGGCCCCGTGCGCCGCCGACAGCGCGTCGGCGATCTGCACGCCATACTTCAGCGTGTCGCTCAGCCGCAATGGCCGGCGCCGAATCAACTGGTCGAGCGTCTTCCCCTTCACGTGCTCCATGACGATGAAGGTGACGCCGTCCGCGGTGTCGATGTCGTGGATGGTGATGATGTTCGGGTGGTTCAACGCGGACGCCGCCCGGGCTTCCTGAATGAACCGCCGGCGGCGCTCGGGATCGGCGACCATGTCCGGAGGCAGAAGCTTCAGCGCGACGGATCGGTCCAGGCGATCGTCGTGCGCCTGGTAGACCACGCCCATGCCGCCCTCGCCGATCTTGGCCGTGACGGAATAGTGGGATAACGTGCGGCCGGTGAGGTCGACCACGCCCTCCGCGGCCTTCTCAGGCGCGGCGGCCGGCAGGGCCGGCTGGTCGAACAGGCCGTCCTCGAAGAACGCCTGCGCTTCCTCCCGGGAGGACAGCAGCCGTTCGACGTCCTTCCGGAGTGCGTCGTCCCCGCCGCAGGCCTCCCGGACATAGGCGGCCCGGGCGGCCGGTTCGTGGTCGAGAGCGTCACCGTAGATGCGCTTCGCGTCGCGGAAGCGGTCGCCCTTCATGCCGGCGTCCCGCGGCTCAACTCGCGATGAAGCCAGGCCTTCGCGTGATCCCACTCTCGCCTGGCGGTCCTGTCGGAGACACGGAGCACGTGGGCGGCTTCTTCCTCGGTCAATCCCGCGAAGAACCGCAACTCGACGATGCGCGCCTCACGCGCATCCACGTCGGCGAGGGTGTTCAGCGCATCGTCCAGCGCGATCAGGCGTGCGTCGCGTCCGGGCGAGGGGAGAGACGCTTCGTCGAACTCCACCCGGTCAGCGTCGCCTCCCCGCTTGCCGGCCCGCCGCGCCCTGGCGTGCTGGACGAGCACCTGACGCATGAGCCGCGCGCACACGGCGAAGAAGTGGGCGCGGTCCTGCCAGTCGATAGTCCGCGCGTCGATCAGCCTGACGTACGCCTCGTTGACGAGCGCGCCGGTCTGCAGGGTGTGTCCTCGTCGCTCCCGAGCCATGTAGAAGTGCGCCAGCCGATGCAGTTCGGAATACACCCGTGGCAGGAGCGCGTCGAGCGCCGACTCGTCACCGTTGCGCCAGGCTCTGAGCAGCCCGGTCAGTTCGCCCTGAGGATGTTCGGCCATCTGGCTTCGTGATTCCGCAGGCCGGAAGTATACCGCCGCGGCCGCCCGAGCCTGTCCGGTTTCGCCCTCGCGCCGCACATATACCAGTGGACCTGTTGCCGGACTGCGCCGTGGCGCCGGCTTCCTCAAGAGGCCACCGGTCATGGGTCCGCGTCAGCCAATGGAAGACTGGAGGTTTCCCATGAGAAGCAGTGTCTGGAGATCACTTTGCGTCGGGGCAGCGGCGTGTGCGGTGCTATCGCTGCCGGTGCCCTCGCAGGCCCAGAACAGCGACAATCAGTTCACCGGCTCGTGGATACACTATCTGAATGCGACAGGGTCGGAGTCGGGACCCTACCTTCCGACCCTGATCACGTTCCACGCTGACGGCACCATGAACGCCAGTTCGTCGTTGATGTTCGGGTCGCCCGCGATGCCTGCCGCGCTGTTGCGGTATTCGCCGATTCACGCCGTCTGGGAGAAGATCGGCCGGAAGTCGATCGCCGTCACCAGCCTCTTCTTCTCCTTCAGTCCCGAAGGGCGCCTGACTGGCTACCAGCGAAACCGAATCGTCCTTCAGCTCAGCCGAGACCGGGACACCTACACGGGCTTGCTCTACCTGGACGCGCTGCCGTGTGGAGCCATCGGCGTGTTCAGTTGCCCGAACCCGCTGGATCCATCTGCCGACTGGACGCCCAACCCGAACATGCCTCCGGGTGGGTACCAGGTCACGGGTTACCGGATCAAAGTGGTTGCCTATCCCAACTGATCTCCGACGGCGGCGCCCGCCTCGGGTCACGGGCGGCGGACAGGGCGAACCAACGGGGCTCACGGGGGAGACCTCCGGCGCCGCCTGGTGTTCGACGGGGCGTGAGCGCCGGCGGAGCCAGATGGCGAGCGCTTCGGCGGACATCTCGCCTCGGGCGGTGGCCAAGGTGGCGTGCTCGAACTCGTGACCGCTTGCCACCAGAGCGATGCCATTGAGTTCGAGCGTCAACTCGGCCGCCGCCGCCCCAACGCGCGTGTTCCCGTCCACGAACGCGTGGTTGAGAACCAGGGAGTGCTGTGCCGGGGCCTGGGCGGCGGCTGATAGCGGGAGTTCTGTTAACCGGCCGCAGCGAAACACAGCGGAGCGCGGTCAATCCGGCCTATCGTCCGCGACCTTGGCCATTGTCCCGGCGGTGCCGCTGGGCGGCCTGACGCTGCTCCTTGGCGTGGACCGGTTCATGTCGGAGGCGCGGTCCATCACCAACTTCATCGGCAACGCCGTGGCCACGCTGATCGTGTCGAAATGGGAGGGCGCCCTGGACGAGCCGCGCGCGCAGGCGATTCTGCTGGCGGGACGCGCGCCGGCGGACGTTCAGTAAAGGGCATCTTCATTGCCCCTTTGCCCCTTTGCCTGTTTCCAGAGCGGTGAGGTGTAGACGCCCTTGTCGGTGAGCGCCTGCAATCCCTGACGCACACCGTCGCGATCTTCCAGATGCGTGAGGCCGAACCACGGGCCGGGCGCCGACAGCGCGCGGACTCTCATCGTCCCCTGCGCCATCAGCGTGCTGACGGCTTCAGGGATGATCGACTCCGATTTCGGCGCCTGCCCATGCTCGCGCAGGAAGGACTCGAAGACACCGCGCAGCTCGCCGAGCGCTTGCTTCGGAAACACCCAGACGTTCATCGACGCGAGTTCGTGGCTGGTGAGCGGACGCACCTCCGTGCCGAACCGCCCATGGAGGACGCCGGCGGCGTCGCGGGCGATGTCGCGCACTTCAGCCAGATCAACGAGAGGGCCGTTCTCGACGCGACCGATTCCACGGATCACCGACCCGCTGGGCGAGAGCGTCGCTGAGTGGGAACATCACGGCCGCGGATACGCCCGTGGCCTGCGCCACGTCGCACACCGCGCGCGCCTGCACGAAGGCGTCCGGACCATAGAAACCGTCGGCGTTCAGCACGCCGAACGAGTCATGGATGACCGACTCGGCCGCGAGCACCGCCTGCACGGTGCCCCAGGGCTTGGTGCGGCCGGCGGGCAGCGCGAACCACGACGGCACCTGCGAGAGATCCTGAATCGCGAAGACGACCTTGATGTCGGCGGGCAGCCGCCCCGCGAACTCGCGCATCTCGGCTTGGATTTGCCGGCGAATGATGAAGACGACCCGCGTGAAGCCGGCGCGACGGGCGTCACAAATCGAATACTCGAGCAGGAGTTCGCCGTTCCGCCCCACCCCTTCGAGTTGCTTCGTGCTGCCGTAGCGTGAGGCCAGCCCGGCGGCCGTGATCACCAGTGTCATTCGCCGGCTAGTGTACCAAGAACCCACACATAGACGACGTGCCACGTCACTGCGCGACTGACGGCGGAACGGAGGCGCAGGACACGCATTGCGCCGACCTGCTGATTCGACAGCACGTCCGCGCCCGTGGTTCGATTTCTGGACGGAACAGCCCGTGGCGGGCGGACGCGACATCACGCGCGCCGTCGATCTCGCGACAATGCCGCTCTACGTGCGCGGCGGCGCCGTGCTCCCGGTGGGACCGGTGAAGCAGTACACGGCCGAGGCTTCGACCGATCCAATCACGCTCGTCGTCTACCCCGGCGCCAGCGGCGCGTCCTCACTATACGAAGACGACGGCGCCACGCTGGACTACCGGAAGAACGCGGGCACGATGCGATTCGCGTTCACATGGAATGACGCGGCGCGGCACCTGACGGTGAACGGCGGCAGCGCCGCTGCGCCGCGCACGTTCGCGGCGCGTCTGGCCGGCAGCGACGCGATCACGTCCGTCAAGGTGTTGGGGCGGCCCATCACCATCACGTCATAGAATCCCCTCGTGCCATCTCGCTCCCCAGCGAATGCCCTGTCGTACGGGTGCGGCGCCGTGGCCGGCGCCATCGGACTCGCCGCGCTGCTCGGCTGGTCCGGGCAGCTGTGGTGGCTGGGCGCGGCGATCTCTGAGGGGCCGGGCATTCGCCCGGTGACCGGCGCCTGCCTGCTGGCCCTCAGTCTCGGCTTGATCACGGCGCGCCGCCTGACCACCGGCACCTTCGTCGGTGCGGCACGATGGGCGCTCGCACTGGCGCTGACGGGCAGCGGGGCGCTCGCCGTGTGGAGGCTGGTGCACCTGTTCTTCGGCATCGGCATGCCGCAGCGGCCCAGTTCGCCGCACACGGTCTCGACCATGGTGTTGCTGGGGATCGCCGTGGCGGCGTCGGTCGACGCCGGTTGGGCGCGTCGACGCCTCGCGATTCTGTGCGCGCTCGGCGGCGCGATCGTCACGTGGCTGGCGCTGCTCGGCTACGTCACGACGATGCCGATGTTCTTCGCCGTGCCCGGGGATCCCAGCACCGGGATGTCGGTCGCCACGGCGGTCGCGCTGCTCGCCATCGCCGTCGGCGTGATGGGTGTGTTTCCGCATCACGGCGTCGTCGCGTTATTCACGACGGAATCGGAGGGCGGCACGTTGATGCGAGTGCTGCTGCCGACGGCGGTGCTGTTTCCCCTCGCCATCGGCGGCCTGCGCAATCACGGGCAGACGGTGGGATGGTTCGGACGAGAAGTGGGCCTCGCGCTCAATCTCGGCATTACGAGCGTCATTATGATCGCCCTGGTGCTGTGGATCGGCGTGATCTTCAAGCGGCGCGAAGCGGAGCAGCGCGCGGCGGAACTGGATCGCGAGGAGTTGCTCGCCGGCCTGCGTTCGTCACTCGACGCCCTCAGCAAGCTGCAGAACAACCTTGTCACCGTGTGCGCGTGGACGCAGCGCGTGCTCGATCAGGGCAAGTGGATGCGCTTCGAGGAGTTCCTCAACACACGCCTCCATATCTCCGTCAGCCACGGCATCTCGGAAGACGCCGCGCAGGAGGAGATTCAGTCTCTCGAAGACTGGATGTCCCAATCTGCGTCGGACGATTCACTCGCGCCCCGCAAACCACCCGGCGCGTAGCGCTTCTTTCTTGGGGGGCATCGTTCATGCCGCAGAATGCCCTCATGATTCCCTCGCAAGTGCTGGACGCTGATCCGCGGATCGCGTACGGCCTCGTGTTTGGGTCGACGGCTCGCGGTCACGCGCGTGCGGCCGGAGACCTGGACGTGGCGATCGGGCCGACCGCCCCCCCGCACAGCCCCTTCCCAATCCCGTACCTTGAGTTTCTTCCAGCAGCCGTCGGCGGAGCAGAACTTGCCGCTGTCGAGAATCATGCCGTTCTCGCGGGGAAAGAGCGTCTCGACGACCGCGATGGTGAGGAAGTCCTCGTCCTCGTGATACCGCGTCGGGCACGTCTTCTCACCGCGCGTGACGTCGGCCCCTTCAGGGACGCTCATCGTCGCGGCATCGACGCCGTGGTGGTACATGCCGCATGCGTGCGCCACCTCGTGCACGACGGTCTTCGCGACCAGCCGATCGGCCACGCGCGAGACGATGGCCGGATTGGTCAGCAACTCGCGCTGGGCATGGAGGACGAGCCGGGCGGTGAAGTCGTCGCGGATTGGCCCTGTGCCCGCCCGGTACGTCGCGTGCATTTTCTCCAGCATCCGAGGCATGGAGCGCTCGACCCAGTTGCGGATGCGGGTCGGCGACACCATCACGTATTCGGCCTGGCTGGGGTTGTCGACGATGTCCGGGCGAATCTCTGCGTAGCCGAGCTGCCCCTCCTCGCCGGCCGTGCCGCCGTGTGACTGCAGGCGGATGGCGTAGTCGAACTCCTTGCCCTTCGCATAGGTGCGGTTGAAGTTGGTGGCGTTGCGCGCCGCCGGCTTGCCCGCCGTGCCCGGACCCACCAGATCGCCCGTCAGACGAAACGACTCGATGACGGTCGCGTCGACCCAATCCTCGGGGCGGAAGAGATTCTCGTCATCGATCGCGAAGAGACTCTTCACGTTCGGATCGGTACGGTGGTGCACGCGCTCGGGCGTGCGGCCCCTGAGGCGCACGAACCCACGGTACTCCTCGAACAGCGGTATGCCGTCGCCGGAAGATGCCTGCCCCGACGGCGTCGCATCATCGTCCGCCTCGGGATTGGCCCCGTTGACGCCGTGCAACGACTCCCACGTGTCGGCAATCCGATCGCTGTCGTCATCTCGCGGAATCAGGATGCGCTCGCGACCGGTCGGCACGAAACGCCCCATCACCTCGCGCCCACCCGCCCTGACGGCCTTGATACGCAGCTGCCCGTACGCACCGAAGTCGGAGCTGTGGACGTCCACGCGGAAGTCGAGCAGGGCCGGCGCTTCTTCGACGGCGTGCTGACCGTCGTCGCTGACGTCCGAGAAGTGCCCGTCGCCTTCGTGGAATCGCAAGTCCGGCCGCTCGCCACCCGTTGGTCCCGGCGGATAGTTGAGGCAGACCCCGGGTTCTCTCGAAGTGTCGAGCAGGTCGAAGACGAAGGAGGCCGGTCGCTGCGCAGGCGCGCCGCCGCCCATCTTCTGGAAACGCACGCGGAAGCTGATCGTGTTCGCGCCCGGTGCTTCCTGGGGCATGACGCGCAGGTGACCCTCGGGGAGCCACCCGGCGTAGTCGCCGACGGGCTCGATCAGCCACTCGTAGTCCTCCACGCCGGCCGGCGCCAGGGACCACGTCGTCGTGACGACGACGCCGTCAGCGCCGTGGCGTTGAACAACGCTGCCGGTGAGCGCGAGACCGCCCGTCGCAGGTGAGTGGCTGCGAGCCGCCACGCCTGGTCCTCCTCGCGAGAGCATCAGGCTCGATCCCAGGACCATTCGACGGGGCCTGTGCGCGAAAAAGCGGACAGTTGTCGGTGCGCACCCCTGTCCCAACAAACCCCGCTATTTCCTAGGATTGTCGGGGACATGTCAGGAGTCTACACTCCAGCCATAGGCGTTCCCGACAATGGGTTCGTCGCAGTACACGTGAAGCGAATATGTGCCCTGGGAGACATCGACCCCGAGCTCGGCCCGAGCGCCGGTCGAGCCAGAGCCTTCGCGATGTTTGCCGGCCGTGCCACGATCCTCGTGGAAGACGCCCGATGCGTTCACGTCGCCCGTCCCGGACCACATGCCCTCGCTCTCGACGATGCCGGCACCCGCGGTTTCGTCGTCGAGCGTCAGCACGGCCGTGCCGCTTGTCGAATGCGGTCCGTTGCGGATCGCGCTCGCCTGGGTGGACTGACCGTTCCAGGTCAGGCGCCACGCCTTGACGGCCAGAAAGCGGCCGGGGCCGGCGCCAACCGCCTGCGCGGCTGCGGCGGTCGGATGGTCGACCGTTGAGACGGTCAGGATTCCGAGAGTCGTGAGGAGGAGCGCGCGACGGACGCGCCCACAGGAAGCAGACAGCAACCGTGGGGACACTTGAAGAGTGTAGCAGGGCGGCGGATGGATCTCTCCGGGGTTGATCCTGCGCTACGTGATGTGGGACGCGCCGAGGCGGCTGACCAACTCCGCACCGTATTCGGCCAGACGGGCCACTTCCTCGGGTGTGACATGCGCCCGCTGCCAGCTCAACGTGAGGCCCTCGGCGTCCCACAGGAAGGCGGCGCGCGCGTCACGCCCGCTGAGCAGCCCGTCGCGGGCCGACGGCGTGAGTCGCTGCAGCAGTTCCGGACGATCGCCGAAGGCGACAAACGTCGATCCAAAATCGTCGGAAGGCAACGGCAGACGATGCTCCGGCGCCAGCGCGAGCGCGTCGGCACGGGCATTGCCAAAGTGGCCGCGGACATACAGCTGGAGCGCGCCCCAGGCCGCCTTCGATGCCAGCGTGCCCAGGAAGCCTCCGGCCGCGTTCGCCTGGGCCGGCGGCACGTGCACGCCCCCAGGAAGGGTCATCAGTAAGAGCGTGCCGAAACCGGGTCTGGACTCGGCTGCGGTCCAGCGGGTGTAACTGAGCGATATCCGGCGGCGCGTGGCCAGGCCGTCATCAACCTCGGACGCGAGATTCACGACTTCGGCAATCCATGGCACGCCGCGGGTCGTGCCGCTGAAACGGTGCGTTCCCTGATCGACCACTCCGCCGACCTGGTTGCTCGACGGCGCCGCGTAGTCCATGTCGTGTTCCCGCGCGTTGGCGGTGTTGCGTGTGACCTGCGCATCGCGGCGCTGTTTCGAGCCGTGCCATACGAAGTAGCCGATGACCGCCGCGGCCACGGCCAACGGCCAGAGTTGTGACAGCAAGGCGGAGAACGAAAACCCCATGCTCACCTCATCCGAGTGCGGACGCACGCGGCGCGGGAGTCAACGGAGCACCATTTCGACCCTCCGGTTCTTGGCCCGGCCCGTTTCACTGGCATTGCTCGCGACCGGGGCCAGTGGACCCACGCCGTCCGCCACCAGCCGGTCGCCCTTGATCCCGTGCTCGGTGACCAGCGCCGCGATCACCGCCGCGGCGCGATCGCGCGACAGTTTCTGGTTTCGCTCGAGCGCCCCCTGCATGTCCGTGTGGCCGACGATGAACACCTTGGCGCCGGCATTGGTCGTGAGCCACTTCGCCATCTGGGCCAGCGTCGGTGCCGATTCGGCTTTCAGCGTTGCCTTGTCGGTATCGAAGTAAATGCCGTAGAAGACGACCTTGCCTTCGTCGCCCATGGCCTTGGCGATCTGCTCGGCCGACACCACGACCGACTGCTCCATCGCCGACACGCGCACAATCTTGTGCATGATCGCCGAGCAATCGTCCCCGCCCCGCCCGCAGCCGGCCTCGCCCCAGAACTCGTCGTTCCCCTTGCGCAGTCGGTAGTGCACCGACGTGTTATTGAGGTAGAGCACGTCGCCTTTGGCCTGGCGCACCGCATTTTCGAAGTTCCGCCGCACTTCCAGTTTGCCGGGATACCGACCCTGGGCGTCCTTCTCGATGGCGTTGAAGAAATACCAGTATTCGCCCTCAACTTTGACCGGCGCGATGTCGGCCTTTGGGTCGTTGGCCTTCTTCCATTGCCAGAGATCAAGCTCCTTGAAGCGGGCACGTTCGCAGTTCGACATGACCTCGCCGGCAAAGCGGTTGAACACCGGATTGGCTTCACACTTCGGATTATCTTTGGGCGATTGCGCGAGTGCGGTCGCGGCGACCAACGCCGACAAGGCGCCGCTCAACATCAGAAACGTGAGATGCTTCATCGATTACTCCATGAACAGCCGGATGCAGGAATCACGCTCGCAGTATCGACGGAGTGGGGGTGTTGGTCAAGGGGCGGAGCTCGCGGGCGGAGCTCGCGACGACGACGAGCGCGCCCTTCGCGTGCGCGGTCTTTGCGCTGGCCTTGCTGTCGTACACGAGCAGCCGCGGACGGGTCGGCGACTCCAGCCCCACGAGTTTCGCTAGGTGAGTTCAACCCGGCGGTCCGTGGCGGGCTAAAGCCCACCGCCTACGAGGGATTCCTCCCCCAATCCTCGCTCGCGACCCGGGGCAAGGCGTCTAAGTCGAGGACACTCGTCTCGTCGAAGACCGGCCCGATTCCGGCCGAGCGCGTGGCGGGCACGTTGTTCCACGACAACGGCTCGATGCCGCGCAGAATCCGCACGAAGAAATCAAACCGCTTGTGGTCGCCGTACGCGCCGCCACCGGTGTGGTCCTGATTCGGCATCACGAGCAAGTCGAAGTTCTTGCCCGCCAGGATCAGCTGATTCACCACCTGCATCGTCGACGACGGGTCCACGTTCGTGTCCATCTCACCGACGAGAGGAAACAGCGCGCCTTGCAGATTCTTCGCGTGCTCGGTCTTCGACGAGGCGGCCTCGTAGAACTCCGGATGGAACAGCACGGCGCCCGTCGCGTTGTGTCCGCCGGCGGACGTGCCGTAGATGCCGACCTTCGTGATGTCGGAGGACGGATACTTTACGGCGATCGCTTTGTGCCACAGGATGCGGTCGGGGAAGCCGGCATCCGCGAGGTCCTTCCACGCCACGTCATGAAACGCCTCCGAGCGATTCGCCGTGCCCATGCCGTCGACCTGTACGACGATGCATCCGAGGTCCGCCAGCGTCTGCATGCCGGTCTGGGTGCCGAAGGTCTTCGGCACGAACGAGCCCTGTGGACCGGCGTAGATGTTCTCGATCACCGGGGACTTCTTCGTCGGGTCGAAGTTGGTCGGGCGAATGATGATGCCCCAGATGTCGGTGAGGCCGGCGGCGGTGCGGCGGTAGTCAATGAAGGTCTTGCTGGTCTCCGCGATGACCGCGCTGGTTGTATTCGAAGGTGAATGCACGGCTGTCTTTGCGCCACTCGATTCGCTGTGCCGAGGCGGAAGGCGGCGCCCACAGCGTCTGATAGCGGGCGTTACGTTAACCGGCCGCAGCGGAAGACGAGCGGAGACCGCTCGAATCCGGCCTATCGTCCTCCTCCTGTCCGGATCACGTCCGCCGGGCGCGCCGCTCCTCGACCCAGCTGTAGATGATCGGCAGCACGAACAGGGTGAGCGCCGTGGAGCTGAGCAGGCCGCCGATGACGACCACGGCCAGCGGGCGCTGGACCTCCGACCCGGGCCCTGTGGCGAACACCATCGGAATCAGGCTGAAGATCGCGATGCTCGCCGTCATGAGCACGGCGCGCA
>Ga0315292_10000445_pt1 | contig 19375 bp, 12 predicted proteins | sample YL17G13_0_MG_FD_204029 | JGI IMG/M metagenome (GOLD analysis project Ga0315292, IMG submission 204029) | Sediment microbial communities from Yellowstone Lake, YNP, Wyoming, USA - YL17G13_0 | ecosystem: Environmental > Aquatic > Freshwater > Lake > Sediment | place: USA: Wyoming | collected... | reverse complement strand
GAGATCTTACACAACGGAATCTCAGCTTGAGCCGTTCAAAGGGTATTATTTTTTCAATGAAACGAACCTGGATGTTTTAAAGATACCATATCCATTTGGCTCAATTGTTACCGTCAAGATTAAGCCGCAAGTAAATTGGAAAATGCAGCTTTCATTCCAATCCGATATCAACAACGACCCCGAAAATTATATCGGCATTGCACCTTTGGCAAAACAAGGAAAAGATCTTTTTGATACTCAGAAACCACCGTTATTCATGGACCAGGGATTTCTTTACTTCTCACGACCTGAGTGGGATGGAGTATATAATAGGTTCAGCTCTGATTTCCGACAATCTCTCGGTGAAGGTCAGGTTTGGGAATTTGAAATTTCCAATCCTCGCAGGTCAAAGGGAATAATTCATTTCAAGAACATTGAGCAAATTCCAAAAGAAAATTATATCGCACTCATCGACTTATTTAATAGTTCACCAATCAATCTGCGAGAACATCCGGATTATGTTTTTGAGATGGTCAGCTCAAAGATGCAATTTAAATTGCTCGTGGGTTCAAAAGATTTTGTAGAAAAAATAATCGCTGAAATGAAACCGGAATCGTTCGGGCTTGAACAGAATTTCCCGAATCCATTCAATTCCTCAACATCTATCAGCTTCAAGCTGCCGCAAGAATCTCAAATTAAGATAGAAATCTATAACACGGTTGGTCAGCGAATTAAAAACCTTGTTACCGGTTTATACCAGACCGGTGTACACACAATTATTTGGGATGGCGCTGATAACTCCGGGCAAAATGTAGCAAGCGGAGTGTACTTCTATCGTATGATAGAAGATGGCAAAGTTATCCAATCTAAAAAAATGATTATCGCGAAATAGGTGATGCAATGATATTAAATATTCTAAACAATTACCAACGACCAATCATCTATTGTATGCTGCCGTTATTATTTCTTCTGTTAATAGATATAGCAGCGTTTGGTCAAGACAAAACGACTGGTGAAGCACACAGCACAAATGTGAGATGGTCAGCTAAAAGCGATGTGATAACTATTTCTTATGATCTTATCGGTTCTCCAGACGTAAAGTACAATGTGAGTGCTGTAATGAAGAGTGAAAAAGACACTACATTTAATCTAACTCCATTTTCGGTAGAGGGAGATATCGGTGAAGGATATTTCGCGGGTACATCGAAACAAATATTATGGTACTATCCACGAGATTATCCCAAAGGTCTGCAAACCGAAAAATATTATTTTGAAATCTACGTAAAGCCAATCGAGCAGCCGAAAACCTGGATTTATTATGCTGTTGGTGCTGCCGCCGTGACGGGTGGATTAATTGCTTTGCTTGTAAAAGGCAACCAAAGCACGGGGCGATCTGTTATTGAACTGCCAATGCCGCCGGGAAGACCTTAGAATATATTCCTGAAATAGGAAATGTGAAAATATTTTATTAAAATTTATCACACCCAAAAAATATACGCGCCCGTAGCTCAATGGATAGAGCATTTGGCTTCGGACCAAAGGGTTGGGGGTTCAAGTCCCTCCGGGCGTACTCTTACTTGTATCTTAGACCGATTTACTTCACCAAAATCATCTTCATAACTTTAGTAAAGTTCCTGCTGGGATTCGCTACATCAGTTGCTTCGAGCCGATAGATATACAAACCGCTTGATATCCCGCCTTGCGGGACATCCCATTGTACGATCTGATAGCCGGCATCTTGAACTTCATCTTTTACAATTGCCACGAGCTGTCCTAATATGTTGAATACCCTAAGATTGACATGACTTGTTACAGGCAGACTGTAGGTAAAAGTTGTAACTGGATTAAATGGGTTAGGAAAGTTCTGTTCTAAACCAAAGTTTCGAGGTAATCCACTCTCCTTAATTTCAACAGGTGTGATTTGGTTAGATGTCACTAATCTCAGAGATCCCTCGCTTACACTGGGAGGCACTTCTGCTTGATTATATCTTAAACTTACTCTGGCAATGTAATTATTCCCATTTGTTGAGTTTATTGAATATACACGGCGAACGATAGGAACTATTTGAGAGAATTGTTCAACTCCCAAAGACCAGTAAGAAAATTCTCTCACGGTGTCTGCGACAATCGTATTATTGATAGTGTCAATTTCACTCGGAAACATATACCAAGTCGTTGTGAAATCGATTGGGCTCGTGTCTGGATACACCGTCATAGTGATTTTATCCGGATACACACCTGTATCATTGAATTGAATATAACTGTTTGGACTTTCAAACTGATATCGCCCTACTGAACCTTGCTTCAAATAGCGTTGTATTGATCCTCTACTTATAACACCATCTCCTGTTAAAGCCGTATCTACATTATTTGTAATAAAGATCGTATCCTGATAAGCATCTAAATCAGTATTCATTTTCAAGGATCCACTTACTATCCAATTGCCTTGTGTTTTGACAGTAGGACTTTGAATAAGTGATCTAAATGATTTACTACCATGTTTACTTCCAAACCCTATCTTCACATCAAAGAAATTGCATCCCTCTATAACTTGAGGTTTAACACCTGTGAAAAAAACAAGCGAATGTTCAGGAACAAAATTACCGGCAAGTCTCCAATTTCCATCAACAACAATTGTTGGATTTCCATCTGATTCAACTAAAAGTGATCCGTTGATGATAGCATCACCGGTGATTGATATTGTAGTCCCCGATTTAACTTTCACTGTTTCTCCAACTGCAATTGAAATGGTACCTAATGTAGCACCAGGTGGAATGATAAGGGCGCACGGTGCAATTGGTGAAACAATAATTGTATCTCCGGGAATTGGAATTCCTAGGGGCTCCCAATTACCTCCGTTATTCCATTCACAATCTATTGCCGCAGTCCAAACTTTTCTTCTGTTCAAATCGAAATTCACGAAGTCAATCATATGCGACTGCCCCGCAACAAGGTTGAAATTCCAAATTTTTGATGCTGTGCCACCTTGTGATACTCCGTCTACTACTATCGATATATGTGACCAATTTGCGCTGTCTACTTCAACAGCAACGTAATTACCAGATGGAAAATTTTCCATTGTTAAGATAGATGAAGAAACAGCCTCACCCATTAAGTTCCCAGGAGAGATAAAATCTTTATATAACCTTAAATTCCAGTTTTTTAATGTTCGATCTCCAGTTGTAGCAAAGTTACCATCTTGATCTACAAATTTACGCACAACTACACCACTCATTGTTTTATTCACAAAATCTATTGTGTGAGATTCAGTGTTCACAACTGTAAATTGGACTTCTCTCTCCGGATTCCCTGCTCCTATCCCATCCAGGATTGTACCGATATGCGACCAACCTACACTATCAGCTTCTCTAACAATGTAATTGCCTGGAATAAGATTATTGACTACTATACTTTCGGCGGAAGCAACAGAGGCAACAATATTCGTTGGTGCGATTGCGCCACGATATAATGTCAAATTCCAAGGGACGGAAGATCGATCATTTGTCGTGTTGAAGTTACCATCTACATCTCTATACTTCCGAATTGTGATCGTTGGAAGTGTATTGATGAAGTCAACAAAAACAGATTGACCTCCAGTTACAATAAATGTATCAGCCGTGGATGACCCGGCATATGTTGTGCCATTTCGTATCTTCCCAACGTGTGCCCATCCCGTACTATCCGCTTCTTTTACAATATAGGTTCCGTTACCAAGATTTTCAACACTTAAGCTTTCTGAAAAAATTGCGGTAGCGAATAGATTATTCAGATTTTCTTTATAGATGCTAAGATGCCATGGTTTGGGAAATCTATCATTTGAAGTGGTTAGTAATCCATCTCTATCGTAAAATTTTCGAATTCGAATTTTATTAGGATGAAAGTTGATAAAATCAATCTTTTTGATCTGACCTTCGGAATAAATAAATGTATCAGATTTTACATCACCAGCTACGGTTACACCATCCATAATTTTGCCAATTGGTATCCAGCCAACACTGTCTGCCTCAACAGCAATATACGATCCGGGGCTTGGATCAACTATAACTAAACTTTCCGCCGCAACTGGGTGAACGATCAGATGTGAGGGATTTACAGTATCTTTATAGATGGAAACACTCCACATCTTGGGTGCTCTGTCGTTTGTTGTTAAAAAATCTCCATCTGCATCTACAAATTTTCTTATAATTACCCTCGGCTCAAAATTAATAAAATCAATTGATCGTGATTGACCGTTTGATAGATTAAATGTATCGGCTGAAATATTGCCGGGATAATTCACGCCGTTAATAATCTTTCCGAGACTCCTCCAGCCCTGACTATCTGCTTCTGTTGCTATGTAAATTCCCGGAGTAAGGTTTGGTGTAAAAAGAATCTGACCGGAGCTAACCGATCCAATAAGTGTAGATGAACTTACCGAATCTTTATACAAATTTAGATTCCACAATTTTGATGTTCTATCATTGGATGTGCTTAGATTCCCATCTATGTCTAAGAACTTTCGCACGGTTACTGCATTAAGTTGATAATTCCCAAAATCATTTCCATTGATAGTATCGTTTAGAGATAACCTAAATTCATAATTACCTCCGGCAGGAAAACTTTGTCCCCAGCCAAAGCGTTGTTCTTCACTAATAATATAATTTCCAGAGTCCAAAGTATTGAATTGATAATAACCATTCTGATCTGTGAGTGTCGAATCAATAAATTTTCCTGAAATATAAATACGCCAGTTTAGGATTCCTGTTTCACTTTGATCTTTATTGCCATTATTATTTATATCATTATATTTTACACCGGAAACCATACCTCTAACGTGATAATTACCGAAGTCTAATCCTGATATTGAATCATCCGTAGCAAGTGACACATTAAATGATCCCGAACTTGGTGCTGTTTGGATCCATTTCGATTTCTGTTCTTCGCTAATTATATAGTATCCCGAATCAAGATTGTTAAAAGTGTACATTCCATTTACATCTGTATAAACCAAAGAAGTATAATCCCCGCTAAGATTAATCTTCCAATTTGGAATCCCTGATTCCCCAACATCCCGAATACCATTTTTGTTCAGGTCATTATATTTAACTCCCGCAATCATACCCTTAGAGTTGATGAAGTCTGCGTTTGTTCTTGGACAAATCTTGTATCGGTTGTAGCTGTAGTGCAAAATACCTTTCAATCCAACAAACTTATCACCTACCTTAAGGATTGTTGTCCCGGGATAAATTGTATCTCCCTCGACTGTAGAGTACGTGTTTTTTCCATCTCTCAAAACTGTGATTTCACCTGTTCCATCATTCACGTTATATTCTGTGAACACTTGATAGGTAGGATTCAGATTAGTAACCTCGACATTATCAAATTCAACCAACATACCTTCCCATGGCTCGGCATTAAAATCTCCGTTACTCACCAAGGGACCGAATGTTCCCGTTTTAAATTTTACGGCATCCGGGATTGGATTCCCGGCTGATATTACTTCAACTGCCTTGATATTATCGAGGCATGTAACATCATTCGTATAATTATGATACTCGGTCACAGTTCCTGTTACAGCAACGTTATCTCCCTTTCGTAAACCTTTTAATGCGCTCAGAGTATCAGTAAACCATAGACCACTAAACGGACCATTCCCTGTTTGCATATGCCACACAGATACGCCATGGTTATTTATTGGTGCAAGGCCAAAGTCGCTTGTATCGGAAGTTACAATTCCATGAATCGTTGTTACTGCACCAACATAAGGACTTCTACCATTTGAGTATGGCGTAAATTGAATATCGTGAATTGTTAAATTACCATCTGTGACTTTGTAAAAATAGAATCCCTTTGATGTATCGGTACCAAGTTCACCGCTTGCGCCGCTTGCAGAAATCGAATAATAACCACCAACGTCAGTTACCTTTATAAAATATTTAACATTAGTACCGATAGATTGTGCTGGAATATTTACACTGTAAAGAGTATCGCTGCTGATTGCCAGCATAGTGTCAATGTTGAATGGACCATCGTTTATACTATAATAAATTAGACGAGAAGCTATTGTGTTTCCAAGTGGTAATTGTCTAATAGCTGCTTGGATTCTTGGTGCGCTGTCAGGTGTGACAATAACCGGATAACGATACACCCTCGTAATGGATGGACGGCTAAATCCGAGTACCATATCACCCGGGTAAACAGGTGCAATATTGTATCCGTAATTATTTTGCTGCCCTGAGACCGGTGTTACCCAACCGCGAAGAGTATCAATATGTGAAAAATCTGCAGGGTGAGTGTAAGTTGATGTGGGATCTTTATGTGCTCTCGTTGTAAACCATTTTGAAGCATCATAGGTAGCTATGTTGTTCCCATCTGCATCAACAATTAATACGCCGTAATTAGTGCTTAATCTCGATACAACCGTTAAGTTGGTTAACTCAACATATTTCGCTTCTAACGATTCACCTGTAGTGTACTTTACACCATTAGGATATGAACTCTGATAAAGACCGCGATAAAAATCTCCAACTGTTGCATGTGTTATAGGTGGGATATTCTGATGACCGATAATAGTATAGCTGAGATTTTTATTCGGAAGAATTTGAGACTGGCTATTCATCGAGTTTGCCGGAAACTCGGTGATACAACCGGTCACCTCTATAATATCACCCGGATGAACACTAAGCATGTTAGTATAATACACTGAATCTTGTGGATTGCTTGAAGAACTAAGATAGGGTCTGATGAAGATATGGCTAAAACCACCATTGTAGCCCGTATCAGCAAGAACCAAATTATAACCGATAGATGTGTATGTAAAAACTTTCGCAGGTATTACACATACGCCAACGACTGTAACGGTATCACCGTACCATTGGCTTCCGACATATGTCCAATTAGTGGAATTGGCACCTTGCAAAGTCCATCTTGAACCTACATTCTGTAGCTGGTCAGCAACTAACAATGAATCATATGGTCGATACTGAATATCCCGAATTGTTACCTCAGGATAAGATGACCAAGTGTTAGTTAATCGGTTATAGCGCGGGTTTAATTTTTTCTCCCCAGCAAAAATGTTAGCAGCTAATGAGATTAAACATAAGCTCCAAAGTACTGTACGAAATTTATAAGTGAACATGTTAAACCCTCCAAATTGTATAATTGTTTTAAATACTTAACTCCAGAATTTAATATTTATTTTTCAGTGCAATTCAGATATCCAATACGTCATTTTCAATTACTAATCGAATGAATCCTTACCAACAGCATAAATGTACTATTTTCCATCCACGTACACAAACACCAATAATGAGGGGATAATAACTACTGAATACACTATCAGATTTAAGCCATAGAATTAATGGATTAACGGCAGAAGCAACTCTACCAAATCCCCTTCGAGTGTTGTTTTGGGGCTTTCGATGATACGTCCCATTTCCGTACTGCGATAGCTTACAATAAAAGTCGGGACGTTTGTGATTCCGTATTCCTTCTTTATGCCGGGAGGAATGTCCATCGTCCTGTCTACTGCAATCAATGTAATATGGTCTTGTGGAAAACCAATAGCGTCCATTATTTTTAAGAAGCGCGGCATTTCTCTCTTACTATCACTACACCATGTGCCGTAAACAACGAGGATCCTCACACTATCCATCGTCATCTTCTTTAGCTGATCTATCTTCTCTTCATTCAGCTGATAATTTGAATAAGTTGTATCGAACCAGGCAGCGTAACTCGGTGCTTTAAAGATGGTACTCGGTGTCCACCCGATTTCCATATGCTCGTTCGGCTTCACAGCAACTTTCTTTGTGGAAGAACAGCCAACAATAAATCCGACAAACACTACAACCAAGATGATACGATACATCCAACATATGTTTTTCATAATATCCTTTCGAGAATTAGGTTATTTTAAATTTCTGGAAATAAATCGAAACCTATTTAAAAAGATCCATTTCAAACTGATGCACATTCATAGTATAAAATGATTTCACATTTTCCCATCGCCAAGCTTCATCTGAAATAAGTATATTTGGCAATGGATCGTTTTCGGCATCGTCGAAAAATACCAAACTTTTTAGAACGTGATATAAATTTATTTGAGTAGAGCTAAATCTTTTCTTGAAATCATCACAAACATTGCTGATCCCACTCTTTAATTTAATTACAGCAAATAAATCATAAAAATCTTTCTTGGAACCTCGTTGTGAAATAACTTTCATTTTTTCGGCTGCAATATCTCTCCAATCAGCGACTTGTAAACCGCGCCAGAGAGCAGGTTGATGAATTAATGGCGTGGGATAATATATAAAAGATAATTTTGCGCCGGATTTTTCACAATGGATGATATCGGTTCTCACTGTATATAGCTTATCCGGCTTTATCTTCATTAATAACTCATCCGACTCAAAATCTATCAATGAAAAAAAATCTAAATCGATTGATTTACGATGACACAATTGAAGTGAAAGGCCTGTCCCACCTGCCAAATAGAACAGAGTAAGATGTGGTTGTAATTCGCTGACCACATCTATCATTTCCTTCGAGATTACTTCCTCAAACATGCTATCTCCTCAAAGGAAATTTGAAAATACGCTGCCCAAAATTTTGCTGTCATCGGCAGTAATCCTCTTTTTCTTTTAATTACTGCTATCAATTTCTCATTCGAATAAATTGATCTTATCGCTTGTATATCCTTTTCATCTCCGTAGTCTAACACACGTGCGATGATATAATCGGAATTTTTCTCTATATCGATATCTTCCGCATCCCAAAATAGCACCGGATTAAAAAGAAGTTTTGGATTATTTTCTTTCAATACTGACATGTTATAATGTTAATAGACAATTAAATTTAATAAATCATTTTCAGTATCACAAACAATGGACTACCTCGCCGCAAGCGGCGGTGAATTGTACCCATACTTTCTCGTCCGCCGAAGCGGAACGCGAAGGCGGATTAAAAACTTATTTACGTATCTCGATTAACAATTCGAATCAACCAACACTAATTGGATTGGTTTTATACACCAGCCCCGGCATCTCACGATTGAAAAATGCAGCAAAATCTTTCGCAAGATCGATCAGCCCAGGCAGCTTGATCTCTTTCCTGAAATCCATCCGTTGCAAAGCATGGACGAAGTCTTCTGTACAAACATTCCCTGCCGCAACTTTAGTAAACGGACAACCGCCAAGTCCAGCAATAGACGATTCGTAATTCTGCACACCAATTTTCATCGCTGCATATACATTCGCAAGTCCCATTCCGTATGTGTTGTGGAAATGGCAAGCTGCTTCAATCGAGCTATCAAGCTTGAAGATTGCTTCGTACAACTTCTCAACTTGATCAGGTGTCGCATGTCCGGCAGTATCGGCAAGACTGATTTTCTTCAACCCAGTATCAATATATTTTTGAACGATACCAAGCACTCGATCGTGTGGAACAGGTCCCTCAAATCCACAGCCGAACGCGGATTGAACTGAAACTTGTATGGGTTTTCCCATTACAATAACCTGCTTCGCCATTGCAATAATCCTCTCGGTTGCTTCAGCTATACTCATTCCTGTGTTTTTCTTGCTGTGCATCTCGCTCGCTGAAACACCCATGCAGTACATCTCGACTCCGCATTTCTGACCGCGTTCAAGTCCCTTCTCATTAAGCACAAGTCCGGAAAGAATTGTTTTACTTGTTTTATTCCTCGTGAGTTCGGCAAATAGCTTATCAGTGTCTGCCATCTGCGGGACTTTTTCGGGATGAACAAACGAGCCAATCTGGATTATGTCCACTCCAGAATCCATTAATCCATTAATCCATTTTATTTTTTGTTCTGTCGGGACGACTTGCTTTTCCATCTGCAGTCCGTCTCGGAGACCGACTTCGTGAATGATGATTTGATTCATAACATAAATTTATCCTTTATAAAGAAATTCCACTCATGACCCCATCCTAACCTTCCCCTCAGAGGGGAAGGAAGTCACCCCCTCTCCTTTTAGGAGAGGGTTGGGGTGAGGTCGTATTATAGTTTGTCAGCTATTGCTATCGCCATATCAAGCGTCTTGCTGTGTCCACCCATATCGTATGTGCGGACCTTACCTTCTTTAATAACTGCCGCTGTTGCATCTTCTAAGCACTTACCCATTTCTTTTTCACCGAGCCAATCCAACATCATCTTGGCTGCAAGAATTGTTGCAATTGGATTTACTTTGTATTGACCCGCATATTTCGGAGCCGAGCCATGTGTTGGCTCAAACACGGCAAGCTTCTCACCGATGTTTCCAGAACAACCGAATCCTAATCCGCCAACCATCTGGGCACAGAGATCGGAAATAATATCGCCATAAAGATTCGGTGCAACAAGCACATCGTAGTTGAATGGATTCTTTAAAAGCCACATAGTCATAGCATCGATGTTGGCATCATCCATTTCAATTCCGGGATAATTCTTGGCAACTTCCTTTGCCGTTTCAAAAAACAATCCATCGGTTGCACGTACAACGTTCGCTTTGTGAACGACCGTTACCTTCTTGCGTCCAAACATTTTCGCAAAGTCAAATGCGGCACGAACGATTCTCTCCGATCCTTTTCTTGTGTTGATCTTGCACGAGATAGCGTATTGATCCCTGGAGCAATCTTTAAATGCGGCAAATGGTTTGGATAATCTTAACAACGTTTCAGCTAACTCAGGTGGGACAGGAAAAAATTCTACGCCCGCATAGAGATCCTCTGTGTTTTCCCTGAACACGACGAGATCGATATTCTCTCTGAAATTCAGTGGATTGCCGGCATAACCTTTACATGGTCTTAGGCAGATGTAAAGATCGAAGAGTTGTCTCATTCGAACGATTGGTGATCGATAAACCAAACCTTTTCCTCTCAATTCCGGGATAAGCTCTGCTTCTGCCGCTTTCATCGGTTTTGAAGTAATGGCGCCGAACATTGCAGCGTTAACATTCTTTAGTAAATCGATTGTTCGCTGTGGAAACGCATCTCCCTCCTTACACCAGAACTCCCAGCCGATATCGCCATGAATATATTCAGCATCAAGATGAAGTTTATCTAAAACAATTTTCGCGGCTTCAAGGACTTCGATACCGATTCCATCCCCGGGGAGCCATGCAAGTTTATATTTTGCCATGAGAATCCTTTCTAAATTAAATTATATTCAGTTGTTAATTCTTCCTTTCGCCACCAGTCAAGCAAGAATTATGCACATCTAGAGTCAACCTCTGTGCCAATTTTTCAAATTGAATTTAATAAAAAAGGGGTTCCCTTCCAAGAATGGCTATCATTTTACTGATGAATAGTTTGTTCGTGCAATACCTTTAATTAGGCTCTCATTTATGACAAACGATTACAATTTACCCTCCAGATGTGATAACTTTCTTATCAATTAAAAATTGAGTTCCATGCCATAGACGTTGATTTTACCATTGATATGTTTTTCTTTTTTGACTATGACACCCGATATATCCACTATACCTGAATGACAATCGCCACACTCAGATAAATCTTCAGGTGAATGTCCATTCGGAGGCAGTCCATGACATTTACCACAAGTGATTTCATTCGCTCCGGCTGTCCAGGTCGGTGCATATGCAGCACCTGTCATGATGGTATCTGTAAATATATCTGTATCAATTGAAGTCTCCTGTCGTACTTTCCAATTACCATGGCAGAACGTATTATTGCATTTGAGAGATGAATAATTAAAGCTCGGATTAGGATTGAATGTATGATCAGCCGATTTCAATCCTGCCAGAGATGTATCAAACTTCACCTCGGCAGGTAGAGGTGTATCGAGGTGTCCCGTTGCAGTTACAATTGCAGGGATATTATGACACTGATTGCATTTAATCAAACTGGAAATCTCTCCTTCCGCGAGATGCGCTTGATGTGCACCAACACCGGGTGATGTTTCCAGTGTGTCTCCGTTCAGTGCACGCGGCGGTGCCCATGTTATTGTGTCATTCGCTGTAGCAAGAAAAACTCCATGACAAGTATTGCATGCTTCAGGTGATTTGGTGTTTCCGCCTGCATCTCTATGACAATCAGACTGGGAACAAGAAATATTCACAATTCCGCCACCAGCGAAGTTTGCTCCGTGACATTTCTTGCAATCAGATATTGGATATCCGTTTTGTTCCATGTAACCAGCATGTCCACCCTCTACTGCAAATTTTACTTCGTGTGGAAAAGAAGGATGGCATTGATAACATGCTTTACCGCTTGTTCCACCCGTGTATGCTGCACCATGACAATATTTACATTCATTACTGTTCCAATTTTTCGCTTTTAAATATTTACCATGAAAGTTTGTCTTTGATGTATCATCTTCCCACCCATCATTGTGCGGAAACGAATGGTGACATTTGTTACACGATACTTTGCTTACCCCCCCTAATAAGTTTTTTGCATGGCACGAAGTACAGACATCGGTGTTATAATCTTTATCTTTCAGATACTTTCCATGAAAATTCGATGAACTCTGATCGCTCCATCCTGCATCGTGAATTTTAGTAGTTCCGCTTGAGGCAACAGGTAAATCTTTTTTCAGATCGGTACAGCTTACAACTACAAGAATTAAACCGATAATTATCGAAATGATAACGTACTGCTTATTCATTATCGTATCCCTCCATTTTCACTGTGGCACATCATGCAAACGGGATCTTTACCTTCAACATCGTGACACGACATGCAGTATTCGATATCTCGCTCGGCAAGCTCGGCATGGCGACCGCCGCCTGAACCTTTTCCGATTGTTTTAAATCCTGCCTCATCATGGTTCTTCGGGCGTATCTTCTTTTCTGTAATATTCCCTCCTGCCTGATGGCACTCGGTACAAAACGTTGACTGATCATGACAAGAATAACAATCAACTGCTTTTGATCGTGCATCTATACCATGTGTAGAGCGGTAGTTAAGATTGTGAACGTTTTGTAATCTTTGTTCACGCGGTGTATCACGAAGCGGTGTGCGCGGGTATGGATCTGCCATTAAATCTTTGTCTGTTCCAAATCCTTTCAACTCAATACCGGTATGGCAATCCTGACAGAAGCTCTCGCTGTGGCAGGTTGAGCAAGAAACATTCTGTTCACCGAGCCGCGTTAGATGTTTATGATCTTTACGGTAATCACCGGCAAGATGATCAGATGGAATTAACTGCGCAAAATCGGAATGGCAAGTTGTGCATTCCGTTGAAGCTTTCTCTTTTGTATGACAATTAATACAACCCGACATCGAAGGCATATTCTCGCTTGTTGCATATGTAACGGTATTAAGTCCGGCGTGGCAGTTTTCACATCCAATATTACGTTTGCTTGTATGATTCTCGTGCGAGAAGATTACCTCACGTTCCGGATTTGGAATTGCAGTAATATTTTCGGGGTCGACATGACAGAAATCGCAAGTGTTCGAAAGCTGATCTTCATGGCAAGATTTACAGCTCTCATGGTCGCCAAGCAGATTATCGGAAGATTGTTTGCTTGCCTTCGCTGCTTGATGGCAATCTGCACACGCAACACCTGTTTCTTTAACATGGAACGTGTGAGAAAATTTAATAAATTTTGAGTGGTCAATTTCCTTCCATCCGTTATTGGATGGTTCTTTCATCGCAATGGATACAATGACAACTGCAATTATTATCAATGAGAAAACGATTTTATTCATGTTTATTCTCCTTCTCCTTTTATTTGAGATTGAGAGAAATTATGGCTGAACCAATAACTAATCTTCCCAAAAATTCGCACATCATTCTCAGCAATTTTGTTTTTTGACCATTGTATCTGTGCATCCAATGAGAAAGAGGTAATCAACCGAATGATCGCGCCGAGCGAGCTTGAAAAAACCTCTTCGCGCTTTCCAGCCCCATCCAACCTATATGTTCCAAAAGATACTCCGATGGTGGGAGTCAATTTCCTCTCGAACATCGGATACATACAATCCGCACTGAATGATGCAAGCTGCCCCGAGTATCCGTTGCTTCCTGAATATCGAACACCGCCATATTTCGTATTCAATCCTATAGCTAAGCGCCTGCTCAAATCTTGATCATACTGAACGAATGCAACACGTCCGAATGCTGAAAGCGCGGGACTAATGGAATATTCGGCTCCACCTTCATACTCATTCGTCGACTCAAACTCGAAAACAGAGAAGAAGGAATGACGTGGAATTCTTGGCTTCCGATAAATATATGTTCCGGTCAATGCAAGCTGCTTCGTTGTATTAATCCGGGCATTTACCTCCCCACGCAGAACATGATTAGAATTCAAATCATAATCGAATCGACCGTATGTTGATAAGCTTGTTGCATAGTTAAAACTCGCATCTGCACCGAGCAACTGTTCTTTTCTTGTGGCTGAAGGTATGTTAACCAATAATGAATCAGGTCGGAGAGTTGCATAGCTTTTTAACGCACGATTACGGTTCGTATAACTTACACCAATTCGCGCTCCTTCGAAAAGATAACCGATAATTTGCCCACCGACAAAGAAATTTTTATCAAACGCGTCAAATGCCTTTGACTTTAAATTTTGTGCAACATTTGCACCGCCATAACCGGTGAAAATAATTTTGTCATTCCATCCTTTTGCTTTTAGCAATAGCCCATCAACAATCCCGTTGCCAACACCTGCAAAAACCGGTACACGTCCAACATTGAAATCGAAAATGTCGGCAATATTCTTCCAGCGTAAAAATGCATTATTTACACGTACTTGTCCATCATCCGAGAGTGATGATGCACTTCCAATTGCACCGTTCAGGTTAGTATGGAACGAGAACTGATTATGTGCTGCATCGAGCTGGATGTTTTGATACAGACGCGTGATTACGTCGGAAGACTTTTCGGTTTTATATCGTTCCCAGGAATAGAACGATGTTGAGAATCGACCGGAAATCTGCTGAGAGAATGTACTGTTCAAAAAAAACAGTAGAAGGAAAACAAAGAAAATTAGTTTGAATCGTTTCATTGTTATACCAATCATCATAAGTTTTTGAGACTTTAATCCTTGAACAACTTGTATAATATTATGGTAAATATATTAATTAAAATCAAGAGGGGCGTGTCGTATCCATCGGCAGCGACACGGTGAACTCGCTTCCTTTACCCGGCTCGTCTGCAATTGAAATAGTTCCACCATGCGCTTCAACAATCAATTTTAAGATGATTATTAACGGATACCAAACATTGCAACCGATGCCTGAGCATAATCAACGAGGGGCCCGAAATAAAGTCCGAGCAGTATTGTAGGAATAGCGAGCACTAGAAGTATGATTATTTGAGCTGCTGAGAATTGAATTGTTTGATCTGAGGCATCAGGATCACGGAGAAACATATTCCTCAAAATACGAACATAGTAGTAAAGGGAAACTACACTATTGAGGGCACCAACAATCGCAAGCCAGAACCATTTAGCGTTAATGAGCGCGGCAAAAAGATACAATTTACCGATAAAGCCAGCGGTGGGCGGCACACCAGTTAACGATAATAAAAAGATTACCATTGTAACACCAACAAGTGGCGCTCTATAACCAAGTCCTTTGTAAGCTTCGATATCCTCGCTGCCCGTTTTATTTGCCACAATCATGACGACATAAAATGCGCCGAGGTTCATGAAGAGATAAACGACGAAGTAAATCATGATAGCAGCAATACCCTCGTTGCTTAGTACTACGACACCCATCAACATATAACCCGCATGAGCAATGCTGGAGTAAGCGAGAAGTCGTTTAAGATTATTTTGCCAAATCGCTACCAGATTTCCTATGGTCATCGTCAGAACAGAGATTGCGGCAAGAATCAAATTCCAATCGAACCCTCTAAATATTGCCCAAGCACCCGGACCAAGATTTCCAACCGCAGGATTGAGAAACGATACTTTAAAAAATCTGATCATCATTGCAAAGCCAGCCGCCTTGGATGCAACCGAAAGAAAGGCGGTAATTGTTATTGGCGCCCCCTCGTAAACATCAGGCGTCCAGAAGTGAAACGGAACAGCAGAAATTTTATAACCAAATCCTACAATAATTAAAATTCCGGCAATCGTCAATGCGACTGTGTTGATATCATTCATTAATAGTGCTTTATTGATCCCGTATATATCAATGGAACCAGTAAGGCCGTAGAGAATCGAGATTCCATACAACATCATGCCTGACGATACGGCACCGTAGATGACATACTTCAATGCTGCTTCACTTGAATCCTTTGCATCTTTTGTATATCCGGCGAGGATGTAAGAACTAATGCTCGATAATTCTAAAGATAGATACATCATCAATAAATTCGTTGCGCCGGTCATTAGAAACAAACCGAGCGTTAGTGCAATAAGCAAGGAATAATACTCACCCACCCCTCTTTTCACACTTGCAAGCTCATTGAATTGCATTGAAAAAATCGTAACAAGTATTGTACTGGCAAGAATTAAGAACTTGAAGAATATCGAGAACGAATCGACTGCGAACATATTGAAGAAGATGGAATTGGCTGGCTCCGCTGATTGCTGGGATAGCAAGAAAGCAGTGATAATTAATCCGATAAGAGCAACCCATGCAGTTCCATTCCCTCTCTTTCGAAGAAGCAGGTCAAGAACAATGAGAAAACAGAACGTTACCGTCAAAGCTGTTTCCGGTTGCAAGAGTTCGGTGCTATTTAATATATGTTCGAGCATGAAATCAATTCAAAATTAAAATATAAAAAGTAAAAAATTTATTGACCAAGCAGAGCTACTCCGCCAGATTGATTAACAACACTGACCAAAGTGTTTACTGCCGATGTCATCAGATCGATTGCCGGTGACGGGTAAATTCCAAGGAAGATAACGATGATTGCCAGAGGAATAAGGGTAAATAATTCACGCCCGTTGATATCAGGAAGTGACTTCCATTTTTCGGGAAGCGTGCCAAGGAATACACGCTGCAATGTCCAGAGCATATATGCGGCAGTCAGAACAATCCCGAGTGTCGAAGCGATTGTAATCCACTTGAAAGCTTGGAATGCACCAAGGAACGAGAACGCCTCGCTGATGAAACCGCTCAAGCCGGGCAATCCAAGTGCAGCGAAGAAAGCAATTGTCATAACACCGGAGTATTTTGGCATCTGGTTCATTAAGCCGCCGAAGTCGTTCAACCCGCGGGTATGCGTGCGGTCGTAGATTACACCGACAATCAAGAAGAGCATAGCCGTGATTGTACCGTGATTAAACATTTGCAGAACTGCGCCTGTCATACCTTGAGTATTAAGTGCCGCCATTCCAAGAATAACAACACCCATATGACTGATACTTGAGTACGCAATTAGCTTTTTGAAATCCACCTGTGCCATTGCAACAAGCGCACCGTAAACAATGTTGATGAACCCAAGAATCGCAAGCGGTATCTGATAATAAACTGTAGCATCGGGGAACATCGGGAAACTAACTCTTAAAAGTCCGTAGGTTCCCATCTTTAAAAGAACACCTGCAAGGATAACGCTGATTGCCGTAGGCGCTTCAACGTGTGCATCCGGTAACCACGTGTGAAATGGAAATATCGGTACTTTTATTGCAAATCCGATAAACAACGCAATGAATGCAAGGTACCGCCAAGATGTATTGATACCGCTCAAAATCGAACCGGGATCGTAGTTTGTTGGATTCATCATCGCAAGCATGTTGAAAGTGTGAAACTTCTCCCCGGTTGCAGGATCAATAACAGACACACTGAAGTAAAGTGCTAACATTGCAAGCAGCATCAGAACACTACCGAATAAAGTATAGAGGAAAAACTTGATTGCAGCATACTCACGCCGCGGACCACCCCAGATTCCAATTAGGAAATACATCGGCAGCAGCATAACTTCCCAGAATACATAAAAGAGGAAAAAATCGAGCGACACGAACACGCCCATCATTCCTGTATCAAGTAGGAGCAGCAATGCGAAATATCCTTTCAGCGATTTCTCGATTCCCCATGATGCAAAGACGGCGATGAAAGAGATGATAGCAGTCAAAATCACCATCAACACGCTTAATCCATCAATGCCCATCAAATAATCTATATGAATTCTTCCAAACCATGCAACCGACTTGATATCAATCCAAGAGAACTTCTCAAGAAATTGAAATCCCTCTTGTGTATTCACACCTGACATCCCCCGGTTGAATTTCATATAGATGACAACGGCGAGAATCACCTGCAGCGCTGTGAAAAACGCTGCGGTCCACCTTACTGCACTTTTGTTGTCTTTTGGGAGAAGTAAGACAAGAACCAATCCCGCAACAGGCAGGAATGTAATCCATGATAATATTCCGATTCCAAGAAAATTCATTAGCAATTAACCTCTTAACAATTGAAAAACTTTTTCATTATTCCTAAATAAGAATTCATTTATCTAAACACATAGAACAACACCATCACACCAAGCAAAACAAAAATAATATACGTTTGGACTTTACCAGTCTGGAATTTCCGGAAAATCATTCCAAAGAATCCGGAGAAATATGCAACTCCGTTAACAAGTCCATCGACAACATGCAAATCGAAGCCGCCGGCACCAGCCCAGAAGAAAAAGAATGTGAGCCCGCCAGTTAGCAATGCCATGATGATTGCTGATACTATCGCTTGCTGTGCCCAAAACCATTGACCGACAAAGAATGCAACCATCACAGATACAAGTCCGCCGAGAATTAAAAAAATCGAGGCGCTTGTCTTTTGTTCCTTAACATGGTCGGTATATCCGAAGACAACTGCCCTAGTCCAGCTTGCTGTTCCGTTGACAACTCCATCAATAATATTGTTGTCGAACCAACGAAGGACACGAGTAACGGCAAGTGTACCGCCAACAACCACAGCACCATAGAGTTCGTCAAAATACCACTTGTTGAGTAAAAACTTATAGAGCCAATTGAACTTTTCCGCTATCGCGTCTGCATTTATTTTCTTCCATTTGTATGTTGCAAATGCGATGAGGATGCCGAGCCCCGCAACGCTCAGTGATAAAATCATTGCTGGAACATGTGAGTGATGAAGTGCTTCTTCAAAAATTTCAATCTCGGTTGCACGTACACTCTCCGGAACAACGGACATCGGTCTCTCCATTGCATGATAGAACCAACCTGCGGATGCACCAAAAGGATTGAATGAGAAAAATGCGAAGAAACTCAGTACAGCAAAACAGATCAGAGGAATCGTCATCGTCTTTGGTGATTCATGAATATGCTCGATCCGATTTCTATCAATATGCTCACCCAAAAAGGTGATGATAACAAGCCGGAACATATAAAAAGCGGTTAAGCCAGCAACTAAGAATCCGATAATTGGAATTAGGTAATGCCCGGTCAAACCACCGAATGCCAACGTGCCTGCAAGAATTTCATCCTTGCTTAAAAATCCGGATGTGAACGGAACCCCGCTGATTGCAAGGGTGTACATCAGA
>Ga0315292_10000444_pt1 | contig 19384 bp, 22 predicted proteins | sample YL17G13_0_MG_FD_204029 | JGI IMG/M metagenome (GOLD analysis project Ga0315292, IMG submission 204029) | Sediment microbial communities from Yellowstone Lake, YNP, Wyoming, USA - YL17G13_0 | ecosystem: Environmental > Aquatic > Freshwater > Lake > Sediment | place: USA: Wyoming | collected... | reverse complement strand
ATAATTTCACCTATTGGGTGATATGTCATGCCTGCGAAAGCAGGCATCCAGAACTCTTGATTTTACTGGATTCCCGCTTTCGCGGGAATGACGACTTATATGATAAAATCGCTCAATTTAGGTATAACGTTAAACGACCGCATCCTAAAGCTGAGGAGCTTGACCGCCTGTCCCGCCGGAATCTACCCTCCCTCATGATTACGACACAGTCTCTTTGGGAAGAGGGATAGTTGAAGGGGATGGTCATTCAATATTTTGTACCTGTTCCCGAATCTTTTCCAGTTCACTCTTGATCTCGACAACTCCCTGGGAGATCTCTGCATCATTGGCCTTGGCGCTGATCGTGTTCACTTCCCGATGAATTTCTTGAAGTAAAAAATCCATTTTGCGGCCTACCGGGTCCCTCCCCAGCAAGAGGGTAGCGAGTTGGTTGAGGTGACTTTCCGCCCGCACAATCTCCTCAGTGATGTCGATTCTCTCTGCTAAAAAGGCGACTTCTTGTTGGAAACGAGTGGAATCCAGTTCATTCCCCTCCAGAAACGACTGGAGCCTCTCACGGAGTCGATTCCAATAGGCATTCAAACGGATGGGGGCTTGATCTTTGATGCCCTTCAATTGTTGACCAATTTGTTCTAATCGTTGTTGGAGATCTTTAGCAAGGGATTCCCCCTCCAACCGCTTCATCTCATCCATCTCCCTGAGGGACTGTTTCAGGATCGTAGCAATCTCCTGCCAGTAGGGCTCCACATCTTCCATCTCTTCTTTCGCGGTGATGATGTCTTTTCCTCCTGCCAATAGTTCTAAGGTGATATCCCCTTGGAGTCGAAGTTTCTCCTTTAAGGCCTGAAGGACCTTATAATACTGATCGGCAAGGTGGAGGTCGGCATTGAGTTGAACCTTTCCTTCCCCTGCCGCATCCAGCTTCAGCGAGACATCAATCCTTCCCCTCGAAACCTCAGACCGGACCATCTCTTTAATACGGTTTTCGAAAGGGGCTAAACGCCTGGGCAGTTTTATGTTGATGTCGCAATAGCGGTGGTTGATAGACCGAGACTCGACGAATACCTTCCCCAAGGTGGTCTCTCCTTCTCCCCGTCCAAAACCCGTCATCGATTTCAACATGAATGGTGTTCCCTCCCTTTCAAGTCATCCAAATATTTCTCTCGGAACTGGTTGAAGAGCCCGATGATCTCGTCCTGCCGATAATCGGGATAGGTCCACTCTAACGGCCGAAAGGATTTATTCCGATAGATCAAAGTTAAATCGGCATAGATACCATCCCTGAGATAGGGACGGTGCGTATAGCCTTTGGTAGTTGCAAGGACAACATGTTCTAAACAAAGGTATCCCGGATCGATGTTCACATGACGATTTCCATTGGGAGAGGCATATCTTTCTTCGAGACGATTCGTCGTCTGTTTAATATCAGGAAGCAATGGGATGGGGATGAGGCGCTCGAAGGTGATAAAGTGACGAAAGAGATGGGGTCCCATCTCCTTCGTGTAATAATCGGTCAGGTTAAACGGAAATTTTTGACTAATAAAATCCATCTCTCCAAAGGTCAAACGGAGATCCTCCACTCCTTGAGAAAAAATGTCATCCTCTGAAACAATTAAACTCATGAAGAGTTTTGCTGGATTAGGCTCCTTTGGTTTTCCCACCGTGATCATCCACCTTTTTTAAATAGATAAAAAACTCCTTATTTCCTTTGGGACCGAGCAGAGAAGACTCGATCACGCGGAGTACCTTTAATCCCAGTCCCCTACTGAACTGTGAAATTCGTTCGATCACTTTCTGATGCAAAGCGGGATCCTTCACCACCCCTCCTTTGCCCACCTCACCTTTTCCCACTTCAAATTGAGGTTTAATGAGACTGATGATAGTGCCTCCCATTTTTAGAAATCCGAGGAGGTGAGGCAAGTATTTTTCTATCGAGATGAATGAGGTATCGATGAGGATCAGGTCCACCTCCTCCTCTACTTCCTCCCTTTTAAGGTAACGGATATTCCTCCTTTCCAAATTCACTACTCTTGGGTCTTTCCTAAGTTTCCACGCCAACTGTCCGTATCCGACATCTACGGCATAGACTTTCCGGGCCTCTTTTTGAAGTACACAATCTGTGAACCCTCCGGTGGAGGCACCCACATCCATCACCACCATCCCGCTCGGATGAACTCCAAATGCGTTGAGGGCTCCCTCTAATTTAACACCTCCTCTGCTGACATAAGGCAGATCTCCCCCTCGAATTTGGAGTTGCGCCTCGACATCGACTTTTGTCCCGGGTTTGTCGATCGTCCGATCCTCTACAATGACCATTCCTTCCATGATCAAAGACCTTGCTCTTTCCCGGCTTTGAACGATCCTCTTTTCGATCAAAAGCTTGTCAATACGTTCTTTGCTCACCACCTGACCATCAACGAGTAACGGATCAGCACCTATTTCGGGTTAGGAAGAATTCTGCTCATGGAGGTTTTACCCTCACGGCGGGGAATGGACAATGACCTTTGTTCTTCCATCAACTCTTTCGCTCCCTTAACAATTCCGTCCTCATCAATCCCGTATTTGGTCCTGAGGAGGGATTGGGGTCCATGTTCCACAAATAGATCAGGAATGCCGAGGCGTTTCACTTGTACTGAAAAGAGACCTCTCTCTTGAAAGAGTTCGAGGACTGCGCTCCCGAAGCCCCCCTGGACCACATTTTCTTCAACCGTGAGGACTCTCCCGGTTCTTTTCGCCCAATGGCAGATAAGGTCCCCATCCAAAGGCTTTAGAAAACGGCAATTGATCACGGCCGCATGGATTGCCGCATCCTCCAACCTCTCCGCAGCACGAAGGGAAGGATAGACCGTGGAACCAATCGCCAAGATCAGCACATCATCACCCTCGATCAGAGTTTCTCCCTTCCCGATCTCAATGGATTTGAGTGAATCTTCCATCTTCACCCCTACTCCATCTCCCCTGGGATACCGAAGTGCCACTGGCCTGGGGCACTCGATGGCAGTCTTGATCATATGTTGAAATTCATTTTCGTCTTTGGGTGCCATGATGATTAAGTTAGGGATATGACGGAGATAAGAAAAATCGAACAGTCCGTGGTGGGTGGGACCATCCTCTCCAACCACCCCTCCCCGATCCAACGCAAGGACCACGGGGAGATTCTGGAGACAGATGTCCTGGTGGATCTGGTCATAGGCTCGTTGGAGAAAGGTGGAATAAATCGCCACGACCGGCTTCATCCCTCCGAGGGCAAGGCCCGCTGCAAAAGTGACCGCATGTTGTTCCGCGATGCCGATGTCATAGAAGCGATCGGGAAATTCTTTTGAGAATTGCTCCAGCCCCGTTCCGCTCTGCATGGCGGCCGTAATGGCGATCACATGCCGATTCTCTCTCGCCAATCGGCAGAGCGTCTTTCCAAATACTTCTGTAAAAGACAGGGAGTTTTTCTTGTTCTTGTCTCGGGGTTCCCCCGTCTCGATGACGAAGGGCGGCACCCCGTGAAAACGATCCGGATTCATCTCTGCCGGCTTGTAACCTTTCCCTTTTTTGGTGAGCACATGGACGAGGATGGGTCCTTTCAATTTCTTGATATTCTGAAAGTTCTCAATCAGGTAATCCAAGCGATGACCATCAATCGGCCCAATGTATTTCAGACCTAATTCCTCAAAAAGAAGCCCCGGCATTAAAAGGCCTTTTAACGATTCTTCCGCCTGTTTCGCGAAACGAAGAACCGACTTCCCAATCCCTGGAAGAGTCTCTAAAAAGGCCTTCATCTCGTCTCGGAACCGGTTGACAAACTGCCCTGTCATTAAGCGGTTGAGGTAAGAGGAAAGGGCTCCAACATTGGGTGAGATTGACATCTCATTATCGTTTAAGACAACGATGAGATCCCGATCGATGTGGCCGGTCTGATTCAGGCCCTCAAAGGCAAGACCTGCGGTCATCGATCCATCCCCGATCACAGCGATGACTTTTCCCTCTATCTCTTTCTGTTTCCACGCCTCTGCAATCCCCAAAGCAGAAGAGATGGAGCTCCCACTGTGACCGGAGTCAAAGACATCATAGGGACTTTCGTCTCTCTTCGGAAAACCACTGATCCCTTCATATTGTCGCAGGGTGTGAAAACGATCCTTCCTCCCCGTTAAAATCTTGTGGGTATAACTTTGATGGCCCACGTCCCATATCACCTTGTCCCTCGGGAGGTCAAAGACATAGTGAAGGGCCACCGTCAACTCCACCACCCCCAGATTGGAAGCAAGATGTCCCCCGTTCTTCGAAACCGTGGAGAGGATCTCTTCTCGGATCTCACTGCAGAGCCTCCCCAACTCCTCCATGTCCAATTTCTTGAGATCAAAAGGAAACTGGATCTCATCCAACACTCTGGTCATGGGTTTACCCTGTTGTTGAAAAAGATCGTTCCAATTAACAAACTCATATCAACTCTTAGGCTCCTGTACCATCCATCAAATGCATATTTCATAAAACGACAGAGTTAACCCGCCAGTTGCAAAAAAAACAATATCGAAACCGGGCGGGGGTACTGAAAAAGCCTTGCAGCGGCACCTTTGGGAGTTAGCTGCATGCGTCTCCAGGCAAAACCGGGACTTCACGTAAAGTGAGATCCTCTGTAACCCTTCATTTACGAAAAATCCGCAATTGCAAGGGTTTGGAAGTATCCCTGCCCGGGTTTGATATTGCAACATCTGGGTTAATATTCCCTCGAAATGATGAAATGGGCAATCTCCCTGAGAGAATCGGCTTCTGCTCTAAAGGGACTTAAGGCATCCACCGCCATTGTGACCAGTTCCTTCGCCCTCCTCTTCGATTCCTCAATTCCCAAAACGGAAGGATAGGTGGCCTTCCCTTTGGAGAGATCCCCCCCTGTGTTTTTACCCAGTAAGGCCGCTTTCCCCTCGACGTTCAAAATATCATCGGCAATTTGAAAGACAAGCCCAACCCTCTCCCCATAACGGGTTAATACTTTGAGTGTCTCTTCTTTAGCACCCCCTAACATTGCTCCGATCTGAATCGAAACCAAAATCATGGCTCCCGTTTTGTGGGTATGGATATATTGAACAGTAGGGAGATCCACCTCTTTTCCCTCCGATTCAACGTCCACCACTTGCCCCCCCACCATCCCTAAAACTCCTGCAGCCTGAGCCACTCTATTGACCACGTCAAGAATCAGCGATTCATCATAGAAAGCATTATCATGAGGGGAACGGTTCGTCATCAGTTTGAAGGCTTCGGTCAGAAGGGCATCTCCGGCCAAAATGGCAATCGCCTCTCCAAATACTTTGTGACAGGTCGGCTTCCCTCTGCGAAAATCATCATTGTCGATTCCAGGAAGATCATCGTGGATGAGAGAGTACGTGTGGATCATCTCCAAAGCACAGGCGAAAGGGAGAATTCCATCCCCCTTTCCTCCCACCGTCTCGAAGGCGGCGATGGCTAAAATAGGGCGAATCCGTTTGCCTCCAGCAAAGAGGCTATGCCGTATCGCCTTGCAAAGAGTAGATGTGAATTCCGTCTCCTTTGGGAAATATCTCTCGAGGGCGGAATCCACAATCTCTTTCTTTTCCTGTAAATATCTTTTAATTTCTATCAAAAATCATTCTCCCTCGTCAGAGGGAGCTTCCTCTGAGCTTTTCGAACGAGATTGTCCCGAGATGATAGAAGGAACCTGTCCTGAGTTTACTGAAGGATCGAATGGCTGTGGTTTTAAGTTCCCTTCCTTATCCTTCATCAGGATCTCCACCCTTTTCTCTGCCTCATCCAGTTTCTGGTTACAAAAGCGGGAAAGCCGAATCCCCTCCTCAAAGAGTTTTAAGGACTCTTCTAAGGGAATGTCCCCTTCTTCCAATTTGGAAACGATCTTTTCCAATTTACTCAATGCGTCTTCGAACCTTTCTTTTGCCATCCGTCCTCCCTGCCTGCAGTAGGCAGGCTTGATGAGTTCCACCATAAACTTTAATATTATATTGTTAAACCCCTGATCGTCAAGACCTTTCCGTCCTCTCAATACCACAGATCAAGGTTCCCAGATGAAGCCTCACCTCCACCTTATCTCCTGTCTCCACATGAGCTGCATCTCTCAAAATCTGTAGTGAAGGAATTTTTCGAGTAATACTATAACCCCTTTTAAGGATGGAAAGGGGGCTTAATGAATCCAATTTTCCCAAAACCCCTCCTACCTTCTGCCTCTGGATCTCAATACAGTGCCTGATGTTTTGTCTCAGACGCTTCTCGCTTTCCGAAATCAATAGTCTAAGGTTTTCAATCCGTTGAAGAGGATTTCGAAGGGAAAGTCTTTCATTAAGATGGAATCCCTTTTCCCTCCTTCTTTTGAGGTTCCATGAGGTTAAAATACGGACCCGGTTGATCAGATCATCCACCCTTAAGATATATTCTTCTATCTTCTTTCTTGGGTCTTTTAGCATCTTTCTTAAATGGGATAAATTCGTCCGATGCTCTTGAAGGATGTTGAGGATCTGACTTTCCAAACGGTCTTCCAAATAATGAAGACTGTTTTTTATTTCCCGTTTATCCCTCACTACCAATTCTGCGGCAGCGGAAGGCGTGGGTGCCCTTAAATCTGCAACAAAATCTGAAATGGTGTAATCGGTCTCATGGCCCACCGCAGAGAGGATAGGGATTTTGGAATTGTAAATTGCTCTTGCCACTAACTCCTCATTGAATGCCCATAAATCCTCGAGAGATCCTCCTCCCCTTCCCAAAATGATCACATCGACATCCGTACGGCCATTGAAATATTCTATTGCATTGGCAATCTCCAACGAGGCCCCTTCTCCCTGAACCCGAACAGGATAGAGGAGAATATGAACATTTTCGAACCGTCTATGGAGGATATGGAGCATATCGCTGATGACAGCACCGGTGGGAGAGGTGATGATTCCAATAGTTTGGGGAACCATGGTGATCGGCTTTTTGTGGGCAGCATCAAACAGTCCTTCTTTCTCGAGCCTCTCCTTTAATTGAAGAAATGCAAGTTGAAGAGCCCCGATCCCTTTGGGTTCGATATCTTCGAGAATCAGTTGATATTCTCCCCTCTTTTCGTAGAGGCTCACCCTTCCACGACAGATGACATGAAGACCATCCTCAGGGAAGAAACGGAGAGTGCGGGCCTGCATCTTGAACAGGACAGCTCGGATCTGGCTAAAATCGTCTTTTAAAGTGAAATAGATATGTCCGGAGGGCGGGACCCGAAGGTTTGAAACTTCACCTTCGATCCATATATCGGGGAACTTCATCTCGAGAATATTTTTAATCTCGTGTGTGAGTTCTGAGACGGTGAGGATATACCTGAAGGGGAGCTCCATTTTGTTACTCAGGCCCTATTAAATATCGACGTCATTTTAATTTTTGTTATGATGGCTTAACCCGCCAGTTGCAAAAAAACAATATCGAAACCGGGCGGGGGTACTGGAAAAACCTTGCAGCGGCACCTTTGGGAGTTAGCTGCATGCGTCTCCAGGCAAAACCGGGACTTCACGTAAAGTGAGATCCTTTGTAACTCTTCATTTACGAAAAATCCGCAATTGCAAGGGTTTGGAAGTATCCCTGCCCGGGTTTGATATTGCAACATCTGGGTTAATATAACAGAAAGAATGTTAAGTGTAAAACTCAATGTGGCATAGTTGACGAATTTGAGATTTAATTATAATATTCACTTGATTATTGAAAGCATCCGCCTTTGCCATCCGGACGGGAAAACGCGTTGGGATAGGGCGGGGCTTAGGGGGCACGTTTCAACCTGAGGTTTGGGTGATGGAAAACTTTTCCCTGACTGAGCTAAAAAGTATGGCGAGGGCCATTTTTTCAAAAGCCATTGCAGCGGTAAACCCTTTTGAAAGGTTGAAGGAGATACTTCGAATCGAGAAGGATTGCCTCTTTGTCAGATTGGACCGCGATTCGGAGAATGTTTTCAAACTAGATACTTACAATCGAATATTTCTCATTGGTACTGGGAAGGCATCTGCTTCAATGGCCCAGGCCATTGAGAAAATCTTTGGAGATCGGATTACAAAGGGAGTGATCACGACAAAATATGGTCATCTCCTCCCCCTTAAGAAAACGGAAGTGATTGAGTGCGGGCATCCCATTCCCGACGAGAATGGCATCAAGGGCGCGAAAGAGATCTTAAGCGTGCTCAAAAAATCCGGGCCTGAAGACTTGGTAATTTTCGTGCTTTCAGGCGGCGGCTCAGCCCTTCTCCCGCTCCCAACCGATGGGATCACACTCGAAGAGAAACAAGAGGTTACCCAACTCCTCCTTGATTGTGGCGCAGATATTAAAGAGATCAATACCATCCGGAAACATATCTCGCAGATCAAAGGAGGATGGCTTGCCAAGTGGGCATATCCCTCCACCATCATCGGGTTCATTCTGTCTGATGTCGTGGGCGATCAACTCGATGTCATCGGTTCTGGCCCTACTGTCCCCGATCGTTCCACATTCGAGGGGGCCTGGGAGATCTTAAGAAAATATGACTTATTGAAGGAAATTTCCCCTACGGTTGAGAAATATCTTTTATTAGGGAAAGAAGGAAACGTTGAAGAGACACCCAAGCCTGGAGATGTCGCCTTTAAGAAGGTCTATAATCACCTTATCGGTTCAAACATCCTTGCCCTCCATGCTGCAGAAAAGGAGGCTTCATCCCTGGGGTTCCACACACTCATCCTTTCCTCTTCAATTGTGGGTGAAACAAGAGAGGCAGCTCGATTTCATTCTGCGATTGCAAAGGAGGTGATCTTCAGCGGGAACCCTGTTCCAAGGCCTGCCTGCATCATCTCTGGGGGTGAAACCACAGTGACCATCAAAGGGAATGGCCTCGGGGGAAGAAACCAAGAATTTGCCTTAGCAGGCGCTTTAGAGATCAGCGGGTTGGAGAAAGTGGTCCTCCTGAGCGGAGGAACGGATGGGACCGATGGACCTACGGATGCATCAGGCGCTGTGGCCGATCACACCACCGTCCATAGGGCAGAATCAATGGGTTTGGATCCGAAGGTCCATCTTGAGAACAACAATGCCTATCCATTTTTTCAAAGTTTGGGGGACCTTTTGATCACTGGTCCCACTCATACCAATGTAATGGATGTGAGGATCATTTTGATAGACTAAATTCGAAATCGATAAATCGAGATGTCAAATTTCAAAGTTCAAATGAAGTTTAAATTCCCAAGTTCAGAGTAGTGAGCAGTTTGAATATTGGAATAATGGGGGATTAAAGGTTAAGGCTAAGGTTAAGGTTGAGAAATTCTTAACCTCAACCTAAACCTCAACCTGATAATCTTCTATCGACTTTTTGAGAAGGGGAAATAATTATGTATGAAATTACTGTCTTCTCCCATTTCTCCAGCGCTCATCGGCTACGTTACCTTCATGGAAAATGCGAAGAGCTCCACGGACATAATTGGAAGGTGGAGGCCTCCGTGGTTTCGGACCGATTGAATAAGGAAGGGGTGGTCATCGATTTCAAGGTCTTGAAGCAGAAGGTTGAAAAAGTCGTCAAGCCTTTGGATCACACCTATCTCAATAACCTCCCCTATTTTTCAGGAAAGGAGCCCTCATCTGAAAATATTGCCAAGTATATCTTTGATAAATTGAAAGCGGAACTGAAGGGGCATCATGCGATCCTAAAAAGGGTCACTGCTTGGGAGTCGGAGACGGCTTGCGCCACCTACTTCGGGAGATGAAAATGAACGACATTCAGAATAAAAGGGATCATCGAAAAATTGAGATCAATAAAGTCGGGGTAAAAAACATACGCTACCCGATCGCTGTATTGGATAAGGCGAAAGGCGTCCAACACACTGTGGCCAGTGTCAATATGTATGTGGATCTCCCCCATCGCTTCAAAGGGACCCATATGAGTCGGTTCGTGGAGATTCTCAATAAACATAAAGGGGATATTGCGATTAAAAACTTTTCAAAAATATTATCAGAGGTCAAACGGAGATTGAAAGCAAAGACTGCCCATCTCGAGGTGGAATTTCCTTATTTCGTTGAAAAGGAAGCTCCTGTCACGAAATCCAAGAGCTTGATGGAGTATATCTGCCGGTTCTGTGGCTCCAGCAATGAAAAGGAGGATTTCTATGTAGGGATTGTTGTCCCGATCACCACGGTGTGTCCCTGTTCCAAAGAGATCAGCGAGTTCGGTGCACACAATCAGAGATCCATCGTCACCGTCAACCTCCGATTTAAAAAATTCATCTGGATCGAAGACATCATCCAATTGGTTGAAGATTGCGCCTCTTGTGATCTCTATTCTATTTTGAAACGACCGGATGAAAAATTTGTAACAGAAAAGGCTTACGAAAACCCGATGTTTGTTGAGGACGTGGTGAGAGAAATAGCGAAACGTTTAAAAAAGGATCTCAATATCACTTGGTTTACTGTGGAGTCAGAGAATTTTGAGTCCATTCATAATCACAGTGCTTATGCCTATGTGGAAAGAGGTGAATCCCCTAACCCTTCAAGGCCTTAACTGTACCACCTTATCAGCCTGTGGGGGATTCTGTGACATGACCCGATCAAGAATGTTTATAATCCTTGTCTTATGTCTCGGTGAGAGATGGGCATAGCGAAGAGTCATAGCCATATTCTTGTGGCCTAAGAGTTCCCGCACATCGTTTAGTTCAACCCCTTCCTGCATGACCAGATTTGAGGCGAAGGTGTGCCTTAAATCATGAAACCTGAAATCCGTAATGCCTGACTTCGCAAGGGCCTCATGAAAGGCAAAATAGAGAGGGACCCCATCAATCTGTCTTCCACTCCTATTGGGAAAAACCAAATCCCCTTTTCTCTCGACGGCCCGTAAAGTAGCCTTGACTGTTTCATTCATGGGGATATCCCGCCGTTCATGGTTCTTGGTATCGAAGAGACTAATTATTCCCTGCTCAAAGTTAACCTGTGCCCATTGAAGGCTAAGAATCTCGCCCTTCCTCATCCCGGTATGGACCGCAACGGTAACGATCGGTTTGAGGAGGCCTTCAAGGAGATCTCCACAGTTGGAAAGAAGTCTCTGAATTTCATCCGGCATCAAAAAACGGACGCGCCTTGTTTCTCCCTTAAACTGTTTCACATCCTTCGCCGGGTTCTCCTTCAACCTGCGCCATTTCAAGGCCATCGAAAACATATGCTTCAGTAAGGCGAGCTCCCGGTTTACGCTGCCAGCTTGAAGGCCTTCCTTCCTTTTGGATTTCCATTTCTCAATTTGCCAGGTCGTGATCTCCTGGATCGTCTTTTCCTTAAACTCTTTATCGAACATTCTCATAATGTAAATATCCCGGGTGTAGGTGGAAGGCTTCTTATTGCTCTTGGCCCATTGAAGGTACTCTTTCGCGAAGTCGTAGAATTTCACCGGCTCGGGATCCTTCCGAATGTCAAGGAACTTGTTTTCTACGATCTCGGTCTTTCTCTTGGCGATTATCTTTTTCGCATCCTTCCGGGATCCAACCATCTCCCGGATCCGCTTATGATGGAAGGTGAAATCGATGTACCAGTTTTTTCCTCTCTGATAGATTGCCATTCAAACCACCTCCTTTCCGGCTTCGCTCACTTGTTCCTCTAGGCCTTCCTCGTTAATAATATGGTTCAGGTCGTTAATAACATCCCGGAGGATGAAGCAGAGTCCATCGGTTACAGGTCTAGGGATATCCGTCTCCTGAAGAGGCACGAATGAGAAAAAATGCTCGATAAATCCCAGCTTGTTTACGCAACGGTCAACTGTGTCTCCAATCTCTAAATTTTCCATGGCATTCTCCTTTCTCCCTTCCGGGCATCTGCAATTGAATTGCACCACTAAGATCGACCGGGTTCACCTCCTTTCACCGGAAAATAATAAGCCTCCGCAATCATCAGGTGTCTGTGGAGTGACATGCTTTCGCAGGTTGGCTCCCCTGAAGATATTGGAGGCTATATTAAAAGGGTTTTGGACTAAAAACAGAAAAAGCATGTTAAACCTCCACAGACAACATTAGTGAATCACACTTTTGGACATTTGTCAAGAGAAATCTTTGGACTGTCTTGGACACAAGAAGGCAAAAAAATACCTTACCTCTTCAGCCATATGATATCCTTCTTGGCGATCCTCCAGATGTTACCGACCTTGAAGGCCGGAATCCCCTTGGCCCAAAGTCTCCGGTAGATTGTTTTTGGATTCACCCCGAAATGTTCGGCCAACTCCATCACCGTGAAATAATCCTTCATCGCTTTCACTCCTCCTTGCTTCTCTGCACATCGGACATTCACAGATCCAGAGGTTCCCCCGGGCCTCATCAAGATTCTTACGACAGATAATCGACTCTAACGGCATCGTTCTTGCCCCTTCAGGAATCTATCAACAATGACCCTCAGGTCTGGCAATCCATCAGAAACAAGATCATGTTTTCTTATTTTCCCTTCAAACCAGGGGTCTTTCCCTGCTGCTTCCAGATATTGTATAGGGGAGGATCAAAATCCGTTAAGTGTTCGGAGGCGGGTTTTGACGATTTCGGAACTTCTGCCATTTCCGTCAATACTTCTTCCACAGATGTTCTCGGAATCCCCTCCTTTTCCGCTATCTCCTCTACCCCTGCTTGAAATTGGCTCTGGTAAGTGTGCATTCTTTGTTTGAGGCCGTCTTTTTCTCATGTCAATGGTCTTCCTTATGGTCTGTCATCATTTTTGCCTGCGGTCATCATACTCATCCCCTCCATTAGAGAATATCGCTTATCACTAATCTCCCCTGTCAAATCTGTCTATAAACCGGTCCCGTATATTCGGGGAAGGTTGTTTCTTCTCCTCTTCCTTGGTCTCCCGCTCGTAGGACCTTCCCGCAAAGAAAAATCCAGGGGTTGCCCTCTGTTGATTGGCCATTGTGATTATGCCACAGCTTACATTCGAAGCATCATCATGAGGAACGCCGCCGCCGATGGACTTCGGATGGTCCACGGAATCTTTACCCGAAGATCCTCTCCGTCGTTCAAGAAGACGAAGCTCTTTGACGAGTTCTTTTGAATCAATCAATTCAACCATCCCCGAGCTGATATAAGGAAGGGCTTCAAGGTACAGTTCACTCTTATTCAATTCTGAGGGATTGTAACTAATCCCCTCATTTCGGAAAGACTCAGAGACCCAGGCCCCGGCATACTTGTCCCCGGTCACCTTATGGACCTTATACTTTTTCAAGAGTTCTGCATACTCCTTGACGATTAGGTGGGGTTCTCCCTTCCTGGTCCTTAAAACATCCTGGATCACTTTCCCGTTTTCCTTATGACCTATGCTCAAAGCGAATGAATCGCCGCCTCCCCCCGCTGGATCCACGAAGGCTTGATAACTGAATTTCTCCAGATACGGGAGTTCGATCCTTCCGGGAATGACAACCCGCTCGATAACCTCCAGGGGAAGGAAGGCTTCAATATCCTCCCGAAATTCAGCATCCCACTCAGCCCTGGCTGCTGAGAGGTCCTTTTCTTTTTCCTTGGAGATCATCTTCTCTGAGAGAGTGGGATTCATTACGATTGAAGGCGCTTTCCAAATGAGTGTTTCACTATCTTCTTGACCATAATGCTCCTTGAACATTTCGTATAAAAGGCCGGTCTTGCTATAGGGCGTGGAAATCCCTATAAGCATGGAAGTTGGAATGGTCATCGTTGCCGGTCGCACAGCCTGATAGACATCATAATCAATGCTTACCCCTTCAGCCTTCCAAAAACTCAACTCTTCAAAGACGACCCCGATCAGGGTAAGTCCTCTCACTGCCTTAAACGAACAAGGCTTTATGCAGATATCGACCGAGTTAGAAAGCTCGATGACCTCGGAGGTTTCGCGGGTTACGTAAGATCTGAATAGAGGCAAATTCAGAATAGCTTTTACATACCGCATTATGATTTGAGATTGTTTTTTATCGGTTGCCAGTATCAGGAGTGTGGCTCTTTCACCGTGGGCAAGGTAGGGGGAGTAATCTTGAAAGACCGCAAGATAAATCCCAATTAGCGATGTAATGAAGGATTTTCCCGATCTTCTTCCACAAACGAAATAGACTTCTCTGAAAGGCTGCTCAAGGGGCTCTTGTCTCCCGGTGCATTGTCTGTATAGAGCCAGCTCCTCATTATTCATTGAAAGGGCAAAAATGGCCTTCAGGGCAGCGATCCAGGTCTGCCATGTGGAGAAGTCTCTGAATAGCTGACCGAAAAGGGCCTTATCATGGATTGCTTCGACTATATTCATATGAAGATTTCATCTCATTATTTTTTTAATAACCCCCATCTCTTCACTCATCGGGCTTTGCCACCGATTACCCTCCTAAAATATTCACGCCAATCCCTTGCAAGTCGCCCATGACGGTGGTGAGTCCTATAAGGGGTCCGAAGAAAAACCCAATCGCCAAACCCAATATTCCCCCTGCTATTCCACCTACCCATTGTCCTGTCGTGCCCATCTCAGACTCCTTTAGGCGAATCCCGCCTGGATGCTACACCCCCTCACCTCAATATCATCGAGTATGGGCTGTGCATTTTCCTTGCTCATTACTACCCTCCTTCACTCATGGGTTAAAGGCGAGGGCCTTCTATCGGTGCGCCCGCATTTCCCCAAAGATTTCTCGGAAGCACTGTTTTAGCCCAGAAACTATTCCGGCTTGAAGGGCCATCCCGATTTGAAGGCCCAGCTCTTTCCACTGCTCCCCAAATTTCTCTGTTCTCATTCTTCTAACGCGGCCGATGGCGAACAAATCTGCTTCATTCTCTTTAAATTTTTTAAAATGTCCGAACTCGTGAAGTAGAAGATACAAGAAGACCTCGTCGGGCAAAATGTCCGCTCCTGTGTCCTGGGCAAGAATGCCACTCACAAGTTTAATATTGATGTTTCTCCGAATTTGAATAACGTCAAATATTGGTTGGAAAGTAGCCAATATCATCTCTCCCGCTTTTTCACTTTTGAGATTGTCTGCGAGCATGATTGCCCGAACACCAGCACCAAGAATTTCATCAAGTAAAAAATCCGGAATGCCCAATCTGGTTAACTCCACCCGGTCGGTCAAATTCATCGAACACGACCCCGTAATCGATCTAACTCTTCGCGAATGACTCGCTGCTGAAACTTCTGGAGCTCGCCGGGAAGTTCCTTAAGAGAACAAAACCGCCCGTTTGACAAGCGACACATTATGTCGGGTCTGGGGATCTCCTGCTTCCTGGCAGGCATCATCTTGAAAACCATGAACTGATTGCTTTTGCTCTCTTCCAAAACCTGGGCATATGGGTTGCACCCCACCGCGCACAGGGAATACTCGATTAACGAAAACCGTTTGATATCCCTGCCCCCGAGATCATCTCTAAAGGGTACCGACTCGATCGGGACGAATCCCACCGAAAAAGCTGATAAATAACCTCCTTTGCATTTCTCCCATAAACGACGGCCAAACTCATCCGGATAGAACTGGGATTTAACAATAAGGGCCTTATTCCCCTGATAATATCCCGGCCTGATATCCAGAGGCTTGCCAACCGGTTCACATCCATAATTTGATAAACCATGCTGCCAAAGGAAAACTGGCTTCCCTAAAATTTCACAACCTCCAACCCTTAAAACATCCCCCACTCGATCTCTGACCTCGACTGTGATTGAGTGGGTAATGGTAAGATCTTCGGCATCGGCTTGAATTTTGACGTTTGGAGTGCTAAATGATTTCCATTCTATATTTTTCATATTTTCCTCCCTGGATAGAAATTCTAAAACAGACCAATCCTTTCCTCCTTGATGGTACCAACCATTTGCACTTAAAACCCCTCTGGGTAGTGTGTAATTTTGCATCTCAGATCCCCCCACTGAAGACCGCGGGCATTGCGAAGCAAGGCGCTTCAATGGAATTTTCCGGCGTCAACTCCTCGGACTCGATTTTCTCACCTGGGGCCAAGGTGTAACCGAGATCACGAGCATGTTCGAGATTTGGGGGCAAGGGCTGAATATCGGCATAAATTGTCCTCTTTCTTTGCTCAATATTGCGCCTGACTTTGATTTTTCGCCCTGTTTCGACCCCCCCCTCCAGGATGGGTGTTGAGCTTTCGAAGAAGCCGATAAAAAAGTTTTCAAAAATTTCCTTGGACATTTTCACCGTCTTCGTGGAGGATATCTGAACTCGTTTTCTGGGAATGAGTTCAGAACAGAGGTGAAAAAGCTCGATCAACCTCACATCAATTTCTTCGATGCGGTCCTGAAGATCCTTCTTCTCCCTTGCCAGTTCCAGAGCCTCTGCTTCAATCTCCTTCACTTTGGCCTTGGCCGCCTCGACCTGAGCCGCGAAGATTTCATTATCCGTGGCTTCGATGGCAGCTTGAAGGGTCTCAATTTCAACAACGGCCTCCCGCTCTCGTTTCTCCTTTTGGATCCGGTCTTTCAGGCCAAAGAGTTTTTGCAGAAGGCTCTCCTTCTTTTTTTCCAAATCATTTTTCATTTTGGTTCCCCTCCTTTTTTTGGTTTCCCTTCGCAAGAAGGTAATCATTCAAATCCAAAATTTTATTTGTCTTTCTCTGAAGTCCCAATGCCTGTAGATCTAAGCGCAAGGAATTGGTGAGGGCCAGATAGTGGTCCTTGGAGCCGAAGGTTTCTCCAGACAGGACCCCTTGTTCGTAGAGGTAAGATTTGAGTACTTTGGCACAGACTCGATCCAGAAGGATTTCCTGTTGGGTTGAAAGGTCCGATCCGAGGTCTTTAACTAATTGTTCCCGCAAATGCTCCGCCCATTTTGCTAACTTCGTCCTTCGGTCTAATTTGGCCCGGTTAAATAGGCACCATAAACCATGTTTCAGGTTTCCATCCAGCCCCCTCCTTGCCGGTAATCTCCCGTCCGTTTCTGTCACTAAATCCCCCACATTCACACCTTCATAAATCCTAATCCCTTAAAAATAAAGATTAAATTCAAAAATCTCAATCACATTAACAATGCAATTTATAGCTCAAATTTTCTCTTTTTCGCCTCCTTCTCCTTCGCCTCAACCCATATTTTGACCGTCTTTTCTTGCCATCTCGTTGATCCACTTATCTTGACGAAGGGAGGAAGATCAACCCCCCGGGATAACCATGAGTAAACCGTTCCCGGCTTGACATTCAGGATTTTAGCTAATTGTTTTGGGTTTAAGAGTTTTTTCATTTCAGCCTAAAGTATTGACCTGGGAAGTGTTCATTTGCCTTGCAGCTCCCGCCTAAAGGATGAAACCCTTAAATCTTTGTTTGACTTGGCCCGGGGACCGAAGCCCCCGGGACCTGATTGGTTAATTGAATGAATGGGGCCAATCATATAGTCACCCCAAAATTTTCCCGCTCGACCCTTAAAATCTCCTTTCCTATCAAGAACATGCACCCTTGACCACCTGCTATTGCTTTACTATTGCTAATGCTATACTTTACTTTACTTAATCTTTTAAGAATTTGGATCTCCGACAACCAGTTCATACAGTATATCAACCCTTGAATAATGGAAGAGGGATGGCTGTTCTTGGCCGGTGACCCATTTCGGTTTTACGTCAACCACCTCTCCCTCAAAAACCTTATCTTTGAATTTTAATGGAGGCATTTCCTTTAACCTTGCCCGTTGAGGCCGCCGCAGGCCATTTGCAATGCACCAGGCGGTGAAATATTTCGATCCCTGAGAGACCTTGCCATTTTTCCCGAGAGGGAGAAACATAGGAAGAACCTTCCCGATTTCATCTCCTTCCAACACTTCGAACCAGAGGACAATCTTCTCCGATTTTCCATATCCCCCTTGACCGGCATGCCAAATGTTCGCCTTCTGTCCCCCGATGCCTTTAAGGAAATAACGGCCTGCAGGTATCTTTGTTCTATGTCCGTTCCATTGCTCTATTTTTTCCATCGCCCCCCCGGAGGGCATAATGGAAGGCAGGGAGCGCCGGGATGCTCCCCAAACCCGCTGACGAATTAGCAGGCGCCTTCCTAATCTTATTCTTTCTTTTGAAAGATCCTTTCCTCAAGTTTCTTTAAATCATCTTCACTGTAAACCCTCCTGCCCGAGTAATCCCGGGCAGGTTTAAAAATCCCTCGACGATCCCAGTTGCGCAGGGTTTGGCATGATAATCCTAACATCCTCGATACTGGCCCAATCGTAAGGCGCTCTTCCATGATCTCCTTCCTCCTATACATTTCAGCCGAGGATACAACGTGTTATTATGGGTTGTCAAAGGCGCGAATTTGACACGCATCGCAAAAAATATGCCGTCATTTGAGATTTCAATAGGTTAAATAGGCAGAAGGGAGGGAAACCGAAAATCGGTAGGAATGACATCTATTAGATCGAGATCACGCAAGGAGAGAGATGGATCTTTTCTCAATGTGTCTCTCCATTTGTTCCGGAAATCCTTCATAGATTTATGAATGATGGTCTGGACCCCTCTATCCATGGCCTCTGGAGGATACACCTTTGAAAGTCCCATCGAACTGATGCAGTAGTTAACGAGTTCTTTAAAATTTTTGTTCTCTCTCGTAACCCTTTTATTGGTCCACTTTTCATAAAAGAGCGCCAGTAATGCCATAAGAAAGTAAAATGGTCTGTTAAGAATCTTCCTATTAGGCAGATTCAAAAACCTTCGCTCCCATTCTCTTCCAGGCCTTTTTCGCGGCATTGGCATAACCTGACGGACCTCATAAACATTCAGGTGGAAGGAACTATCGATGATAAAAGATAACTCGTTTCTAAATCTCTCATCCGGGCTTTTCACACGCATTATTTTCGCAATTTTATTGTAATCGCCCTTCCAGAAAGATTTGATAAAAATGAGGGGATCTCTAAAATGGTGTTCCCATTTTTTGAGGGCTTCTATTCTGGGTTTAAGCTTTTTCGATTTGGGTTTTCTTGGTTTCTTTTTTGAGACTTTAGGCGGGAAAAGAACATCCTTGTAGTAATCGCATTCAAGACAGGTCTTTTCGATTTTTTTTATTTGTCGGATCTTATAGAGACACGGTTCACTCTTAGAAATCTCCCTCGCTGGCTCCCAAATTTTACAAAGATGCATTACCATCTCCTCTATGGCCCTCAAAATTTTCCGTGGCCCCAGGCGGTGAGGATCGCCGCTTTTCTCCTGGCCTGGATAGGGGCCACGGTAAAAATCATTGTGGGGGAAATTGTGACATGTTTAGTTCCAAAACGCTCATTTCAAGGCTTTCCTGTCACTCATCCCAATTTTAGACTTTCTAAATAAATTCGTCAACTTGTATCTTTCTAAAGGTCTTGCCTTGCTTGACGGTTTAGACAATCTCTATGCCTTTTTCTCCATTTTTATAAAGAAATCCCTAGCCAAAAATATCTGAAATTTCCCCCCTCACCCTTCCCATCTCCCCCATGAGACTGTGTCGTAATGATGAGGGAGGGTAGATT
>Ga0315292_10000442_pt1 | contig 19421 bp, 15 predicted proteins | sample YL17G13_0_MG_FD_204029 | JGI IMG/M metagenome (GOLD analysis project Ga0315292, IMG submission 204029) | Sediment microbial communities from Yellowstone Lake, YNP, Wyoming, USA - YL17G13_0 | ecosystem: Environmental > Aquatic > Freshwater > Lake > Sediment | place: USA: Wyoming | collected... | reverse complement strand
GTGCGGCCAGTTCCACTCGATCGTCGACGGTGAAGTCCCAACCAGCCGCGCTGGCCGCGCGGCCGTCGAAATCGGTACCCCGCACTTTGAGTTGCGCGCCGATCTCGTGCGCGCGTTCACGCACGGATTGCGGTGGTTCTGGCGTGCCGAACACGGCCGGACGCCCCGCCCGGAAAATACCGGCCTTTTCGCGACCGATGGATTCCACGTCGGGGCCCAGCCAATCCATGTGATCGAGACCGATCGAGACCACGACGGCCACGTCGGGGTAGACGACGTTGACGGAGTCGAGTCGGCCGCCAAGGCCGACCTCGAGCACGATGACGTCGGGAACCGCCGTCTCGAAGACCAGCAGTGCCGCGAGCGTGTTGAATTCGAAGAACGTGAGCGAGTCGGGCCCGAGCGCGTCGACCGCGCGCTCGAAGGCCGTGATGAGCGAAGCCTCGGACACCATCGCACCGTCGATGCGGATGCGCTCGCGATAGTCGATCAGGTGCGGCGACGTGAAGGTTGCGACGCGATAGCCTTGCGCACGCAGTACCGCGTCGAGCAGCGCGACGCAGGAACCCTTGCCGTTGGTGCCGCCCACCGTGATGACGGGCGCGCGTGGCCGGGTCCAGCCAGTGCGCGCCAGGACGTTCGAGACCCGCCGCAGGCCGAGTTCGATCGTCGCCGGATGCAGTTGCTGCTGCCAGTCGAGCCAGTCGTCGAGACGCTCGAAGCGCGGTCCGGCAGGCATCGCGGGACCGGTCAGGACGACGGGTTCGTTTCGTCCGCGCGCACGAGCGGCGGCCGCCCGAGCATCATCGCGAGCAGCGTCGCAATGCGGTCCCGCAGGTCGCGACGGTCGACGATGAGGTCGATCGCGCCGTGCTCGAGCAGGAACTCGCTGCGCTGGAAACCCTCCGGCAGCGTCTCGCGCACGGTCTGCTCGATCACGCGGGGACCGGCAAACCCGATCAGCGCGCGCGGCTCGGCGATGTTGAGGTCACCGAGCATCGCGAGGCTCGCCGACACACCGCCCGTGGTCGGGTCGGTGAGCACGGAGATGTACGGCAGCCTTGCCTGCGCCATGCGCGACAGCACCGCGCTGGTCTTGCTCATCTGCAGCAGCGACAGCAGACCTTCCTGCATGCGCGCGCCGCCACTCGACGAGAAGCAGATCAGCGGCCGGTTGTTGGCGAGGCAGTGTTCGGCGCCGCGCGTGAAGCGCTCGCCGACGACCGAACCCATCGAGCCGCCGAGGAAGCGGAACTCGAACGCGCACGCCACGACGTCGATGCCCTGCAGCGCGCCAGCCATCACGATCATCGCGTCCTTCTCGCCCACCGACTTCTGCGCGGCGGTCAGGCGGTCGCGGTACTTCTTGCTGTCGCGGAACTTGAGCGGATCTTCGGGCTCGACTTCGTTCGCGAGTTCGCGCCCGGTGCCTTCGTCGAGGAAACCCATGAGCCGGTCACGCGCCTCGATGCGCATGTGGTGGCTGCACTTCGGGCACACGTGCAGGTTGCGCTCGAGTTCGGCGCGGTAGAGCACGGCGTCGCACGCCGGGCACTTGATCCACAGGCCCTCGGGGACGGACCGCGAACGGCGTTCCGTCTTGATGCGCGAGGGAATGATCTTTTCGAACCAGGTCACGACGCGGCTCCCGTGGGCGGAAGGCGGAGTTTACCCGAAGGCAGCCCGAATCCGGCGGGGTAGTCGGCACCGACGAAATACAGGCCATCAGGCGGTGCCGTGGGCCCGGCCTCGCGGCGGTCGCGCCCCCGCAGGACTGCTGCGAGCCACTCGACGGTGCGTTCGCCCCGGCCGACCAGGATCAGGCTGCCCGCGATGTTGCGAACCATGTGATGCAGGAAGGCGTTCGCACGCACCCGGAGGTCGACGTAAGGCCCGTTGCGTTCGACCGAGAGCTCCATGAGCTTGCGCACGGGAGTCGGCGACTGGCATTCGGACGCGCGGAAAGCGGAAAAGTCGTGGTGTCCCAGCAGCGCCTGCCCGGCTTCGTGCATGCGCGCGGCGTCGAGTTCGTGCCGGATCCAGCAGACTCGCTGGCGCTCGAGCGCCGGACGCATGCGCCGATCCAGCACGCGGTAGTGATATTGCCGCGCCGTTGCATGGTGGCGCGCATGAAAATCGTCGGGTACGACGTGGGCCCAGAGCACGGAGATTTCCACCGCGACGTTGGCGTTCGCGCCGAGCATCCACGCATGCAGGGGTCGCTCTGCCGTCGTGTCGAAGTGCGCCACCATCTCGAGCGCGTGCACGCCGGCGTCGGTGCGGCCGGCAGCGGTGAGCTCGACGGGATGGTCCGCGACCTGCGCCAGCGCGCGCTGCAGGTCGCCCTGCACGCTGCGCGCGTGCGACTGGAACTGCCAGCCAGCGAACGCCGAGCCGTCGTACTCGATGCCGAGCGCGAGACGCGGCACGAGCCTGCCCGTCAGGGCAGGCTGGCGATAAGCCGCTCTGCTTCCTGGCGTTGCGTCGAACTGCCTTCCTGCAACACCTCGTCGAGGATGCTGCGGGCGCCTTCCGGATCGCCCATGTCCATGTACGCACGCGCGAGGTCGAGCTTGGTGCCGACTTCGCTCATCGTCGCCGGCTCGCCGCCCAGGTCGTAGTCGACGTTGCCTGCAACGCTCGCGCTCAGCGCCGTCACGTCGAGTACCGACAGCTCACTCGTCGCGTCGAGCACCGGCAGTTCACCCGTCACCCCGGACAGGTCGACGACGCCCTCGAGCGGCGCCTCGCCCGGCAGCATCGCAGTGTCGTCGACCATGTGCATCAGTGCCGTCGAGCTGAGCAGGTCGGTGTCGTCGTCGCGCAGGCTCCTGTCGCTGCCCATCATCGCGGTTTCGACCGTGTCGCTGCTGGCACGTTTGCGCGCGTCACTGGCCTCGCCCGCGTCGAGCGACTCGAGTTCACGCAGGGTATCGAGATCGAGGCCGAGTCGGTCGACCGTTAGTTCCTGCGTATCGCCGGCTGTATCACCGGCACTGCTGATGCGCGGCATCTCGATCGTCGGCAGCACGGTGGATTCGTCATTGCCACGGGCTGGTTCATCGAGGATGAAATCGAGGCCTGAACGGTCGATCGGCGCAGTCTCGGTGTCCGACTCCGTCAGGTCCATGTCGGGACGCTCCGAATCACCGGCCGGAATCATCAGGTCGAGCGTGCCGGTCGATCCGTGCAGCTCCATGTCGAGCGAATCGGACGACGAGGAACTCGGGCTGCCCGCAAACAGCGCATCGCCCGGCGCAATCTGCTTGCCCATGATCAGGACCTTGTCCCACTCACCGGCCGGCGCGTCCGCACGCGTCGTGTTGAGGTCGCGGGCCAGATCGAGGAACCGGTCCTTGTTGCCCCAGACGAAATAGATTTCGAGCAGTTTCAGCTTGAAGTCGCGGCGCTGCGGATCGCGCTTCATCGCGAGCTGCACGAGGTCCGCCGCCTGGTCGTACAAGCCGTACGCCATGTGGAAGTCGGCTTCGGCCAGCGGATCGCCCGATTCCATGCTCGCCGGGCCGTCACCCGACAACGTGTCCTCGACCGTGACGACCTTGCGGTTCGGCTCCGGTGCACGCGCTGCCGGCACTGCGGCGGCCGTAGCTGCTGCGATAGCCGCGCCGCGTCCGGCGTTTTCGCCGCCGCCCCGTTCTTCGACGAGAATGTCCGTGTCGCGCGAACGCGGCGTGAACCTCGGCCCGGAGCCACGAACGTCGCGCGAACCCAGGGCCTCTTCGAGCGATTCTTCGGCGCTGCCACGTTCGCGGCGCAGGCGCTGGATCAAAAAGACGCCAAGTCCCGCGGCCAGCAGGCCGAGCAGCACCCACCAGTAGTCGGTGACGCGCTCGAGCAGGCTCGGCTGCGGCGGCTCGACGACTTGCTTCTTCGGCTTTTCGGGTTTCGCCGGCTCTGCGGGTGCCGCGGCTTCGGGCGCGGCTGCAGTAGCGGTTGTACCCGGCTCGGTGGGAGTGACGGCAGGCGCGGCCGCTCCGTCCGCGGGCACGGGCGCACCGCCCTGCAATGTCGCGAGTTCGGCGTTGCGCACTTCGAGCAGGCGCTTGGCTTCGGCGAGTTCGCCCTCGAGCTGCTTGACACGCGTTTCGAGGCCGCCCGACGCCGCGGCCGCCGGCGTTCCGGTCGTTGCAGCGGGTGCCGCAGCCGCCGGTTTGTCGGACGTCGAAGTGGACGGCGCTGTCGTGCCCTGCTCCGGCGTGACCAGGCGGAGCCGGCCGGCTTCGCTCGCAGCGGCGGCGGCCGTGCCGTTACGCCAGGCATCGTACTGCCGCGCTACCTCGGCCGACGCTTCACTCGCAGACACGGAGCTGATCTGGCTTGCGTCCGGAATGCGCAGCAAGCTGCCGGAACGCAGGACGTTGATGTTGCCGTCAAACGCCTGCGGATTGTTCTGGAAGATGGCAACCATCGCCCGATTGACGTTCGAGCGTGCGCCCGGGTTCGCGGCACTGGCGATTTCCCAGAGCGTGTCGTGGTTACGGACCCGGTAGGTGCTGCCAGGCTCGATGCTGGGGGCCGTGGCAGGCGCGGCCGGGCTGACGGGGCTCGAGGAGCGAACGGACTCGGTCGTCGTGTCGGCGACCGGAGCCGCGGCACGCGTGCTGGTGGCGCCACCCGAACTGACCCGGGGGGCTGTCGCCACAGGCTCGCCGGCCGCTGGACCCGGCGCGTAGACCGGCGGGTCGAGCAGCACGGTGTATTCACGGAGCAACCGGCCGCGCGGCCAGTTGGCCTCCACCAGGAGCGTCACGAAGGGTTCGGTGACCGGCCGGGGCGAGGTGACGCGCAGGATGTCCCTGCCGTCGGAGCCCTTGGCAACCTGGAAGTTGAAATCGACCAGATACGCCGGCCGGTCGAGACCGTAGCGCACGAAGGTGTCGTTGGAGGCCAGCGCGGCGCGCAGTGCCCCAAGGTCTTCCTGGGTCGCCGAGACCAGTTCGATTTCAGCGTCAAAGGGCTGATTCAATGCTGAATTCAGCTTGATTTCGCCCAGGCCGAGCGCGTAAAGGGCGCCCGGGGCCAGCAACGCGCTCATGAGCAGGACGCGGCGTACAGCAGTCTTCATCGAGTCTCCCACCGATCGCGAATCGTGGCTCGGTCGCAGCGGTTCGCCACGGGTCCGTTGGGTTCGCGGATCGACAACCAATTAAACATAACTATATCCCACGGCCCCGCCCGCACCCAACAAGACCGCGGCTGCAGGCGCCTTTGTAGCCCTTTGGCCCGGCGATTGCCGGACGTGCTCCACACTTCCGTGGCGTACCCAACCCGGGCGCCATGAAGTCAGGTTATCACCGGCGTACTCGACCGGACGTCGGCATTCTGGGCCCGCTGCCGCAGGTAGTGATCGGCCAGCACGAGCGCCAGCATCGCCTCCGCGATGGGCACGGCCCGGATGCCGACGCAGGGGTCGTGGCGGCCCGTGGTAACGACCTCGACCGGTTGCCCCGCCACGTCGATCGAGCGCCCCGGTTTGACGATGCTCGAGGTCGGCTTGATCGCCATGCTCACCAGCACGTCCTGGCCCGACGAGATGCCGCCCAGCGTGCCGCCGGCCTCGTTCGACAGGAAACCCTGCGGCGTCATTTCGTCTCGGTGCTGCGAGCCACGCTGCTCGACACTGGCGAAGCCTGCGCCGATCTCCACTCCCTTGACGGCATTGATGCTCATCATCGCGTGCGCCAGATCGGCATCCAGCCGGTCGAACACGGGTTCGCCGAGGCCCGGTGGAACGCCGGTAGCCACGACATTGACGCGGGCCCCGATCGAATCTCCTTCGCGACGCAGCGCGTCGATCATGGCTTCGAGGTCAGGGACGCGCGCGGGTTCGGGACAGAAGAACGGGTTCGCGTCGATGGCCTCACGATCGAGCATGCCGAGCCTGATCGAGCCCATCTGCGCCAGGTAGCCGAAGATGTCGATGCCCTTCGTGGCAAGGAATTTGCGCGCGATGGCGCCGGCGGCCACGCGCATCACCGTTTCGCGCGCCGATGAGCGGCCGCCGCCGCGGTAATCGCGCAGGCCGTACTTCTGCTGATAGGTGTAGTCGGCGTGGCCCGGCCGGAACCGATCCTTGATCTTTTCGTAGTCGTACGAGCGCTGGTCGGTGTTCTCAACCAGCAGGCCGATCGGCGTCCCGGTGGTGACCCCTTCGAACACACCCGAAAGGATGCGCACGCGGTCCGGTTCGCGACGCTGGCTGGTGTACTTGGAAGTGCCCGAGCGGCGACGTTCGACGTCACGCTGGATGTCTGCTTCCGTGAGGGGCAGTCCGGGCGGGCAGCCGTCGACGATGCAGCCGAGCGCCGGACCGTGGCTCTCGCCGAAGGTCGTCACCGTGAACAGCGTCCCGAATGTATTGCCTGACATGCCTAGCTCGCCCCGGAAAGCTCACGACGGTGCCTGTGGAGGTCGTCTTTCGTCAACAGGAAGACTCCCCCGCCGCCGTGCTCGAACTCGAGCCACAGGAAGGGGACGGCGGGATAGGCCTGCTGCAATCGTTCTTCACTGTCGCCCACTTCGACCACGAGGATACCGCCCGGCGCGAGGTGCGCGTCGGCATCGCGCAGGATTCGACGCACCACGTCGAGCCCGTCGCGGCCCGCGCGCAGAGCCATGTCCGGCTCGTGCAGGTACTCGCGCGGGAGTGCGTCCATTTCCGCGTCGCTGACGTACGGCGGATTCGACACGATCAGGTCGTAGACGGCGTCGCCCAGCGGCGCGAAGGTATCGCCCAGGTGCAGTTGCAGTCGCGCGCCGACGCCATGGCGCTGCACGTTGCGGGCCGCGACCGCGAGCGCGTCGAGAGAGAGATCCACGGCATCGACATGGGCCTGCTGGAAGCGCAACGCGCACGCGATGGCAATGCATCCCGAGCCGGTACCGAGATCGACGAGGCGCTGCACGCGCGCGGGGTCGATCCACGGGGCAAAGCCCCTGGCGATCAGCTCGGCAAACGGCGAGCGCGGCACGATCACTCGTTCGTCGACTTCGAATTCGTATCCGGCGAACCACATCCGGCCCATCAGATAGGCGACGGGCACGCGGCGGCGCAGCCGCTCGGCGAACAGGTCGAGTACCTGCTCGATCTGCGGCTTGCCGGGCTTGATCCCGTACGCCGCCTCGGCAGCGGCATGGTCGAGTCCGAGCGCATGGAAAACAAGTGCCGCCGCGTCGTCCCGCGCATCCGCCGTACCGTGCCCGTAGGCAAGTCCGGCGGCGTCGAATTCGCGCGCGCCGAAACGGATCAGCTGCGCGACGCTGGGCGCGACTGGCGGTTTGCGGCTGAACGGGCTCGGGGTGGTCGACATGGTCGCTGCGGTCCTATGGGATAATCGGTGCGATGACCGCCCGCCCCCTGCTTCGATACGCACTGGCCGCCATTGTAGCGTTTGGGCTCGGGCTGTTCCTCGCTCGCGTGTTCGTCAAGCCGCAAGAGGTGCCGGTGACCGAGAACGCGACGATCCTGCCGCAACCGCGCGCGCTGCCCCCGCTCGACCTCGTCGACCAGGACAACCGCCCGCTGCCAAGCGACTTTTTGCACGACCGCTGGACGCTCGTTTTTTTCGGCTTCACCCAGTGCCCGGACGTGTGTCCCACGACACTCACGACGCTCGCCCAGATGAAGAAACAGCTCGCCGACCTGCCGGCGGGACAACAGCCGCGCGTGCTGCTGGTGAGCGTGGACCCCGAGCGGGACACGCCCGCCATTCTCAAGCCGTACGTGAGGTTCTTCGACCCCTCCTTCCTGGGCGCGACGGGAACGCTCGCGGCGACCACGCAGGCAGCCACGGCGTTCTCGGTTCCGTTCGCCAAAGTGCCGCTACCCGGCGGCGGTTACACGCTGGACCACGGCGCCGGCTTGTTCATGGTCTCGCCCGCGGGCGCGCTCGCCGCTTATTCGTCGCCGCCGCTCGATGCCACCGTGCTGGCCCGCGATTACCGCAAGGTCGTGCAGTATTTCGAGGAATCGCACCGATGACCGTGGAGATCGAACGCTCGGGCAGCGACCAGCTGTTCGCCCTGCTGCAGAAGGTCCTGCCACAGCACCTGCTCTCGCGCGCGATGCATGGGCTGGCGCGCAGCCGCCAGCCGGCCGTGCGCAACCTCATCCTGCGCACGGTGCTGCGCTCGTACCCGCAGATCGAAATGCGCGAGGCCTTGCAGCCCGATCCGTTCACCTACGAGTCCTTCAACGCTTTCTTTACGCGCGAGCTGCGACCGGGGGCCCGGCCGATCGCCACCGACCCTCACGCGCTCGTGTCACCGGTGGATGGCACCGTGAGCCAGCTTGGCCGCACGAATGCGGGCGCGCTGCTGCAGGCCAAAGGCATGCACTACACCTGCGAAGGTTTGCTGGCAGACGCGCCGGCCGCGGCCCGCTACCGCGGGGGCAGTTTCGCGTGCCTTTACCTGGCGCCGCACAACTATCACCGCATCCACATGCCGTGCGACGCGATCCTGCGCGCCACGCGCTACGTGCCGGGACAACTGTTCAGCGTGAATGCCGCGACAGCCCGCACGGTCCCCGACCTGTTCGCCCGCAACGAACGCGTCGTCTGCGATTTCGACACCGATCACGGCCCGCTCGGCCTGGTGCTGGTAGGTGCGCTCTTCGTCGGCAGCATCGAGACCGTGTTCGCGGGCGAAATCAACCCGCCACCCTGTCGCGGCGGCGGGGTGCGGGTGATCGAGTCAGGCGTCGGCCGCAGTTTCAAGCGCGGCGAGGAACTCGGCCGCTTCAACATGGGTTCGACCGTGATCGTGCTCACTGGCGAGGCCGCCGCGTTTGCATCGCGCGTCGAGCCCGGCGAACCGGTCCGGCTCGGCCAGATGCTCGCGCGATTCGGTGCATGACGCCGCGAGCTGCAGCGGACGCCGGGTGGCGGCCCACGGCCGATCTCGCGCGGTTGCGACTGCGCGCTGGCCTGCTGGCACGTATTCGCACGTATTTCAGTGCAACCGGCGCGCTCGAAGTCGAGACGCCCGCGCTCGTCCGCGCAGCCGTGACCGACGTGCACCTGGAATCATTGCGGGTTGCCGACGACGCGACGCACGCTGCGACGGTCGGTTACCTGCAGACCTCGCCCGAATACGCGATGAAGCGGCTGCTCTGTGCCGGGTCGCCGGACATCTACCAGGTCTGCAAAGTGTTCCGCGCCGGCGAACGCGGCGGCCGGCACAATCCTGAATTCACGATGCTCGAATGGTATCGGCACGGGCTCGACCACCATGCGTTGATGCGCGACGTCGAAGCCCTGATCCGGCACGTACTGGAACCCGTGCGGACATTCGCAACGAGCGAATCGATCACGTACTGCGCCGCTTTCGAGCGACGGCTCGGCCTCGATCCGCTGCACGCGCCCGTTGGCGCCATCATGCAGGCCATCGAACACGCAGGTACTCCCGTGCCGGCTTCGATGCGCGCAGGAGCTGCACGTGACGACGTGCTCGATCTCGCGATGGGTACGGTCGTCGCGGAGTCATTTGCGCAGGATCGGCTCACATTCCTCTATGATTTTCCGGCGAGCCAGGCGGCGCTCGCGCAGATCCGCGGTGAAGTCGCGTCGCGCTTCGAGGCGTTCTGGGGTCCGCTCGAGCTCGCGAACGGCTTTCACGAACTCGGATCGGCGCCGGAACAGGCTGCACGATTCGACGCCGACCTGGCGCGTCGTCGCGACCACGGGCAGCCAGTCCACGAGGTCGATCGTTTATTCCTGGATGCGCTCGCTGCGGGCCTGCCGCCCTGCGCCGGCGTGGCCCTCGGCTTCGACCGTCTAGTGATGGTCGCGGCGCGCGCGGCGCGCATCGACGACGTAGTCACGTTTCCCTGCGAGCGGGCCTGACCGGCCCGCGCGCACCCGCACGGAGTCCTGCGAAGATGCATGCGTTGAACGACGACGTCCGTTCCCTCGCCAAGCCGGCGTTGTACGCAGAACTCGAGTCGAGCCTGCAGGGGTTGCTCGCGGGCGAGCCGAACCTGATCGCCTGCGCCTCCAACATGTCGTCGCTGCTGTTCTGGTGCCTGCCCGACCTGAACTGGGTGGGGTTCTATCTGCTCGATGAGGCGTCGGGTGACCTTCTCGTCGGGCCGTTCCAGGGCAAGCCCGCCTGCGTGCGCATCCCGCTCGATAAAGGTGTCTGCGGCGCAGCTGCGGCGCAGCGCCGCACGCTCGTCGTGCAGGACGTGCATGCGTTCCCGGGCCACATTGCCTGCGACTCGACATCGAACTCGGAGATGGTGGTGCCGATCGTGCTGGACGACGGTCGTCTGCTCGGCGTGCTCGATCTTGACAGCCCGCTCGTGAATCGCTTTGACGACGATGACGCGCGGGGACTGGAGCGGCTCGTCGCGGTCCTCTTGGCCGCAATTGCGGCCAAGAAGTGACCAGGGGATAGGGGAGGAAGGCCAGGAAGGCCAGGAAGGAGTTAGTCGGAGGTACGGCTTTCGCCGAGGAAGTTATGCATTCTCAAGAGCAAAAAAGGGTGCCATGCGCGCCCTTTTCTATTTTCGTCGGTGAGAACGTGCAGCGTGAGGTTGCACTTCCGACTAACCCCTTCCTGGCCTTCCTGGCCTTCCTGGCCTTCCTGGCCTTCCTGGCCTTCCTGGCCTTCCTTCATCCCCCCTTCCTCAACCCTTCGCACGGCTCAGGTACTCGGAGGTCCGCGTGTCGACGCGGATCACCTCGCCTTCGTTCAGGAACAACGGCACGCGGACCACCGCGCCGGTCTCGAGCTTGGCCGGCTTCTGGCCGCCAGTCGCGGTGTCGCCACGCACCCCCGGATCCGTCTCCACGATCTTGAGTTCAACGTGGGCCGGCGCGTTCACCGACAGCGGCACGCCGTTCCACAGCATGACAGTGCACATCGTGCCGTCCTTGAGCCACATCGCAGCGTCGCCCATGGCTTCCTTGCCGGCAGTGTGCTGCTCGAAGTTGTCCGGGACCATGAAGTGCCAGAAACTGCCGTCGCTGTAGAGGTACTGCATCTCCGATTCCTGGATGTCCGCGCTTTCGACGGTGTCACCGGACCGGAAACTGCGCTCGAGCGTGCGGCCGGACTTCAGGTTGCGGATGCGCACACGGTTGAACGCCTGGCCCTTGCCGGGCTTCACGAACTCGTTCTCGACGATCACGAAAGGATCGTTGTCGATCATGATCTTGAGACCAGACTTGAATTCGTTCGTGCTGTAAGTGGACATGGGTGTGCTGCACTTTGGCTGAGGCGGTTGAACCGGGAGCGGCAGGCACCGGCAATAGCGGGCTGCCTATGGCTAGCCGCGTATAATACCTGCAACCCACCTTCCCCGTCACCCCGACCCGACCGCCTGGCAACAGGCCTTGCGTGAGTGCATCAGCGATCCACTGCTGCGGCAGGTGCCGCCCCGAAGACAATGCTGCCACCTGCGTCACGTTAGGTGCGCGGACCCCGATGCTATGATCCGTGAGAATTTGACAGTACACGTGCGCGGGGGCCCGGCCGGCCCGGTCCGTGCCTAACGGGGTAGGAAATTGGGCGAAATCAGCGCCATTCCAGTGGTCGTCTTGTCGAGGCAGCAGGACCCCGTCGAGATCATCAACAGCACCCTGCGCAACGCGGGCCAGGCCGTTCACTGCACATGGGTGCGGGATCTCGGCGACCTCGCGGACGCGCTCGGCACGCCCGATGCGCCACAATTGCTGTTCTTCTGCGTCGCCGATGCGGACGAACTCGAAAGCGCGATGGCGCAACGCGCCCGTCTCGCTCCGCATGTGCCGGCCCTCGTGGTGCGTGATTCACTCACCGAAGCCGACCTCGTTCGTGGCCTCGAGCTCGGTGCCGCCGACGTCGTGACATTGACTGCCAGCGGCCGGTTGCAGGCCGTCGCCACGCGCGAACTCGACGCCGCACGGCTCGACAAGGCGCTCAATGGCACACTCGCGTCCGCCCGCCAGTATCGCGACCAGATGCGTGCGTTCATGACGGGTTCGACCGATGCGATCGCGCACGCGCAGGAAGGCATCGTCGTGGACGTCAATCCAGCCTGGAGCGAGCTCTTCGGGCACGCGGATCCGGGCGAGTTGCTCGGGCAGCCGCTCATGGACATGTTCGACGCCCGCAGCCATGCGGCCCTGAAGGGCGCGCTCGTCGCCGCAACGCAGGGTCGCTGGTCCGGTCATGCATTGAGCGTTATGGCGCTGCAGCCCGCCGGTGGCTCGCAACCGCTCGAACTCAGCTTCGAGCGCTTCGAGTTCGAAGGCGAACCGGCCGTGCGCCTGCGCGTCGCCACCCAGAAACGCGACCTCGAATCGCTGGCCAACCAGCTCGAGCAGGCGATGCGCCTCGATTCGCGCACCGGGCTCCTGCGTCGCGCAGCGTTCATCGAGTCGGCGCAAGCGCGCGCGGCGCAGCCACTCAAGGCCGGCCTGCGTGCCGTGGCCTACCTGTCACCGGATAGCTTCGACAACATCGAGCTCGAATTCGGACCGATCGTGGCCGAGGAAGTGCTGGAGGCATTGTCACGCCGCGTGCAGGAGCAACTGCAGCCCGGCGACCTGGCGAGCCGCGTCGCACCGCACGGCATCGCACTGCTCGTCGAGCGCGGCAACCCGCGCGACCAGGAAGCCTGGCTGGCGAAGCTGCGCGAGCGCATCGCCGCAGAACCGCTGCTGGCCGACCAGGCAGCCGTCGAGCTCACGTGCAGCATTGGTTCGGCACCGCTGCACGGCCATGGCGGCCCGCTGCAGAAGGCGCTCGAGACTGCGATCGCTGCACAACGCCAGGCAGCCGACGCCGGCGGCGACCGCTGTGTGCACCGCGAGCCGGCGGGCACCAAGCCTGCAATCGACGAAGCCGATCGCGCCTGGGCCAACCAGATCAAGGCTGCACTGATGGCGAACCGGTTCCGGCTCGTGCAGCAGCCGATTGCGAGCCTCGTCGGTGAAGACCGGCCGATGTTCGACCTGCTGGTGCGCATGCTCGATGAAGCGGGGCAGGAAGTCCTGCCGACGGAGTTCCTCGCTGCGGCCGAACGCACCGACCTGATGAAGAACATCGACCGCTGGATCGTCGGCGCCGCCATGTCGTTCTGCGCTGCGAAGCAGCCCTACCGGGTCTTCGTGCGTCTCTCCCGTGACTCGATGCATGACCAGACACTCGGCACCTGGCTGCAGCAGCAACTGAAAGCGTCCGGCGTCGAGCCCAGTCGCATCGTGTTCGAGATCACCGAAGAGATGGCGCACGAAAATCCGCGCGAGGCGCGCTCGCTGCAGGGCCTGCTCTCGGCACTCGGTATCGAGTTTGCCGTCGAGCACTTCGGCGCTTCCGGCGATGCCGCCGCACTGCTGCGCCGCCTGCCCGTCAATTACGTCAAGATCGACGGCGCACTGATGCAGGGTCTCGCCAACGACCGACCATTGCAGGAACGCGTGAAGGCACTGGTCGACCTGGCGCGCGAATACGGCGTGACGACAATCGCCGAACGCGTCGAAGACGCGAACACGATGGCCGTGCTGTGGCAGCTCGGCATCGAGTTCATCCAGGGCTATTTCGTGAACAGCCCGGAACAGGTCGTGATGTGAGGAAGGGGCTAGGGGTTAGTAGGAGGTTCAGCATCTCCGACTAACCCCTAGCCCCTAACCCCTACTCAACTTCCAGGCCTTCCGCCTTGCGCCAGCCCCGCGGCAACACCGCGCCGCGCTGTCCGCGTTCGCCGCGGTACTCCGCGAGATCCTTGTACGACAAGCCCATCGTGCGGTCGCCGCAAAGCACCTTCAGCGTCTGGCCCGGAGCGACGGCGGCGATCGCGAGCAGCGTTTCCGGCTCGACCAGCGACTTCCTGGTCGAGATACCGAAGATCTTGTTGCCCTTGCCGCGCGGCAATTCGGGCAGATCAGCGATCGGGAACGTCAGCAGGCGCCCTTCCGAATTCACAGCAGCCAGCAGGGGTTCGTCGCCCGGCGGCACGACCGCTGGCGCGATCGCCGCGTAGCCATCGGGCACGTTGAGCACGGCCTTCCCCGCACGATTGCGACTGTGCAGGTCCTCGAGCTTGACGACGAAGCCGTAGCCCGCGCTGCTCGCGAGCACCCAGCGATCCTCGGGTTCGCCGATGAGCACGCCGGGGAACGTCGCGCCGTCGGGCGGATCGAGGCGGCCCGACAGCGGCTCGCCCTGCCCGCGCGCGGACGGCAGCGTGTGCGCCAGCAGGCTGTATGCGCGGCCGGTGCTGTCGAGGAACACGGCCTGTTGCGTGCTGCGGCCCTTGGCGAAGGCGCGGTACTCGTCGCCCGTCTTGTACGAGAGCGTGCGCGGGTCGATCTCGTGACCCTTCGCCGCGCGAACCCAGCCGCTCTTCGACAGGACCACCGTGGTCGGTTCACTCGCGACGAGCTCGGTCTCGTCGATGGCCTGCGCGGCGGCGCGAGCCACCAGCTTGCTGCGACGGTCGTCGCCGTACTTCAGCGCGTCTGCCTGGATCTCGTCGCGCACGAGTTTCTTGAGCTTGGCCTTGCTGCCGAGCAGCTTCTCGAGACCGTCGCGTTCCCTGGCGAGCTCGTCCTGCTCGCCGCGGATCTTCATCTCTTCAAGCCGCGCGAGGTGGCGCAACTTCGTTTCGAGGATGGCTTCGGCCTGCGCCTCGGAGAGCTGGAACCGCGCGATCAACGCCGCCTTCGGGTCGTCCTCGGTACGGACGATGCGGATGACCTCGTCGAGGTTCAGGTACGCGATCAGCAAGCCGTCGAGGATGTGCAGCCGCGCGTTGACCTTCTCGAGCCGGTGCTGCAACCGGCGCGTCACGGTGTCGACGCGGAACGACAACCACTCTTCGAGCAGCGCGCGCAGCCCCATCACCCGCGGCCGGCCGTCGCGCGCGATGACGTTCAGGTTGACGCGGTACGTCCGCTCCAGGTCCGTCGTCGCAAACAGATGCGCCATGACCTGTTCGGTGTCGACGCGGTTGGAACGCGGCGTGATCACGAGGCGCGTGGGGTGCTCGTGATCGGACTCGTCACGCAGGTCCTCGATCATCGGCAGCTTCTTCGCACGCATCTGCGCCGCGACCTGCTCGAGCACCTTCGAGCCGGAGACCTGGTGTGGCAGCTCCGTCACGATGATTTCGCCGTCTTCCATCTCGAACCGGGCGCGCGCACGGAAGGTGCCGTTGCCGCCTTCGTAGATCTTCTGCAGCTCCTCGCGCGGCGTGATGATTTCCGCGCCCGTCGGGAAATCCGGACCGAGCACGTGCTCGCAGAGCTGTGCCGTCGTCGCCTTCGGCTCGTCGAGCAGGCGGATGCAGGCCGCCGCGACTTCGCGCAGGTTATGCGGCGGAATGTCGGTGGACATGCCCACGGCGATGCCCATGGCCCCGTTCAGCAGCAGGTTGGGCAACCGCGCGGGCAGCAGGCAGGGCTCGTCGAGCGAACCATCGAAGTTCGGCTGCCAGTCCACCGTGCCCTGGCCGAGTTCGGACAGCAGGACTTCGGCGTAGCGCGAGAGCTTCGACTCGGTGTACCGCATCGCGGCGAACGACTTCGGGTCGTCCGGCGAGCCGAAGTTGCCCTGCCCGTCCACGATCGGGTAGCGGTACGAGAACGGCTGCGCCATCAGCACCATGGCCTCGTAGCAAGCCGAGTCGCCGTGCGGATGGAACTTGCCGATGACGTCGCCGACCGTGCGGGCCGACTTCTTGGGTTTGGCGGTGGCGGCGAGACCGAGCTCACTCATCGCATAGATGATGCGGCGCTGCACGGGCTTCAAGCCGTCGCCGACGTGCGGCAGCGCGCGATCGAGAATCACGTACATCGAATACTCGAGGTACGCGCGCTCGGTGAACGTCCGCAACGGCTGGCGCTCGACGCCCTCGAAATCGAGGGTCGCGGTGGTATCGGTGTCTTTGCTCTTGCTCATCGTTACTCTGCCGCCATTTCGTCGGCCGCTTCGGCTGCGATCGCATTGGTCGGATCGACGTCCGCGATGACGCTGGCCAGGTTGCCCTTCGTCTCCAGCCAGTCACGACGATCCCCTGCACGCTTCTTGGCAAGCAGCATGTCCATGAGCTGGTCGGCGTTGTCCGCGGCATCGACCGTGAGCTGGACCAGCCGGCGCGTCTCGCGCGCCATCGTGGTCTCGCGCAGCTGCAGCGGGTTCATCTCACCGAGGCCCTTGAAGCGCGTGACCGACGGCTTCGCGCGTGCGTTCTCGGTGCGTATGCGCTCGAGGATGCCGTTGCGTTCCGCGTCGTCGAGCGCGTACTCGACGTTCTTGCCGTAGTCGATGCGATAGAGCGGCGGCATCGCCACGTAGACGTGCCCCGCGAGCACCAGCGGCCGGAAGTGCCGCAGGAACAGCGCGCAGAGCAGCGTGGCGATGTGGAGGCCGTCGGAGTCGGCGTCCGCGAGGATGCAGATCTTGTCGTAACGCAGGTCTTTCACGTCGTCGGAACCTGGTTCCACCCCGATCGCCACGGTGATGTCGTGGACTTCCTGCGACGACAGCACGTCGGCCGCCTCGACTTCCCACGTGTTCAGGATCTTGCCACGCAGCGGCATCACCGCCTGGAACTCGCGGTCGCGCGCCTGCTTGGCGGAGCCGCCTGCCGAGTCGCCTTCGACGAGGAACAGTTCGGTCCGCTGCGGGTCCTGGCTGCTGCAGTCCGCGAGCTTGCCGGGCAGTGCCGGCCCGGCCACGACGCGCTTGCGCGCGATCTTCTGGCTCGCCTTCAACCGCGTCTGCGCGTTGACGATCGCGAGCTGCGCGATCTTCTCGCCCGCCTCCGGGTGCTGGCTCAGCCACAACCCGAACTGGTCCTTGACGATGCCCGACACGAACGCCGCGGGTTCGCGCGACGACAGGCGTTCCTTGGTCTGCCCGGCGAACTGCGGATCGCGCATCTTCATCGAGAGCACGTAGCTGGTGTCGTCCCAGACGTCTTCGGGCGACAGCTTCAGGCCGCGCGGCAGCAGGTTGCGGAACTCGCAGAACTCCCGCACCGCTTCGGTCAGGCCGAGACGGAAACCGTTGACGTGCGTGCCGCCCTGCGCGGTGGGGATCAGGTTGACGTAGCTTTCTTCGAACCGCGTGCCGCCGTCAGTGCGCCAGACCACGGCCCAGTCGACACCTTCCTGCTCGCCTTCGACCTTGCCGACGAACGGTTCGTCCGGCAGCCATTCGGTGGAATCGAGCGACTCGCGCAGGTACTGCGACAGCCCTTCGTTGTAGATCCACTCTTCCTTCTCGCCGGTCTTCTCGACGTTGAAGCGCACGCGCAGGCCCGGGCACAGCACGGCCTTGGCCTTGAGCACGTGCTTCAACTTCGGCAGCGCGAAATCGGGGCTGTCGAAATAGGAGGTATCCGGCCAGAAGCGGACCGTGGTGCCGGTGTTGCTCTTGCCGACCTCACCGACGATTTCGAGCTTGGAGTGCACCTTCCCGCTCTTGAACGAGATGTTGTATTCCTTGCCGCCGCGACGAACCCAGCACTCGAGGTGTTTCGAGAGCGCGTTGACCACCGAGACGCCCACGCCGTGCAGGCCGCCCGAGAACTTGTAGCCGGAATCGGCGGAGAACTTTCCGCCCGCGTGCAGGCGGGTGAGGATCAGCTCGACGCCACTCACCTTCTCTTTCGGGTGGATGTCCACGGGCATGCCGCGACCGTCGTCGACGACCTCGAGCGACCCGTCCTTGTAGAGGGTCACGTCGATCTTGCTGCAGTGGCCCGCCAGCGCTTCGTCGACGCTGTTGTCGACGACTTCGTGAGCGAGGTGGTTGGGCCGACTGGTGTCGGTGTACATGCCCGGGCGTCGCCGGACGGGCTCGAGTCCGCTCAGGACTTCGATGTCTTGAGCGGTGTAGGACTGGCTCATTCTTGGATCGGTCCGCGGGCTCGCGTGGGTGGTGAAAAGCGCGCGAATGGTAGCAGAGCGCGGCGTTCCGTTGGTTCGAAGGTCTGCGAAGCCGAGCCAAGCACGCGACGGGACGTACGTGCGCCTGGTTCGGTGGTTCCCTGGGCGAGCGGAAAGGCAGACACTCTCGCCCGGAAAACCACCGAACCAGGCGTCGCGCGGCCGACGCTGCGGTTGGATCGTCCGCATCGCTCCAGCGCACCGGACGCGCCGGCTCACTACCTTCCGCTGTGGGGTCCTGCCGCAGCTTGCGCCGTGCGCTTTCCTGCCACATGGCAGGGAAGCGCTGGCGCTGTACCGCAAGCGGTCGATCCGGTGCCTTTCCCCGAGCGCGTGTCTGCCTTTCCAAGCTCGGGGAAAGGCACCGGATCGACCGCCGAGGGCCGCGTAAACGCTGACGACTGCCTACGCGAGATCCGCGACCAAAGCGTCGCGAATCACCGGCGCGACCGGTTCCACCGCATGCCGGTAATGCGGATGGTCGATACCGACACTGACCGCTGCGCCGCCCTTCGCGGCTGCCACCATGGCGGGCGTCAGCTCAAAGCGCACGAAATGCACGGCCGACGTCTTCTCGTCGTTCTCGCGCTCGAGGTCTTCGTCGGCAATCGCATGCACGCGCTCGTGACCCGCGACCTGCACCCAGCAGCGGTCCTCCACTCCCTTGAGCCCGGCGAGCGCGACCTTGCGCTCCTCCGCGTCCGGGTACTCGATCAGCAGCGTGGCTTTCCAGTTGCTGCCATCCGGAATCAACGGGTTGTAGGCGCCGAGTTCGTCGGCAATGCCGGCGGACTCGAAGATCCGCTCGATGCGCAACATCTCCTGCACCTGGTACTGCACGGTGAGCCGGTCTTCGAACAGGATCGTGGCATTCGGGCCGACCTGCAACGTACGGCGCTTCTTGTGCGCAAGCACCTGGGGCCGGAACTGCGGACGCTGCTTCGAATACTGCTCGAGGCTGAATAGATCCCCGGGCGACAGCTTCTGGAATCCGCACACAGTCGTGGTGTTGGTCGTCATGGTCGTTGCAATCTCGAAAGTCAGGTGTCAGAGGCCATACGCGATGCGCAGCAGCCTGAGCGGATGCGTTGGCGGCCGCGGATCGGCGCCGAGCCCTGATTCAATCTGGTGCCCTGCCATCGGACAGTCGCTCGCGTAATAGTCGGGTGCGGCGTTCTTGACCTTGCTGAACACGGGCTTGCCGATCTTCATCGAAGTCTCGCGGTATTCCTTCTTCACGCCGTAGGTGCCGTTGTGACCCGAGCAGCGTTCGATCGGCTCGATCTCGGTGCCCGGAATCAGCTGCAACACGTCGCGCGTCTTGAGCCCGAGGTTCTGCACCCGCAGGTGGCACGGCACGTGATAGCTGACCTTGCCCAACGGCTTCGCGAAATCCGTGCGCAGGAGCCCTGCCTTGTGGCGCAGCGCGAGGTATTCGAACGGATCGAACATCGCGGCCCGCACCTTCTGCACCTGCTCATCCGCGGGAAACAGCAGCGGCAACTCCTGCTTGAACAT
>Ga0315292_10000440_pt1 | contig 19443 bp, 30 predicted proteins | sample YL17G13_0_MG_FD_204029 | JGI IMG/M metagenome (GOLD analysis project Ga0315292, IMG submission 204029) | Sediment microbial communities from Yellowstone Lake, YNP, Wyoming, USA - YL17G13_0 | ecosystem: Environmental > Aquatic > Freshwater > Lake > Sediment | place: USA: Wyoming | collected... | reverse complement strand
CATGCGGATCTAACTCAGGTCCGTCAGGTGTCAAGGAATTAGGAGTAAGAGAATGGACATGCAGCGCATGCAAAGAGGTTCATAACCGAGATGTAAACGCTGCAAAAAATATTCTCCGTTTCGGACATGAAACGCTAAGTGGAACCTTGAAAAATAGGTTATACGAGGGAAGCCCCGCCCTAAAGGGCGGGGAGGATGTCACGATCCAAAGAAGATTCACAAATGTCAAAACTGCGGTGTTGAGTGTGATGAAAAAGACATCATCAACGCCTAAGATTCCGTTCAATCAAAGAGCTTTCCATGAGTTTGGTCAGGCGTCAAGTCTATAAACAAGTTTACATTGATTGCTTCAATACTGTAAATCACTCTGTAGCATTTGGTATAAGACTAGTCCTCGATGGTATTATGGGGGATATTACGAGGATGGGGAGTGGTATGATACACTGGGCAGTCGAGATTCAAATCAGGGAAGAATTCAAATGAGGTTGCTTAACGTAAAGAACAAACTATGGAATGACTGCTTAAGCCAAGTCTGGAACCAAGTTCCTAACCAATTGTGGTTACAAGCTATGTCTATCGATTTGACTATCGATAGACAAGTACATCAAGTACTGAGGCAAGTTCTGAACTCACTATGCATCTTTCTTTAGCTTTAAAGTTAGTTCTAGGAACTGATTGGAGAACGAAGTTAGATAAGGCTTTTAATGCGAATGCTACCGCTCTATCTTCACCCTCCCCGTAAGCCTCTGGACCTCTTAGTACATAGAGGTCTCGTGACAGCATAGCAGTTGCTCGGAAGAAGCCTTCCTGCTCCGAGCAAGGAGCAATATCGACAGAGACTTGTAATTTAGTAGACTTTGGTTCTATCGACATCTTTTTAAAAATCCTGCTAGGAATCAAATGATTAAAGTAAAAGTTAAAATGCTACACCCCTTGTGCGCCAAGACTGTAGATACTGCAACATGGCTGCAAGTTAGGAGAGAAATTGCTGTGCTTCTGGAGATTCAAATGGACCTTGTATCAACTCTAATAGTGCAGTCACTATTAGATGGGGGGTTGCCTGCTGTGCCTAGCTGGTGACTTCTTTGCTACTAGCCCTTCAAGCCACTCTCTAGTACATACTTGGCTAGTGTTTTTGTCGTGAGGTGTTCTTTTGTGTAGGCATACAACTCTTCTAGCCACGCATCATAGGTAGCATTAGAAGCTGTCTTATGTGTTTTCTCTATCTCGGATATTAGTTTTTTTGGAAAATTAGTCATGATGTGTGGCGGGCAATCGTCAATTTTTTCAAAAAGTGGAATGCATCTGTTACAGAGTATTTCATAATGCCGCTTACAATCCCATCCCCACTTCTTAAAGGTTAATCCGTATTTACTTATCTGGTAATCATGATAGTAGTCTTCTTCCCGAGTAAAGATGTAGCCTCTATTATGCGCGGGTCCAGGAATTTGTGCTCCTAGTTCTTTTACTTTGTCTTTGAATGGGGGTAGGACGATCTTTTCTTCCGGTATGGCAAAAGAGATGGGGAATAGGCTTGCTGTCGGTGCCTCTAAAAGTTCTCTTTTAAATGTTCTTACTGCCTTGGCAAATACCGGAACATTGTTATCGTCTTCACCGTCGCATACGATGACCTTCTCAGGGATCTTTTCTATGAGTGTTTCTAGGTGCGTGTCACACCTTCTTACGGATAGATAAATAATGACATCGTAGTAACCATCTAGTGCTTTGTCTAGCATATCTGTGGCTACGTGGCGCAAGCTAGGATCTAGATTTCTAGCGTAGCTAAATCCCCTTCCGTACATATGCTGTATATCCTGGGAGCAATCCTTGTATAGGTAGTCAAAATTTACATTCGACTCTACATCGGTACCTAAAAGTGATTTAAGTCCATGGTAGATATCATCTTGCAGATAATCACATGAGGCTCGACCTAAAGTTAAAATTTTCAAGATACTCTCCATAGAACAGTTAATCCACCATGGCTTTTCAAATCTTCCCCACGTTCCCAATCCTTGTGTTCTAGTAAAAATTCTTCTATAGCGGGAAGAAGTCCTGCTAGCAACTCTTGGCGCGAAAATCCAGTATTTCTCTCATGCCAATGAAGATGCGCCTGCGCCACCATTGCAATATCACTCGCTTTACCAAATGCTTCAGTATTAGGTATAAGTATACAGTGTAACACTTTTGCATGATTTTTTTCTAGGATGCGTTTGAGATAAGCGTAGTAGCGACAGCTATTTATTAAAAGCATATCTACCACAGGCATGTCGTACAAAAGGAAATCTTCAATACAATCTTTACCGGATGTATCCACACTTACGATGCGTGCTGAGCTGTTATGCAGTGCAGAAGTATATGGCTCAATAACACCTAGTTCGCATACCAATTTATTTTGGGCGTAACTAGCTATTGTTTTCAAAACATCATTATCTTCTACATGGCTAAGCGCATTGAAAGCAATGAACTGCCTTACCGTTAAGTCATAAAGTTTGTCTTCTTTGACGATAGTCATCGATCCTAGATGGTCTACTTTGGAACTGCGCACTAAGGCTTGTGTTTGACCTAAGCGGATTAACTCACTTATATAATTGTTGTCTGAGTACCAAAAATTAACTTTGTCGGTTAAGTGGATTTGTTTTAGCAAATCTCTTTTGATCACAATACACCACGTCGATGCCTCATAACCTAAGCCTAAGCCGAAAAATATGGAGTAGCCAGTATCTCCGTATTTATTCTCGTGCCACCTATTATAACTATTCCATGGGGAATAAGCTTTGACGCCAGCATGTGTTTCATGCACTTTAAGGATCTCACTCATCCAATTTTTATGGAAAATAAGGTCGTTGTTGGCAAGTACTACCCAGTCATTACTGGTAGTATTAATACCTAAATTCAAGGCACCGTTGTAATTAAATTCTGCATGTTCCCATTTAATGGTTTGGTCTTGCCCAGCATGTAGCGGCATATCTTTTTCGGACTCAACCACAACTACATTAAATTTAATATCCTCTTCCGAAGACCGCAGAGAATCTATACAATTTTTAGTCATCGCCAAAAACTCTTTAGAAGTTTTTGACGGAATAATTACGTCTACGTGCATTCTATTCCTAGCCCCGTTAAATGCATCCACCCCTAGCATAGGGAGGGACGTGGGAATTAATCTCTTCTTCTGTTTTTGGCTCCTCTTTCTTTTCTAGGTCTTCCTCGAAGAATTTTTTGATCTCTTCTGGAGTGGCGTTTGTCCAAGTAATTTTGTCAATCACTACTTTGTCCTTTCCATGCTATAATAGAAAAAATAATCTCAAGGAGACTTAAATGGAATTTGTTGTCCTCGCTTTGTGGGCGCTTTCAATCATCTTATCACTTTGGGGAACGTTGTACACTCTTTGGAGGTACAAATTTTCAAAAATCCCCCCCATAGACTACCCCCCTATCTCCATCTTAAAGCCTCTAAAAGGCGTAGATCAAGGGCTTGCGGCGAATATTGCCTCTTTTTTAGACATGGATTACCCCAACTACGAGATCCTTTTTTCCATAGCAAGTCTAGACGATCCCGCCTTTGAAATCATCAAGCCCTATATTTTAGACTACCCACAGCGGATAAAAGTTATTCTAACTAACGGGGATCCTGGCTATAATCCTAAGGTCAACAATTTAATCGATTCTGAGAAATTTGCGGCACACGATATCCTACTTGTTAGTGACAGTAATGTGCGTGCCTATCCGTCTTATCTCAAAGAGATCCTCCCTACCCTCACGGAACATGTAGGTGTGGCATCTTCGGCGGTGGTGGGTTTTGGAGGACAAGGAACCGGAGGTAAGTTAGAAGAGATGCATCTAACTACTTACGTAACCCGTTGGATGAATTTTTCTGCAAGTTTTGGCTACGCTTTCGTCCTTGGAAAATCCATGCTCTATAAAAAATCCGTAGCTAAAGAGTTTGGCGGGATCGCATCTCTTAAAAACTACCTAGCAGAGGATTATATGATGGGTCTTTATATGACTTGGATCGGTAAAGACGTGGCTTTAACCCCGCGTCCAGTGTCCCAATATGTAGGACAAAGAAGTGTGATAGATTTCTGGAAAAGAAATTATAGATGGACAGTGCTACAAAAGCATAGCGCCCCTAGCATCTTTGTCATGCAGCCTTTATCCTTTGCTTTGCTTGCCTCGTCTTTATTGGGGTTTATTTCACCTTGGCTTGTACCCTTAAGTGTTTTGTTTTTTATACTTATGGATTATGCTCAATCGGAAGTGTTAGGCAACAAATTTAATATCAAGATATGGTTTCTTAAAGAACTACTTCTTCCTTTTATATGGTTACAAGCTAGCCTACGAAACACTGTCGAATGGCGCGGCACAAAACTTAAAGTGCTTTCTAAAGGGCTGGTGAGAAGGGCTTAAACTGGGCTGGTGAGATTAAGTGAAACAGTCGGAGGCATTCTATGAAATACTTTCTTTGTTTCTTGCTTTTGTTCTCATGCAGTAGAAATCCAGGGGATAATCCCCCACCTCCACCTGAAAAAATACCGACTCCGGCACCGCCGCCTGCGCCATCCCCAACTCCTACACCTAATCCTCCACCCACGGATCCTGTAGGAGCTAATGATTTTGATACGTGGTGCTTGCGTGCGGCTTTAACGAAAGGGATTCAAAATTACGGTAATAAGGATTTTTCCAATTTTTGCCAAGCAGGGGTCTCAACACAATTATTCAACAAAACATTAATCCCTACAGCTTATACTGGTACGGGTACACCCACCCTTACCTTTATAGAGCCGGTTTCTAGTGACAACAACAATACGACAAGTGTGTTTTTTGCCAGTGCTATAAAGCTTCCTATTACAGCTAAGAGTTACTTTGCGAATGTTGCACCCCAATTAGGAACGCAGGCTTATGCATCGGCAGTAGCTCAAAGTGTGGGAGCTACGCTAACTAGTTTTCAACTAGTGGGAACTTTTAGTGGGGATGGACCTTACGAGGTGCAGGGTTTCATGACGCACACCATTACCACTCAAACAATCATTGTGTTTAATGTGGTTCAAGACAGCATTGTTCGTATTGACGATTACAAACTAGAGCCGGGTACTCTTTACTTGTATACACAAGTGTTAAATCAAGGGATTAAAACCATCAAAGATTACCGCGTAATTACCGCAAATATTCAGATAGGTGCAGATGCTTACCTTTTAGCTTTGACTCGTCTAGCTGTGGACAACCAAGGCTTTTCTTCACCCGCAGAATCTCAGCTAGTGCAATCAGCACAAGGCATGGTTCAACTGCTCTATAAATTGGCATCTCAAGTGCCAGCAGGTACTTAATGCTTAAATACATTATTCTGTGCTTATTCTCCTTGCCAGCCCAAGCTCAAGAGCTACTACCGGCAGGCATAGGTCTTTGGCAAGTAGGGGTTAGGCATTACACACCCCAAACTGAAGGTTACAACGAGGGTGGTAAAAAGGTCGCTATAGCGGACTCTATGCCCGGAACCACAGATACCTTAGATCAATTTGGACTTGGCATCACTGCAAGTGCCGACATAGATGCCTATATATTCGGTATGGGTTATGGCTTGACACCCTATATTACTGTCTTTGCCGGGATACCTTTTATTCAGGCAAATATTAATCAGCAGTTGATTTACAATAAGAACAAGCCAGAAACAATTGATAAAGCAATTGCAAATTTAGGATATGAGCCAATAGGACACCTTGCTAGGTCAGGCTTTGGCGATCTAGTGGTCGGCATGCGTACCGAGTACTACCTTTTAGGTGCTAACGTAGTGTTAGAGGCAAATGCAAGTATTCCTACCGGGTACGTAAAGAATCCAGATATCTTGCAAGATGCTAGTTTTGGTTCCGGGTATTTCACCTTCGGCTTAGGATTTACTCCCAAGTACACCCTCGGTGATTGGCATATCGCAATGCCTCTTGGCTATAAAGCAAGTCCTGTAGGGTACCAAACCTTACGATTGCCAGATAGCGCTAGCTCGTTTTCTGATAGGTCGCATCAAAAAATATTACTAATTTATCCAGGTCAAGAATACGACGCAGCATTAAATACCGGCTATAAAATAGGTATCGTAGATATAGAAGAACAAATCGGTATGACACACCATTTACACGATGTATACAACGGACCTTACACCGGGGACTTTGAATTTTTACAACAAGGAACAGACAAGCTTCACGAATACAATTTGATCTCGGCATCGGTAAATACCGCACGCCTATTTCAACAAGGTTTTTTCCCAGTGCCATTTGTTGTGGAACTCGATTATTTCCAAACACTTGGCGGGTATAATATAGTGGATGAAACCTATTTCCAGATGACATTCACATCGTTTTTTAATTAGTCATAGTAAGGGTCCAGGCTTACAAACATGCCGTAGCTATGTGGCAGGCAAATGGTTTCGTTTAAGGTCGCTTTGTCTTTAAATATGCGTTTAAAGATCTTGGCTTCTTCTTCTGTTATTTTTTCCGTTTTAAACGATTTCCTATAAGAAACAAATGTCCTAAAACTAATTGCCTCATTAGTGCCGATGCCGACCACATGCGCCCCATATTCCTCATGAGTCAAAGGCTCTTTTCCTTTAAAGATGTTTTCTTCAATTTTTAAAAGATGCTCGTTCCACACATCCTCGTAGACAATGGCGAAACCCCTAGTATCAAACTCATCCGCATAATTTTCTTCGCTCATTACTAGTAAGATTTGTCTCATGTGTGTCCTAGCAATTAAATTTAGCTAAGGTATGGATATCAGCGAGTCCTACAGGTTGCCCGCCGTGCGCTGCTGCAAGCGCCTCTTGGTGTTTCTTGTCGCCGTGAGACGGGTCGATCTCGTGGACAAAAACCATGTTCAGGTGGTTGCGTATGATTGTGGTCTCCGCCTCACCGATAGACTTCGGATTAGTTAACTCGAAATAGCCCTGGAGCCAGTATACAAAATCCCTACTCTTCATCCTACACTCCCGCAAAAATATCCTGCGCTTTGTACATGGTATCCAGTAGTTTAAGCCAATGAAAGACTAGCATGGCAGTATTCTCGCTATCCGTCAACCCATCGTGGGGTCTACCTTTAAAAGTCAGGTTAAAAATCTGCATAGTGTTTTGTAGTCCACCTTTAGCTTTGGAGCCTTTAGGGATACGAAAAAGTTTCCCCATCTCTTTTAGATCTAAACTATGCAAATTAGTCGGGGGTATTACACCGACTTCTTTAGACTGCTTTTCAAGCACAATAAGGTCCTTACTCCAAGCCGCAATATTCCCGCCACAATTACAGTCATGTACCCACGTCCAGAATTCGGTAACGGCGGAGACAAAACTTATGCCGTGCTCCTTGAGGAAAGCCTCTGGAATATCACATAAATCTTGAATGTAAGGATCTAGAATCTCCCCTTTAGGAAGAAGGCAGTAACGATTAAAACGCTTAACAATAGTTCTTTTCTTATAGTCGCACAAAACCCCACCTATCTGGATAATAGAAGGCGTGGGTTGATTATGCTCTAAATCAAAGATGATGCCTTTCAAATGTCTTCCTTTAATTGATCTTTAATAGGGAAAAGAACTTCGTCACCGATAAAATACCACACGCTCAGGTAGTGTTTCCCAACAAGCCGTATACACTTTTGGATGGATAGAATTGAGAAATAGTCTTGTAAAATTTTATCTCTATGATTCACGCAAGAGGATCCCATTCGTAACCTTTGTCCGCTAAGGATATACCAATTAAGAATTTAGTACCGCCTACAGCACGAGTGATGGCAAATTCCAATTGCTCTCGCACATGCCATAGGCATAGCGATGCCCCTGCATATTGTTGCACTATAAGTGGGTAACACCCTATAGGGTAAGTATCTACTAGGACCATAGCTTCTCCTTTAAAGATTAGCAGTACTCTTTTGCCAACCCTCTACTTGCTGGAGTTTTTCTTTAAGCAAAGCAAGACGCTGCTCACCCAATTCAATCGCGGCGAGGAGAAGATCCTTAATTTTTGAATAACGCTCAGCACCTTCGTACTTTGCGAAAAATACCTGAAGGGCTTTGTCTAATTTCGTTTTTGCACCAGAACCCTTAGCAAAGGCTGCGTAAAACAGCACCGAAGGATTCTCTTCAGAGGTACGGGAATTAAGTTCTTCCTTAGAGGACATATTCGTATACCTTATTCTTTGTGTATACCGGCTGAAAGGCTTGGTGGGTGTAGCGAGACTCGAACTCGCACGTCCTTACGAACACTAGATTTTAAGTCTAGGATGGCTACCATTACATCATACACCCTTTAGAACATCTATCGTATAATACACATTTCAAATTGGTGGGCAAGGAGGGACTCCAACCCTCACACCTTTCGGCATCGGTTTCTAAGACCGATATGTCTAGCTATTCCAACACTCGCCCTTTGGTCAGACAGGAGAGACTTGAACTCTCATTCTCCGCTTCCCAAAAGCGGCGGGTCACCAATTACCCTACTGTCTGGTTTGGTTACTCGCAATTTAAAGGTCTTTAAAAACCTAAACAGGATTAGCGATGGGAATGCCTGTAATATATATGCTTGTTCGTTACCTTACGGTAACAAGGGAAGTAGTCGGAGGAGAAGATTTTGCAGGAAGGTAGCCATACACATAATCTTATTAGATGTTTTTCTTCGTGTCAAATATTTTTGTATGACTTGCGCAGTTCGTCTGTCGTGAGATTTTTAAACCATTTGATAGTAGTTTTAATCACTCTGTCCTTAACGACAAGCCCAGCTTTATCCATCTGCTCTGTCCACTTGTTACCATAGTGGTTTGCCTTAGCAACGTGATCACTCATTTCTGAGTCAAGTTCCACAAACTGTTCATCAAGCACTTTCATCAAAGTGGTGGTCTTTAGTTTGGCGCTGTAGGCAACAAAAACTCTTTTAAATCTGGCTCGTAAAACATCGTCCGTAGTTATCCATCCGTCAATTACAAACCGGACATGCTCTTCAAATTTTTTACTCATAGCATCTTGAGCACCGACACTTTGGTATTCATTATCTTTAAAGAATGCGTGCATTTGCTTGTCAATCTCTTTAAGAGATTTCGTCATATACTTTAAATGTTCAGTGATATGCCGATTCGCCTCGTTTTTGAATGCCTCAATAAGCTCGGCTTGGGAGTGCTTCGGGTTGACAATCTTGCTATCAAGATGTTTTCGCAATTTAGACAAAAATTTTGGCATGTGGTTCCTATCGGAATAATGGCTACACTTCTTTATGCATATCGCATGCTCCAAATAATACCATTATTATCATGCACTTAGATATAAGTCAATGACCATTATTTGTGCAATTGCCTAGATTATGGACAAATTACTTTAAAAGTGCTACTCTCTGCGCCTGCTTTCCGGAGGAAAACACTTAGGAGTTTCAGTATGTTATACGGTGGTGCAGAGCACAAGAGAAGTATTCAGGAGCATGCGCAGCGAAGAACGAAGGAGCGGTTAGGAAAAGAGTTAGATCAGGAATTAACGTCGAAGATTTTGGATCGTTTAACTACGCACACTGGATGCAAGTTACTAGAGCCTCGTACTGGACCTCGCGGGATGTACCAGAAATGGCTTGTTTACATCGACGATCATGTACCTTATACTGTGGTGTATTGGTCATCCCATAAGGAAATTGTGACGATTTGGTCTGAGGAAGTCGAGTCTATGGAGATCGATAAGAAATTGCAGAGGCGTATTGTCAACTGCATCTTATCTAAGGTGAGTGCTGAGCGGGTAACGAGGGTATCTGCGGATATTGAGCGTTGGCGTGTGTGGGCGGATCGGCACGACCCAAAACCGATGCTAGTACTATTTAATACCAGAGAGGTCAAAGTAGTTCAAATTGAAAATAATTGATGTCAACAGCATAATTTACTATCACTACCGAAAGCACTTTAGAGAAATTGTAGATGGCGGACTTCTCGATGATATTTGGTTAACTATGGGGATCAGGAACATAAATATTCGTGCGGCGATAATGGAGGAGGTATGGCGTGAGTTTTGTTGAGCTAGCATTATTTCTACTTTTAGGTTATGTCTTTTATAAGATCATCGGGAAGAAATTAGCGCAGGGTATCCACACTTTTGTGAAGGAGTTTTTCAATGAAAAGCAGTAATATTGCGGCTCTTGTCGGCATTGTATTTACCTTGATGTTAGGCTTCATGTCTTGCACGATCATTAAGCCCGGTGAGATAGGGATTGTGTTTAACAAGTGGTCGGGATCTTTATCTACCGCGTCACAGGGGATCACTCCTATCGTCCCCTTTGTGACGACTGTGCAAAGCTATCCTATTGCTCTTCGCACCTATACCATGGTGAGGAGGGAGGGTGAGGGGTCTAGTAAGAAGGATGATTCTCTGGAACTGCCAAGTAAAGAGGGTCAGCATATTAGTCAGGACATCTCTGTCACCTACAATACATCCCCTGAAAAAGCTGCCTTAGTATTTAAGTCTTTTAGGGGTGATGACATTGAAGATATTGAAAAATCATTTATCCGGCGCACCATTATTACTATAGCGCAGAACAAAGCGGGTCAAATGGCTCTTTCTGATCTGATATCTTCTAAAAGGGAAATTCTGCAAGCTTCCATCACTACCGATCTAGCCGTTGAGTTAGGGAAAATGGGGTTCCTCTTAGATAAGGTAAACCTTGGAGCAAGCCACCCTCCGGAAGCGATTGAGAAGCAGATGCAACAAAAAATGGCGGCTCAGCAGCAAGCTCAGCAAGCGGATTACGAGCTTCAAAAACAACAAACCCTAGCTAAAGCTAAAGTGGCAGAGGCGGAAGGGGACGCGCAAGCACGCCTTATCAATGCGGCTTCTCAAGCCAAGTCTAACTCCCTTTTAAACGAGACGCTCACGCCGCTGCTTATTGAGCAAAGGCGGATAGATAAGTGGAATGGTGTAACACCCACTATCGTTACGAGCGGCAATAATGCAACGCTGATGCCGCTACCTATACCAAAATGAGGCTAGACTGGAAGTGGAGCCATGAGCGTTTTTGACCAAGCAAACACCAAACTAGATGAATGTTTTTCTGAAATAGATCGTCTTAAAAAGCGCATCGATTCAGAAGGGCGTTACCTTGACGAATGTATCGCTGAGATACGCCGTCTCAAAAGTCGCAACGAGAAGCTAGAGAAAGTAGTTGAAATAGCTGAATCCGTTTTGCGTGCTTTAAAACGTGGCTTAGATGTCCAGTTTAATAGCTCGATACATAAATGCTTGGATAAAGCCCTGAACGAACTGGAGCCATGATTGGATCCACAACAAATTCAAACGGAAACGTTGGTATGTGATTACTGCCAACAACTTCAGCCTATCCGTAACTTCAAAAAATTAGCTAATGAAGACTTTGTGCAGATGTGGGGATTTGTCTGCAAAACATGTTACCAAGGCGCTATGAGCAAATGTCTAAAGGATTGATCTTGACTAAGGATTGATCTTGACTAAGGATTAGGAGGGACCGACGAGGCTTGGCAGAAAGAGTTGCTCATCTTGCTCGGCTAAAACCATGTCGGCACATTCTTTAATGAACTTCTTACATCTAGCACATGTAACTTCCTCTTCGACTTCTGTCCACCTTGCTTGCCATAGCCCAGAATTGTAACACCAATCCTGGGTGCAAGCAGAGACAAAGGAACAGCAGGTACCGAAGAGCTTTAGGTGGGTCTTTTTAGAATTTTTGCACTTGGGATACTCAGACATTCTTAGGATCCTTGAGTAGTTCAAAACTCACCGGCTTATTGGTTAGCTGATAATCCTCACCACACAAAGAAGCATTAATCAGTGTAACACCTTCTAGGCTATCCGGGTAATACTTACCGTAGGCAGCGTGGAAATGCCCAAACACATGCACTTGAGGCTTTATCCTTTTTAGCTCCGTGAAGAGTTCCTCGTCCCCTTTATGCTCGTAAACACTATTCCAAGCCTCTTGCCCTAATGCGTCTCTTCCCCAGTGCTTCTCTTCTACAAAATCACCGAATCCAAAAGGTGGACCATGCGTGATGAGTAGATCAGTGGTATCCGGCACCACCCCCCAATACTCATGAAGATGTCCCCTATCTACATTGAATGCCCATCCCCAACCAAAGGAGGGGGTGTACGGTGAGCCAAAGATGTTAAAGCCTTTGATCTGCGTCGTTTCATGCTCTAAGTAGATCATACGCTCCGAGTGTGCTGCACGCCACTTTTTAACCTCGTCGGGTCTTTCTCCAAAAGAACATTCATGATTACCGGCGATATAGACAATATGATCATATTTATCTAATTGTTTTTCTAGCCAACCGAAAAACTCATTGACCTCTTGGAACCTACCTCTATAAGTGAAATCCCCCGCATGTACGAGTAAGTCACCTCCTGGTAAGCTATCTGGAAATTTACAATGCGTGTCACTAATTGCTGTGACTTGTAGCTTCTGCAAGGGCTTTCTCCTTTTCTTTTTTTAACCTCTTTTTCTCGGCTTCTACAGCTTGAACTTTGGCGGTACGCGCATCTGTCGCCGAAGCATAAAAGGTTTGTTTCGCTATGGCTAACAGTTCAGCATCTTTAATATTGCACCAAAAAACATTCGCTTTCTTCAAAGACGCGTCAGTTAAACTCGTACCAAACTCCGCGCCCAACTCTTTAAAGGTATCTAAAGAAGTCATCTAAAACCTTTCAAACTTTGTATTTTAGTTGTAATTTCTCGCCTCAATTCCGTAGACAATAGCAAACTCAAAAGATAAGGATCTTCATTATAAAGAAGATGACTGCCGTATACCTCTAGGAGGTTCTTCTCCATACCCCACTTAGAGGCGTTGGCTTTAGGCACATCAAAAAGACCAGAATTAGACTCGAAAGCATCATAGATAACTCGCTCGTCCTTTTCAGGAAGCCCGGTCTGCTTATTGACAAAATCGACACCCTCTTCTTGAAGACATCTAATCCAAGAGAGTGCGATAATCTGCTTAGCTAATAAATTATAAGGTTCCAAGAAATCTCCAAATTAGTAAGGAACTGAGGCTTTACATTTATCCGTAATAAACTGCTTCGCAGTATTTCCTAGGTTACCTCCGGTACAACCCCATTCTTTAGGAAGCGTGTTAAGACCGATACCTAGTACAACTGAAGCTACCTGCCCACATACCATGTCGCCAATAAGACCAGATGTCGTATTTGTCGTACAAAGATTGAGCGACAAGACGGATTTAGACAAATCCGCTGAAATAGCGGGTACATTGGAACAACCTAAAGCATTCGCTATACCCTGCGAGGCAGCAGTAGTGGCTTTAAATACGACATCGCAAACAACCGGCGTAACTACTTCTTTTTGCTTAGGTGTACAGGCAAAAACGGACGATAGACAACCTAGCAGGATAAGCTTTTTCATTTTAAAATCTCCAGAAAAAATTAAAGATGTATTATTTTAACTTTCTGGATAAAAAAAGTCTAGGCTTATATGCTGCGGTGGAGCATCTCATTTGCTCTAAGGCAAGTGATTTTTTTGATCAGACAGCGCTTGACTTCAGCGAAGTGCTTAGCTAGCTTCTGTCTCGTCGTTAACGATTCTTGTTCTTAGGAGTTACGTGATGCTTAATGAAGTTGTAAGTAAAGTCAGCGCTTACCGTCTAGAGAATGGTGCAGTTGTAGATGAGAACTATGAAGTAACGGTTAAGAATGCTAGGGTTGGGGACCTTGTGTTTCCTGACGACGTTAGGTTCAGTGTCGGCGGTCTAGAATTTACAGCTAGGGCGACTGATCTGCACACCGCCATTGAGAATGCCGTCAATCAAAACTTCGATGAAGAAGATGAAGATTTTGAAGAAGAAGACGCCGAGTAGTCTTTCCTTGCTTTTCTAAAGGAACCTGAAAGGAATTTCTTTTCAGGTTCTTTTTTGTTAACATCGCTAGATGTTAAATTTAAAACAATTCAAAGGATTCGCCCTTGTCAAAGGGGATACCTCCGTTGAAGCAAATAGCCTCCTCCTCTATTCTGTCCTGCACGACATTCCCCGCAAGATGATCCCTAAAGGCGTGCGCTGTCCTGAGGACTTCGTACCTAACGGGTCTGTAGAGTGGTGCCTTGCTTCGTTAAATAAGACTTGCACCCCTGATTATTATCCTGAGTGGCTCTTACCCCATCTGCATCGCAGGGTGTGGAGGGAGGATAAATGGCTGCTAGAGCCTGTATTCATCAAACCTGCTGACCGCTATAAACGGTTCAACGGGTTTGTGACTACAGGGTCCTATAGGAAGAAAAAGAAGCCACCTTTTTGGTGTTCAACAATTGTGCAGTTTGAAAACGAATGGAGGTATTACATCTCTCATGGTAAGGTCCTAACGTCAGGTTGGTATTCCGGAGACGAAATCAATACACCGCCATCGCCGCCGCTCAATATCGAAATACCTTCCTCGTACTGCGGTGCCGTGGATTTTGGTTTTTTAAAAACCGGCGAATTTGCTCTCGTAGAAGCTAACCACCCTTTTGCCTGCGGGTGGTACGGGAAAGATACGGAAAATTATTTGCAGTGGCTTGTAGATGGATGGGAATACATGCTGGAGAAATCATGAAGCTTGATGAAATGGAGCGATATCTCTCAAAAGATGGCACTTCAGTCCAAGGCTGGGGCAATAAAATTGGGATTCGAGATACTGATTTAGCGAAGATAATCAAGGCGCTGAAGGCTGCGAATTATCTAGCCCAGAAGGCTAATGTAATTACAGCGCTGCACAGGCACCAGTCCTGCCTTCTACCCTCTACACAATCACTGGATGCTTTATGCAACGCACAAATAGCCTACGAGGAAGCCATAGAGGCTATGGAGCAGCTTACCTAACCCATCCCAAGACGTAGATAATAACAAGTAAATAAACAAGCTTTTCGAGATCTAAATTGTTAAACAATTCCATTAGCTTTTCATTGCTCCTTAGTCCCGTTGGTCTAGCGTATTAGGTCTTCTAGCTCTATCATGTAGTTATAAATTTCAGTGTATCCTGAGGATTGTCCTAATTGGTAGGCTTTTGCATAAAGCAACTCCGCTTTGGGGTGTCCCACCAAATTTAGATCCGTGAAGAGATCTTTTTTAAATTCCTCTTCCAATCGCTTTCTATCTTCAAAGTACAAAATACGTTGGGCTTTTCTGTCCTCGATCTGCCTATCCAATAGTTCACGCAAGGATTGCCCACAGTTACTACAGAACTTGACTGAATCGGACTCTGGTGGATAATACCGAGTGTCACATCCGGGGCACTTGCCTCTAAACTTACGCGGCACTGGATATTCTATCTTACTATGGTATAAGCCTTTTTCTATTTTTTCTCTAATGCTCACCACTGCCATCTTCATTGTTCCCTAGTCCCGTTGCTCTAACTTTCCAAGCGCTACAAGTGCATCGATATACTGCTGCATACGAGCTAGATCCTTAGGAGTTAACACCCGGTTCTTTAACCGCCAAAGCTGGCTGTTGTCTCTGATGTCGTGCTCCTTGATCTTCCTCGCTACGTAACTATTCTTGATGCGTTCGATTCTCGACGGATAACTTTCTCCATCGCGCTTAGTTAGGCTGTCGATCGTCTTTAGTTGGTTCTGCGTGTAGCCAAGTTCCCGCAGATCCTCTAACGTGACGAAAGTGTCTTCCACGACATCATGACACACCGCGCAAATCATCTCGTCCTCGCAGTCAAGCTTTTCCATCACCCGAAGCGGATGGCGAATATAAGCATTCTGCCCCTTATCCTCTTGTCCAGCGTGTGCAAGCACAGCTACAAGGATAGACTTATCCAATGTTAACGGTCCTTCTAAGACCTGCCTAGCTTGCTGTAACAACCGCTCTTTAATCATAGGCTAAAACCCCTCGTCTAAAATAGAATCCAGAGCACTGCGAGCCTGCGCTATATTTTCACCTAAACTGATTGCCTCTTGCAGTTTTAGTGTAGCAACACGCACCTTGAGGAGGTAGGCGTTTTTAGCTTCCACCTTAAGCCTCAACTCATCAGCTTTCTTGTGCGCCGTCCACCAATCTAGGCACTCTTTGTCTAACTCTTTTAGTAGACCCCTAGCTTCAATCAAACCTAGTGCCGTGCAGGCAATGCGTGTCACCTTATCCAACAACTGAGTATCCGCAGGTGGATCCCCTCTGTCCCATCCACCACCATCAGTACATGGCATTTTTAAATCTCCTAAGATTTACTTACATGGGAGTAAACTGGAACGATCCGCACAGTTTTGTGAGTAAGTATTTTAGGGTGATTGAAACCCTCTATCTTCCGCAGTGGCATTGTACTCACATACCCTCAGAACAAGAAAAAAGCAATATCATTATCTGTGCTAAAAAATTAGACACGATCCGAGAATTTCTTAACTTACCAATCAAGATCCATTGCTTCATAAGACCTATCTTAAATAATCCAGCTTCCATTTACAACGGACAAGATTACAATGCCCTAGTCCACGGCGCAAAAGAATCTGCCCACAAGGTAGGGCTTGCTGCCGATTGGGATGCCGGAGAGAATTGCGACATAACTCGTGCAAAGCTTCTACCTATGCTTGGAATTTGGAATATACGCATGGAGCATTTACCTGTAGGCTCCCCTTGGGTACACATAGACAACAAGCCACCCATTAATGGAAATAGATACTTTGTACCATGAAGTTAGAACCCTTTAAGTTAAGGCGTACAATCCCACTTCCCTAACGGACAAGATTGACTTGCATCCCTTACTTTAACTCCTACAAAGCAAAAGCACTCCTGGCATTGCCGGGTCATCACATTGAGCTTGTCGCAGTCGTGACAAACACTTAGGCGAGCCATGGCTTGTTCATAGGGAGCCTCTTTGAACTTAGGCAACGCTTTAAAAAAGCTTCCTGCATGCAGGAATGCGTTCCATAATGCTTTTATCCAGGCGACGATGGTTTGCCTTTTTTCTTTTTAATTGGCGTATACTTCTCACTGCTAAGGATCTGTGCTGCTTTATAGGAGTTAAATGCTTCTAAGGAAGCGATACGATTTTCAATCGTCTCAAATCTATCCCAAGTAGTTACACTTTTCTTACAATGTTTAATTGCCCACCAAGCTATAATAGCTAAGCATACACTATTGCCGATAATTAAAAATACTTCCACGGTGACTCCTTTCTACTTACTGTTTAGATAATCTCTCCATAAACTCTAACCCATTAATTAATCCGAATCCAGTATAAGGGTCTTTACCGACAGGTCCTAGATCTTTTGCCGTTTGTTCTAGAGCGGAGATTACTCTAGTTGCTATTTCTTTTCTATCATATAAATGCTTAACCATTTTCAAAAAGGAAACGCCTAAGGCTAATAATCCTGTGACGATAGGTGCTGCCATGGAAGTTCCTGACATGCATCTAAATTCACCGTTTAGAAATGTCGAGTAGCATCCTACGCCTGGAGCGACGATATCTATTTGTCCGCCAAAATTGGAGAAGCTTGCTGTTTTATTAGTCTTATCTGTAGCGGATACGGTTAAGACTTCGGGGTAAGATCCTGGATAAAATGGAGTATCAGAGGCAAAATTACCGGAAGCTGCTACAACGATGACACCTTGCTTAGTTAGTTTCGCAATAAGATCTTTCTGCTCTTGAGAAAAGAACGGGCTACCAAAAGAGATGTTAACAAGGTTGGTTCGTTTATCGTCTAACACAGCTTTCAATGCGGCTATAGAAGCATCTATGGCTCCTGAGCCATTCGCATCTAGTGCTCTATAGGAGGTTAGATTGCAGTTAGGAGCAATACCTACACCGTGCGCCACTATCTTTCCGCAAACCCAAGTGCCGTGTCCGTTTTGATCTACACCTGAGGATACACCTTGCAGAAAAGACTTTTGAATGATGTCTGTATGTGCAAAAGAAGGGTGAGTAGCCTCCACGCCGGAGTCAATGACCACCACATTAGCTAGTTGTCCTAGCACACCGTATTCCGTCCACAGCGGCAAGATCTTTATATATTCTAAATCGTAAAGGGGCTCTACAGGAGAAGTGGTGGGATACCCCTCCCACTCTGGAATAGCAGTCTCAATAAAAACCTGCTTTATCGGCGAGGATTTTTTCGGTGCTAGGCGCTTAGCTACTTCGTTATTGGAGATATCAATCATTTGAGTTCTACTGACGTAAATGTTTTTTCATGTGTTACTTTGTACATCTGCGGATCGTAAACAGGTATGGTGTATTTATCTACACAAGAAATATAAACTGAGTGCGTATCCCCTTCTTTATCATTAGGTAGAAATAGGTACTCAGTTAATAAATAGATGCCGTAGTCAACTCCATCATACTTTACACTTAATGCTGCGCATTCTCTAAAGGCTACTTTGTTAAATTCAATGATTGAATTTTTTTCATTGTAGGTTACTATAAACGGTTGATCCACTGGAACAGTGGGTACGCTTATCTCTTTAGGACCTACATGCCCGCATTGAGAGTAGGAGCAAGAAATAAGTAGCGGCATTAAAAAAATAAGCCACATTAATAGTCCTCTTTTTCTAGCTTAGGGAATTTTCCAGTTTTCTTCCACCTATTGCAATAATCCAACAGTGTCTTCTCAATCTTCTTTGGCTCCCCTTTAATACCCCATCCGGTTAAGATGCCTGCTTGACCTTCGTCTAAGTAATGATTGATATACACATTGATAGTATTCTCATCATTCCTTACGATAGCTAGTTCCGTCGTGACGGTGCCTTTTTGAAAGGTGCTAGTTAATCGTTTTTTATTATCCTTCTCATTGAAGGCATATTTCTTGGAGAATTCCCTTTTAATAAAAGATGCGATCTGTAACCAGGAATGACCTTTCTCCGGCTTAAGTGTCCAGGGAGTCAGCCATGAAATCTCATATTTATTATTCTCCGGACTTCGAGAGATACAAGCGCCTTTACGTGCCCTAGGTTTGAATATTAAACCTGCGTGTAAAAGATGCTCTAAAAGATCCTCGGCGGCTTTATAGGCTACTTCCTCACCTTGGATAATGAAGCCTTTAAGTTTTAGCCGTGCGTCTAGGATTTCTGTTGTGGAGGTGTGTGTCCAAGGCACTTTTCCTAATTTTGCGCAGTAAGCTTCATAGAAGTTACAGTGGGCGGCTAACCTAATCACTTCGCTCTTATGCTCAAGTACCATCTGATCAAATTTGTCTGTGCGAGTACTAGGGGCTTCATCCCAAACCTTCTCGTTTCCTGCCGGGAGATTTTTAGGGTAGGGGTTTTTCTTTTTAGGTTTTGCTTTCCCAGTAACTTCCTGCATACGCTTTTTTAGAATTTCCCAACCAATTTTAAAATCGGGTTGCTTAGGCACGGCATCCCATATCTCACGGTTAGTTTCTGGCAGATCGATAGGTGTATCATACTTTTTAGCTGTTATTTCTTCCTCGCCGTACACCATCTCTTCGCTGTCAGGCTCTCTGAGCTTTTCAGAGCAGGTAAGGTTTAGCTTTTCTGCAAGCTCT
>Ga0315292_10000439_pt1 | contig 19448 bp, 13 predicted proteins | sample YL17G13_0_MG_FD_204029 | JGI IMG/M metagenome (GOLD analysis project Ga0315292, IMG submission 204029) | Sediment microbial communities from Yellowstone Lake, YNP, Wyoming, USA - YL17G13_0 | ecosystem: Environmental > Aquatic > Freshwater > Lake > Sediment | place: USA: Wyoming | collected... | reverse complement strand
ACGTGGATCGCCGGGGCGCTGCGGGCGGGGCGATCGGTGGTCACGGCCAACAAGCAGGTGATCGCCGAGCATGGGCCGATGCTCACCGCGCTGGCCCGGCAGGCCGGAAGGGCGCTTCGGTACGAGGCCGCCGTGGGCGGGGTCGTCCCGGTCGTGCGCGGGCTGCAGGAGGGCCTGGGCGGCGATCACCTGACGCGCATCGTCGGCGTGCTCAACGGCACGTGCAACTTCATCCTGAGTGAAATGGCCGAGCATCGCGTGACGCTGGCGCAGGCCGTCAGCGACGCGCAGGCGCGCGGCCTGGCCGAGGCCGACCCGTCGGCCGACCTGGACGGCCTCGACGCGCGCGCCAAGCTGGCCATCCTCGCCGCGCTGGGCTTCGAGGGCTACCTGCGGCCGTCCGACATCCCGGCCGAATCGATCCGCCCGATCGACGCACGCGATCTCGACGCGGCCGGCCGGCTGGGCTGCGTCGTCCGCCAGGTCGCATCAGCCGAGCGCTCGGCGTCGACCGCGGGAGCCGTCACGGCGAGCGTGCTGCCCGCGCTGGTCAGCGAGCGCTCGTGGCTGGCCCGTGCGACGGGCCCGGAAAACGTGGTGCTCGTCACGGGCGACCGCAGCGCGCAGACCGTGTTCGCCGGCCAGGGAGCGGGCGGCGATGCCACCGCGGTCGCCGTCGTGTCCGACCTGCGGGCCATCGCCGCCGGCGTGGTCGCCCCGAAGGCCTGGCCGGCCGACGCGCCTACGCCGGTCGTGCGCGACTTCGACGCGCGCCACTACGTTCGCGTCCGCGCGCCACGCGGGGCGGCCGCGGCGGAGCCGGCTGCGGCCTTCGCGCGGATCGGGATCCGGCCTGAACAGACCTGGATAGACGATGACGGCGAGGGGACGCGGTGGAGCGCCGTCGTGCCGTCGTGCAGCCACCAGCGCCTGACACAGGCGCTGGAGACCCTCGCGTCGGCGCGGCTCTCGTGCGGCTCGCTGTGCCTGCCGATCCGCGAGGCCGGACCATGAGCCGCGCGGCTCAGGGGCGCGCTCACCAGGACGCGCCGGGCGGGCTCGGCCGGGTGACGACCGAGTCGCGCCGGCTGTTCGCCGACGGGGTCGAGCTCGAGTCGGGGCAGTCTCTGACGTGTGTCGACGTCGCGTTCGAGCGGTACGGCACGATCAACGCGGCCCGCGACAACGTCATCCTCGTCTGTCATGCGATCTCCGGCGGGGCCCACGCCGCCGGATGGCAGGACGACGCGGTGAAGCCGGGCTGGTGGGACGTGATGATCGGAGCGGGCAAGCCCTTCGACACTGATCGCTACTGCGTCATCTGTTCGAACGTGCTCGGCAGCTGCTACGGCACGACGGGGCCGGCGTCGATCGATCCGGCCACCGGCCGCCCGTACGGCAGCCGGTTCCCGGCCGTGACCGTCGGCGACATGGTGGCGGTCCAGAAGGCGCTCATCGACGACCTCGGCGTGACGCAACTGGCGGCCGTCGCCGGCGGGTCGATGGGCGGCATGCAGGCGCTGCAGTGGGCGGTGGCGTATCCGGACGCCGTGCGTGCCGTCGTCGCGCTGGCCACGACGCACCGGCACTCGCCGCAACAGATCGCGTTCAACGAGATCGCGCGGCGCGCCGTGATGGCCGACGCGAACTGGCAGGGCGGCGACTACTACGGCGGCGCGCGGCCGTCCGATGGCCTCGCTGTGGCGCGCATGGTCGGCCACGTCACCTATCTGTCGGACCACGGGATGGAGCGGAAGTTCGGCCGCCGCCGCGCGGGCGCCGGGCGCGCGCGCGGCGCCCCGTTCGAGGTCGAGTCGTACCTCGATCACCAGGGGCGCAGCTTCGTCGATCGCTTCGACGCGAACTCGCTCGTCGCGCTCTCGAGGGCCCTCGACCGCTTCGACCTGACCGAGGGCCGGACATCCCTCGCCGACGCTTTCGCGACGTCCTGCGCCACGTTCCTGCTGCTCTCGTTCACGTCGGACTGGCTGTATCCGCCGTACCAGCTGGACGCGGTGGCGGAGGCGCTTGGAGAGGCGGGCCGGCCGGTCACGTGCGAGACGCTCCCGAGCGACTACGGGCACGACGCCTTCCTGCTGGAACACGACGCACAGGCGCCCATCGTCCGGGCGTTTCTTGCGTCGGCCACCGCCCCGCGCGGGTTCCACGCGACAACGGCCCCGCATCTGCCCGATAATCCCCTCGGTCCGATTTCCGAAGAGGAGCCGTCGCGATGCTGCCTGCCGCTCGCTCGTCCCGCTGGTCTGTCGTTGCCTTCGGAGCCCTGCTCGTCGCCCTCATCCTGACGGGGCCCGGCCTGACCGCGCCGCCGCGTGCTGACGCCGGGGCCGCCGTCGCGGCCGAGGGCGACGTGCGCCTCGACTGGTGGCGCGAGGCGCGCTTCGGCATGTTCATCCACTGGGGGCTCTACGCCGTGCCGGCGGGGGAGTGGAACGGAGGCACCGACTACGGCGAGTGGATCCGCAGCAACGCGAAGATCCCCATCGACGTCTACGAACAGTTCAAGGCGCGCTTCAATCCCACCGCCTTCAATCCCGACGAGTGGGTCCGCCTCGCGAAACTGGCGGGCATGAGGTACATCGTCATCACGACGAAGCATCACGACGGCTTCGGCCTGTTCGACTCGGCCCAGACCGACTGGGACGTGATGGCGACGCCGTACGGCCGCGACATCCTCAAGCAGCTCGCCGCGGCGTGCGCGCGCGAAGGTATCCGCCTCGGCTTCTACTACTCGATCATGGACTGGCACCATCCCGACTACCTGCCGCGGCGCGACTGGGAAGCCGGGTCCCGGCCGGCGGCGGGCGCCGACTTCGAGCGCTATGTCGGGTTCATGAAGGCGCAGTTGAAGGAGCTGCTGACCGGCTATGGCCCGATCGGGGTGCTCTGGTTCGACGGCCAGTGGGAAGGCACATGGACGAACGAACGCGGCCGTGACCTCTACGACTACGTGCGATCGCTGCAGCCGTCGATCGTCATCAACAACCGCGTCGGCCGCTCGGGCGGCAGTTTCGGCATCGACAAGAGCCAGGGCCAGCTCGGCGACTTCGGCACCCCCGAGCAGGAGATCCCCGCGACAGGCATCCAGGGCCTCGACTGGGAAACCTGCATGACGATGAACCGGAACTGGGGATTCAACAAGGCGGACAAGGATTTCAAATCTCCGGCTGAACTCATTCGCAATCTGGTCGACATCGCGTCGAAGGGCGGCAACTTCCTGCTCAACGTGGGGCCGACGTCCATCGGCGAGTTTCCGGCCGAAAGCGTCGATCGCCTGAAGAGCATCGGCACATGGATGGCGGTGAACGGCACGGCGATCCACGGCACTGGGGCGAGTCCGTTCCCGTCGCTGCCGTGGGGCCGCAGCACGATGCGCACGCTCGACCGCGAGACGACGCGGCTGTACCTTCACGTGTTCGAGCGGCCGAAGAACAACGTGCTCGTCGTGCCGGGGCTGCTGAACCAGGTGCGATTCGCGCGGACGCTGGCGGGCGTGCGGGCGCCCTACAACCTGCCGGTGACGAGGCAGGGCGACGATCTGCATATCGCGATCGGTGCGCCCGCCGGCTCCGTGCCCGCCATCGACGAGGTGTTCGTCCTCGACATCGCCGGCGAGCCGGATGTGACCATTCCGCCCGTCATCGAGGCGGACGCGCCGATCTTCGTCGGTACGACCGACGTGCGCATCACGACGGCGCGCCGGAACGTCGAGCTGCGGTACACGATCGACGGCCGGGAGCCTGATGCCGCCTCCGGCGTCGTCTCGGGCCCGGTGCGGCTCACGAGCACGGCGACGGTGCGCGCGCGCGCCTTCCGCGGCGGCCGCGCGGTGAGCGGCGTGACGGAGGCGGTCTTCACGGCGGTGATCCCGAGTTCGGCGGTGACCGTCGCCGATGCGGTGCCCGGGCTCACGTACCTCGCGGTCGAAGGCGACTACAAGACACTCCCGGAGTTCTCGGCCGCCAAGACGTCGGGAGCGGGCGCGGTGACGACGTTCGATCTCACACCGCGCACGCGCGAGACGCAGTTCGCGATGCGCTTCGACGGCTACGTCAGCGTGCCCGCGACCGGCGTCTACACGTTCTACCTGCGGTCGGACGACGGGAGCCGGATGTGGGTGGACGGGGCACTGCTCATCGACAACGACGGCCTCCACGGTTCGCTCGAACAGCGCGCGGCGGTCGCGCTCGAGCAGGGGTTGCACCCGATCGCGGTGGCCATGTTCGAGCAGTCGGGCGGGTTCGAACTGGAGGTGTCGTGGCGCGGGCCAGGCCTCGCGAAGCAGCGCGTGCCGCCATCGGCGCTCGTCCGGCGAAAGTGAGCGGCCGCGTGATACCCTTGACCCGCACGCGATGACGGCTTTTTCGCGCATCCTTCTGACCGGCGGCGGGACGGCCGGCCACGTGAATCCTGCACTGGCCATCGGCCGGGCGCTCGGCGACGAGCGGAGCGTATACCTCTACGTGGGGGTGCGCGGCCGCGCCGAGGCCGATGTCGTCCCGCGCGAGGGCATCCCGATCACGTTCGTGCGGGCATCGGCCTATCCCGGCGCGCGGCCCTCGGCCGCGTGGATCCCGTTTCTCGTCAACATCGTCGCCGGGACGGCGAAGGCGGCGTGGATCATCCGTCGCTTCCGCCCCGAGATCATCGTCGGCACCGGCGGGTTCGCGTCGGCGCCGGTGATGTTCGCCGCGGCCCTCCTGCGGCGCGGCGGCCTGTGCCGCGCGCTGGTCTACGTCCACGAGCAGAACGCGGCGCCGGGCAAGCTGAACCTGCTGGTCGGCCGCCTGGCCGATCGCGTCTTCGTGTCGTTCCCCGAGACGACGGCGGCGTTTGGCGGCACGGCCGTGATGGCGGGGTATCCGCTGCGCCGGCGGATCGCGACGGTGGATCGGGACGCGGCGCGCGCCGCGCTCGATTTCGCGGTGCCGCCGGGCCGGCAGGTCGTGTTCGCGTTCGGCGGGTCCCAGGGCGCGCGGACGATCAACCGCGCCGTGGTGGACGCGCTCGGGGCGCTGCTGCCGCACCGCGATCGTGTATTCGTCATCCACGGCACGGGGCTGCGCCGCGCCGACGGCACCTACGACGCGCAGCAGGAGGTGCACGACCGCCTGCAGCAGCGCTACTCGGCCGACCAGCGGCGCGCGATCGAGGGGTTCTACGTCGCCCGGCCCTACTTCCACAGCATCGAGCACGTCTACGCGCTCGCCGACCTGGTGGTGGTCCGCGGCGGAGCCGGTACGCTCAACGAGGTCGCGTCGCTGGGTCTGCCGGCGATCGTCGTCCCGAAGATCAGCCTGCCCGGCGAGCACCAGGTGATGAACGCCCGGGCGCTCGCCCGGCGCGGCGGCGCCGTCGTGCTCTACGAACAGACGCGCATCGAGGGCGGCCGTCGCGTCGAGGAACTCGACGGCGCGGAACTGGCGGCGACGGTGCTGTCGCTCGTCGGGGACGCGGGCCGGCTGCGGGAGATGGGCGCGGCCAACCGCGGGTTCATCGAGCGCGATGCGATCGACGTCATCCGGCGGACGATCGCCGGCGAGTCCGTGACGGAGACGGCCGACGGGGATGCGGGCCGGTTCGGCGCGACGCTGCTGAGTAACGCCGCGCTGCTGGCGGCGCTCGAGCGGGCGCGCGCGTCGCAGGGCCGCGCGTACGCGGTGGCGGCCGCGACGGCGTCGGCGGATGACCGCGCGTTCTACGCGAGCCGGGCCGCGTCGCTTTTGGCGAGCCCGTCCTGGGAGGCGCGAAACCTCGGCGTGAAACTGATCGGCCTGCTCCAGGAGCGTGATCGTCTGCCGCTGGTGCTCGCCCTGCTCGCCGACCGCACACCGGCGCCTTGGTACAAACGGATGCTCGGCGGTGACTTCGAACAGGTCGGCTTCATCCGCCGCAATGCCATCGCGACGGTGGCTCGCCTCGGCGTCGTGACGCCGGAGGTCGAGCAGGCGCTGGCGGCCGCGCTCGAGGATCCCTACTACGAGGCGCGCGCCGAAGGATGCCGGGCCGTGACGCTGCTCGATCGCGAGCTGAGCGCCGGCGGCCGCGCGCGCCTCGTCGCCGGGCTCATCGCGCTGCTGCGGGATCGCTGGATCGAGGTCGTCGCGGCCGCCGCGGAAGCCCTGGGCCATGTCGGCGGGCCTGACGATGCGCGGCCGGCCCTGGTGGCGCTCTGGGATCAGAAGTACTGGACGGTCCGGGCGGCGGGGCTGCGCGGGCTGCTCGCGCTGGTCGAGCGCGGGAAGGCCGGCGATCTCGAGACCCTCGCCCGCGACGTGCGGGCGTTCGCCTTGACGGCCACCGATTTCCGTCCCGAGTTCACCATCCGGACGTCGTACGGCCGGGTGGTCGACGCGATCGAGACGCAACGGAGGACGCGGTGATCCACCTGATCGGCCATCTGCTCGAGGGCGGGTACCGCGCGTGGGGGTTCCTGCGCCTGCTGGACTACCTCTCCGTGCGTGCGATCGGCGCGTCGATGACGGCCTTCCTGCTCATGCTGGTGCTCATGCCACGCGTCATCTGGTACCTGCATCACCGCGGGCTGGTGGACCAGACGCGCGACACCGGCGTGCCATCGGCATTCGACAAGGCCGGCACCCCGGTCATGGGCGGTGCCGTCATGGTGGGCTGCATCCTGGTCGCGTGTCTCGTGTGGTGCGACATCACCAACGGGTTCCTGTGGCCGGTGCTGGCCGGGCTGGTGTGGTTCGGGGCCATCGGCTTGACCGACGATCTGGCCAAATGGCGGGCGCGGTCCGGGAACCGCGGCATGAGCGAGCCGCGCAAGCTCGTGCTGCAGGGGCTGTTCGCCCTGCTGTTCGTGCTGTATCTGGCGAGCCCGCTCTCGCCGCTGCCCGCCGACCAGGTGGGCACCTTCTACGTGCCCTTCGTGAAGCACGCGCTGTTCACGTCGACCTGGGGGTACCTGCCGATCGTATTCTTCTTCGTCGTGCTGGTCGGCAACGCGGTGAACATCACCGACGGCCTCGACGGCCTCGCGATCGTGCCGTCGGCGTTTGCCGTGTCGGTGCTCGGGCTGTTCGCGTGGATCATGTCGAACGTGATCTGGGCGCACTACCTGTTCTTCCCGATGTTCGACGGCGTCGGCGAACTGCTGGTCTTCTGCGCGGCCTTCGTCGGGTCGGCGATCGGGTTCCTCTGGTTCAACGCGTACCCCGCGCAGATCTTCATGGGCGACGCCGGCTCGCTCGCCATCGGCGGATGCCTGGCGACGCTGTCGGTGCTCGTGAAGCAGGAGGCGCTGTTCCTGATCCTCGGCGGGCTGTTCATCGCCGAGGCCGTGACCTCCCAGGTGCAGGACAAGATCGGGATCAAGTGGCTCGGCCGCCGGCTCTTCTACCGCGCGCCGCTGCATCATCAGCTGCAGCACACGGGGCTGGCCGAGACCAAGGTCGTCATTCGTCTCTGGATCGTGGCGCTCATCCTCGCGCTGGTGTCCATCGCCACCGTGAAGCTGCGCTAGGAGGCCGTCCGAGTCATCCCAGGACGGCCTCCTCACCCGGCTCGCATTGAGCGCCGAGGTCGGTTTCATGAAGATACCGATCGAATCAGGCAGCCCGCCCGCAGGAAATGCCTGTGTGTCCAGCGATTGGGCAGTCCCGTCGAACGGCTGGCGAAGTTCGGCGCTCAATGCGGGCCGTTCGAGCGTGTCCAGTCATTACTCGGACACGCTTCTAGCGTGGGCGTGTCGTCAGAGGAGGGTTATCCCATGGCAGCCAGTCGGTCGCTGGGAGTTGCGATCATCATGACGGCGGTCCTGGCGGGGCCAGCCGCCGCGCAGACCGGGCGCCCGGCCGCGCCGCCCGATTTCGGCCCGGCGGCCGCTGCCCGTTTCGCCGATCTCGCGCTGGCCTGCGTGCACCAGGAGTACCCGAACAAGATCGCGCACGTGCTGTCGGGCGACGGCGACGTCAAGCCGCCTCGCGAACTGACGCCGGCCTTCTACGGCTGCTACGACTGGCACTCGTCGGTGCACGGACACTGGCTGCTCGTGCGGCTCGCGCGCACCTTCCCGGACGCGCCCTTCGCGCCAAAGGCTCGACAGGCCGTCGCGCAGAGCCTCACGCCGGAGCACATCGCGACGGAAGTGCGCTATCTCACCGGCGCGGGCCGCGCGAGCTTCGAGCGGCCGTACGGGCTGGCGTGGCTCCTCCAGCTGGCGGCCGAGTTGCGCGAGTGGAAGGACCCCCAGGCGCAGCAGTGGGCCGACATCATCCGGCCGCTCGAGGACGCCGCCGTCGCGCGCCTGCGAGACTGGCTGCCGAAGCTGTCGCGGCCCATCCGGATCGGCGAGCACGATCAGACGGCGTTCGCATTCGGGCTGATCCTCGACTGGGCGCGGGCGGCCGGCGATCGCGCGATGGGCGATCTCATACTCGCCCGGATCGACGCGTACTACGCGAAGGACCGCGCCTGCCCGCTGCACTACGAGCCCTCGGGCCAGGACTTCCTGTCGCCGTGCCTCGCCGAGGCGGACCTCATGCGCCGCGTGCTAAGCGGCCCGAAGTACGGTGAGTGGCTGCGGGCGTTCCTGCCCGAGATCCCGCTCGATGGCAGCGCCAGGTGGCTCGAGCCAGCGGTGGTCACCGACCCGAGCGATCCGAAACTGGCGCACCTGGACGGGCTGAATCTCAGCCGTGCGTGGATGCTCGACGGCATCATCAATGGGCTCGAGGCCGGCGACCCCCGACGCGCGGCGCTCCAGGCCGTGGCGCTGCGCCACCGGACCGCGGGCCTGCAGGCCGTGACGGGCGCGCACTACGAAGGCGGGCACTGGCTCGGCAGTTTCGCGGTATACCTGACGACGGCCCGCGGCTTGCGGTAGCGGTTGGGGTCGGGACGCACAGGGTAGGGGTCTGACCCCACAGGTCAGGGGTCGGGACGGACTACGTACAGCGGCCCGCGGAAGTTACAGAAATGAAATTACCGGGCGTCGGCTCGTGCCTCATCCGCATCGCGGTGGTGCTGCTCATCGCCAGCCTTGCGACGCCCGCGTCCGCCGCCCAGCCTGGTCCCGCCGCGACTGCGAGCCAGCCTGCCTCGCAGTTCGTGCGCGAAGGGCCGATCGCGCGCTGGGACGAGGCGATGCCGCTCGGGAACGGTCTGCAGGGCGCGCTGGTCTGGGGCGAGGGCCGCACGCTGAAACTCTCCCTCGACCGCGGCGACCTGTGGGACGCCCGCCGGCCGGACGTCATGACATCGCCGCAATGGACGTGGGCGGAACTGCGGCGGCTGAAGGAGACGGGCGACTTCGCGGCGCTCCACACGATCTTCGACTGGCCGTACGACAACGTCCCGTACCCGACGAAGCTCCCGGGCGGGCGGATCGAGCTCGAGTTCGCGCCCGGCGTCGAGATTCGTCGCTTCGCGCTCGACCTGGCCAGAGCCGAGGTCCGCGTCGGCCTGACCGGCGCGTCGGTCCTGGTCCGCCTTGATGCGGTCGCGCAGGCCGGCATCATCGAGGTGCACGGGGCGCCACCCGCGCTGACCCTTCGCCGCCCGGCCGGCCTGGACCTGCTCGGGTACGGCCCGGCCGCCTTCACCGCCCGCCCGTCCGAGTGGACGATGCGACAGGACGCGGCACTGGGGCTGTCGTATGCGATCGTCGTCCGGACGGTGCGCGGGCCCGCGAACATGTCGCGGTTCGCCTTCACGATCGGCGCCGGGCGGAAGGGGGCCGATCCCGTCGCGGACGCGACCTCCACGGTGACACGCGCGCTGTCACAACCGGCGGACGCCCTGGCCGCGGCGCACCTCGCGTGGTGGAGGCAGTTCTGGGCGGTGTCGTCGATTACGATTCCCGATGCGCGATTGCAGCGGCACTACGACCTGGTGAAGTACTTCTACGGCGCGGCGTCGCGGCCCGGCGCGCCGCCGATGCCGCTCCAGGGCGTGTGGACCGCCGACGAGGGCAAGCTCCCGCCGTGGAAAGGGGACTACCACCACGACCTGAACACGCAGATGACGTATCTCGCGTACCACGCGGCCGGCCTGAGGGCGCAGGGCGAGAGCTTCCTGCACCAGCTCTGGGATCTGCGTCCGACGTTCCGCCGCTTCGCCCGGGACTTCTACGGCGTCGACGGGCTCGTCGTGCCCGGCGTGATGACGCTGGACGGCGACTCGATCGGCGGCTGGGCGCAGTATTCGCTGTCGCCCACCAACACCGCGTGGGTGGCCCAGAGCTTCTATCTCCACTGGAAGTACACCGCCGACGCCCGGTTCCTGCGCGACCGCGCGTACCCGTGGTGCGCCGAGGCGGGCCGTGCGCTGCTGGGGGTCATGACGCCCGACGCGGCCGGCCGGCTGAAGCTGCCGCTCTCCTCGTCGCCCGAGATCTTCGACAACTCCCCGCGCTCGTGGCTGCCACCGAACACGAACTACGACCTCACGCTGGTCCGGTTCCTGTTCGACGCCAATCGCGAGATGGCGACGGCGCTGGGCGACCTGACGGCGGCCCGCGCGTGGCAGGAGGCGCTCGGGCACCTGGGTCCGCTCGACATCGACGCGGACTCCGGCGCCCTGACCTTCGCGCGCGCCTTTCCGTACCTCGACTCCCACCGCCACTTCAGCCACGCGATGGCGGTCTACCCGATCGGGAGCGTGCACGTGGAAGGCAGCGACGCGGACCGGCGCGTCGTCGCGGCGACCCTCGATCAGATCGCGCAGCGCGGCACGCGGCAGTGGGTCGGCTATTCGTTCTCGTGGATGTCGGCCATGGCCGCGCGGGCCGGCCAGGCCGACCGCGCGCTCGAGTTCGCCCAGGCGTTCGCGCGCGCCTTCATCGGGCCGAACGGGTTCCACCTGAACGGCGACCAGACGAAGAGTGGCCTGTCGGCGTTCACGTACCGTCCGTTCACCCTCGAGGGCAACTTCCTCGAGATGCAGGCGCTGCACGAGATGCTGCTGCAGAGCTGGGGCGGCGTGCTGCGGGTGTTCCCGGCCGTGAGCGCCCAGTGGCGCGACGTCTCGTTCGACCGGTTGCGTGCGGAGGGCGGGTTCACGGTGTCGGCCAGCCGCGCCGCGGGGCGCACCGCACGCGTCGAGGTGCGATCGACGGTCGCCGGGACGCTGCGCCTGCGCGATCCGTTCGGCGGGGCAGCGGCGGCCTGGAACAGAGGCGGGGTTCGGCGCGACGGCGCCGACTACGTCGTGGAGCTCCCGGCCGGCGCGGTGCTCCTCGGCACGCTGAAGTAGTCGCTCGCACAGCGTGTAACTCGTGGAAGCTGGCTTCAGCCAGCTTCAGTCCGGAGCCGGCTGAAGCCGGCTCCCACGACTGACTCTGACCGTGTCGAGCGGTTTGTGCAGTGACCGTCCGCCGGGCGCGATTCAGTCCGCGTCCAGCTCCTGCGCGTGGGCCTGGAGCGCCTCCCACTGGCCCATCAGGTCGCCGACGGCCCACATCGCGGCCTGATGGCGATCGACGATCGGCTTCGAGGCGTCGCGGTTCTCGTAGAACCCCGGCGCGGCCATCTTCTCCTCGAGCGTCTTGATTTCCTGCTCGCGCTCCGCGATGCGCTTCTCGAGATCGGCGATGCGCGCCTTGAGGGCCTTGCGGGCCCGGTCGCGTTTGCGCGCCTCTGCATCCGCCCGCTTCTTCGCCTCGTAGTCCGCCACCCCGTCCCCGCGCGGCGCGGGCGAGGGCGCCTGGGGTGTCGCGGGCGTCTGAGTCTTCGCCTGGGTCTGCGGCTTCGCCGGCACGGGCTGGCGCGGCCCGCTCTGCCGCAGGGCCCGCGGCGCGGCGGCCGCGCGGCTGGCCGGCCCGAGCCCGTCCGGTAGCGCCGGGGTCTTGCCCTTCTGCGTCTTGCTCCAGTGGAACTCTTCGTAGGTCCCGGGATAGAACAGCGCCTGCCCGTTGCCGATCTCCACCACCTTCGTCGCCAGCTTGTCGATGAAGTAGCGATCGTGCGACACGACGATCAGGGTGCCGCCGTAGTCCATCAGCGCGTCGAGCAGCACGTCCTTGGAGTCGAGGTCGAGGTGGTTGGTCGGCTCGTCAAGCAACAGGGTGTTGGACGGCCGCAGCAGCATGCGGGCCACGGCCAGGCGCGTGCGCTCGCCGCCCGACAGCACGCCGGCGCGCTTGTAGACGTCGTCTCCAGAGAAGAGGAAACCGCCGAGGATGTCGCGGATCATCGGCACCATGTGCACCGGCGAGCCGGACGACAGCGTTTCGTACACCGTCAGATTCGGGTCGAGGCGCGCCGCCTCGTCCTGGGCGAAGTACTGCATCACGACCTGGTGGCCGGTTGTGCACGTGCCGTGGTCGGGGCCCTCCACGCCAGACAGGAGGCGCATCAACGTCGACTTGCCGGCGCCGTTCGGACCGAGCAGCGCAATGCGGTCGCCGCGCTCGACGTGCAGGCCGATGCCGCCAAACACCTTCGTCGCCCCATACGCCTTGTGGACGCCCTTCAGCTCGAACACCATGCGCCCGCTCTTCTCGCACGTCGGGAACGTGAAGTGGACGCGCCTGCGCTCGGGCGGCACCTCGATCGGCACCACCTTGTCGAGCATCTTGATTCGGCTCTGGACCTGGGCCGCCTTGGTCGCCTGGTACCGGAACCGGTTGATGAACATCTCGACCCGCGCGACTTCCTCGTCCTGCCGGCGCTTCGCATCCCGCAGCCGCTCGATCCGCACATCGCGCTCCACCAGGTACTGCGAGTAGTTGCACGCGTAGTCGGTGAGCGTCCGCAGGTAGATGTCGGTGATGCGGTCGACGACCTTGTCGAGGAAGAAGCGGTCGTGCGAGACGAGGATGACCGCGTGCGGGTACTCGTGCAGGTAGTCTTCGAGCCAGTTGCGCGCGTCGAGGTCGAGATGGTTGGTCGGCTCGTCGAGCAGCAGCAGATCGGGCTTCGAGAGCAGCAGCTTGGCCAGCGCGATGCGCATCTGCCAGCCGCCGGAGAATGTGGCGGTGGGCTTCTCGTAATCGGCGGGGCTGAACCCGAGCCCCCGCAGGACCGTGTCGATCTTGAGGTCGATGGCGTAGCCGTCGTGCAGCCGGAAGCGATCCTGCAGGTCGCTGTAGCGGTGCAGCATCGCGTCGTGCTCGCTTTCCGGCACCGACGCGTCGCCCAGCCGCGCCTCGATCTCCTGCATCTCGGTCTTCACGTCCATCAGCCACTGGAACGCCAGGCCGGCCTCGGCGTAGAGCGACAACCCCTCGTGCGTGAGGCCGTCCTGCGGCAGGTAGCCGACGCGCATGCCGGCCGGCTTGACCACCGTCCCGGCGTCGGGATCGTCGAACCCCGCGAAGATCCGCAGCAGCGTCGTCTTGCCCGCGCCGTTGGGGCCGCACAGTCCGACGCACTCCCGGTCGGCGACCTGCCAGGTGATGTTCTCGAACAGCGTGCGGTCGCCGAACGACTTGGTGAGCGAAGACAGCTGAATCATGCAGGACGTGCCCGGTTGGATGTCTCACGGTGTGCGCCATCGGCACAGTCGAGTGTCCGATCGCGCACCGCTCTACACTCTACTACACGGATTTCGAGGCGTTCGTACGCGCAGCGGCGTTGCCAAAGGGGCATGTCCAACCTTGGAAACTCACCTGGTGTCGCAGCGTGTCATACCAAGTCGTATCTGAATATGTCGCTCGTGGCATTGTCGCCAACCTGGCCCGGACCTAGCATTACAGATACTCATGATGGCGACTGGTCTGAGGTCCGCTCGACCCCTCACGGCGGCGCTCGTGGCGGCTCTGGTCGCCGCGACGCTGGGGGGGGCCTTGGGCGCGTCCGACCAGTCGATGGCCATCACGCGCTTCCAGGCGACGATTCGTACGTCGACCTCCCTGCGGGTCTCCAACCACCTCCTCGTCATCGCCCCGCGCCAGGGCGCCGATGAGGCGCCGCTCATGGCCGGCGCCATCGAGTTCCGCGCGGCGGCCCGCACGGCGAGCGACGGCGAAGTGATCCTGACGGTCGAGTCCCTCGCGCCGATCTCGTCCCTGACGGGCGGCGGCGCCGGCGACTCGACGACCACGATTGCGTTCGAGGGCAGCGGCGACGGTGCGCGACGCGGCGCGCTGAGCCACGCGCGGCCCGAGACGGCCGCGCGCTGGGTCGGCAGCGGAGTGCGGACCGGGCGCCTGACCTTCACGGTGCGCGGCCCGGTGTCGCCACACGGCGCGACGCTGCCGCTGCGATTCCTGCTCGCCGCGCCCTGACGCCTACTTCTTCTTCGCCGGGAACACCTTCCGGACTTCCGGCCGCTTCTCGACCTTCACCAGGAAGACGACGTCCTTCGCGTGCTGGCCGCGGCGCAGTTCCACCTCCGCAACGGTCGCGCCGGCCACCTGAGCCCCGTCGGGCAACGACGCGATCAGGAGGCTCACGGTGTGTGGGCCGATCCGCACGGAATCAAAGGCGAATCGCCCGCCGCGCGTCACTTCGGTGCGGATCCCGTCGTCGATGACCAGCACCGCGCCGTCGATCGGCCTGTCGGCCTTGCCGAGCTGGCCGTCGCCGTCGACGTCCTGATAGACCAGGCCGCCGAAGGCGCCCAGCGGACGCATGCCGAATCCGACCGCGGCGACACGGCCGCGCTCGACACTGACGCTGCGCGCGCCGTCCGCCGGCGGATCGTAGTCGGCCGGTACGGAGGCCACCTCGAGCACGGCGCGCTGCTCGCCCACCGGGACGCTGGAGGCCGTGAATCGTCCGTCGGCGCCCGACACGACGCTGGCGACACCGGGAATCGAGACGGTCACGCCCCCGATCGCGTCCTCGTCGGTGTCCTGTTCGCCGTTGCCGTTCCAGTCGACGAAGATCGTGCCGGTGATGCGGCCCGTCGGCCCGCCGCGGACGGCCTGCCCTGCGGCCTGCGGCATCCGTGACGGTCCGAACGGGAACAGCCGGGTGAACCGCACCATGGTTCGCGTGACCCATGGATTGCCGGAGCCGATGGCGAGCGGCGTGTGATCGAGATAGCAGTCCACCGAGAGATAGCTGTGGCGCGCAATCTGCCCGGACAGGCCTGCGGAGAGCGACTGGCGGTTGGCCTCGAACCTGGTGGCCCAGGTGAGTGTCTGGCCGAAGGTGCCTTCGACGCGGGCATAGATCCGGCCACGTGACGCCTGCGCGCCGCCGCCGGCCTGCCACAGCGTCTGTCCGTCGCCGTTGCGGTCGGCCCGGCGCGACGCCAGCACCGTGGCGAACAACTGGCGGTTGCCCGCGAAGCCGAGGTAGGCCTGCGCCATCAGATCGTGCTGGGTGAAGCTGGAGGTGTCGCTGGGCTGGTCGACGAAAGAGCGCCGTTCATAGCGGGCGAACACGTTGCCGTTCGAGAACCGGCTGTGCCAGTCGATCGCGGAGACGCCGGTGTTGCTCTCGAACCCGGGCCCGAAGCGCGAGGCTTCGGTGCGCCGGCCGCCGGCATCGACGCGCAGCGTCACCATGGACGTGTCGAACAGGTTGATGCGCACGCCTCCGTAGCCGCGCGTCCCGTCTCCCGGCGCCACCCCGACGGTCGCGGCGGTCGAGGCCTCGGGGTCGAGGTTGCTCGTCGCGTACTCGGCTCCTCCGAACACGCGGGCCCGGCTGCCCAGATCGAACTCGCCTGACGCGAAGACGCCGGCCCGGTCGATGTACGGGTAGTTATAGATGGGGAAGCGCCCGATCGGGTACCGCTGGGCGTTCACCTGCGCCCATCCCCTCGGCAGGGACCAGAGCGCGCCGACCAGACCGGAGGCCGTCTGCTCGGCGCTGGCTGCCCCGCGCCGCCGGACGTGCGACCATCCCGCGTCGGCCACCAGTTCGACGGTGGGCTGGGGACGGTACCGCACGCCGCCGCCGGCGTTGGTGCTCCAGTCGGTGAGCGGCGTGTAGAGGGTCATCGCCTCGCTGTTGGTGTGGTTGGCGTGGGCGAAGACATCGAGCCGATCGCTGGCCCGATGCGAGAGCAGGCCCTGGTACACCAGCTGCCCGGTGGACTCCGTATCGGTGCCGAAGATGTTGCGCTGCGCCGTGACGCGCCCGCCGCTCACCAGGAGGAACGTGCGCGCGCTCGACCCGCTCGCCGACAGGCCCTGGAATGTCACCGGCGGCGCGAACAGGTTGGTGAATCCGAAGTCCTGCACAACAGGCGCGTTCCACGTGTCACCGCCATCGACCGACCACACGAGGCCGCCGAGCCGGAGGCCGTCGAGCCGCACGACGCCGCGGCCCAGCGCCGCGCGATTGTCGCGATGGGTGATGTTGACGTCGGCGTAGAGGTTGCCGATGGCGAGGCCGGGCTGAAAGACCTGGATGCCGAGATCCGGATCGACGCGCGGCAGCCCGCCGATGCGGATGTCGTCGCCCGTGGTGAACTGGGTGCCGACCACCACCTGCACCGCCGGCTGCTGGGTGAGCCACGTGTGCGCCACGAAGTTGCCGTAGGTCGAGCCGATCGGCAGGAGCGCGCGCCACGCCGACTCGGCGGGGGCCGGCCCGGCCGGCCCGGGGACCACGGCGGGCGGCAGCCCGACAAACGTCGGCCCGATCGACAGCGACCAGAGACGGGAATCGTCGGACGTCGGTGCGGAGGCGGACTGAGCGGCCGCGGGCCACGCTGCCAACACGATCAGCCCCCAGAGGAGGCCAATCCTGACGGCATGGCGGAGCACGGATCGCACCGTGGGCTACCGGTTGCGTGTCATCGGACAGGGATCTCCAGCGTCGTCTCGCCGACGATCAACGCCGCCTGGTCCATGTCGAACTTCACTTCCACGCGATAGGTCCCCGGCGGCAGCGGCGGGTCTTTCTCGCCGCCGGTCGGGATGCTGACGTCGCGCTCGCTCTCGGGCAGCACGGGCACGTTGGGCAGGGCGAGCTGCCGGACGATTTTGCCGGCCTCGTCGTAGATCACCACCGTGCCCTTGGTGCGGAAGTGGACACGCCCGGTGTTTGTCAGCGTCGCGACAACGGAGGGCTGCTGTCCCTTCACGAGCCTGGGCTGCAGGTCGGTGAGCTCGACGACCACCGCCGGGCTGCCGACCGTCGCGTAGAGCAGTGTGGCCACGCGGCCCCGGAACATGACGTCGCGCGCCTTGCCGGCCGTCGCGGCGTCGGGCGGATCGAACTCGAACATCACCGCGCAGCGGTAGCCGGCCACCTTGGCCGTCGCGGGCACGGTGGTCGTGAACCGCACGATCGCCGTGGCGCCGGGCCCGACGAGTTGTTCCGGCGGGTTGAGGCGCAGCCAAGGCGCGGCCGAGTACGGATCCTCCGGATCCGCCAGCTTGAACTGCGGCGTGCCGTCCTTCGACAGGTACCAGGCGTCGACGCGGGCGCGGACGCGGACCGGGTTCTTCGACTCGTTCTTCAGCGTGACGGCCTGCGTATGCGTGGCGCCCGGCGTCAGCTTGAGCTCGACCCGCAGCGGCGTCACTTCGACGGAGAACACATCCTGGGCGGCGACCGTGAGCGGCAGACCCGCTGCGGCGGCGAGCGTGAACAGCCAGACCACGGCGGCCGGGCAGGCGGGATGACGGGGATCCAGGTTCATGCGCAGTCTCATTGAGCGTCGGCCCTCGGGTCCGAGGTCACGGGGCGGTCAGCGTGTACGTCAGGGTGGTCGAGTAGGTGCCGGTCGCATAGGTCCACGAGTTCAGCAGCGTGTAGGACTGCGTCCCGCTCCATGCGCCGGAACTGGTCCAGGAGGCGACGCTCTGAGCCGCCGTCTTGCTCATGGTGCCGGCCACGAACCCCGTGCCGGTCGAGGTCCACCGCAACTGCGTCGCGAGGATCGTGTCGAGCCCCGAGCGGAGGTCGTCGGCGGCCTGCACGACCAGCGTGACCGTATCGCCGATGGTCGTCCGTGCCTTGGCGGTAATGGTGATCGCGCCGCCCGACGCGGGAATGGCCGGCGTCGTATCAGGGTCGGTATCCGGAAACGCCAGCGAGGTCGACGAGAGCGTCAGCCTGGCGACCGCGTTGATCGTGGCGGTGGCAGTGGCCGTGCGACTCAGGCTCGCGGCGTCCACGAGCGCGCCTGCGACCAGGAGGGCCGCCACGACCAGCGATACCGCCCACACACGCATCACCCCGCCATGATAGCCGAGGCGATGAAGCGTCGGAGCGCCGGGCACGGCCTGAATGACGGACATCGGATACCTACGGCGCAGTGAGCGTGAACACAATGGAGGCGCTGTAGGTGCCGGCGTTGTGGGTCCAGGAGTTCGACAGCCTGAACACGACGGTGGCGTTCGTGCTTTGCTGGACATTCCCCGAGCCCGACGCCAGCGTCTGCGCCAGGGTCCGGCTCATCGTCCCGCTCTGGAACGGCGGCGCCGGCGTCGCGGTCCAGGTGACATTCGTGATGGGGATGGTGGCGGAGCCCGCCGTGAGGTCGCCGCTCGCCACCAGCGTGATGCGCCAGGCGCCCGACGCGTTGCCGCGGACGCGATAGCTCACCGTGATGGACGGTGCCGCGATGCTCGGCGTCGTGTCCGGGTCGGCATTCGCGAAGGCAATAGTCGACGGGGCAATGCTCAACGTGAGCGTCTGCGCGCGGACGGCGGGCGCCGCCAGCAGGATGAACCCCAGCGCCGCACACACCGCCAGGATGGGACTGTATCGTCGTGACATGGCACCTGTGGCTACCGTGCGGCCGGGCGCGGGCCCACGGGACGGGCCCGCCGGCGCGCTGTCATCGTATCTCGGTCCGCCTACGGGGCGGTCAGCGTGTACGTGGCCGTCGCCGTGTAGCTGCCGGTGGGGTAGCTCCACGAGTTGGCCAGCGCGTAGGTCTGCGTTCCGGCGCGGCTGCCCGAGTTGGTCCACGAGGCGACCGACTGCGCCGAGGATTTGTTCATCGTGCCGGCCACGAACCCCGCACCGCTCGAGGTCCAGGTCAGGTTGGTGATCGCGATCGAGTCGGTGCCGCTCTTGAGATCGTCGGCCGCCAGGACCGTCAGCGTGATGGTGCTGCCGGTGCTGGTCTTGCCCTTGGCCGTGATGGTGATGGCGCCCTCGGTTGCCGTGATGCTGGGCGTCGCATCCGGGTCGGCGTTCGCAAACGACACCGTCGAGCTGCTGAGCGACAGCTTCGCCGTCGCCGCCACGGTGGCGGACACCGTGACGTTACTGGTGGTGCTGGCGGCGCCAAGCGCCTGCGCGGCGGCGAGCGCGACAAGCACGAGTCCGAAGAGCGAGCGCCTGATCGTCGTCATTTCCGTGTCCCCAAGAGAATACCCTACAAGGCAACGTCCTACACTGAGCAGTATCGGAGGCCATGTATATGACTTTATATGACACAAGCAGATTTTTGGGGACGTGCGCAGATCCGTGCAGATTCGTGAACGGGGGCTCCGCCGATGGCTGGCCGAGTCGGTAGCAGGAGAGGCGTGGCGAGCGGGGACACCTGGAGGTGCGCGAGGCGGGGGAATCAGCGTGGGGGGAGAGGGTCGGTCCCGCCACGGC
>Ga0315292_10000437_pt1 | contig 19479 bp, 14 predicted proteins | sample YL17G13_0_MG_FD_204029 | JGI IMG/M metagenome (GOLD analysis project Ga0315292, IMG submission 204029) | Sediment microbial communities from Yellowstone Lake, YNP, Wyoming, USA - YL17G13_0 | ecosystem: Environmental > Aquatic > Freshwater > Lake > Sediment | place: USA: Wyoming | collected... | reverse complement strand
AGAACGCTTCGTTGGCGTCGATGATCGACGTCGCGCCCAGGTTGACGAAATAGGGCACGACGGCCAGCACGAGCAGGGCGAGCAGCAGGTATCGGTGTCTCACGCGGTCACGACTCGTCCGGTCATGGTACTACGACGGGCGCGGCGCGCCACGCGCGGCCTGGCAGCCTAGCAGCCCGGACGCTCGCGGCGCCGCTCGCGGGCATCGAGGCCGAGGCCGATGAGCAGCCCGGCCAGGCCCGCGACGACGAGCACGATCGCCCACCAGGGCTTGTCGAACCAGTCGTTGTGGTCGGCGATGAACCAGAAGGCGACGCCCGTGTTGAGGAGGCCCGCGTAGTAGAAGCTCTTCCGCTGCCGGCGGTGGCTGAGGAGCGCCATCGTGAGCGCCAGGCCGAGATAGAACCAGTCGAAGGCGTGCGCGTATTGATCCGTCTCACTCAGGTAGGCCAGCGGCTCCAGCGTCGCGAAGGGCGCGACGGTGAACAGGATCCACCCGGCACGCCGCATCAGGCCGGTGCCCCACCGATCGGCGGCCGACGCCACGCCGTAGAAGGCGATGCCGTTGAGCGACATCGCCGTCACCGTGTCGAGCAGCGTCTTGTCTCCGACGCCGGGCCCCTGGAACCGCTGCATCGACAGTCCGCCGAGGTAGTAGGACAGCTTGCCGTCCTGCGCGAGCAGTTCCAGCACGACGATCAGCATCACAGCGGCGCCGGTGTAGAGGGGGCGAGCGAACCACGGCCTCGCCGTCAGTTCCAACCCGATCCCGAGACCGACGTACACCAGCACGAGCGGCGCCAGGTGGAGGGCCAGGCGATCGAATGCGCTTTCTTCAACCCATGCGCGCAACCCGAAGTCGGACAGCACGGCAAGCGCGAAGATCAGCGCGAGGAACGTGAAGACCGTGCTGAGCGCAATGGTCTTCGTCCGGAGCGCCAGCCATGCCGACCACATCCAGGCAGCCGCCACGGTCACCTGAATCTGCAGGTTCGACGCCCAGCCGCCTTCGAACAGCTGGCCGGGCGCCTTGGGAGGCGCGGTGAGGAAGTCCCTCTCGTTGAACAGGATCAGGAGGAAGAGCGGCAGCAGGCTGACGCCGCCGAGGTAGAACGCCACCGACACCGCCCGGTGCCCGCGTGCGCCGAGCCGGTGCGCGGCCAGATTGAGGAGGATGAACGGCAGGCCGAGGACGAGCATCGGCTCCAGGACGCCCTTGACCTGATCCTTGATCTGATCGGCGCCGAAGTAGAACAGGCTGCCGCACATCAGGAGGAACGCGCCGAGGTACAGCGCGATCTGCGAGTACGACAGCACCCGGCTCTCACCGATCCAGTCATCGTCTCGGCGCTCGAGATCGCGGTAGGCGCTGTGCAGGCGCGCGGCTTCGTGCGGATAGACGAGCCTCAGCCGCTGCCAGTCTTCGATCTGATCGAGGTGCGGCTTCACGCGCGTCGAGAGCACCGTGGCGTACTGGCTGGGATGGGCGAGCACCGGGCGGCCGTCGAGGTAACGCTGCAGATCCAGCGCCATCTCGCGCGCCGACGGATACCGATCCGCCGGCTGATGCTCGAGCGCCTTGAGCGCGATCGCCTGGAGCGGCTCCGGCACGCGCGGGTCGATTTCGACCGGCAGCCGGATCCGGCCGGCGCGGATCTGATCGAGGCACGCGTCGACGCTCTCGCCGTCGATGGGCGGCGCGCCGCACAGCAGTTCGTAGAGCACCCCGCCGAGGCCGTAAATATCCGTGCGCGCGTCGATGGGCATCGACGCGTCGAGCTGCTCGGGCGCCAGGTACTGCGGCGTGCCGAGGAAGTGCCCGCGGGTCGGATCGTTGGAACTCAGTCCGAAGTCGAGGATCTTCGCGCGCAGTTGGGCGTCGAGCATGATGTTCGACGGCTTCAGGTCGCGGTGCTGCACACCCAGGCGGTGCGCGTGCTCGAGGGCCTCGCACACGTCTTTGACGATGCGCGCGCGCTGCGGGTACTCCAGCGACGGCCCCATCCGGCCCAGTTCGAACCCGTCGACGAACTCCATGATGAGCACGGGCGGGGTCGCCCGCTCGCGGAACTCGTGGATCTGGACGATGCGCGAATCCGAGAAGAGCGCGAGGGCGCGGGCCTCGGTGAGGAACCCCGCGAAACCGGTCGCCACGCGCCGATCGCCCCGCAGCACCTTCGCCGCCACGAGCCGATCGAGCTTCAGGTCGCGCAGCTTGTAGACCTCGCCCATCCCGCCCGCACCCAGCCGCTCAATCGTGCGGAAGCCGTCGAATGCCGGCAGGGCCGAGGGCGGGGGCGCCGCGGCGAGACCCGTGATCTGGTGCGTGCGATCGAGGGAGTCCGACACGCGCCGGTACTCGCCGATCAGCGCCCGCAGCGGCTCGACCAGGTCCGGACGTTTGTCGCAGACGGCCGCCGGATCCAGTTCGACGCCGTGCAGGACGTGGTGCTCGATCCAACGCGCGAGGCGGGCCTCGAGTTCCGTGCCGGTCGCCCCGCTCATGCCGCCCCTCGCATCGTCAACGTGAGGGCCGTCAGCGCGCGGGCGAGCAGCATCCGGCAGGCGTCTTCGCTGCGCTCCATGCGCGCGCCAATCTCCCGAAAGCTCAGCTCTTCGAACTTGCGAAGCACGATGACCTCGCGATGATCGGCCTCGAGCGCCTCGAGCGCCTGCTCGAGGCGCTCGCCGTCCTCGCTGAGGATGGCCTGGCTGAGCGCCGATCGGACGCGGGCGACAAGCTGCGGCGCCTGGGAGTCGTCGATCGACACGGCGGCCGCCACGTCACGGCGCTGGCGGTGCTGGAAGTCGGCCTGATCGCGGATCTCGTTCTCGGCAATCCGCGCGAGCCAGGCGACCAGGGACGCCCCATCCCCGCCCTCGAACTGGTCGAGATGCTGGAACGACTTCAGGAGGGTGTTCTGGAGGATGTCGCGCGACTCGAGGCGCGCGCGCAGGTCGCGCCCCATGCGCAGGCGGATGATCGCGAGCAGGCGCCCGGCGCACCGCTCGTACAGCTGGCCCAGGGCCTCGGGCGAGCCGTCCCGGGCGGCCCGAAGCAAGGCGGCGCTCTCCTGCCGGGTCATGCGGGAGAACCTTACCATTCAGCCCCGGCCGGGGGGAAGCGCACCCGCCCAGGGGCCAGACGTTCGGTCTGGAAGGCGCATGCCGTCATTACAGACAGGACAGACGGGATTCGGGATTCGGGATTCGGAGGATACGGCCATGAGACGCACACTGATGACCATCGCCCTGACGGCAGCCCTGGCGACGACGGGCTGCCTGCAGAAGGAAACCACCAGCACGATGTACCTGCGCACGGACGGCTCGTTCGACTGGGTCGTCTTCGAGCGGGACGTGCGCTCGGACGAGTCCGACGCGGCGAAGCGCGAGGCCGAGGAGTTCGGCTACCTGGACGCCATCGCCCGCGACAGCCACGCGGTCACGGAGGGATTCCGCGCGCTCGGGGGCCAGGATGTCCGCACACGCCTGCTGCGCGACACCCGGCCGTATGCGGTCATGGTCGAGGCTCGCTTCGACAGCCTCACGGCGGTCTTCGACAGCCAGCTCGCCGGCTGCGGCGTGGCCTACGACATTTCACAAACGGTTGAGGGCGACGTCACGACCTGGCGCCTGTGGGCGGACGTCGGCGTCGACGGCCAGAAGCTCGTCGACGGTGAAGGCTGCGGCGCGGCGTTCAGCGGCATGTCCGACGCCAATGACCTGACGATCATCCTGCAGGGCGGCACGTTCACGAAGGCCGAAGGGTTCACGCTCGCCGGCTCCGACACCGCGAGGTCCGATGACCAAGCGACCGGCAGCGAGGCCCTGAAGAAGAACAACGGCCAGGTGGTGCTGTCGCTCAGCTGGAAGGCCGCGCGGTAGCGCGGCGGCGGTCGCGCCCCGGTGCGCCGCACAGGCGCACTGGAGCGCCCGCCGTGCCGCCAGCCCTACACGTGATTGCGCAGCATCAGTTCCTTGGGGTGCGGGTCCAGGTAGATCTGCCCGGCCAGGTACTCCACCTTGTGGCGCCGGACGTGATGCCGGATGAGGGTGATCGGCACGATGAGCGGCAGCAGGCCCTCGCGGTAGTCGTGGATGGTGGTGAGCAGCTCCTGCTTCTCGTCGCCATCCAGCAGCGCCTTGAAGTGCCCGGCCATGTGCATCAGCACGTTGGTGTGCTTGCGCGTGGTCGCCAGGCGGGCCAGGGCGTCCATGAACCGCTCGCGATACTGCGCCGCGAACCCGGCGCGGTCCGCGCCCTTCGCCGTCGCCACCATCCGGCCCAGTTCGTCGTAGATCACCGGCTCGTGCGCGAGCAAGGTCATCTTGTGCGCCGTGTGGAAGCGGACCACGTCGCCGACGGTCCACCGCCCCTCGAACAGCGCGCGCACCCGGACGAACGCGAACACCCGCTCGACGAAGTTGTCGCGCAGGCGCGGGTCGCACAGGCGCCCCTCCTCCTCCACCGGCAGCTGCGGGAACCTGGCCATCAGGGCCTCCGCGAACATCCCGCGCCCCTGCTTTTCGGCCATGCCGCCCTCGGCATAGATCTTCACGCGCTCCATCCCGCAGCTGGGCGAGTCCTTCTTCAGGACGTAGCCGGCCAGGCGTTCCTTCGCGAGACTCTCTGCGCGGCGCGCGGCCCACGCGCGCATGGCGTCGGAAATATCGTGCTTGCTGCGCGTATTCACCATCCGGATGCCGTCGGCGGTGCGCACCAGGCGCAGCGCCTCGCGCGGCGTGCCCAGGCCGAGTTCGACCTCGGGGCACACCGGCACCCACTCGACGAAGCGGCCGAACGTCTCGACCAGGAACGGGTCGCGTTTGTGCCCGCCGTCGAAGCGCACGTGCTCGCCGAGCAGGCACGAGGAAATCCCGAGGCGCAGGGGTTCAGGCTGTTCGGACATGACGGCCAGTCTCCTCTTCGATGCGACGGATGTAGCGCTTCGAGTCGAACTTGCGCGACGTGCTGGCGAACGACATGTAGCGGACGGTCCCATAGACGTGGCGCACCGGCCCCCAGGCGCGATCGTGCTTCCCGCCGATGGCCCACGCGATTCCGGTATAGCCGTTCGGATCGCGCCCGTCCAGCTGGTAGCGATCGTTGAGCCGCACGGCCACCTCGAACGCCTCCTCCGGCGTGCGCGTCCACTCGAGGATCTTCTTCGCCCAGTACATGCGCACGTAGCCGTGCATCCAGCCCGTGCCCACCATCTGGATCTGCGCGGCGTTCCAGAGCGGGTCGTGGGTATCCGCGTGCTCGAGCTGCTCCGCCGTGTAGCCGGGCTCGCGCTCGTCCTGCCGGTGCGCGTCCAGCGTGCGCAGCGCCCACGGTTCGCAGCCCTCGAGGCTGTCGTAGCGCGGATTGTACCGCACGTAGTTCACGGCAAGCTCCCGGCGGACGATGCACTCCTCGAGAAACGCGTCGCGGTCCTCGCGCGGGGCATCGGCGTCGCGCACCGCGCGCGCCACCGCCCGCGGGCCGATGTGCCCGAAATGCAGGTAGGGCGAGATCTGGCTCGTGCCCTCGAGCTCGGGGTGATTGCGGTTCGTGGCGTACCCGCGCAGCCGCTCGCGCAGGAAGCGCGCCAGCACGCGCGCCGCCGCGCGCGGCCCGCCCGTCATCCCCCTCACCGGCCCCACGGCGCCATCCAGCGCGAGCCCGTCGAGCGCGGCGACGTTCGGCGTCACGCCCCCGACCGCGCTGGTCGGCGTCCAGGCGGCCCGCGCCTTCGGCTCGCGCGTCTGGGCGAGATACGCCGGGATGAGCGGCCGCATGCGCGGGCGCATCGTCCGCGCCGCGAACTGCTCCTTCAGCAGCAACCCGCTGGGCACGATGACGTCGGCGTCCACGGTCCAGAACGGCACACGAAGCCGGGCGGCGGCGCTCGTGCGCCAGCGCTCGGGCTCGCGCAGCGGGTTCTCGTCGCCAACCACCAGCGCCGCGCGGGCCTGTTCGCAGAACCGCACCACGTCGTGATCGGGATCGCGACGGATGACGAAGCCAACGCCTCGCGTGCGCAGTTGCGCCGCAATGTCGGCAAACCCTTCGGCCATGAAGCGGTAGTGCCTGAGGTTGGCGCGCGGGAACGCGGCGGTGAGCCCGAACAAGGCCACCACCGGCAGCCCGAGCGCGTTGCCGGCCTCGATGGCGAGATCCAGCGCCGGGTTGTCGGTCCCACGCTGCGCGCGCTGCATCCAGTACACGATAGCGCGGCCGTCGGGATCGGCGACGCCGGCGCGGCGAACGGTCACGCCGGGATGGGCGGTGAAGCGGGAGATGTCACTCATCGTGACGTGACGCCGCGGCCGGCGAGCGCCGCGCGGCCGCCTCGCGGGCCCAGGCGTTCAGCGCGTCAAAATCCGCCACCACCGCGACGCCGGGTTTCGCGGCGGGCGCCCCGCGCCCTCCGACCACGATGCCGATGCCCTCTGGCAGCAGTTGCCGAAGCCGTCGGAGGTGGCGCAGCGTGGCCGGCCCGTCAGCCGCGGACGAGATGCTGAGCGCCACATGCGCGGCGGGTAGATCGGCGGCCAGCGCGGCCAGCTCCGCCGGTGGCATGTCGGTGCCCAGGTAGACGAGGCGGAGGCCGGCGGCGGCGAGCACGATCGCGGCCATCTGCAGCCCGAGGACGTGCGCTTCGCCAGGCAGCGTCGCGCAGACCACGAGGGGGCCCGACGCCTGGTGATCGAGCGGCAGGCGCAGCGACCGCAGCAGGTCGCCGAGTCGCTCCGACAGGAAGTGCTCGTGGCGAATCTCGAGGCGGCCGGCCGCCCACTCGCGTCCGACGCGCTCGACCAGCGGGGCGACGAGCGTCTTGAGGAACTCGAGCGGTCCGAGGCGCCCCCATTCGCTGAGCAGCGCCGCGGTGAGCCGCTCGGCGTCAAACGCCTGGACCAGGGCCAGCGCCTCGTCAGTCGACAGCATGACCGGCATGGCCCAGGGGGTGGCCACGCGCGCCGAGGCTCCGGTCGCCGCCAGCAGTCGATCGAGCGCGGCATCGGATGCCGGCACCACGTCGCCGGCGCGATGGCCGGCGGCGATCGCTACGGAGATCCGGCGGAGGCGCGCCACCACCGCCAGCGGGTAGACCCGGTGCCCCGACAGCTTGCGCTCCGCGCCCGGATACCCGTACCGCTGCTCCCACGTCCGCAGGGTCTCCACCGGCACGCCCGTCGCGCGCGACAGGGCGCCTATCGAGAGCCGGGCGTCGCGGCTGGCCTCGGAGGCGTGAGGTGGTGTGCGCATGTCGCGCTCAATAATGCCACGGGTGGACAGGATCGGCGCGGCCGGCCCATCGGGGGCCGCGCCGCGCCGCTCCTGTCGTGAGGCGACGAACGGCCTACCTGGGGAGCATGACGCTGTCGATCACGTGAATCACGCCGTTCGAGCAGACGATGTCGGTCTTCACCACGTTCGCGCCGTCGACCTTCACGCCCATCGACGTGTCGATCTTGATCATCTGGCCCTGAACGGTCTTGGCGTCCTTGAGCTTGACCACATCCGCCGCCATCACCTTGCCCGGCACGACGTGGTAGGTGAGGATGGCCGTCAGCTTGGCCTTGTCCTTCAGCAGCGCCTCGAGGGTGCCGGCCGGCAGCTTGGCGAACGCCTCGTCGGTCGGGGCGAAGACGGTGAACGGGCCCTTGCCCTTCAGCGTGTCGATGAGGCCGGCGGCCGTCAGGGCCGCGGCGAGGGTCTTGAAGCTGCCCGCGGCCACCGCGGTGTCGACGATGTCCTTCGGCTGCTCGGCACGCAGGGACACCGCGGTGCTGGCCATGAGGGCGACGACGAGAACGGAGGCGAAGAGTCTGCGCATGGTCACGGTCTCCTTGATCGATGCGATCAATGTCAGGGCACGGCGATCAGCCGGCCGGTTTCATACACCCACCCACCCACCGCTCAGGTGAGCGGCCCCGCGCGGGGTGCTCTGGCGCGCGGGCAATACCAATTGACTACCTGTTCATAACCTGTCTACCTCTACGACGCCGGATCCGCCCGGGACGATCCCGCCCGCGATTCCTCAGCGATCGCGCGGCTCGCGATGCCGCGGAGCATGCCCGAGAACACCACGGCATGCAGCGGCAGGAGCGCGTACCAGTAGAGCCTCCCCCACAGGCCGGAGGTGTCGAACGTGGCCGTCTGGCGAATCCGGCTCCGGTGCGCGTCGAGGGGCTCGACGTCGAACTGCAGCCACGCACGCCCCGGCACCTTCATCTCGGCTTCCAGGCGCAGCTGCCGATCGGTCTCGCACGACTCGACGCGCCAGAAGTCCAGCGCATCGCCCGGCCGGACCCATTCGGGGTCGCGGCGTCCGCGGCGCATTCCGACGCCCCCGGCCAGCAGATCCATCGCCCCGCGCACGCGCCACAGCACGTCGGCCGCATACCATCCGCGCTCGCCGCCGATGCGGCGGATGGGGGCGAAGGCCGCCGCCGCGCTCGCGTCGACGTCCAGCGTGCGCTCGTCGCGCAGCGTCACCGTGGCCGGGCGCGGATGCACGGGGGGCACACCGCCGGCGGACCGCGCGTCGGACCACCGGTTCGCGGTCAGCGCGTCGGGCGTCGGCTGGATCGCCCGCGCAATCGCCTCGCGCAGGCCTATTGGCTTCACGTGGAACGCGGTGAGCGCGTCGGCATTCCTGACGACGGTGGCGTTGCGGATGCTGCCGATGAGCTTGCGGCCCACGCGGGCGTAGAGCGGCGTCACCAGGCCGAGCCAGAGGCTCGAGAGGTGCGGCGTGAGCAGCGGCACCGGCACCATCAGCCGGCGCAGGCCGCGCTGCCGTGCGTACTCCTGCATGATGTCGCCGTAGGAGACGACATCGGGGCCGCCGATCTCGAAGACGCGGGAGCCGTCCGCCGGCACGTCGATCGCCTCGATCAGGTACGCGATCGCATCGTCGATCGCGATGGGCTGCGCCTTGATGGCGACCCATCGCGGGCAAATCATGACGGGCAGACGCTCGGTCAACGCGCGGACCATCTCGAACGACAGGCTGCCGGATCCGATGACAATCGACGCGCGCAGCTCGATGACCGGGACCCCGCCCTGCCGCAGCAACTCACCCGTTTCGTGCCGGCTGCGCAGGTGCGGGGACAGGTCGTCGGCCGAGTCGCCGAGGCCGCCCAGGTAGATGATGCGGCGCACGCCGGCTCGCCGGGCGGCTTCCCCGAAGCTGGTCGCCGCCTGGCGGTCGAGATCGGCGAAGTCGCGGGTGGCGCCCATCGAGTGCACGAGATAGAAGGCGGTGTCGACGCTGGCCAGGGCCCGGTCCAGGGCGTCACGGTCGAGCACGTCGCCGGCGACGACCTGGGTGCCGGGCTGCACGCGGGCGCGCAGGGCGTCCGGGGCGCGCGCCAGGCAACGCAGGCTGGCGCCTCGGGCCTCGAGGGCCTCGATGAGGCGCCCGCCGACGTATCCCGTCCCGCCCGTGACCAGCACCGTCCGTTCCATACAGACGGAGAGCATAGCGGCGCGCCCGTTGTATTGTCAAGCTTTTGAATATATATTGAACATTCTCCGATCTTGCTACAATGCCCGGTATGATCTACCAACGCCGCGCCCGGATCCTGCTCGCCGCCCTGGCCCTCGCGCTCCTGCCCGCCGCCCTCGCCCTCGAGGCGCGCCCGCAGGCGCCCGCACCGCCGCCCTCGCCCGCCGCGCCGCCCGCTCTCCAGGGGCCGGTCCCGATCCCCCGCTTTCCACGCGCAGTGAACCCTATCGCGCTCCGGGGCCCGGCCCGTCCCGAGCGCTACATGGAGGCGTCGGGCCAGAAGGCGGCGTTCCTCGGGCGCGAGGACGGCAGCTTCGAAGCGTGGGTGTACCCGATGAAGGTGCTGCACGACTTCAACCTGTCGTTCGGCGTCGCGGCCTACGCGGACCCGATTCCCGGCCGAAGCCTCGCCACCGACGTGGACGTGCGGCCGGAGGCCAGCACCGTCCGCTATTCGCACGCGTCGTTCACGGTGGATGCGACGTGGCTCGTGCCGCTCAGCGAGCAGGGCGGTCTCGTGCTGCTCGACGTGACGACATCCGAGCCGCTGACGGTGATCGTGAAGTTCCGGATCGACCTCAAGCCGATGTGGCCGGCGGGACTCGGCGGTCAGTACAGCTACTGGGACAGCGCCCTCAAGGCCTACGTGGCGGGCGAAGGCAGCCGGAAGGCGTCGGCCCTGGTGGGCTCGCCGTTCGCCGTGGACCCGCCCGAGCAGCCCGCGCACAACCTGCCCGACGCGCCGTCGCAGTTCGCGATCACCATCACGCCCGAGATGGCGGCCCGCGGCCTGGTGCCGATCGTGATTGCCTCGAGCGTCGAGCACCTCGACGCGACCAAGGCCACCTACCAGAAGCTGCTCGCGAACACGGCGTTCCACTACCGGGACGGGTTCGGCCACTACCGCATGTTGCGCGAGGAGATGACCAGCATCGACACGCCAGACGACCGCCTCGATCTTGCCTTCGAGTGGGGGAAAGTAGCACTCGATAAGGGCGTCGTCTGCAACCCGCATCTGGGCTGCGGGCTCATCGCGGGCCTCGGGCCGTCGGGCACGAGCGAGCGGCCGGGCTTCGGCTGGTACTTCGGCAGCGACGCGTTCATCAACTCGTGGGCGATGACGGCCTACGGGGACTTCGGCACGGTGAAACAGTCGCTCGACTTCCTGCGGAAGCGCCAGCGCGCCGACGGCAAGATGATGCACGAACTGTCGCAGGGCGCGGGCTTCATCCGCTGGTTCGAGGACTACAACTACGGCTACTACCACGCCGATACCACGCCCCTCTACATCATCGCCGTGCGCGACTTCGTGCGGGCGAGCGGCGACGTGGCGATGGCGAAGGACTTCTGGCCGTCGATGAAGAAGGCCTACGAGTACTGCCTGTCGACCGACCAGGACGGCGACGGCCTGATGGACAACACGAAAGCCGGAGCGGCGGCAGTGGAGACCGGCGCGTTGCGGCGCGTCGACGTCCTGACCGACGTCTTCCTGGGCGCGGCGTGGACCGAGGCCGCCGAAGCCGCCGCGGAACTGGCCGAGATGGTCGGCGATCCGCTGGCCGCGCCCGCGCGCGCCGCGGCGGCCACAGCGCGCGCGTCACTCAACACCCGATTCCTCGACGATGCGGGCAAGCGGATCTACTTCGCGTGGATGAAGGACGGCAAGGGCCAGGCCGAACCGACGGTGTGGCCGGGCTTCGGCCTCTGGCGCGGCGTGTTCGACACGTCGCGGCCGGCCGTGGCCGGCGCGCTCGACGATCTCGCCGGCGCGGGCGTGGGCGCCGACTGGGGCGCGCGCATGCTCTCGATCGACAGCGCGCTCTACGAGCCGCTCAGCTACAACAACGGCGCCTCATGGCCATTCCTGACGGGCTTCGCCGCCCTCGCCCTCTACGCCAACGGCCGCCCCGATGCCGCATGGACGTACCTGGACGGCACGGCCGACCTCACCTTCCTCGAATCGCGCGGCTACATTTCGGAGCTCTTCTCGGGCGACCGGTTGCGCTCCATCGACGCCGCCGTCCCGCATCAGCTCTTCGCGACGACCGGGTTCATGTCCACCGTGATGCGAGGTCTGGTCGGGTTGAGCGCCGCACGCGCGGAAACGCGCGACGGCCAGGCGCTGCCCGACCGGCTCGTCCTCGCGCCGCAGTTGCCCGCGGGCTGGGGCTATCTGCGCGTGCGCAACGTGCGCTGGCACGGCGTGACGGTGGACCTGGACGTCACGCGCGACGAGTTCGGGATCTCGGTGTCCGCGGTCCCGCGCTGGGGGACGGTGCCGCTCGAACTTCGGGCGACGATGTCACCCGGTGCGGTGCCCGTGAAGGCCCGCACCACGAAGGGCTGGAAGCCGCTCGGCCCGCAGGACGCCCCTCGGGGGCCGCGCGTCTGGCGCTTCGACGAGATCTTCAAGCCTGAGAAGTTCTCGCTCGAGGCGCTGCCGGGCATCGAGGTCACGCCGGTGCAGCCGCCGCTGCAACTGGGCGACGTGTCGTCGCGGCTGCGCATCATCGACGCGCGGGTGGACGGCAAGACGTACACGCTCAAGGTGGAAGGGCGGCGCGGCCGGAGCTACCAGCTCCGCATGTTCGCCCCGTTCAAGTTGACCGTGGAGGGCGCGCTCACCTACGAGCCTCAGGGCCTGCCAGGGCTCACGCGGATGATCGTCGTCGAGATGCCGCCGGCCGACCCGAAGGCGACCGGCCCGATCCCGAGGCGCTCCGACTGGGCCACGAAAGTCATCACGGTCCACCTCGGCGACCGGCTGCGCTGAGCGCCAGTGGGGTCAGAGTCGACATTGGGTTGGGGTCAGAGTCGACATCATGGCAGGCCCGGAATTGGCGTGGGTCGAACACGGATGTCGACTCTGACCCCGCCTGTATGTCGACTCTGACCCCACCGGCGCCACAGAACCCTGGCGGCGGCGCGACCGTAGATCGGATCGGGAGGGCGCCGTGCTGAAGTTCCTGCTCTGGCTGATTCTGTTCGCGCTGTGCTGGCCAGTAGCGCTGCTGGCGCTGGTCCTCTACCCCATCGTCTGGCTGCTGCTCCTGCCGTTCCGGCTGGTCGGCATCGCGGTCGGGGGCGTGTTCGAGTTCCTGCGGGCGCTCCTCACGCTTCCCGCACGGCTGCTCGGCGCCCGCTCACGCGCGTAGGTCGACACGTCGACCGGGGTCAGAGCCCAGTTCCGGTGAGTCACGCGGAACTGGGATCTGACCCCGGTCGGTCCAGCGCGCGGCCGAGCGCCTCGAGGCCGCGCGCGAGCACGGCGCCGTCGATCCCAAGCGCGATGCGAAAATGCGCCGGGGCCTCGAAAAACCGACCCGGCACGACGGCGGTCGCGAACTCCTTGAGCAGCCGTTCCGCGAACGCATCGGCCGACACCACGCCGGTCAGGCGCGGAAACGCGACCGTCCCGCCGGCGGGCTTCACCCACTCCAGTGTCGGCTGCCTGGCCATGACCTGCTCGAAGGCCGCGACGTTCGGATCGAGGATGGCGCGCGCGCGGGCCGCCAGCGCCGGGAGATGGTCGAACGCCGCCGCCGCGGCGCGCTCCGTGAGGATCGAGCCCGACCCGTCCACGAGATCCCGTACGCGGCGAATCTCCTCCGCGATGCGCGGCGCCGCCAATGCCCAGCCGCAGCGCAGGCCGGCCAGGCCGTACGCCTTCGTCAGGCTGCTTGTCGTCATGATGCACGGGGATATCGTGGCCGCAACGGCCCGTCGAGGCCCCGGAACCGCGTCGAGGTAAATCTCGTCCGCCAGCACGTAGCAGCCGCGGCGCTGCGCCAGGTCGCCCAGCGCCCGCATCTGGTCGATGCCCGACAGGACGCCCGTCGGGTTGTGCGGATTGGTGACGATGATGAGGCGCGTGCGCGGGGTGATCGCTGCGGCGACGCGTTCCAGATCGAGTCGGAACCCGTCCTCGAACCGGCGCTCGAACCGCACCAGGTTCGCGCCAAGCAGCCGCGGGACCGCCAGCAGCGGGTCGTACGCCGGTTGCTCGACCACGACATCGTCGCCGGGCTGCAGGAGTGCGGCGCAGACGAGGAAGTTGGCGCCGGAGGTCCCGGTCGCGGTCGCCACCCCGGCCGCCTCGACGCCGTAGTGGGCGGCGACGCGATCGATCAGCGGTGGCCACCCCTCGTCGTTGCGCCCCGTGAGTGCCAGCGCCTCTCGCATGCCGGGCACATCGTCCATCGTGCAGCCGATGACGTCACTGCGGCCGAGGTCGTTGGCCGGGTGCGGCCGGCGCTTCGCCCAGAGCAGATAGTCGGCGCGCGGGACCTCGACCGGCCTGGCATCGGGGATCGGCGACTGCGGATCGGGGAAGAGCGTCGTCATGTCGAAGAGAATACTCCACCGTCCGCCACTCGGCGACCGGCGCGCCGAGCACGGACAGATGTGCGCCGCCGGCGTCATCGCCGCAGCGGTCGTGATCCAGATCCGCACACTCGGTTCCGTCAACGCACAGCAGGCATGCGGGTGTCATGGCCGCACACCACCCCTCGCTGATGCGGGACGGCGCAGGCGAAGCTCAGCGTTCCCAGGCAAATGCACGGGCCTCCCCCTGCATGGCGTCATGCGGCACGTCACGCGACTGCACGGCCCGTCCTACGTCAGGGCGATGGCACGCGTCTTGATGTGATGGCGGTGGACGTGCCGGCCGCGAATTGGGCGAGATCGCGCGGCGAACGGAGAATCTGATGGCGCCAATTCAACTGCTCAAGCACGCCATCATCGGACACCCGCCCGGTCGGGGCGGCGTTGGACCACACGAGCGCGGCCGGCCTGTCGAGGGGACGCGGCTCGGGGCACACGACGCGACGCCCCCGGTGAAGATTCGCGCCGACGCCCGCCCGCCAAAGGCTGCGCGCCGCTTCCGAACCCTGCCGGTCCCGATGCAGGCGTATCTGGCCATCATTGTTGCGGTCGGGGCCGGATTGGTGGGGTTCGCGTTCGAGCATCGCGATCCGGGTCAGATGCCACTATTCCTGACCCTCCTCATTGCCGCGAGTCTCACCTCTGCCGTCAAAGTGCCGCTCCCGCTCTCCGTGGCCGGTTCGACACTGTCGCTCTCGTATGTCCTGAGCTTCACCGCCATCCTGTGCCTGGAGCCGTGGGCGGTCACGCTGATCGCCGTGGCAAGCGCCTGGACCCAATGCACCGTCATGGTCCGTCACCGAAACCCGGCGTACCAGACGCTGTTCAGCATGGCCGCCGTGGGTGTGGCGGCCACGGGGTCTGGATGGTCCTACGCGCTGGCCCTTCCGACGGCAGCGCGAACCGCCACGCCCGAACTGGCGTCGGCCGTCGTGGCGGCGACGGTGTACTTCCTCCTGAATACGCTGCTGATCGCGGGGGCCGTCGCCCTGTCGACGCGGGAACGGATTGACGTGGTCTGGAAGCGGGACTTCCTGTGGAGCAGCCCGACCTACTATCTCGGGGCCCTGCTCGGCGCGGTCGGCGTGATTGCCGTCACCCGGTGGAGCCCGCTCTGGATTCCCGCCTTCGCCGTGCCCCTCTACCTCTGCCATCGCACGTACAAGCGGTTCTCGGACCGCGTCGCGGGGGAGTTGCAGCAGGTTCGGGACGGGGCGGATCTGCAGATGAAGGTCATCGAAACGCTGGCGCTCGCCATCGAAGCGAAGGACGGGGCGTCGCACCAGCAGCTGCTTCGCATGCAGACCTACGCCGAAGGGCTGGCACGATCGCTCGGGCTGAATGAGCGCGAGATCCGCGGGGTGCGTACAGCGGCGTTGCTGCACGACGTCGGGAACCTCGCCGTTCCCGAGCACGTCCTGGCCAAGCCAGGCTCGCTGACGGTCGAGGAGTTCGAATGCGTGAAGACCCACTCGCGGGTCGGCGCCGAGATCCTCAAGTCCGTGCCGTTCTCGTACTCTGTGTCGGAACTGATTCTCGCGCATCACGAACGCTGGGACGGACGGGGCTATCCTCAGGGTCTCAGCGGCGCGGACATCCCGATGGGGGCCCGGATCCTGTCTGTCGTCGACTGCTTCTCGGCCATGCTCGAAGATCGGCCGTACCGTCCGGCTCGCGCCTATGCCGAGGCCGTCGCCACGATCTGCCAGACCGCCGGCTCCGCACTCGACCCGGGCGTGGTCGACGCCTTCGTCGGAATCCTGCCCCAGCTCGAGTCCCAGATGCAGACCGATTCCAGCATGGCTGCGGCAGCGGGCACACCCGATGAGTCCGCGGCGGCAAGACTCGCGCTCGACAGGATCGCGATGACGTACCGGGAGGAACAGATCCTGAACGAGTTGAGCCAGGCCCTGGGCGCGTCGCTGCGGGTGGCTGACGTGATCACGCTGCTGTCGACGCACGTGGTCAACCTCGTGCCGTTCACCTCGTCGGCCCTCTTCCTGCTCGATGACACGTCGAAACTGTTCCTGTGCCGGCACGTGAATGGACCCCATGCCGAGGGGATCCGCGCGCTGGCCGCGTCGACGGTCGAGGGAGTCGGGGCGATGCTGCCCGATGTCCCGAGCCAGCCGGTGGCGAACGGCCCGCGCCGTCTCCGCTCAGTGCTGGCCGCCCCACTGATGATCGGCGAGCGTGCGATCGGGGCGCTGGCTTTCTATCACGTCGAGAGTGACGCGTACACGCTCGAACACCGCCGGCTGGTCGCGCGGGTCGCCGACGAAACCGCGGCGGTGGTCTCGAAGACCCTCGTGTTCGAGGACGCCCAGGGACAGTCTGAAACAGACCTGTTGACCGGGCTCACGAACCGGCGCGGCATGGAGCTCCAACTCGCCGCGAAGTTGACCCGGGCCACGCGTCACGCCAGCCACGCGTCCGTGCTCATGTTCGACGTGAACGGGTTGAAGCACATCAACGACACCTTCGGCCACCAGGCCGGCGATCGGGCGCTGCAGGCCATCGGCCGGATCCTGGGATCGCGCCTCCGCAGCTACGACGTGTGTGCCCGCTATGCCGGCGACGAGTTCGTCGTGGTCCTCGGCGACTGCGACAGCTCGGTGGCGGAACGGCGCCGCAGGGACATACAGGAGGGGGTGGCGAGCCTCGACTTCCAACCGACGCCCGGCCTGCGAACGTCGCTGCGGATCAGCGGGGGAACCGCGACCTTCCCCGAGGACGGGCGAACCACGGACGAACTGATCGCGGTCGCGGACCGCCGGATGTACGAGGAGAAGTTCTCCCGCACCGCGGGCTCGTGCGAAAGACCCGGCGGGCGCTCCACCGCGCTGGCGAACACGAGATGAACAAGGCCTCCCCCTTCCTCTGCTAGACTAGGCGGATGTTCGTGGATACACGCTACATGGCGAGCCTGTGGGCCCGCCATCAGAGCCTGTAAGAGAACACACGTTGCCAACCTTCTCTTCTCACAGGCTCTAACCGCTGTCCTCCCGTTCGGGTCAGGGGTGAATTTGTCCTACGACTGGCGTCAAGGGTTGCCCGTCCTACACGGCCGATCGGCGACGTTGCAGGAACCCAGGCTCGCCGACGCGGCGGCCCTCTTCGCGCGGCTGTCGACGCCGGCGGTCGCCCGCTTCATTTCGACGCCGCCCTCGTCGCCGGCGGGTTACGAACGGTTCATCGCCTGGGTCCAGCACGAGCGCACCCTGGGCCGCCACGCCTGTCTGGCGATCGTGCCCGCCGGAGAGGCCGAGCCGGTCGGCCTCATTCAGATCCGGCAGCTCGAGGCCGGCTTCGGCGGAGCGGAGTGGGGGTTTGCCCTCGGCGAAGATTACTGGGGGACCGGACTCTTCCTGGAGTCGGCGCACGCGATCGTGGACTTCACGTGCCGCGAACTCCACATCCACCGGCTCGAAGCACGCGTGTCGGTCGAGAACGTCCGTGGAAACGGGGTGATGAAGAAGCTCGGCGCCAGTCACGAGGGCATCCTGCGCCAGTCCTTCGTCAACGCTACCCGGCAAACCGATCAGGTGCTGTGGGCGTTGAGCGGGGATGACTGGCTGGCGGCGCATCCGCACCAGGAGTACCAAAGCTCCGTCCCCGTTCTGCAGGCGCCAGAGGGCCCCCGGATCAGCCGACGTCCGTCAGCCGTGCCGTGGCGCGCGGGCCTGCCTGAGTTGCGCAGCCCCGCCGTCACGCTTCGTGAGTTGCGGGACACCGACGCGGACACGCTCGCGGCGCTCCTCGGCGATCCCGACGTGGGGCGCTACATCGCCGCGCCGCCGTCCAGCGCGGCCAGCGTGCGACGGTTCATCCAGTGGGCCCAGGACGAGCGATCCACCGGCTCGGTGATCTGCTTCGGCATCGTGCCCCCCGGTCGCGACGCGGCCGTCGGCATCCTCCAGATCCACGAGCGGGAGGCCCCGTTCCACACGGCGGAGTGGGGCTTCGTGCTCGGACGCCCCTACTGGGGCACGGGGTTGTTCGAGGCGAGCGCGACCCTGCTGCTGCAGTTCGCCTTCGAGACGCTGGGGGTCTGGCGCCTCGAGGCCCGGGCGATGGCGGCCAATGCCCGCGCCAATGCGGTGCTCCGGCGCGTCGGCGCGACCGACGAGGGCCACCTCAGCCGATCGTTCCTGCTTGGCGGCCAGTACCACGATGATGTGTTGTGGGCGCTGCTCGCCATGGACTGGCGCCAGCACCGCCGGTAGCGCACCGCCGCCACCTGCGGCGCCACGGGGCGCCCACGGCCGCGCGCGTCCTACTTGGCCTGGGGCGTCACGAAGGCGTCGAACGAGACCCGGGCCACGTCGGCGCTCGCCGCGATGTCGGGCAATTGCCCGGCCTTGAGCGTGACCAGCAGGAGGCGGCCCTCGGACAGCGTGCGGCTCACCTTCAGGCCTAGCTTCGCCAACACCTCACCCACGCGCGCGTCAGCCCCCAACTCGGCGCCCAGGCGAATCATGACGCTGAGCAGCTCCGGGCGTTTGTCGGCGACCGCCTGCTTCAGAAACGCGTCCAGCTTTCCCCGCTGAGCGTCCGTCATGGTCTTCACCTCTGCCGGTGCTTGTATCGGCATCACGGTGGACGGTGGTCCCTGGGCCAGCGCCGACAGGGGCTGGCCAACGACGAAGACGCCAAGGGCGACGGCGGCGCGGATCAGGCTGGGCATGAGTTCGATCTCCTGTGTCCTGCCACAGTATCACGCCGATTCGACCTGGCGTCTACACCTTACGGCCCCCTCGACGGACCTGGTCACGCCTCGACGGACCTGTGTCCACTTCTGCGGAGAGTACCGCGTTCTGAGGCACGGGGCGCGAGCGTGCGCGACCGCACACACCCGGGGTCTTCGACGCCGATCCGGGCCACGACACACCGCCTGACCCGGCACCCGCGCGATCTGGGTGTGCCAGGGCGGAACGCTCTCGATGGCTGGCCGGAGACCGGGGAGGCTGCGTGTGCGGCCGGGGCCCACGACCTCGGCGTGGTTCACGCGGAGCCCGTGCCTCAGAACCTCACACCCGGGCGGACGCTCGCGAATCAACAGATCGCATGAACTCCCCTCAATAGAAGTACTTGCGCGCCTCGCGCCAGCGTGGCCGGTCTCTTGTTTTGTAGGAGGTCGCGCGGCCTCTCGCTCGTGCCGCACCAGAGGGGTTCATGATCACCAAGTCACAAACGCAGAGACCGCAGACCGAGGCGCCCAGGTCGAGCCGCACTCCTTCGTGGGTGTGCTTCGCGGTGGCGTTGGCCGTGTGCGTGATGGGGGGCGGCGCCGTGGCGCCCCACGCCCAGCAGGGGAAGGCACGCAAGGCGCGGGTCGACAAGCACATGTCCGAGCGCCTGGACAAGCCTGTCACCGTCCTCGACGACACCGAGACCGAGCCCGTCATCATCACGATGGCGCCCGGCACCAAGAGCCGCCTCGTCGGCGCGCTGCGGGGGCGGGGACACCGGGTGGACAAGGACTTCGGCGTCATCGAGAGCTTCGCCACCACGCTGTCGCGGTCGGCGCTGCGCAGTCTGCGCGACGACCCGGACGTCGTTTCCATCTCGTCCGACGCGGACGTGGCGCCCAGCG
>Ga0315292_10000436_pt1 | contig 19486 bp, 13 predicted proteins | sample YL17G13_0_MG_FD_204029 | JGI IMG/M metagenome (GOLD analysis project Ga0315292, IMG submission 204029) | Sediment microbial communities from Yellowstone Lake, YNP, Wyoming, USA - YL17G13_0 | ecosystem: Environmental > Aquatic > Freshwater > Lake > Sediment | place: USA: Wyoming | collected... | reverse complement strand
ATCTGAAGGAGAGTTTTACAAAGTTCTCCTTTTCAACAAATAATACAGAAAAGACTATACCACTAATTGATAAAGGCAGATTTACGAATCCTTCAGTATCACCTTTCATATGATTGAATTCTGACAGATCATTTTTTGTCAGATAGATATAGGCAGTTTTATATTCTCTTACAACAGTCATTCTTTGATAAAGCGCCAGTCCCAGCAGTCTCATCCGGTCGGCCGAGAAATTGTTATATACAATATTCAGAATCTTCTCTTTGTCAATCCCTGATTCAATGAGTTCTGCCACAATTCTGAAAGTCCTTCCGGTATATGCGCCGTGTTCAAAATTACCCGTATCAGTTATTATCCCGGTATAAATTACTTCAGAATAGGATTTGTTTTCAAAAGGTTTCCCGTTCATGAAAGTTATCAATTCATGAACCAGTTCTGATGAAGAACACCTTGAGGTATCGGAAATAAGAAGAGCGTCAATATTATGAGGTCCAAGATGATGGTCAATAATCACTTTAACTGCTGTGGCGCCAGTCACATATTTTTCAGCCTCGCCAAGCCTGTTTTGCTGATTAAAGTCAAGCATTACAATCAGATCAGCAGCATTGATTATTTTTATGCATTCCTTCCTGTGCCTGATATATATTCTTATCTTTTCACTGCCATCCATCCATTTCAGGAATTCCTGAAGGTTATTGGGACAAATCATTTCAACATTTTTCCCTTTATGTGTCAGATAATGATACAGGGCCAGCTGAGAACCAATGGCATCTCCGTCGGGATTTACATGGCTTATCAGCAATATATTACCGGATGAATTGAAAAGTTCAGATAATTCTTTTGTATATTTGGCAAGGTCAATCACTGTAACTTCTTTTAAATAGAGTTGTTAAAGATAGAAAATAATCCTAAAGACCGGATTTTATTCCGGAATAACAATAAACTTGCTTATGAACGGAAATATTACTTTTTCAATAATTAAACCGAATGCTATAAGGACAGGAAAGGCTGGGCCCATACTCTCGATGATTAATGAGGGAGGATTTGTTATATCTGCCATAAAAATGGTTCAAATGACGACACAGCAGGCTGAAGCATTTTATGCTGTTCACACAGGGAAATCCTTTTTTGAGGGGCTTGTTGAATTTATGACCAGCGGCCCGGTAGTAGTTATGATACTTAAGCATGAAAACGCTGTTGAAGAATTCCGTAAACTCATAGGAGCAACCGATCCCGCTAAAGCAGATCCCGGCACTATAAGGAAAACTTTTGCAGTATCTGTCAAAATGAATGCAGTACATGGTTCCGACAGTGACGAAAACGCTGTGCGTGAAGCGAATTTCTTTTTCTCAGATATCGAGAGATTCTGATCCATACTTTTGTTTTACTGCAAATTTGCATCCCTTTCCCATTCTCATCTTAATCACATTAAATATTGTGTAAAGATTAATATTATTAGATTTGCAAAATTTTAGTCTTTTATGGGATCTGATTTTACAGGAGATTTCTCTGAAAAAAAAACACTCGAAAAGTATTCCTCAGCCTTCACACTTTCAGATATGGAGGTATTTATATTCCCGGAGCTGTTTTATCCCCTTGTTCTTGCAAATATAATGTCGCCTGTTATCTGGCAATGGCGCAACGAACAATGGTTTAAAGATATTGACAAGAAGAGCTTTACATTTAAAGTTAACAGGATCAAGCAATTCATAATCCAGAATTATGTTTTCAACCTCGATCTGTCAACGTGGGGGCTGACAACAAAAACAAGGGAAATAGCCAGATTCAGTGATTTTTTTGATATGGACCTGCTCAGACAGTCGAACGCGCTGTTTGGCTATGAGGGTGACAAGTATTATTTTGATATTGATATCCGCAAACATTTCGGACTTGATAAATACACTACCGACGTGATTCCCTACTGGAAGACTGAATCGGTTGAAGCAATGACTGCCTTCAGATACAAAGATAATTTTTCTACAGGAGCTGGTGAATGTGTTTCTCTTTCAGCTCTTTATGCGGCGGCTATGTTTATTATCGGCAGAATCCCGCTGGAAAAGATCTTTTTAATAGCAACTCCTCTTCATTCCCAGAACTTTATTATTGAAAAGGAGGGTTTTATAACCAACAACAGGAGAATTGTTACCAAGAACATGTGGTATAATGGCACTTCGCTTTCAGAAAAAGCCAGACGAGCTCTCGAAAATGAGAAAGTAACTATTGTTACACATATTTCCGGATTCATTCATACTCTTTACGAAAATGCAACCATAAATAAAGAGGCATATAATATTTTCTCAGAAAAACTCAGAAGCTTCCTTCAGACAGAACTCTCCGAAATTATTTTCCTGAACTTTTTACGGTTTAAATCAAAATATAAGAATTTGTTTCAATACAGGTGCGAATGTTCAGGTAAACAAAGATATATTGCACTTGAAAAGATGTTTGAATATGAACATACAAGTAAATACACTGTATTGTCTGAAACACGCGAAGCACTTGTAAATGAGATAGAAGGAGATGAATTCCATCTAAGTCCCCTCCCCGGAAAGATCATTTTAAATGATGTTGAGAATATTATTAGGGAAAGTAAAGGCAAGAAACTGGATGAGATCAGGGAAGAATTTAAAAAAACAGCTGATCATTCCGATAGCACAATAATAGATGAAATGTTCAGTGACCTTCATACTTTCACTGTTACCGATCCCAAGATTCCTTCAGAAAACAAATGGTTCAGCAGTACTGTTATCCCTGAAATCTCTTCAGAAGATACCCGAGAAAGAATTACTGATACTATACTCAGTCTGACTGAAAAATCAGAGACTGCCTTGCTGGCCCTGTATGTTTACAGATATATGGATAAAATTAGCTGGCTTCCGTTTATTAAGGCTGCGATAGAGAGGAATCCAGTATGTTTTACAGATCTGAATAGCAAATCTGTAACAGAGGTTTACAGGATCCTTTTAACTCTTCCTGACGAATCAATTTATGATGAAAATCGTCTGGCGCTCCCTGACGAAGTGTGGAATTTCAAAAGAGGAGATGGAGTTGAAAAAGCTTTTTTGCTTGCTGACTTTATTATGCAGAAGGATCCCTCCTCAGCTGTAACTATAAATATCTCTGACAAAGAAGTATCACTGCAGTTCAGCGGTGAAGATTATCATTTCTCATCATCAAAATCCTTCAGAAAGTCAGTTACCATAACCGGAACTTCTTATGCAGTAAACAATTTACCGTAAGACAATATCTTTAATCACTTCTTTTCCGGCTCTTTCATTTAGTTTCGCCCTCAGAGCTTCCTTCAGCATCAGAAGTTCATTCCTTGCCACGGATGAATTAAGATGAACATAAAGGATCTGATCCCTTATATAGACCTTGGCTGTTCTTGAGGAGACAGCTCTTCCAACGATCTCCTCCCAGGAATTGATCAGATTTACCTCCAGTAATTTGCCTTCGAGATTCATTTCCCTGATATAATCCTTCATTGCCTCGGCAAGGGAAATTGTTTTGCTGCGTCTCATCTTTAATAACTGTTATTCTGAACGATCTCATCTATACCTGATTCTCCTATCCTGAAAAGTTTGTAATCGGTATCAAGGTTGTTTAATATTTCCTGAAGCCGGTTCTGATGAGTGTCAGTAATGAAAATCTGGCCAAACCGATGATTACCAACCAGTCGAATTATCTGGGCAACTCTTTCTGCATCGAACTTGTCAAAAATGTCATCAAGCAGAAGTACCGGTGAATATCCGGCTTTCCTTTTTATATACTCGAATTTCGCCAGCTTGAGAGCAACAAGATAAGACTTCTGCTGGCCCTGCGAGCCAAGTGACCTCACTGAAAAACCGTTCATTTCAAAAAGCAGGTCATCCTTATGAACTCCTGCGGTTGTGTACTCAAGCGAACGATCTTTAAATAGTGAATTCTTCAGAATTTCGGTAAAATCTCCATCTCCGAGATTTGACCTGTACCTAAGCCTGACCTTCTCTTTCTCGTTTGATACAAGAGAATAATACTCCCTGAAAACAGGAACAAGCTCGTTTATAAGAAGGTCCCTCTCTTTATAGACATGCACACCGTACTTTACAAGCTGTGAATCCCATACAGAGAGCATTTCATCATCAAAACTGTCTGATAACCTGAAATCTCTCAATACTCTGTTCCTTTGCTGAAGAGCCTTGTTATAATTCAGAACAGAGTCAAGATATTCGGAATTATACTGGCTTATGATCTTATTCATGAATTTCCGTCTTTCCTCACTGCCCTCGCTTATAAGAGCATTATCGGCAGGTGAGATCATTACAACAGGATACCTTCCTACATGATCCGAGAGCCGTTCGTATTCCTTCCCGTTTCTTTTCAGTATCTTTTGCTTATGTTTATGAAATGAGCAAAGAATAGTATCTTCTTCATTGTTTTTGACGAATAAGCCCTGGATAATAAAAAAGTCTTCATCATGCCTGATGCTCAAACTATCCAGATTATTGAAGAAACTTTTAGTCAGCGACAGATAATGGATTGCATCGAGGATATTTGTTTTGCCAACCCCATTATTTCCAACGATACAGTTAATCTTTGGTGAGAACTCCATTTCAGCATGGCTGTAGTTCTTGAAATTTGTAAGTGAGATTTTTCTGAGGTACATAGTATTGGTTCCGGATTCTGGGTTTACGCTATCGAAAATTATCAGTATGGAGTTTGGTTTGGTTCTAAAGTTAAATGTTCATTAAAGCCTGTAACCGATCTGCAAAGTTAGGAAAAAGATGCGGCAGACGAAATATTTAAATTAAATAACTGGCTATCAATACAATATACAACTGAATCTTAATTCTGTATTTTTCATATAAATATTTTATAATTATTTTAAAAGAACTACTTTTGCGAAGTTAAATTTATAAGTGTTTTTAGCATAAACTGTTATGGCAAAAAGTAAGAAAGAAGATAATCCGCAGGGACTTAAGAATGTAGAGGAAACCCTGACCAGAACGGAACAGTTCCTTGAAGAAAACTATAAACCTTTATTGACTGGCCTTGCAATAGTGGTCGTTCTGGTTGGATTGTTCTGGCTTGGGAAGATGTACCTCTCAAAAAGAAATGATGAGGCGCAGTCTCAAATGTACCAGGCTCAGAAATATCTTGAACAGGATTCAATAAACCTTGCATTGAATGGGGATGGTAATTATCTTGGATTCGTTGATATAGCAAAAGACTATAAGTTTACAAATGCAGGTAACCTGGCACTTTATGGTGCCGGAATATGTTATTTGCATCTCGGAAATTTTGAGGAAGCTATCGATTTCCTTGAAAAGTACTCAAAAAAGGACAAAGTAATAGGATCAATAGCAATTGGTGCCACTGGAGATGCTTATGTGGAACTGGGAAACACCGAAAAAGGTATCGCAAAGTATCTCGAAGCAGCAAGGTTCGCCGAAAACTCTTTTAACACCCCTCTTTTCCTGATGAAGGCTGCTGAGATTTATGAGATAAATGGCAAATATGCTGATGCTTTGAAGTTGTATGAAAAGATAAAGGATGAATATCCTTCGAGCACTGAAGGTTCATCTATTGAAAAATATATTTCAAGGGCATTACTCCTTTCAAAGTAGATGAGCACAACTGATCTATCAGATTACAATACCGGATCAGTGCCTGATGTCACTAAAATGAGATTCGGGATAGTGGTCTCCGACTGGAATCAGAAAGTGACCGGCTCCTTGCTTGATGGCACTCTGAAAACACTGAAAAGACATGGTGCAACCGATAACAATATTGTTGTAAAGCATGTTCCGGGGAGTTTTGAACTGACACTCGGGGCTCAGTTTCTTGCAGAATACGATGATCTTGATGCCATTATCTGCCTGGGATGTGTAATTCAGGGGGAAACTCCTCATTTCACCTTTATCTGTCAAAGCGTAACACAGGGAATAACACAATTAAATCTGGAATACAATATACCATTTGTCTTTGGCGTCCTTACTACAATTAACCTCGAGCAGGCTCTTGACAGGGCCGGAGGGAAACATGGCAACAAAGGTGATGAAGCAGCAGTAACAGCGATTAAAATGGCTGCCCTCCAGCGTGAAATGGAATAACCTTATAATTTATTATTGCCGCTGACATAATGCCCGGTAAGGACAATATCCGCATTTATACGATACGGATGTCATCCGGAAAGGCTCATCCTGACTGAATATCTTAGATATTGTCCCCTTTAATCCTTCCAGAAAAGCCTCTCTTACTTTCTGATAATCATCGAGGATAAATTCTGCACCTTTATCAGTTTTTATTTTAAGAACATCGGAATAGTCTTCAGAAGATAGTGCCTTCACTTTATAGATTGAAGGTCTTACCAAAATTCCAGTATTGCCTGCCAGATAGGCCTCGCAATACAGAAGTGTCTGCAACCAACCGTCCAGCTCTTTTTTCCGGTCATCATCAAAAAGATCATCGATTGCGTTTATCCTGTCAGATGATTCTCCCGTCTTGTAATCCACAATCCTTGTCAAACCCGAAATATTGTCTATGCGGTCGATGTTCCCTCCGGTCCTGACAGTTTTGGTCTCTCCGTTGCTGTTGAATAAAAGGTTAAAGTGGAATGATTTCTCCAGATCAATAACCGTAAATGGTGCAATTGTCCTGTCGGCATTAAGGATCTTCAGAAAATAAATCAACAGGATATCTCTGATAATTATTTCACTGCCACTCTGCGACCGGGGCATATCGGAGTTATAGGTCTCATTAATTGCCAGGTCAATAATATCAAGAAGGTAACTCCTGTCATCTGCAATAGATGCTATATAGCCGGAAGTAACTATGCTGTTTATTGAATTGGTGTAAATGCGTTTCATGATCCTGTGAAGAATCTGTCCAAACAGTGCATGGTCAATATCAGAGGTAATGGCTGCAGGTTCCTTCAATCCTCCTACATACCTGTAGTAGAACCTCATCCGGCAATTCAGCCATGTATTTATTGCAGTGGGTGATAAGAGAGACCTGCCCCCGGGCCATGCATATAAAGAAAACAAATTATTAAGATGATGTTCATTCTTTACTACTTCAGATCCGATTGCAGCAGGTGTTTTTATATCAAATCTGAGGTTAAGAACAACAGGTTTATCTGCAAGTTCATATTTCATCTGAGTGAGAAACCTGCTTATTTCACCTGTCCTCAGTCCTGTTGAATCAGAATTAAAAATAAATGTTATATTCTCAGCCCTGTGGAGGAGCCTGTAGAAATGATATGCGTAAATAGATTCCTTATGATTTATTACAGGCAGGCCAAATGCCTCCCTGATACTTAACGGGATGAATGATGATCCGGAGGTTGAAGATGGAAGGATCCCCTCATTTACCGAAAGCATTATTATATTTTTGAAATCGAGTGCCCGTGTTTCAAGAAAACCCATAATCTGTATGCCTGACAAAGGTTCACCGGTGAACGGGACCGATTGGTTTTTGAGTATTTTATCAAGGATCCTGATATATGTCTCATTTTTAAAAGTAACTCCGGGAGACCGGACTATTGATTCAAGTCTGTTGACAGACAATAATGCGGAATAAATAAACTCACAAACAATGTCGTTCTGGGTGAGCTTGTTTCCAATAGGTTCATTATCACTTAAATTACTGACCGAAATAAAGGAGAGGATCTCTCTCAGGTAATCTGACAACTGCTGCGGATCATTGGCTTTCCTGAATATCATCCTTAGGATTTCTGATCTGGAAAGGAAATCTTCTGATACTCTTATAAGATTTCTGCTGACAATTTCCTCGATTATCTTAATTTCATCTTCAGTTATTATATGCCTGATAAGCTGATGCTTCAGTATACCAAAGATGTCCTGATACCTGAAATAGACCTTTTCTTTTACAGAAACCGAGTTACTTTGAAGGTTAAGGATTTCTTTAATGAAACTGTAGACACCTGTCATTTTCAGAGGGTATCCCATTGTAATATTGACATCTCCGATATTTTCCGGAAGGCTTGTAAGAAGTGGAACAATAAGATTCTCATCAGCAAGAATAATGGCGGTATGATGTGCATCAGCAGGCGACAGGTAAGGAATATGGTCAATGATTTCAGGAAGAAGCTTAACCTGTGCAATATCTGAATTCGTCTCAATAATATTCCTGGAAACATTGGAATTTTCAGATGAAAGAAGTGTATCATATTGCCAGTCTTCAGGCATATTACTGTTTAGCCTCGAAAGATTCTTTTTCAGAAAAAATCCGGCAGAATTGAGTTTGCCCTTCCTGATATATGAATTGTCGTAATCCCAGTAGAATTTTGCTTTTCCGGTTTTCTGAAGCTTTTCCATTACAACCAGCTCACATTTGTTTAAGGCGTTGAAACCTATAAAATGAATCAATTCCCATTTCAGATCATATTCCTGATCATTCATAAATGTTTCTGCCACATCCCTGAGTATCATTCCCTCATAAGCCAGGTTCGCCAATCTGAGTGAGACTTTAAAATCATTGTAAAGATCTTTCAGGAGTGACCATATTGAGACAAATCCAGCTTTTTCAGGTGATTGTTTTTCAGGTTCGAAATTCTTCCAGAATCTTTTTATTATCTCGGCCTGCTCCTGGTCAATGTCTCCGAACATAGAATCTATGTTCTTAAAATCCTGAATGTTACGAAACAGGGCAGAAGCATCTGCAAGATATTTGTCAACATCGTCAAAATCATTGATGAGCATATCCCCCCAGAAAAAAAACTCATCAAAATTCTCGGAAGCTTTATTAAGTTTCCTGTAAGCTTTATAGAGTTCGAAAAGAAGTATTTCGTTATCCGCAATTATGAGATCAGAAAAAGAACGAAAAAACTCATTAATTGTAAGTATTGCTGGTGTCCAGGCAGGCTTATCAAGCTGAGCAGCATAATACTTAAGAAAATAAAGGCCAGCTCTCCTGCTCGGAAATACCAGGCAATGATTTCTTATATCCCCGCCATTCTCGTCATAAAGAAGCTTTGCTATTCTTTCCAGAAAATAAACCATCTCAAATGATATTGTCTGTTTACTCTTTACTTTTAACTTGACTTCTTACTTCGGACTTCGGGCTTTGGACTTCGGACTTCTTACTTTCTACTTTATAGAGCCTCCCCTGCCATGTATCGAGTTCTTCAAGCCTGTTTTCGATAAGGCCTATTATCTCATCTGTTCTCTTTTTTCCCCAGATCGCCTTTGCAAGGAATCTTGGAGGGGCTTCGCCGGTTAATCGTTCAATGACTATAGCAGGATTCAGCCTTTCCAGGAATTTAATTATAAAATCCAGGTATTCCTCCCAGGTAAAAACCTTGAAATCCGAAGGATTCCGGTTGTATTGTTTTTCCATTTCGGTACCTGTTATAATCTGCAACTGGTGAAGTTTAATACTCTTAACTTTCAAAGTTGAAATTATTTCTGCTTCCCTGAGCATTTCCTCACTTGACTCACCCGGCAGTCCGAAAATAAAATGGGCTGAAGAATCCAATCCTCTTAAAGCAGTGGCTTCCAGCGCATCAACAGCTTCTCTGAATGAGTGTCCGCGGTTTATCCGCTGGAGGGTCTTGTCGTAGCATGATTCAATTCCATATTCAAGCTTAATAATACTGCTTTTTGAAAGCTCCTTCAGAAAATCGAGAATCTCATCATTTACACAATCTGGCCTGGTTCCGATTACGAGTCCCTTAATATATTTATGATCAAGTGCTTCGGTATACAGCTCCATCAATTTCGCGAGGGAAGCATAGGTGTTTGAATATGCCTGAAAATAAGCAAGATAGTATTCAACATTTCTATACCTCCGCTTATGAAATTCAATACCTTCATCAAGTTGTCTGGTAACAGATTTTGAAGGCATACAATATGAAGGATTAAAAGCTTTATTATCACAAAATGTACATCCACCGCTCCCTTTTGACCCGTCCCTGTTCGGACATGTAAATCCTGCATCGATAGATATCTTCTGGATACGCGAACCATATCGTTTGCGGAAATAATCCGGGAAGGCGTTAAACCGGCGACTGTTTCCCCATGGGTAAACTTCTGAAATTTCTTTTACCAGATCCATTCAGACAGAAATTATTTTATCAGCATCAACATACCATAGATAAGCAGTGGAAACAGAATAACCCATTTCAGTTATAATCCTCTTATATTGACTGATCTGGTTCAGGTAAGACTGATTCTCCACTCCAAACTTAAAATCAATAATTGTAGCATGACCTTCTTTCAATATTATTCTGTCGGGTCGTTTAACCAGAGAGTCAGGCATAAGGATCGAGGCTTCATTAAGAACCTCATTTCCTTTATCAAACCAGCTCCTTATAAGTGGCCGTTCAACCAAACAATTTATTTTTTCAGCTAATCCTTTCTCTTCAGCTTCAGGGATCTTCCCTTCCAGAACCCTTTTCCTTACAGCTTCATTAATATCATCAGATGTATTAATTTCGCTGAAAATCTCATGCATCATCCTTCCGTAATTAATTCTTTTGCGTACTCCGGATTTATCAGAACTTAAATAGTTTTCCCAATGCAATTTCAGCTTAAGAGACCCGCTGTTTTCATTTACCGGATAGCTGCTTACATCGAGCCGGTCGATAGTATCCTTTGCTTCCTGGATTTCCTCAATTGTTCCATATTCGAAAACCTTCGTCAGCGGATCAAAATGCCTGTACAGGAAATTATCCTCCGCACCATCAATATCTTCACTATAATTAAGAGCATTCTTAACCACGGCCGCAATACGGTTCCCCGGGGCTGGTTTATCAGGAGCAAATCCGAAAATTGCATGGACAGCCCTGGTAAAAGCTACATAAAGAAGGTTTATATTATCAAGGTATGCTGAGTATTTTTCTTTAAAATACTGGTCGGCAAATATTGTATCTGCAAGGTCACTTTTATACCTCACCGGCAGGATGCCTAATTTATTGTAGGGAGGGGAACCAGGTGTGACCCACATAATATTTGAATGGGATGATTTATGATCCACATTCCATGAAAGGAAGGGCAAAATAACAACCTTGAATTCAAGCCCTTTAGATTTATGGATCGTCAGGATTTTCATTGAATCCTGCTGTTCAGGAAGCAAAACTGACTTTTTAATTCCATCCGATTCCCACCATTCAAGGAATGCGGAAATTGCAGGATTCGCTGACGACATGAAATTAAGAACGATATCCTGGAAGCTGTCGAGATATGCAACGTTGTATGAGTAGTTTCCAAGCCCGAAGAACTTTATTATTTCCTCGGTAACATTCCATAACGGCAGATATCTTATCACCTCAAGAAATTCCTTGTACCCTGGCGGGAAAAAACCTCCCGAATACTCAATCAGATCAGCGCTGTCAAGAAGGACCTGGTCAGCATCCTGTTTTCCTCCGGAAAGAAGATAATTCCTGAGCATCAGAGCTCTTCCAATCATATTTTCAGGATTATCAATGACCATCAGAACTGATAATATGAAATTAATAGCAGGAGAATTAGACAGAAGCAGAGATTCGCTTGATACAACATTGTAATTGTACCTTTTCCTGTTTTCATCTGGGCATGACCTGCTGTAATCAATAATTTCTTTCAGTAACCGGGTACCCTCTTTATTATCCCTGACAAGAATCCCTATATCTGATGCCTTAAATCCTTTGTCCTGAATCAATTCGATGACTGAAGGAATTCTTTGGAGAACAATCTCCTGCCACCCTGCTTCATCATTATTGTCGATGAATTCAATCCTTACATAGCCATTTCCTTTAAGTCCAGGATCGATCTGGCGGGTTTCGGAATAAAGTTCACGAAAGCTTGCAGATGGTTTGTTTTCAGATATTTCCTTATCGATCTGGTAAGGAATGATTGAAAAAAGAGAATTATTAAACCTGATAATATTTGCACTGCTTCTCCAGTTTGTATCCAGGGAACGGGAAAAATATCTTTCATTATCGACCTCTTTCTTCAGATCACTGAGTGTTCTCCAGTCACCGTTTCTCCACCTGTATATTGATTGTTTGATATCGCCTACTACAAGGTTGTCAAAACCCTGTGCCATACTGTTGTCAATTAAATGCCTGAAGTTTTTCCATTGAATTACAGAAGTATCCTGAAATTCATCAATCATGAAATTCTCAAATGTATTGCCTGCCTTTTCATAAATGAACGGTGCCTGATCTTTTTCGGTTATAAGGGAGATAAGTTCTCCTGCGTCGGATAACAGGAATATATTGTCATTTCTTGTCAGAGTATGAACCTGGTTCATAACATCAGATAATATACCCAGAATATAGATATTTGTGCCTATTTCCTTTGCTGTTTTGTAAAATCGAATATTGTCATCAAAATAGTTAACAGCTTCCCTGACATATTCTGCCAAACCATTCTTTACAGCTTCAATAAGCGCTTCATCCATAACTCCTGATGACCATTTCGAAGAAGTGCCGGTCGCTGTCCTGACGTACGCATTGGGTGATTTAAACTCGCCTTTGGCAATAGCATTAACAAAAGAGGGTATTCCCCTTCCTTTCTGGAAAAACATATCGTCAGTGAGGTCATATCTGTCAAATATTCCGGTACATATCAGGCCAATCCTTTTCATATTATTGCTGAATGCTGCCTGTATCGACTTTATCTCCCGTATGTATGATTTCATAAACTCCTTATCCTGAAGTTTTTTCTTTTCAGAAGGGGAAAGCAACTTGAATTTCTCATTGAAAAGCTCACCTGAAAGTTCAATAATGTTTTGTCTAAGATCCCATGTCTTACCTTCTTCTATATTTGAACTTGCATATGTCGATAACCAGTTTCTCATAATATTGTCAGTAGCAGCTGAATCGATCAGTTTATCAACCGCTGAGGCGAGAATTGCGCTATGGTCAATCTCTGTACTAAATCCGGAATGGAGCCCTATATCCCTGGCAAATGCCCTTATTATCTTCTGATAGAAACCATCGATGGTGCTGACTGAAAATCTTGAGAAATCGTGAAGAACAGAATATAAGATTTCCCCGGCTTCTTTCCGGAGTGCTTCTTCCGACTTACCAGTAGATTGTAAAAGTTCACCCAAATATTTTGAATCTGAGCCATCAGCCAGTTTTTTAAGCTCTTCAAGGATCCGGCCTTTCATTTCGGCAGTAGCTTTATGGGTAAATGTAACTGCGAGAATTTTCTGATAGCTGAAGCGTGATCTGAAAAGCTTTTCAAGATAGAAACCGGCAAGCCGGTGAGTTTTACCCGAACCTGCCGAAGCGCTGTATATTGTTAATGTTCCGACACCCATGACTGGATAAAGTTAGCCAATTTAATTAACTTTGGGCGATGAAAGGGAAGGTGGTTATAGGATTATCCGGTGGGGTTGACTCCAGTGTGGCAGCATGGCTTCTGAAGAAAGAGGGATATAATGTTACCGGTCTTTTTATGAAGAACTGGCACGACACGACCGGTCTTATTCAAAGTGGCTGTCACTGGGAAGATGACCTGATGTTTGCTAAAATGGTTGCAAGAAAACTGGAGATTCCTTTTTTTTACGTTGATCTCAGCGGCCCATACAGGCAAAGGGTTGTGGATTACATGTTTTCGGAGTATGAAAAAGGCCGTACCCCAAATCCTGACGTTCTTTGCAACAGGGAAATAAAATTCGACTCTTTTGCTGCTGAAGCAAGGAACCTTGGAGGCGATTTTGTCGCAACAGGACATTACTGCCGAAAGGACTCTGTTCAAACAGGTGAAGAAAAAATATTCAGGCTCCTGGCCGGAAGGGATGAGAACAAGGACCAGAGTTATTTTCTTTGCCAGCTGAGCCAGGAACAACTTGGATATGCTCTTTTCCCGCTAGGCAATCTGACCAAACCTGAAGTACGGGGAATTGCTGATAAACTTGGACTGGCAACAGCACATAGAAAGGACTCTCAGGGAATATGCTTTGTCGGAAAGGTTCATCTTCCAACTTTCCTTCAGCAGAAACTGGAAGCCAGGAAAGGTTTAATAATTGAAATCCCAAATGATTTTCCGGGCATGGAATGGTATGCCGGGCTACCCCCCGATAATTATGATGAATCAGAACTGATATCGGCATCAGAGCCTCATCAGTTTGGCCAGGGATCAGGTAAAGCAATAGGTGAGCATAATGGCGCTCACTTCTTTACAATCGGTCAGAGGAAAGGAATAAGCATTGGGGGCTATGCTGATCCATTATTTGTTCTTGGTACCGATGTTAAAAAGAATCTGCTCTATGTTGGTGAAGGTCAATCCCATCCCGGATTGTACAGGAAGGGACTTTTTATCAGAAATGAAGATATCCACTGGATAAGAACCGACCTTGAAATGAAAAAGCACGAAACCAGGGAGTACGAAGTAAGGATCAGGTACCGGCAACCATTACAGAAAGCAAAGCTCTACAGAAAGGAAAGTGGTATTTATATTATATTTCAGAAACTTCAGAGAGGTGTTGCACCAGGTCAGTTTGCGGCCTGGTACTATGGCGATGAGCTGATTGGATCAGGAGTAATTAATTCTTAGGTAGAAAGTCTACTAGTTGCGTCGTTCATTATTTGGAGTTCGTTTATGACAACCGGTTTTTATAATCTTCGTAACCGAATTGTTTTATCAAACTGAATTTGTTGTTCATGGTCCATATCCCGATTGACGGATGCTGAACGCCATTGAATGTTGTCGTTTTAACCATAGTATAATGGATCATTTCCCTGAAAACTATCCTGTCACCTGGTTTAAGCTCATTTTCAAATGACCATTCTCCCATAAAATCACCTGACAGACAGGAATTTCCTCCCATCCGGTAAGTTGGTCTGCCGGAGACCGGATCAGTTGCTCCGATAATTACAGGCTTATATGGCATCTCAAGGCAATCGGGCATATGAGCAGTAAAAGAAATATCCAGAATTGCAGTTTTTATCCCTTTATTTTCTACTATATCTTCAACAGTGGCGGCCAGCTCACCTGTTTCCCACCCGAAAGCACTTCCCGGTTCAAGAATTACATGAAGACCTGTTTCTTCCCTGAATCGCCTGATCAGTTTGATAAGATGTTCGGTATCGTAGCCTCTCTTTGTCATCAGATGACCACCACCCATATTGATCCATTTTATCCGGTTAAAGAAGTTGCCAAATTTTTCCCTCACTACTTTTAATACATTTTCAAGGGCAAAGGAATCTGATTCAAATAAAACATGAAAATGAAGCCCCTCTATTCCTTCCGGCAATCCTTTCTCCAGCAGTGTTTCTGAGGTTATTCCAAGCCTTGAACCAGGTGAGCATGGATTATATAAATCATAACCTGTTTCAGAATATTCAGGATTTATACGCAAGCCGGCTGAAATTTTTTGAGGAAATCCTGTTAATGTCGGGGAGTACCTGCTGAACTGAGAAATAGAGTTAAAGGTAAGATGTGAACTGTAATTCAGAATCGATAAAAAGTCCTTCTCTTTATAAACAGGTGAATATGTATGCGCCGGAGTTCCAATCTCTTCATAGCAGAGACGTGCTTCATAAAGTGAGCTTGCCGCTGCACCTTTTATATACTCTTTAAGGATCGGAAAGACTCCCCACATTGCGAATCCCTTGAACGCCAGTATAATTTCAGCACCAGATTCTTCAGCAACCATTCTAATGAGCGAGAGGTTATTTCTGAAACGTTCTTCATCAATAACATAACAGGGTGATGGTATTTTGGTGTAATCAACTGGCATTATGAAAAAATTAAAAATGCTTACAATTCAAGGTCGATGTCATGCAACTCCACCCATGGCAGACCGAGAAGGGTCAGCTGTTCCATGAAGGGATCCGGATCAAATTCCTCCACATTGAACACTCCGGGATTTTTCCATATCCCTTTCAGGTACATCATTGCTCCTATGGCTGCCGGTACTCCTGTTGTGTAACTTACACCCTGTGCTCCGGTCTCTTTATATGCAGCTTCATGACTGCAATTATTATAAATATAATAGGTCTTTTCCTTTCCGTCCTTTATACCTTTTATCCTGCATCCGATTGATGTCTGACCTTTATAATTCTCACCAAGTTCACCCGGATCCGGAAGAACTGCTTTCAGGAACTGGATCGGAATTATCTCCCTCCCATCGAACATTATTGGTTCAATGCCAGCCATTCCGATATTCTGTATCACCCTCAGATGGGTAAGATATTCCTGGCCGAATGTCATCCAGAATCTTGCTCTTTTAATTGCCGGGAAATTCCTTACAAGCGATTCCAGCTCCTCATGATAAATAATGTACGATTCCTTCGGGCCAATTTCAGGGTAGTTAAGTGGCTTATGAATCTGATGAGGTTTTGTATATACCCATTTCCCGTTTTCCCAGTATCTGCCTTTCTGGGTCACCTCCCTTATATTTATTTCAGGATTGAAATTGGTTGCAAATGGCTTCCCATGATCACCGGCATTGCAGTCGACAATATCAAGGTAGTGAATTTCGTCAAAATGATGTTTTGCTGCATAGGCTGTAAAGATTGACGTAACTCCCGGATCAAAACCACAACCCAGAATGGCTGTAAGACCAGCTTTTTTATACCTTTCATGATATGCCCACTGCCAGCTATATTCGAATTTCGCTTCTTCAAGAGGTTCATAATTGGCAGTATCGAGATAGGAAACGCCTTCCCCCAGGCAGGCATCCATAATATGAAGATCCTGATAAGGAAGTGCAACATTTACAACGATATCGGGCTTGAAGTTTTTAATTAGCTTCCTGAGTTCCGGAACTTTGTCAGCATCAATCTGAGCTGTTCTGATCCTGTCTGATCCTGTTCTGGCTGCAATGGTATCACATTTTGATTTTGTCCTGCTAGCATGAAGTATTTCGGAAAAGACTTCAGGCAATGAGGCCATCTTATGGACCACAACAGCACCAACACCTCCGGCACCGATAACTAATACTTTTCCCATATGATATAAAATTAAAAGTCTGTTTCAAATATAAGACTTTATGTATTGACTTTATGATAATCCGAACTGAGATGTATGTAAATACCCCGACACCAGGATCGTAATTACTAAAATAATTGCTCTTTTGACTTTGACCGGTTTATTTTAAAATCTTTATCCAATGTGATTTCTGCTTATATTTGACACATCCTTTTCGTGATAAAAATATGAAGCTGATAAATCCTCTGATAGTATTACGGATATTAAGCTCAATACTTTTTATTGAAACTGTATCATTTCTGTTTTGTTTACCTGTTGCTTTTCTTTACAGGGAATCGCCCTACCCGTTTGTTTATTCATTCCTGATTACCCTGGCTGTTGCTGCTATGCTCTATCTGGTCTCGCGCAATGCAGAAACTGAAAAATTCAATAACAGGGATGGTTATCTTGCAGTAACTCTTGGCTGGACCCTCTTTTCAGTTCTGGGAGCACTGCCATACCTGTTCAGTACTGTCATACCTTCATTCATTGATGCGGTTTTTGAATCTACTTCAGGATTTTCAACAACTGGTTCATCAATTATTACGGATGTGGAAATACTCCCGTACTCAATTCTTTTCTGGCGCAGTCTGACTCACTGGATAGGTGGACTGGGTATTATTGTACTTGTTGTTATTGTACTTCCATCTCTTAAAGTAAGCGGATATCAGCTTTTCAGTCTTGAATCATCCCTGAAAGAAAAAATCCATCCAAAGACAAAGGCTATCGGATTCCGCATTATGCTCATTTATGTCGCCCTTACTCTGGCAGAAATTTTCCTCCTTTCTATTGGGGATATGAATGTCTTTGATAGTATCTGCCATTCCTTTGGGACAATTGCAACAGGCGGATTCTCAACGAAGAATATAAGCCTTATGTATTATTCTTCATATAGCCAGTATATAGTAATGATCTTCATGTTCCTGGCCGGAACCAGCCAGTTGGTTTACTATTATATGGTTAAACTGAACTTCAGGAAGATCAAGCAGAATGAAGAGCTATGGTTCTATATAGCGGTGGTCCTGATTGCAGGAACTCTTGCTACAAGTATATTGCTTATTTACACTGCCAAACCTCCTGAGGAAGCATTCAGGGAGGGATTTTTCCAGGTCATATCGATACTTACCTGCACAGGTTTTGCTTCGGCCGATTTTATTTTCTGGCCCATGGCAGGTGTTATGCTGTTATTTATGCTGATGTTTTCAGGAGGTTGTACCGGATCTACAAGCGGGGGAATAAAAATGGCCCGACATCTTGTTGCTATAAAAAATATCAGGAGTGCATTTACAAAACTGACTCATCCCAACATGATAACTTCCATAAGATTAAACGGTAAAATGATAAATGACTCAACAAATAACACAATTGTCTCATTTATAATTCTTTACCTATTCCTTTTCCTTGTAGGGACTGTTATTGTCACAGCAACAGGAGTCGACCCGGTATCTGCTTCAACCTCAGTAGCGACCTGCATGGCAGGAATAGGACCAGGCCTGGGAATTGTAGGACCAATGAGCAACTTTTCAGGAATGCCGGAGCTGAGTAAACTGGTTCTCAGTTTTCTTATGATAATCGGCAGGCTGGAAATAATTACTGTTTTCGTACTTTTCTCAAAATCGTTCTGGAAATTGTAAAATTTGACTATCGGGAATGAATAATAGTAGCTATGAATATTGTTCTGCTTTGCATGTACTCATCCCCCTCCCCCCTTCTCTTGCAAACAAAAGAAGGGGGTGAGAAGGCTTTTAGCCCCTCTTTGCGAAGCAGAGAGGGGTTGGGGTGAGTACATGAGGACATATGACTGATAATCAAACACTTTAAGTACTTTATTACTGATTGCCGAAACTCATATTGTAATATAATGTTACGAGGTGCCGGGTATGGAGTGTGGGGAATAAAATAAAATATCCATTAATATTAAAAGTATTATCAGATCAATATTCAATTCCTGCATTAAGTGTTTTCCTCGCTTCATCAAGGTTCCCGGGTGTTCCGATATCAAACCAGTAACCATCATCGCATCTGAATGTATAAATTTTATGTAAATGAGCCAGATTCAGATAAAGTGATGTCATTGTATAGATCCCTTCGTTCATATAATTGAATATTTCAGGATTAATAATATGCAATCCCGAAAAGGCAATTTCGGTTAATTCCTTTTCTGCATTTCTTGTTATTATTCTTTCACCCGTTGCATTATTGCACCAGCCTGAAAGAATACCATCATCATTCACAAGGAAGTACCTTTTGCCGGTCCTGTTTCTTACTGCTAGTGTTGCCAGTCCGTTTTTCTGTAAATGAAACCTGTACAAAGCTCCGATATCAAGGTCTGTCAGAATATCCGCATTATATAAAAGGAATGGCGATGTGTCAAAGAAATCCTTTGCTTTAAACAATCCACCACCTGTTTCAAGGAGCATTTTACGTTCATCTGAAATAGAAATCCTATATCCCAATCTGGTCAGATTGTCAGCCTCTTCCTCAATCAGATCAGCAAAATGATGAATGTTTACAATAATATCATCGAAACCAAAACGGGCACAAGTTTCAACTGCAATTTGAAGAGCACTTTTCCCATTTAT
>Ga0315292_10000434_pt1 | contig 19533 bp, 16 predicted proteins | sample YL17G13_0_MG_FD_204029 | JGI IMG/M metagenome (GOLD analysis project Ga0315292, IMG submission 204029) | Sediment microbial communities from Yellowstone Lake, YNP, Wyoming, USA - YL17G13_0 | ecosystem: Environmental > Aquatic > Freshwater > Lake > Sediment | place: USA: Wyoming | collected... | reverse complement strand
CAGGATCTGCGCGCCCGCGATCGCTTCGATCGGCACCACGACGATCCAGAAGTACCAGTAGAGCCACCCCGCGATGAAGCCGGCGGCGTCGCCGAGGCCCGCGCGCGAAAACTCGGTGAACGTCCGCACGCCGGGGTGCGTGATGGCCATCTCGCCGAGCATGCGCATCACGATGAAGACGATGGTGCCCGCCAGGATGTACGAAAAGAGGGCCGCAGGGCCGGCCGCCGCGATGGCGGCACTGCTGCCGACGAACAGCCCGGCGCCGATGACGCCGCCGATCGTGATCATCGTGATGTGGCGCGGCAGCAGCGTCCGGCTCAATTCGTGGCGTGTTGCGTGCACTTGGGACGGCTCCGGGAAACTCCAGGTGGCGCGCACCGTCCTATGGCCGGTCAGCGGTGTCAAGTGATTGGTGCTCAGGTGCGGTACGCCGCTGGACGCGTGCTGTTATCGTATGGCGACAGGTTGGAGCAAGGGTCCAGTGGAGAATCGCGGGTGAAACGCAGGGCATTACTCAAGGCTGCCGTGCTCGGCAGTGGCGCCGCATTTGCCGCGCCGGCCATCTCCAGGGGGTTGATGGAGTGGCGCATGGTCACCAGCTGGCCCAAGGGCTTGCCGGGCCTCGGTACCGGTGCCGAACGGCTTGCGGCGAACATCACGGCGATGAGCGGCGGCCGCCTGGCCATCAAGGTGTATGCGGCCGGCGAACTCGTGCCTGCACTAGAATGCTTCGGTGCCGTCGCGAACGGCACCGCGCAGATGGGGCACGACGCCGGCTACTACCACACGGGCAAGTCGGAAGGCTGCGCGTTCTTCACGGCGTTTCCGTTCGGTTTCACGATGGGCGAGATGGCCGCGTGGATCAAGCACGGTAACGGCCAGAAACTCTGGGACGAGCTGTACGAGCCGTTCGGCATCCGCGGCTTCCAGGCGGGCAGCACCGGCACGCAGATGTTCGGCTGGTTCCGCCGCGAGATCCGTGGGCTCGCCGACCTGCAGGGGCTCAAGTTCCGGACTCCGGGCAACCAGGGTCGCGTGCTGCAGAAGCTCGGTGTCATTCCGGTCTCGCTCCCGGGTGGCGAAATCTTTCCGGCGTTGCAATCGGGCGCGATCGACGGCGCCGAATGGGTCGGCCCTTACAACGACCTCGCGCTCGGGTTCTACCAGGTCTGCCGGTACTACTATTCGCCCGGCTACCACGAGCCGGGTCCCGCGTTGCAGCTCATCGTCAATGAACAGGCGTGGCGCTCGCTCACGCCCGAACTGCAGGCAATCGTGCGTACGGCTGCCGATGCCGCTACCACCGACATGTACGCGGAGTACACCGCGCAATCGGGTCCTGCGTTGCGCACGCTGGTGAAGAAGCACGGCGTGCTGGTACGGAGCCTGCCGGAGGAAGTCCTGATCGCGTGCGGTGAAAAGTCGAACGAAGTGCTGAACGAGATCCATGCCGGCGATACGTCGCCGAACCACATCGTCCGCCGCATCATCGAGGACTTCCTGGCGTTCCGGCAGGACGTCGTGCCGTGGACGCGCGTCGGCGAGCAGGCGTTCGTCAACGCGCGGCGGCTGCCGTTCGAGTTCAAGCTGAAGTAGCGTCGGGGCGACGGGATCATCCACCGCGGAGCGGAGGCTGCTGTCCGTTCAGCGGTCTGCGGGCGTGCCCTGCTTCTTCACGTCGTCGTGATCCGGCGGAAACAGATCCTGCAGGTCGTCCCGGTAGGGGCGCGGGCGATCGGGCGCGGGCGCGTCGAACAGGTCGCCGAAATCGTCCGCCACCGGCGAGCCCGATGGCGTCGTCGGGGTGCTCGGGCCGCGCGAATCTTCCTGCAACAGTGCTTCCTGCGCGAACAATCGATCCGGCAGGTAGGTCGCGAGGGCCGGCACCGCCCAGAGAATGCCGAGCCCGACGACCTGCAGCGCAACGAACGGCACCACGCCCTTGTAGATGTCGAGCGTGGTGAGCATCTTCCCGGCCACGCCGCGCAGGTAGAACAGCGCGAAGCCGAAGGGCGGCGTCAGGAAGCTCGTCTGCAGGTTCACGCCGATCATCACGCCGAGCCAGACCGGATCGACGCCCATCTTGATCAGCGCCGGGGCCGCGATCGGCACGACGATGAAGATGATCTCGAACGTGTCGAGGAAAAAGCCCAGGAAGAAGATCACGAGCATCACGGCGAGCACGGCCGTGAAGGTGCCGCCCGGCAGGGACGACAGCGCCGCGTGCACCAGGTTCTCGCCGCCGAGTCCGCGGAACACGAGGCTGAACACGCTGGCGCCGAGCAGGATCACGAACACCATCGAACTGATCGACAGCGTCGTCCGCATCACCTCGCGCAGGATCGGCAGGCTGAAGCTGCGGTTGGCCGCGGAGAGCAGCATTGCGCCGACCGCGCCCACCGAAGCCGACTCCGTCGGTGTCGCAATGCCCGCCAGGATGGAGCCGAGCACGGACAGGATCAGCAGCAGCGGCGGCGCCAGTGCCTTCAGCACGCGGCCGGCCAGACCTGCGCGCTGGACATCGGTCATCTCGAGCGGCGGGCACGACTGTGGATCGAAGATCGATTTCGCCAGGATCCACAGCAGGTACAGGCCCACCAGCACCAGGCCCGGCAGCATGGCGCCGGCAAACAGTTGCCCGACTGAAATCGGTTCCGGCGACAGGTTGCCGAGTTCGAGCTGGGCCTGCTGATTGGCGCCCTGCAGGATGTCGCCGACGAAGATAAGCACGGTCGACGGCGGGATGATCTGGCCGAGCGTGCCCGCGGCGCAGATCGTGCCGGCGGCGAGTTTCGGGTCGTAACCCGCGCGCATCATCGCGGGCAGCGACAGCAGTCCCATCGTTACGACGGTCGCGCCGACGATGCCCGTCGATGCGGCGAGCAACGCGCCCACGATCACCACGGAATACCCGAGGCCGCCGCGCAGGGATCCGAACAGTTCGCCCATGGTGGTGAGCAACGCTTCGGCGATCTTCGAGCGTTCGAGCATCACGCCCATGAAGACGAAGAGCGGCACGGCCACCAGCGTCTCGTTGGTCATCGTGCCGAAGTAGCGTCCGACCAGGGCGGAGAGAATCGCGACGTCGAACACGCCGAGCACGATCCCGAGCGTCGCGAAGATCAGCCCGACGCCCGCGAGCGTGAAGGCCACGGGATAACCGAGCAGCACGGCGCCGATCGTGGCGGCGAACATCGAGATGGAGAGCACTTCCCCGATCAGTACCGTGCTCATCGCGTGCGCCTGCCGGGGCTGCGCTTAGATGCGCTCATCGGTCACCTTGTCTTCATCGTGATCGATGATAGGTTGGCCCACGAGGTACAGCGAGCGCCGCGCGATCAGCGCGAGTCCCTGCACGAACAGCAGCGTGCACAGTACCCACAGCAGTGACTTCAGCAAGTAGAGCCCGGGCATCCCGTCCGCGGTGGCCGAGGATTCGCGGATGTCCCAGGAGGACAGCACGAATGGCGCCGACGTGACGGCCAGGATCGCGAGCCAGGGAAACAGGAAGAAAAGGGTGCCGAGGATGTCGATCCAGGCCTTGCCGCGGTCGCTGAGCTTGCCGTACATGACGTCGACGTTGACGTGTCCGCGATGCAGCATCGTGTAGCCGGCACCGGCCATGAACACCGCGGCGTGCTGCCAGACGTAGAGTTCCTGCATCCACGGGAAGCCGACGTTGAACGCGTAGCGCAGCACGACGACGCCGAAGCACGTGAGCACGCACCCGAGTGTGAGCCACGCGACGGTGCGGCCGATCCAGTCGTTCACGACATCGACGGTCTTGACGAAGCGGTGAATGATATTCATCGAGTCGGTTCGCGTCTCAAAACAAGTCCATGGCCATCCCGGCCGCCAGCAATTCCCCGAGTTCCTGGCAACGCTGCCGATCTGCCGGTTCGATGGTCTTGGGCCGGAGGATATCCGCGGGGGACTGCGCATGCGTGATGACGAGCACCGGCGGCGCGACCGGCTTGAGCCGCCACCCGAGCGCGATGCGTTCCAGCTGGCGGATTGCGCCCTGGCCGTCGCTGCCCGCGCAGACCATCGCGGCGTAGGGCCTGCCATTGACCTGGTCGAGCGCGGCGTAATACGTGCGGTCGAAGAAGTCCTTCATCAGGCCGCTCATGGACGCCAGGTTCTCGGGCGTGGCGAAGAGGTAGCCGTCAGCGCCGAGCACGTCAGCAGGCTGGGTGTCCTGCGCGTGGCGCAGCACCGTGCGGACGGCAGGCTCCGCGTTCGCGCCTCGTACCGCGGCCTCGGCCATCTGCCGCGTGCCGCCGGTCATCGAGTGGTAAACGATCAACAGGGTCTTCAATGAGGTTCTCGAGTTACCCGATGCAGCGAAGGCAGGCGGGCGGGCGTCGCACCGGCCGTCGGGTCATTCTAGCCGGGCTACGGTCAGCCGGGCGGGTACCGCCCTGGAAGCCGGGCAGGCATCAGTCCAGGCCCGTGCAGTTGGCATAGAACGTCGTCGTCCCGGGCCAGTCGCTGAACACGGCGCGCACGTGGGCCTGGCGGGCCAGGACGTCGAGCACCTTCAGCACGTCGCTGTCCTTGCGCAGGGCGGTGTCGACAGTCTGGTAATACCAGCCGTTGTGGCCGGCACTGAGCGGACCAGAGCGCTCGAGGCTCCAGGCGACGATTTCGAGTCCGGCGTCCCGCGCGTCACGCGCTGCTGGCGAAGGCACGATTGCGCCCCGCGCGTCGAGCGCCAGCAGGGCGAACAGTGGTGGCGCCCAGATACGCACGCCCTGCGCACGCAGGTGCTTTAGCTCAGCCGCATCGGGCAGCTGTTCCACGCTCTCGGCATCCTCGAGATAGACCGCCTGCCGGCCGAAAACGGGTTCGTGTTCGATCCAGTACAGGATGTCGGCCAGGTTGAACGACTGCGGCCACACCGCGCCGGGCAGCACGCCCGCGGCTTTGTAGTCGTCGATCAGGCGTTGTGCGAACTGCGGCTGGGTCATGCCGTCATAAGGCATGTCGACGACGGGCTGCTTCAGCTCCGGGACCATCTGCACGCCGAGTTGCTTGAACAGCGCGATGCTGTCTGCGTGCGACATCAGGGTTCCGGTGCTGGGACCGAGCGGGTCGAAAGCCGCCTTGCCACCCCACACGTACTCTTCGACGGTGCGCGCACGCGGGTCAAACCCATCGCGCTTGCCGCGCAGCGTGCGAAATTCGGCGAGCGTGATGTCGCTCGTGCGGCACTCGGCGGCGGCGGGCGCCAGCAGCGCGCCTTGGGCATCGAACTGCGCCGGTCGAAAGGGTTTCACGCAGCGTGCGGCGAGGGGCGTCAACAGGATGTCCGTCGTGGTGTGCAGGTCGTCCTGCGCGTGACGGCAGACGAGTTGCTTGTCGCGGGTAAAGGTCACGTCGCACTCGATGACTCCCGCGCCCATCGCGGCCGCTGCGACGTAGGATTCGCGCGTGTGCTCGGGATAGTGCAGCGGCGCGCCACGATGGCCGAACGAGAACGTCGTGCGGCGTACCGGATCCTCGGTGCAGGCCGCCAGTTCACGCTTCAGGGGGCCGTCTTCGAGGCCGGCGACGAGCGCCACGGGCCGTGGATCCGGGCGCGGCGCGACGATGTCGCCGGCGTTTGCGGAGAGCGAGGCCAATGCCGCGATGAGCAGTGTCGCGTAGCGATGCATTTCAATCGTCCTTCGGCCAGGTGTTCCATGGTCTCATGGGCAGGCGCGGAAAACCCCGGCTCCCGGCGGCCCGCGGTCTCGTTTAATCTGCGGCTCCCACAGCGGCACGGTGGCAGGCATGGCGAAGGCAGTGTTGGGAATCATCGGCGGATCGGGCATCTACGACCTGCCCGGCATCGAGGACGTGCGCGAACAGGCCGTCTCGACGCCCTGGGGCGAACCGTCCGACATGCTGCGGGTCGGGCGAGTCGGCGCGACCGAAGTCGTGTTCCTGCCGCGGCATGGCCGTGGCCATCGCATCCCGCCCCACGAGATCAACTACCGCGCCAACGTCGACGCGATGAAGCAGCTCGGCGTCACGGATCTCGTGTCGTTCTCGGCCTGCGGTTCGTACAAGGAAGCACTGAGCCCTGGAACGTTCGTGCTGGTGGACAACTTCGTCGACCGCACGGTGCACCGCGCCAGCACGTTCTTCGGCACTGGCTGCGTCGCGCACGTGTCATTCGCACATCCGGTGGGGCCGGCGCTGCAGGACCGTGTCGAGCGCGCTGTCCAGGCCGAAGGCATTCCCTACCAGCGCGGCGGCGTGGCGGTATGCATGGAAGGGCCGCAGTTTTCCACGCTGCCGGAGTCCCTGACGTACCAGCGTCTCGGCTACGACATCATCCACATGACGTCGATGCCGGAAGCCAAGCTCGCGCGCGAAGCCGAGATCACCTATGCCGTGGTCGCCATGGTGACCGACTACGACTGCTGGCACGAGGTGCACGGTGCCGTCGACGTCGCGAGCCTGCTGCACGTGATGGCGGAGAACAACGGCAAGGCGCAACGAGTGTTCGCGCGGCTGGCCCGGGACTTTCCGACGGAGCGTGTGCCGTGTCCGGTGGGTTCCGACCGTGCGCTCGACGGCGCGATCCTCACGCACCCGGACGTGCGCGATCCCGCGCTCGTCGCGAAGCTGCAGACGGTCGCCGGTCGCGTGCTGCGTCCCGCCTGAACGGAACGCTCGCATGCGGGTCAACGGACAGTCTTTCCGCACGATCTGGCAGGCCGACGCCAGCGGCGACGTCGCGGTCATCGATCAAACGTTGCTGCCGTTCGCGTTCGAAGTCCGCACGCTGCGCCGCGTCGAGGACGCTGCCGCGGCGATCCGTGACATGGTCGTGCGCGGCGCGCCGTTGATCGGAGTGACGGCGGCATATGGCGTCGCGCTGGCGCTGCGCGAGAATGCGAACGATGCGAGCCTGGCGGCCGCCATCGCGACACTGGTCGCGACGCGACCGACCGCGGTCAACCTGCGGTGGGCGGCAGAGCGCATGCGGCGTGCCGTCGCGCCGCTGCCACCCGGCGAACGGGCCGCGCGCGCCTATGCCGAGGCCGCAGCCATCGCCGAGGAAGACGTTGCGTCGTGTGCAGCGATCGGACGGCACGGCCTCGGGTTGCTGCGTGCGCTGGCGCTCGGCTGCGCCGGCAGGCCGCTCAACGTCCTCACGCACTGCAACGCCGGCTGGCTGGCCTGCGTCGACTGGGGCACCGCGCTCGCGCCGGTGTACGCTGCGCACGAGGCCGGTCTTCCAGTGCACGTGTACGTCGATGAAACGCGGCCGCGCAGCCAGGGCGCCTTCCTCACGGCCTTCGAACTCGGCGCGCATGGCGTGCCGTACACGGTGATCGCGGACAACGCGGGCGGTCACCTGATGCAGCAGGGCGAGGTCGACGTCTGCATCGTCGGCAGCGACCGGACGACGGCGACGGGCGACGTCGCCAACAAGATCGGCACGTACCTCAAGGCGCTCGCCGCGCACGACAACGGCGTGCCGTTCTACGCGGCGTTACCCTTCTCGACGATCGACTGGACGCTGGACGACGGCGTGCGCCAGGTGCCGATCGAGGAGCGGTCGTCACGCGAGGTCACGCACATGCGTGGACGTACGGCCGGGGGCAACCTCGAGGAAGTGGAGGTCGTTGCGCCAGGCAGCGACGTGCGCAACCCCGGGTTCGACGTCACGCCCGCACGACTCGTCACCGGCATCATCACCGAGCGCGGCGTGACAACCGCAAGCCGGGAAGGCCTGGCCGCGCTTTATTCCCAGCACGAACGACATTGAGGGCACGGGTATGTTCGATCACCGGGAAGAAATCATTGCCGTCACGCACGCGCTCGACGACGCGGGCATGGTGCCGAACAAGTCCGGCAACGTGTCGTGCCGGGTGGCGGGCGGTTTCGCGATCACACCCGCCGGCATTCCGTACCGTGACTTGACGCCAGCGCACATCGTCACTTTGCCGCTAGCCGCGCCGGTGCCTGCAACCGAGCCGCGGCCGTCGTCCGAATGGCGCATGCACGCCGCAATTTATCGCGCGCGTCCCGACGCCACGGCCATCGTCCACACGCACAGCCCGTGCGCGACGGCACTTGCAGCCGCGGGTCGAGGCATTCCGCCGTTCCATTACATGATCGCGCTGGCCGGTGGCGACGTGCGCTGCATGCCGTATGCGACCTTCGGCACGGTGGAACTGGCCGATTCCGCGGTGCGCGGACTCGAGGGCCGGCGTGCGTGCCTGCTCGGCAATCACGGCGTGATGGCGATCGGCAACACGCTGGCACGCGCCCATGCGGTGGCCGTCGAGGTCGAGAACCTCGCGGGCGAATATCTCTCGATGCTGTCCGCGGGACTGACGCCGCTGCTGCTCGACGACGCCGAGATTCAGAAGGTGGTAGCGAAGTTCACCGATTACGGCCGGCTGGGCTGAGCCTCGCGTCGCAGGCGCAGCCGGCTGCCGACGGTCTGGCCGCCGAAGTACGCGGCGACGAAGAACGGGAACATGCTCCAGCGGAACGGCAGTCCGAGCCCGAACCGCAGCGCAATCACCATCGGCACCGCCGCATGCACCGCCACGAACCACTGCGGCGAGAACTTGCGCACCCCCGCCCGCCAGTAACCGAACGGCATGTTGATGACGAACGTGACGCTGATGGCGATCAGGTAGGCGACGGTTTCGGTCATGCGCGGGCGTTCAGTGATTCTTGCGCGATGCGCTGATGCCCAGTGACATGATGCGGTCGGTCCAGGCGATGCCGAGTGCGGAAAGGATGAACACGGAGTGGATGATCGTCTGCCACAGGACGCCATCGGCCGTGACCTGCGTGCAGCCCTTGCCGATGGATCCGGCCGCGCTCAGGGCCTCCGCCGCTGCAACAGCGGCGCCCGTGCCGCACAGTGGCATGCCGCCGATCGCGCCGACTTCGATGAACGTCTTCAGCAGGTGGATCGAGCTGATGCCGATGATCGCCATCGCAAGCTTCACCTTCAGCACGCTCGCGTTGACGTGGCTGAGCCACTCCGGCTGGTCGGGGTGGCCTTCCAGGTCGAGGCGCGACACGAAGGTCTCGTAACCGCCCACGATCACCATGACCAGCAGGTTCGAGATCATCACCACGTCGATCAGGCCGAGCACCATCAGCATGATCGACTGCTCGGTCAGCGTCGGCGCCGCGTGGATCAGGTGCCACAGCTCCTTGAGGAACAGGAAGACGTAGACACCCTGCGCGACAATGAGGCCGAGATAGAGCGGCAACTGCAGCCAGCGCGAGCTGAAGATCAGGGCGGCCAGCGGCCCCAGCGGTTTGCGGTCGACGGTGCTCATGGGTGACGCGGTGCGGTGGCTGGAAGGCCAGCAAGAGTAGGGGGCGGCGACCTCCCTGCCAAGCCCGGCCGGGGCGAGCGGTACGCTGCCGGAGCGCGTGGGCCATCTCCGCCGCTCAATGTCCCGCAAATTGAAAGTATCGCTCCGTTCCGCTATAGACTTCGGTCGCTTTGCGAAGCTGACCTGGGGGCGGGCCCATTCTGGCCAGTCGGGTCGTTGGGGAGGGAGTTCGCATGGATGGCAATCGGTATTCGCCGCGTGTGGCAGCGGCGGTGGCGGCCGCGCTCGGCCTGGCTGCGCCCATGGAGGGCGCTTTCGCCCAACCGGTGTCCGACGACGGCACCGTGCTCGAGGAAATCATCGTCACGGCGACCCGCCGCGAGGCGAACGTCCAGGACATCCCGTTCAACATCGTGGCGCTCGGGTCCGACGCCCTCGACGCCCTGCGCATCACCAACCTGTCCGAGTTCACGCGCGCCGTGCCGGGCCTGTACGTGGCCAACCAGGGTCCCCGCGGCAGCAACCTGATGACGGTGCGCGGCCTGAACGTCAGCTCCATCAACGCCAGCGAGTCCGTGGGTAACGGCACGGGCGGCACGGTCGCGACCTACCTCGGCGACATCCCGCTCTTCGTCGACCTCAAGATGCTCGACCTGGAGCGCGTCGAGGCCTTGCTCGGCCCCCAGGGCACGCTGTATGGCGCCGGCACGCTCGGCGGTGCCATCCGCTACCTGCCGAACCGGCCTGATCCGAGTCAGACCGAACTCGAGGTCGGCGGGCGGACCTATGCGCTCGGCCAGAGCGATGGCATCGGCTACGACCTGCACGGCGTCGTCAACGTCCCGCTCGTCGAAGACAAGCTCGCACTGCGCGTAGCGCTGGGTTACACGGACGATCCGGGGTTCATCGATTACAACTACATCGTCCGCGAGCCGGGCGTCTCCGACCCGGAACCGGACCGCAACGATCCCGCGGCGGTGGCGGTCAACCTGCGCAAGGTCAAGGATGCCGATACCGAACAGACGCTGACCGGTCGCGCGGCCCTGCTGTGGAACTTCACCGACGCAGTGACGGCCAACCTCACCTACTACTACCAGCAGCAGGACGTCGGCGCACGCACGGTCAACCACGACCTTGCGTTCGACACCGGCAGGTACGTCGCGGCCAGCCGGTTCCTCGAACCGAACGACAAGAAGAACCAGTTGCTCGCGCTCGAACTCACGTGGGACCTCGGCTTTGCCGACCTGACCTCGGCCACGGGCACGTCGAAATTCGAGTCGCATGGCCAGCGCGACCAGACCGACCTGTTGATGGATTTCGACTACGGCTACGAAGACTTCCCCCAATTCGCGGCCTACGCGCGCGAGACGCAGGAAGAAGACACGTTCAGCCAGGAAGTGCGCCTGGTGTCGAAGGACACTGGGCGCTGGAACTGGATCGGGGGCGCCTTCTACAACAAGTTCGAAGGCAAGACGACCAGCCAGGAACATACGCCCGGCATTCCCGACTGGTACGGCTTTCCGCCCGGCACGCCCGACCTCGAATACTTCGCCAAATCGGACGAGACCTTCGAGGAAATGGCGCTGTTCGGCGAAGCCGGCTTCCATTTCACGGATGCCTGGCAGGTGACGATCGGCGCCCGCTGGTTCGATTACGACGACGACCTCAAGCTGCAGACGGCGTTTCCTTTCTTCGCGGATCCGCCGGGCGACGTGCAGCTTTCCGGCGTGCGCAACAAGACGGGCGACAACGACGTGATCTTCAAGTTCAACACGTCATATGAATTCAACGACGACCTCATGTCCTACCTGACGGTCAGCGAAGGGTACCGTCGCGGCGGACTCAACTCCGGTCCTCTCTGCACAGGGGCGAGCGAAGGGCAGTCGTTCTGCCTCACCGAGAGCGAGGTGCTGATCAAACCCGACACGACCACGAACTACGAGGTCGGCCTGCGCAGCATGTGGCTCGACGGGCGCCTGATGGTGAATGCGGCCGTCTATTACATCGACTGGCAGGACATCCAGGTGCAGAGCAGGAGTGCGACGGGCGGCGTTCCGATCACCGTGAACGGCAGCGCGGCCGAGAGCAAGGGCATCGAGCTCACTTCCCGCTGGAGCATCACCGATCACCTGGAGCTGGCTGCCAACGTGACGTTCAACGACGCCCAGCTGTCGGAAGATGCGCCGGGCCTCGTCGATGGTGTCGACGCCTTCGAGGGCGACCGCCTGGCCGGCACGCCGGAAGAGCAGGGCACGCTGCTGCTCGCCTATACGCGGCCGCTCGACAACGGCCTCACGGTGACGGCGGATTACACGTTGTCTGCCGTCAGCGACGTGTACACGAAAGTCGGGTTGCGCGACAACGGCGAGGCATTGCCGGGCTGGGCCGTGCACGGCCTGTCGATCGGTTTGACCGACGGCCACTGGTCCGCGCGTCTCTATGCAGACAACCTTTTAGACAAATACGCCGTGACGTCCGTGCGCCGCGACCCGAGCTACATCCGGCGCCTCGGCACCGGGCCGGGCGACGTCGTGCCCGAGCAGCAGTTCGCGTCCCGTACGTATGTCCAGAGCATGCTGCGTCCGCGCACCGTCGGTCTCGAGTTCAACTATCGCTTCGATCTCTGAGGCCGGCTTGCCGGGCAGCGCGGACGGCCTGCTGGTCCGCGGCGTGATGGCCGCGGAAGCGGGTCGTGTCCGCGAAGGCCTCGCGCTCATCCGCGAGGCCTGCGCCAACGCTCCGGCCGACGCGGAGCCACAAGCGCAGCTCGGTCGCTGGCTCTCGCGATTGCATCGCACCGACGAGGCGGTCGACGCCGCGCAACTCGCCTTGGCGCTGTCGCCCGGGTCGGCGGCCACGCTCGACACGATCGGCGTCGTCTTCAGCCGCGCGGGGCGCCACGAGCAGGCGGTCGAGTGCTTTGCGCGTGCCGTTGCGCTGGGTCCGGAGCGCGCCGGCCTGCATTTCAATCACGCCGCTGCGCTCAAGTTCCTCGGACGTTTCGCGGAGGCCGAGGCGGCGTACGAGGCGTGCGTGCGCTGCGATCCGCGCTTCTGGCGCGCGCACTCGGCACTCGCGGCGACCCGGCGGCAAACGCCCGAGCGTAACCATCTCGATCGGCTCGAACGGCTGCTCGCGACCGGCCCGCTCGATCCCGACGCCGAATTGCACTTGCGGCACGCGCTGGCCAAGGAGCTGGAAGACCTCGGCCGGGACGACGAGGCGTTCGCGCACCTGCTCGCCGGCAACTCGCGCAAGCATGCAGCCACCGGGTATCGATTCGCGCGCGACCAGGTATTGTTCGAGGCGGTCATGGGTCTCTTCCCGGACGTGGCGCCGGTTCTTGCCAGCGAGGACTGCACCAGCGACGAGATTGCCCGCGCACCGATCTTCGTCGTGGGCATGCCGCGCACCGGCACGACGCTCGTGGAGCGGATCCTGTCGAGCCATTCGCAGGTGGCCTCCGCCGGGGAGTCGCAGAACTTCGGGGTGCTGCTCAAGCGTGCCTGCCAGACGCCTTCGCCGCAGGTGCTCGACGCAGCCACGCTTGTGCAATCGCTGCGCATCGACCTGCAGGCGCTGGGGCGTGAATACCTGGAGCGCACGCGGCCTGCAGGCCAGCCGCAACCGCGCTTCGTCGACAAGATGCCGCTCAACTACTTCTACCTGGGGCACATCGCGCGCGCGCTGCCTGCCGCGAATATCGTCGTGCTGCGACGGCATCCACTCGACACCGGGCTGAGCAATTTCCGCCAGCTGTTCGCCACCGGATTTTCCTACTACGACTACGCGCGCGACCTGCGCGACAGCGGCCGGTACTACGCGCAGTTCGATCGGCTCATTGCGCACTGGCAGGCAGCGCTGCCGGGACGCGTGCACGAGGTCGGGTACGAGGCGCTCGTCGCCGATCAGCGTGGCGAGACCGGGCGCCTGCTCGCGCATTGCCGGCTGCCCTGGGAGGAGTCGTGCCTCCAGTTCGATCGCAACGAGAGTGCGGTCGCCACGGCGAGTGCGGTGCAGGTCAGGCAGCCGCTGTATGCAAGCAGTGTCGGGCGCTGGCGCCGGTACCAGCGACACCTCCAGCCGCTGATAGACGAGCTGGCAGCCGCCGGCGTGAAATGGCCGGACTGAAGCGGATCGGCACGGCCGCTGCACGGGCAATCCCGGTCCGCTAGAATGGACGGACAGGCTGCAACGGGCAGCCGCGACGGGGCCAGCCCTTGAAGACCGCCCAGGAAATTTACCGCGACCTGCAATCGAGCCTCGGGGACGTCCTGCCGGACGCCGAGCTCTTCATCAAGGCGGAGGTCGCCGCCGAAGTGCTGCGCCTGAAGGTGGAGCGCGACGCCGTGATCCTCGGGCACAACTACATGGAGCCGGCGCTGTTCCATACGGTGCCCGACTTCCAGGGCGACTCGCTCGAGTTGAGCCGCCGCGCCGCCGAGACCGACAAGTCGGTCATCGTCTTCTGCGGCGTGCGCTTCATGGCCGAGACCGCGAAGATCCTCAACCCGACGAAGACGGTGCTGCTGCCGACCGAGAAGGGCGGCTGCTCGCTGGCGGAGAGCATCACGGCGGCCGACGTCCGTGCGTTGCGCGAAGCCTATCCGGGCGTGCCGATCGTCACCTACATCAATACCTACGCCGACGTGAAGGCCGAGTGCGACATCTGCTGCACGTCGAGCAATGCGGCCGCGGTCGTCGAATCGCTCAAGTCCGACACGGTGATTTTCCTGCCCGACGAGTTCCTCGCCCGCAACGTGGCGCGCGAGACCGGACGCCACGTCATCGTGCCGTCGGTGCTGCGGAAAGGCGCGGCGGCAGCGAATGGCGACGACACGACCGTCGAGCACACGATGGTCGCGTGGAAGGGCCGCTGCGAAGTGCACGAACTGTTCACGCCCGCAGACATCGACGTGGTCCGCAAGCAGTACCCCGACGTGATGATCCTGGCGCATCCCGAATGCAGCCCGGAGGTCACCGCGAAGGCGGATTTCTCGGGCAGCACGACGGCGATGATCCGGGCCGTCGAACGCTCGACGGCCAAGCGCTTCCTGCTGCTCACGGAATGCTCGATGGGCGACAACATCGTCGCCGCGAACCCGGGCAAGGAAATGCTGCGCCTCTGCAGTCACCGGTGCCCGCACATGCACGAGATCACGCTCGAGCAGACGCGCGATTCGCTCAAATTCATGCGCTGGGAGGTCGACGTGCCCGAGCACATCCGGGTGCGCGCGCTGCGTGCCGTCGAGCGCATGCTGGCCGTCGGGCCGAAAATCGATTGAACGAAGATCTCCGTAGCGACGTCCTGGTCATCGGCTGCGGCATTGCCGGCGGTACGGCTGCGCTCGAACTAGCGGAGTCGGGCTGCGACGTCACCGTGATCACTCGCGCCGACCGCGCCGCAGAATCGAATACGTACTGGGCACAGGGCGGCATCATCTTCCGTGGCAAGGACGATTCACCCGAGTCGCTGGCGCAGGACATCATCAATGCCGGCGCCGGCCTGTGCCGCGAGCAGGCGGTTTACACGCTCGCCAGCGAGGGTCCGCCGCTCGTCCAGTCGATCCTGATCGACAAGCTCGGCGTGCCGTTCGATCGCACGCCCGACGGCCACCTCTCGCTGGGCCGGGAAGGAGGGCACTCGATTGCCCGCATCGTGCACGCCACCGATGCCACCGGCCGCGCCATCGAGGACAAGCTCATCGAGGCGCTGCGTGCGAATCCGCGCGTCCGCCTGCTCACCCACCACACCGCCGTCGACCTGCTGACGCCTGCGCACCAGGGCCGCGATCGGCGCGCCGTGTACGATCCGCTGTCGTGCGTCGGCGCGTACGTCTTCGACCAGCGCACCGGCAGGATCGACCGCTGCTTCGCCCGCACCACCGTGCTCGCCACCGGCGGTCTAGGCCAGATCTTCCTGCGCACGACGAATCCCGCCGGCTCGCGCGGCGACGGACTCGCGATGGCCTACCGCGCCGGCGCGCGCGTCATCAACACCGAATACGTCCAGTTCCATCCGACGGCGTTCTATCACCGCAACGCACCCTGCTTCCTGATCACGGAAGCCGTGCGGGGTGCGGGCGCGCGCCTGGTCGACGAGAAGCGCCAGCCGTTCATGGACCGCTATGACGCGAAGTGGAAGGACCTCGCGCCGCGCGACGTCGTCGCGCGCAGCATCCACGCCGAGATGCTGCGCCAGGGCGTGCCCAACGTTTACCTGGACGTTGCCAATTACATCCAGGCCGAGCGCATCCGCACCGAGTTTCCCGAGATGTACCGCAGCTGTCTCGAGTACGGCATCGACATCACGCGGGACCCGCTGCCGGTCGTGCCGGCCGCGCACTATTCGTGTGGCGGCGTCTGGGTCGACCTCGACGGCGCAACGACGGTCGACCGGCTTTATGCGGTCGGCGAGGTTGCCTGCTCGGGCCTGCACGGCGCGAACCGGCTCGCGAGCACGTCGCTGCTCGAGGGCCTGGTCTGGGGCCATCGCTCGGCACAGCGCATCGTCGGCCAGCTGGCGGCGAGCAACGGTGTGCGTTTCGACGACATTTCGCCGTGGCAGGACACCGGTACGGAAGCGCCCGACCCCGCCCTCATCGCGCAGGACATGAGCTCGCTGCGGCACATCATGTGGAACTACGTGGGACTCGTGCGAACCACGCGCCGGCTGTTGCGCGCGATCGAGGCCCTGCGCAACCTCGAAGTCGAGGTCGAGCGCTTCTACCGCGCGGCGGCCATGACCGACGACCTGATCGGCCTGCGCAACGCCGTGCGCGTGGCGCTCATCGTGACGCTGGCCGCGTGGGCGAACCCCGAGAGCCGGGGCTGCCACTACCGCGAATGAGGGTGTCGCAAGCGGCGGGCCCGGCGTCCGGGCTGCCTTGATTCGCCACCCACCGCGCCGGGTCAGAGGCGGTCGGTCGCCCGGATGAAGCCGACGAGATCGTTGCGGAACTTCTGCATCGACGGTCCGTGCACGTACATCATGTGACCCGCGTCGTAGTGCTCGACCTGGATGCGCTTGCGCGCCTCAGGCGTGATGTGCAGGTGCTCGAGGTCCATCTTGGTGGCCAGGAACGGCGTCGCCAGGTCGTACCAGCCCTGCTGTACCAGCACGTGCAGCCCCGGGTTCATGGTCATGGCCAGGGCGAGATCGGGCACGGTGGTCGGCACCGGCGACATCCAGCCGCCGTGGCCGGGCGTCTTGTGCTTCCAGCTCCAGTCGATCTCGAACGCCGAGACCATGTAATCCTCGTCGCGGCCGAACTTGAGTTCGTCGTGCATGTAGCCGAGGAACGCGGAGGTGTACGCCGGCGCGACGGACGGGAAGAACGGATCGTAGTCCATGTCCTCGGCGAGCGGATCGAGCGCCGGGCCGGTGAAGCGCGAGTCGATGCGGCCTGCGATGAGGCGATCGTTGCGCTTCAGTTCCTGCAGGAACTGCGGGTGGCTCACGCGCAGGTCGGCGCGTTCCCAGAACTCGGGCGTGGTGCCGGTGTAGCGGGCCAGCTTCGCTGCCACCGCTTTCTTCTCGGCTTCCGGAATGACGTAGCCCTGCGCGAGTGCCGCCGCGTATTCGTTGCGCGCGAACTGTTCGACCTCACGCATGTATTCCTGCACGGTGGCGGGCTTGTTCTGGACCAGGTTGTGGTACCACGCCGTCGCCGCCAGCGTCGGCAGGTACGTGACGTGGCCGAGATCCATGCCTTCGCCGTCGATGCCCGTGGCGCCGTTCAGGAACGGCGAGATGAGCACGAGCCCGTTCAGGTTCATGTTCATGTTCGCCTGCAGGTAGTAGGCGAGTCCTGCGCCGCGCATGCCGCCGTAACTCTCGCCGAGCACGTACTTGGGCGAGCCCCAGCGTCCGTTCTCCGAGACGTAGCGCTTGATGAATTGCGCGACGGACTTGAGGTCTTCGTCGACGCCGTGAAAGTCGGCGGGCTTGGCCTCGCCGAGCGGCTTGCTGTAGCCGGTGCCCACCGGATCGATCATGACCACGTCGGTCACGTCGAGCGGCGTGTACGCATTGTCGACGACCTGCGAGGGCGGGGGCGGCGCGTAGCCGCCGTCGTTCACGACCACGCGGCGCGGGCCCATGATCCCCATGTGCAGCCAGATCGAGGACGATCCCGGACCGCCATTGAAGGCGAACGTGACCGGCCGCTGCGTCAGGTTCTTCACGCCGTCGAGTGTGTACGCGGTGTAGCCGAAGCGCGCGATCTGCTTGTCCTGCGGATCCTTGAGGATGTACCAGCCGGCCGTCGCCGTGTACTTGATCACCTTGCCGTCGACCGTGATCTGGTGATGCGTGACCGAGGAGGCGGGGACGGCTTCCTTCACTTCCGTTGCAGGCTTGGCCTTGTCCGCCGGGCTCGTCGCCGCCTCGTCCTTGCTCCACGCCGTCATGGGCGCGACGCAGAGCAATGCCGCCAATGCCACGGTAACGATCGAATCACGCATCAGTAACTCCTGGGAAACGAGCCGGCGCGTAGTTGAACCCAACGCGCGCGTATTTGAAAACGGCGGGCCGCGCGCCGATCAGCCCAGTATGCGGATCAGCTCCCGCACCGTCATGCAGACGAGCAGCAGCGACCCGAAGGCAAAGATCGCAAACCGCACGACCACTTTGTTGATGGTGGCTTGCACCAGCGAGTGCACTACGCGGCTGCCGACGTAGCCCCAAGCCAGGCTCAACGTCCCGGCGGCAACGCCACCGGTGAGCGCAATGAAGAACATCAGCGCGTAGAAGATCGTGGGCTGCTCGTGCAGGTGGTTGTAATTGTCGGCGACGGACCGCGCGTGTTCAGGTAGTCGGTGAGCGTAGGTACCCGGGTGTGCCGCCTCCTGCGGATCGATCCCCACTCGTTTCATCGCGGGGATGCGCGTGGCATACAACCAGAACCACATGACCAGGGTCCAGGCGACGAGCGCCAGGACGGGCAGCAGGAATTCAGTGGTGGTGGGCATCGGTCGTTCCTCCTCGTGGCGCTGCTTATTTGTCGAGCACTGCGAACGTCAGGCCCGCATGGGCCTGCAGGCGTTCGACGATGCGGTCGCCGAAGATGGCCGCGGGCGTCCAGAACCCACCCGCCACCTGTATTTTCGAAATGTCACTCGCGAGGCAGGCCGCCGCCTGGCCGAGCATCTTTGCGGTCGAGCCGTAACCAGGATCCCGGTCACCCGTAACGCGCGTGCGGAGAGCGTCGCCGGATTTCGTACGGCCAAGAAAACGCAGGTCGAAGCCGCCCTTGAGCTGCGCGTCAGGACTCGGGCCCTCGCCCGGCGCCGGCAACACGTGCTTCTCGAGCAGTGAACGCACAGTGCCGATCGAGCCGGCGACCATGAATGCGCCAAGTCCGGCACTCAGCGCCGTGGCGGCCAGGCGGCCGCGCAAGCCGCGACCCGTCAACACGGCCTCATCGTACCGGAACTCCGGGCCGTAGGCGTCGTGCAGCAGCGCGTTGGTTCGATGCACCACACGCGTATTGACGGCGCTCATGACGAACGGCGCGATCCACGCATTGAAGTCGGGATCGTATTCGGCGAACCCCACGTTTGCCTGCCGGACACGCTTGCCGCTGCCCTTGTCGTCGACCCGGGGGCAGATCGAATAGGGGTCCGCGAGTTCCTTGCGCAGCGCTGGATTCGCTTTGACTTCCTGCAGTACGTTCAGCACCGAGGCCACGGTGCCGCCGGAGAAGCCACCACGCATGGTGCGCACGCGCATCTTGACGGTCGTGCAGTGCTGCCCGAACCGCTCCCGTGCCTGCTGCTGCAGGTAGTGCACGCCGAGGTCGGAAGGGATCGAGTCGAAACCGCAGTTGTGCACGATGCGTGCACCCGAGGCCTGCGCTTTCTTTTCGTACCCATGGATCATGCGCCGCATCCACTGCACCTCGCCGGTGAGGTCGCAGTAGTCGGTGCCGGACTCGGCGCAGACGCGCACCAGCGGTTCGCCGTACAGCGCATACGGACCCACCGTGGACACGACGACCCGGGCGCTCCTGCACAGCTTCTGCAGCGAGGCCTCGTCACCGGCATCGGCCTGCAGCAAATGGAGCTTGTCCGCTCCCTTGCCGAGTGACTCCCGCATCGCCTCCAGTTTCGGCAGCGACCTGCCGGCTGCGGCCCAGTGCAGCTTGCCGTCGAGGCCGAACTTCTCGAGCAGGTAACGGGCGAGGATCTGGCCGACGAAGCTCGTGGCCCCGAAGACGACGAC